>OUNK010127254.1_pt1 | contig 29853 bp, 31 predicted proteins | sample 1755341 | NCBI WGS metagenome assembly OUNK01 (sample SAMEA3914788, study PRJEB12502) | metagenome | biome: forest; material: soil | place: Canada | collected 2011-07-03 | depth 0.1 m | reverse complement strand
AGCCGATCATCAAGAACGATTTCGGCGCTATCGGCCAAACGTTGGTATTGCGGGTGCACCATCTCCAAACTACTCGCGCCCTGTCGCACCTCGCCATAGCAAAGCAGTCGAACGCCTTGCCGCAATTGCTCCGCTTGCGCACGGTTGAAATGAAAAAAACGCAGCAACAGCGTTTCCATGGCGCCATCGCCAATCGCCACCTTCAACTGCGGACGATAGCGATAAGTCTTGTCGACGGCTTCTACGACACCGACCACCTGCACACGCATGCCCGGGCGCAAATCGGCCAGTGGCGTTACGTGCGTGCGGTCCTCGTAGCGAAGCGGCAGGTGAAACCACAGATCCTGCACGCGATGCAGGCCTAGCCGCGCCAGCGCCTCACCCAATGCAGGCCCGACACCGCCAAGTGATGTCACGGGCTGATTACCCGGGTCGGCAGTCGTAACGCGTGTCGTGGAAGGTAAGGTGGCGCCCATCGATGCAAGACTAACCGAGCAAGCTCGCGTCGGCGACGCGACTGCCGACAAGGACTGTCAGCAGTCGACCTGAAAAACGATCAGTCCAGCACCATCACTGCATCGACCTCGACGTGTGCGCCCTTGGGCAGACCGGAAACTTCGATGGTGGAACGTGCCGGATACGGCTGTTGGAAATATTCGCCCATCACGGCGTTGACTGCGGCGAAGTTCGCCAGATCGGTCACGTAAATGCCCACGCGTACGACCTGCGCCAAAGAACCACCAGCCGCTTCGGCCACCGCCACCAGGTTGTCGAAAACACGCCGGGTCTGCGTACTGATATCGCCCTCGACCAACACGCCGCTCGCTGGATCAAGAGGAATTTGTCCCGAGAAATACACGGTATTGCCCGCACGCACGGCTTGCGAATAAGGGCCGATAGCAGCGGGGGCCTTGTCGGTGGCAATGATGGAACGAGGCATGGGGATATTCCGTGCGAATAAAAAAGGGAGTGTAAAGCGAGCGACGGCGCAAAGGCAGCAGGGCCAACGTTTCAGGCCGCATCACAGCGGATAGCGATACGCCCCGCTCACCACACCCGTGCGCCGCACGCGCCGAATCACTTCGGCCAGATGCTTGCGGTTCTTCACTTCGATGGTGAACAACAGCGTGGCAGCCGCCATGTCGCGCTCGACGTATTCCACGTTTTCGATATTGGAATCTGCCGCTGCGATTGCGGCCGCCACCGTGGCCAGCACACCGGGCCGGTTGATGACTTCGATGCGCAATTCGGCGCGGAAATCGCCCTGCACGTCGCGATCCCATTCGATCGCTACGCAACGTTCGGGGGATTTGCGCAACTCAGCGACATTCGGGCATTCCGTGCGATGCACGACGATGCCCTTACCGGGCGAGAGGTAGCCGACGATGTCGTCGCCAGGCAGCGGATGGCAACAGTTGGCGAAACTCAGCACGCCACGCTCGGCACCCGTGATGCGGATGTTTTCCGCCACATGCGGCACACCCGCGCCACGCGCCGTCGATCCGCGCGCGGCGACCAATTGGCTGGCGACCTGATCGGGCATGCGGTTGCCCAGTGCGATATCCGAGAGCAACTCCTCCAAGCGCTTGAACTTGGATTTATGCAGGAACCGCTCCAATGCCGCTGGCTGGATCGCATCGAGGCTGGTACCCAGCGCATCGAGTGCGCGGTCCAGCATGCGATGGCCGAAGTCCACCGCATCTTCGTGCTGCAGATGTTTCAGGTACTGACGAATCGCCGTGCGCGCCTTGCCGGTGACGACGAATTCCAACCACGCCGGATTCGGCACGGCCGATGGCGCTGTGATGATTTCCACCAGCTGGCCCGATTCCAGTCGTGTGCGCAGCGGCAGCAGCTTCTTGTCGACGCGCGCCGCCACCGCATGGTCGCCGACGTCGGTATGTACGGCATAGGCGAAATCGAGTGCAGTAGCGTTGCGCGGCAGCGAAAGAATGTCGCCGCGCGGCGTGAACAAATAAGTTTCATCCGGGAACAGGTCGATCTTGACGTTCTCGATGAACTCGGCGGCAGAAGGCGTGTTCGCCTGACTATCGGCCAGTGCGGAAAGCCACTCGCGCGCACGCGCTTGCGCGCTGTTGGCAGGGCCACTGTCGGTCTTGTACGCCCAATGCGCCGCGACGCCACGTTCGGCGACGGAATCCATTTCCTCGGTGCGGATCTGCACTTCGATCGGTGCGCCGAACGCGCCCAGCAGCACCGTGTGCAAGGACTGATAGCCGTTGGCCTTGGGAATGGCGATGAAATCCTTGAAACGCCGATCCACGGGCTTGTACAACGCATGCACCACGCCCAGCGCCATGTAGCAGCTCATCGCGCTATCGGTCACGACGCGGAAGCCATACACATCCATCAACTGGGCAAAACTCTTGTGCTCGTTGCGCATCTTCGAATAGATGCTCCACGGCGACTTGATGCGGCCGACCACGCGCACGGGAATGCGATCTTCGATCAAGCGCGCCGACAGCGCACCTTCGATGCGTCCCATCGCTTCGCGACGATTGCCGAGCGCGGCACGGATGCGTTCGCTGATAACGCGATAGCGATCGGGATAAAGCGCGCGGAAGCCTAGATCCTGCAGCTCCGCCTTGATCTTGTTCATGCCCAGGCGCTGCGCGATCGGGGCGTAGATTTCCAGCGTTTCGCGGGCGATACGGCGACGCGAATCGGAATCCTTGGCGCCGAGCGTGCGCATGTTGTGCAGGCGATCGGCGAGCTTGATAAGGATCACGCGAATATCGCGCGCCATCGCCAGTAGCATCTTGCGGAAACTTTCCGCATCGGCTTCCTGCCGGTTGCTGAAGCGCATTTTGTCCAGCTTGGTGACGCCGTCGACCAGTTCCGCCACGGGCTCGCCGAATTCGCCGGCAAGCGCCGTGCGACTCAATTCGGTGTCTTCCAGCGTGTCGTGCAGGATCGCCGCAATGATCGTTTCCGCATCCATGCCGAACTCGGCCAGGATGCCGGCCACGGCGATCGGATGGGTGATGTAGGGCTCGCCGCTTTTGCGCGTCTGCCCCTCATGCGCCACAGCGCCAACTTGGTAAGCGCGAATCACGCGCTCTACATGTTGTTCCGGAAGATAGGCAATGCGCTCTTTCAGCGCCAGCACGTAAGGCGGCAGAGTGGACGTATCCTCGGAAGCGGGATGCGTAACCGCCGGCATGCATTCACGACGCCCGTTCAGGCGTTCGCCTCGCTGGGTTGATGGGAGTGGAACACTTGGACGTGGCACGGACGAACAAGGCGCGCGGCGCGCCCCGATAGCCCGGTGTTACCGGTGCGACGACTGCACTGTCGACAGCCGCCGCCGTCCATCAGTCGTCCCCACCCTTGGAGAGGTCGTCATCGACTTCCTGCGCAGCCCATTCCAGGGCCTCGCGCTCGGCACGCTCGCGCTCGGAGCGATCGATCTCGTCGATGGTGGCCTGGTCGATACGGCGGTCTGCGATTTCGCGCAGTGCCAGCACGGTCGGCTTGTCGTTGTCGGGGTTGACCGCCGGTTCGGCACCGTTAGCGAGCTGGCGGGCGCGCTTGGTCGCCATCAGCACCAGTTCGAAACGGTTGTCGACTACCTCTAGGCAGTCTTCCACGGTAATGCGGGCCATGGGGAAATCCTTAAGCTTGAAAGCTACTTATGTGGTCTTACAGTTTATCGGGCAGCCACTTGGCTGGCAATGCGATTGACTCTTATCATGTCGGGCTGTCGTGCGCCAGCTCGAAAGGCGTCCGTAAGTGGTGCACAATATAAAACTAGCAAGTACAATTTTACCCTATCCCCACCCTTTACAGCGGATCCCCGTCGATGCCCTCTCTGCCTCGCCTCGCCGTATTGAGCCGCCTCCTCCCCCTGGTCGCCGCTATCGCTGTGCTCACTGGCTGCGCCATCGCCAAGCCCCGTACCGACGACCCGCTGGAGAAATTCAACCGCAAGAGCTACGCCTTCAATAACGCGCTAGATAAGGCGGTGCTGCGTCCGGTGGCGGTGGGCTACACCAAGGTCACCCCGAAGCCGGTACAGACGGGGATCAGCAACTTCTTCACCAATATCCGCATGCCGATCAGCGTGGCCAACGACCTGCTGCAGGCACGGCCTAGCGACGCGATGGCCGGTACGGGTCGCTTCCTGATCAACTTTACCGTCGGCCTGGGCGGTTTCTTCGACCCGGCCACGAAGATGCAGATCCCGCTCAAGGAAACCGATTTCGGCATCACCCTCGCCCGCTGGGGCGTGCCGGAAGGCGACTTCCTGATGGTGCCGCTGCTTGGGCCCTCGACGATGCGCGACATCTGGCAGTACCCGGTCGACGGCTATCTGTTCGACCCAATGAGCTATTTCGAGCGTAACCACAAGTTCAGGGATGGCCAGTATTACTTCCCCGAAGTGGTCTATTTCATCCAGATGCGCGCACAGTTGCTCGATGCCGACAGCTTCCTAAAGACGGCTTACGATCCTTACGCGTTCATCCGCGACGCCTGGCGCCAGACGCGCCTGAACAAGCTCTACGACGGCAATCCGCCCGCCGATGTGATGCTGCAGCTGCAACAGGGCTCGAACAACAATAACAACAATCAGCAGAATTTCGATCCCGACCAGTTGCTGAAGGAACAGCAGCAATGGGAGCAGAAGCAAAAGCAGCAGAACGGCTCGAACAACCCCAGCGGCAATCAGTAACGCTGCCAATCAGAGCAATAAAAAACGGGACCATGGGCCCCGTTTTTTATTGCTCATTTCTCGCGATAGCTTAGTGCAGCAACGGCTCTACACCGCAGACAAGCGCAAGACTGCGCATTCCCTCAGGCATATGCCGTGTCGTCACGCGATGACCGCTGCTATCGGCTTCGGCAAGCGCCGCCAGCACACAGGCGAGGCCCGCGCTATCGCAGGTGGTTACCGCCGACAAATCCAACTGATGACGATCGCCACGGCCAAACGCCGCCTGCAAAGCAACCAGCGCATTCGCTGCAGTGTCGAAATTCAATTCGCCGGACACGGATACCGTATCCGGCGTATCGGACGCGACCCGAAATGCATCCTTGGCAGATTTAGTTGCCGCCATTGGCCTTGCCGTTCTGGTCCATCGCCTGCAGTGCCTGATCGCCCTGCGTCTCCAGATCCTGGATCAGCTTATCCAGACCTTCTTTCTTGATCTGCGCGTCGACCTGGTTGCGATAGTTGGTGATGTAGGAGATGCCTTCGATGATCACGTCATACGCCTTCCACTGACCATCGGCGGTCTTGTGGAACACGTAGTTGACCGAGATGGTCTTGTTGTCGCTCGTGTTCACCTGTGTGCCGACAACGGTGTACTTGTCGTTGAGCTGGCCATTGAACGGCAGCACCTTCACCGTGCCCTTGGTGTAGCTGAGCAGGCCGTCGGCATAGCGGCTCGTCAACGAGGTGTAGAACGCCTTGGCGAAACGCGAACGCTGCTCCGGCGTCGCCTCGCGCGCATGCATACCCAGCACCAGGATCGACGCCCAGTCGGTGTCGAAATGGGGCAGGAAGATCTGGTTGATCAACGCCACCAGCTTGGGCTTGTTGTTCTGCAATTCGGCCTTGTGGTCGGCGATCTGGGTATCGAGGTCATGGGTGATCCCAGCCACGACCTGCTGCGGCGTCGACGCGTTGGACGACTGCGCGCTCGATGCATCCTGCGCGAAGGCCGGCGCGGCGATCACGACGCTGCCCAGGGCGATAGCGGTGGCAAGAGCCAAGTGACGCAACATGGGAAAACTCCTCGAAGTGAGCCGGATCAATGCTTGCCGGCAGGGGAATTGGATGAACCGTTATTGGCGTTGTTACCGTTATTGCCCGCGTTGCTGCCGCTATTGGACGAACCGCTGACCAGGAACTTGCCGATCAGATCCTCCAGCTGCACCGCCGATTGCGTCAGGATCAGCTGATCGCCGTCCTTGAGCGAATTGGGCGAACCGCCCGGCTGGATCGCAACATACTGGCTGCCAATCAAACCACTGGTGAATATGGCGGCGGCCGAGTCGTCGGGGATCTGGCTGTACTTCTTGTCGATGTCCATGGTGACCAGCGCATTGAGCTTGACCGGGTCGGCTTTCACCGAGGCCACGCTGCCGATCGCCACACCGGCCATCTTGACCGGCGCGCCCACGGCCAGCGCGCCCACGTTAGTGAAGTTTGCCGTGACCGAATATGTGCCGCCGATGGCATCGGCCGCACTGCCGCCACCAAGGAACTTGCCGAGCATGTCTTCCAGCGGCTGCGTGGACTTGGTCAAGCCAAAATGGCCGCCGTTGGCCACATAGGTCTTGGCGCCACCGAACTGCACACCCACGTACTGATCACCCAGCAAGCCGCTGGTATAGATGGTCGCCACCGAATCGGTCGGAATCTGGGCGTATTTCTTGTCGATGGACAGCGTCACATCGGCTACATCCTTGCCCGGCTCCAGCGTGATGGACTGCACCTGCCCCACGCGCACACCCGCCACCTTGACTGGCGCGCCTTCCTTCAGCTGGCCGACGTTGGCGAACTGCGCATCGACGGTGTAGCTGACACCCTGATGGCTATTGGCAACCGAGGTGGTCTGCGTAGCGAGATAAGCCAGTGCGGTGAAGCCGAGCACGATAAAGAGGCCGGTGCCGACGGCGTAGGATTTTCTCTGGCTCACGGCGAAGTCCTTGGATAGAAGCAGTTAGTCATGTCGGTCACATCAGGAAGGCGGTGAGTACGAAGTCCAGCGCGAGAATCGCGATCGACGAGGCCACTACCGTACGCGTCGTGGCATACGCCACGCCTTCGCTGGTCGGTGCGGTGGTGTAGCCCTGGAACACGGCGATCAGCGAAATCACCGCGCCGAACGCGGCACTCTTCCAGATCACGCTATTGATCACGTCCTTCCACAGGTCCACGTTGGCGGTCATGTTCGACCAGAACGTGCCGTTGTCCACGCCCAGCCAGCTCACACCCACCAAATGACCGCCGAAGATGCCCATGGCGCAGAACACGCAGCACAGCAGCGGCATGGCGATCAGGCCGGCCAGGAAGCGCGGCGCGGCGACGTAAGCGATCGGGTCGACCGCCATCATCTCCATCGCTGCGATCTGATCTGTCGCGCGCATCAGGCCGATTTCGGCTGTTATGGAGGTGCCTGCGCGCCCCGCAAACAGCAGACCGGTGACGACCGGCCCAAGCTCGCGATAGATGGCCAGCGCGACCACCGAGCCCGTGGCGGAGGTACCGCCGAAGATGGCCAGCACGTAATACAGCTGCAAACCCAGCACCAGGCCTACGAACAAGCCGCAGGTCATGATGATGATCAAGCTCATCGCACCGACGAACCACAACTGGCGCACCGTCTCGCCCGCGTGGCGCAGGCTGCGCGGAAGGGCTGCGAGAATCCGCAGCAGGAACAGACCGCACGCACCGATCTGGGCGAGCGACTGCAGGACGACATTTTCGCGGCCGACTTGCGCGCTCATGCAGCACCTTGTTTGAAACCGAGGGCCTGTGCGTAGTCATCGGCCGGATATTGGAAGGGCACCGGACCATCCGCATCGCCGCCGAAGAACTGGCGGGTCCACGGCGAGCCGTCGTCGGCGATCGTCTTGGGGTCGCCCTGCGCTACCACCTTGCCGTTGGCGATCAGGTAGATATGGTCGGCGACCTGCTTGATCGCTTCCAGCTCATGCGCCACCAGCACGCTGGTGATGCCGAGCGTTTCATTGAGCGTGCGAATCAACTTGAGCACCTGGTTGAGCGCGATCGGATCCAAACCCACGAACGGTTCGTCGTAAAGGATCAGCATCGGATCGAACACGATGGCGCGCGCCAGCGCGACACGTCGCGCCATGCCGCCCGACAACTCGCTAGGCGTCAGCGATGCAGCGCCACGCAAGCCCACGGCCTGCAACTTGGTCAACACGATATTGCGTATCAGCACTTCCGGCAGATTCGTATGCTGGCGCAGCGGAAACGCCACGTTTTCGAACACATCGAAATCGGTAAGGAGTGCCGAATTCTGGAACAGATAGCCGATGCGCTCGCGCAACTCGAACAGCTCATCGCGCGAAAGATCCGGCACATTCAAACCATCGACCCTTACCTCGCCGACATCGCCGCGCATCTGGCCGGTAATGTGCTTCAACAGGGTTGTTTTGCCGGTGCCGCTAGGGCCCATGATGGCCGTCACCTTGCCACGCGGAATATCCATATCCAATTTATCGAACACGGTCTTGCCGCTGAGCACCGTGGTGAGGCCACGAATGCGCACCAAGGTGCGATCGTCGGGCTTGGCGTGGACGGGATCGGTCATGGGCAATGGGAGACGGGGAAAGTGCTCAAGTTAGCCGAAGTGGGCGTGTAATGCTATGCGGACCAGTACAGTAATCGCGCGAAGTCACGCTTCCGCCAACAATTCTTTTATTAACGCCTCGTGCCTGTGGCACTGCAAATCGCTGCGCTGGCGCACGGCCCGCACGATGGCCTGGAGGCCGTCCAATGCATCTTCGAACCGGTCGTTGACGATGACGTAGTCGAACTCGTGGGCATGGGCGATCTCGCCGCGTGAATTGCGCAGCCGCCGCTCGATCACCTCGGCACTGTCGGACCCGCGCCCGCGCAGGCGCCGCTCTAGCTCGACACGCGACGGCGGCAGGATAAACACACTGACGCAGTCGGCCTTGGCCGTGCGTATCTGCGAGGCGCCTTGCCAATCGATTTCCAGCAGTACGTCGCGCCCTTGTTGCAGCAAATCCTGCACCGTTTTGCGCGATGTGCCGTAAAAATTCCCATGCACTTCAGCGTGTTCGAGAAAGATGCCTTCGGCAACTTCGCGTTCGAACTCGGCGCGCTCAACGAAGTAGTAGTGGCGGCCGTATTGCTCGCCGGGTCGCGGTGGCCGCGTGGTATGGGAAACCGACAGCGAAATGTCAGGTTCGCGTTCAAGTAGCGCATTGACCAGCGTGGACTTCCCGGCACCGGACGGCGCGGCGACGATAAACAGCGTGCCGCTTGTATCAGCCATGTCGCGAAGCTCCGTAGCCCCCTCTCCCCGCCGGGGAGAGGGTTGGGATGAGGAGCCCCCGCTTGCGCAGGATTGCAAGAGTGCGCAGACGTCTTTGCATGCTAGTGCTCATTCGATGTTCTGCACTTGCTCGCGCATCTGTTCGATCAACACTTTCAATTCCACCGCGGCATTCGTGCTGCGCGCATCGACCGACTTGGAGCCGAGCGTATTGGCCTCGCGGTTGAATTCCTGCATCAGGAAATCCAGGCGACGCCCGACCGGCTCTTTCAAGCCCAAAACGCGGCGTGTTTCGGTGATGTGCGTGCTGAGGCGATCCAGTTCTTCATCCACATCCGAACGCGTTACTTGCATCACCAGTTCCTGCTCGAGGCGGCCCGGCTCTACCGGCTGCTTGAGATCGGCCAGGCGCGATTCCAAACGCGCGCGTAGCGCCGTGCGAATCTCGGGCATCCAGCCGCGCACGTCAGCGACGATGCGCTCGATGGCATCCAGTCGTTCGCGCAGGATCTCACCAAGCTTGGCGCCCTCGCGTTCGCGTGTGGCGGTCAGCACATCCAGTGCACGATCGAGCACCGACATCAACGCCGCCTGCTGCGCATCCTGATCCATCTCCGCGTGCTGCAGCACGCCAGGAAAACGCAACAACTCGGTGAATTCGATACGCATGCTGGGAAACCGGCTTTCCAGATCCCGCGCCAGCTCGGATAGCCGGCCTACCATGATGCTGTCGACCTGCAACGATTCGCTGCGCGACTCGCCACGACGCACGGTCACATCCACCTTGCCGCGGGAAAGCTTGGCGGCAATACGCTCGCGCAAAGCCGACTCGAAGCTGCGCAGTTCCTCGGGCAGACGCGGGCTCAGCTCCAGGTAGCGATGGTTGACCGTACGCAGCTCGCAGGTCAGCGCCCCGGCCGGGGTGACCGCTTCGGCGGAGGCGTAGGCAGTCATGCTACGGATCATGGAGGACGGCCTTGGAAGGTGATGAAAGGGGCTAATGGTAAACTGTCGCGCCCTCACTTGCCCAACCGAGCCCATGACGACAGTGTCCCGCCCAAGCGGCCGCGCTAATGACCAGCTGCGCAGCATCACCATCGAGCGTCATTACACTCGCCACGCGGAAGGCTCCGTGCTGATCGCCTTTGGCGATACGCGCGTGCTTTGCACCGCCAGCGTCGAAGATCGCCTACCCCCGTGGCTTCGCGGCAAAGGCGAAGGCTGGGTGACTGCCGAATACGGCATGCTTCCGCGCGCCACCTCTAGCCGCACCCAACGCGAAGCCACCCGTGGCAGCCAGGGCGGTCGCACCATGGAAATCCAGCGATTGATCGGCCGCAGCCTGCGCGCCTGCGTCGACCGGCAGGCACTGGGCGAACGCGTCATCACCTTGGATTGCGATGTACTGCAAGCCGACGGTGGCACGCGCACCGCCGCGATCACCGGCGCGTACGTGGCGTTGGTCGATGCGGTGAGCCTGCTCATGAAGCGCGAAAACCTGCGTCGCAATCCGATCATCGGCGCAGTCGCCGCTGTATCGGTGGGCGTGTATCAGGGTATGCCCGTGCTCGACCTCGACTACGCCGAGGATTCCAACTGCGATACCGACATGAACGTCGTGATGAACGACGGCGGTGGTTTCATCGAAGTGCAAGGCACTGCCGAAGGCCACGCGTTCCGTCGCGACGAAATGGACGCCATGCTCAGCCTGGCGGAAAAAGGCATTACCGAACTGGTCGCACTGCAACGCGCGGCGTTGGAAAACTGATATGCAACGCATCGTGCTGGCGAGCAGCAACCACGGCAAATTGGCCGAGTTCAACGCGTTGCTCGCCGATAGCCGGTTCGAAGTGGTGCCGCAAGCCGAACTGGGTGTCGAGGATATCGAGGAAACCGGGCTTACTTTTGTCGAGAACGCGCTGCTCAAGGCACGCCATGCTTCTCGTGTCACCGGCCTGCCAGCGCTGGCCGACGATTCGGGATTGTGCGTGGCGCACCTGCGCGGCGCGCCCGGCCTCTACTCCGCACGCTATAGCGGCGCCCACGGCGATACCGCCGCCAACCATGCGCGATTGCTGCGCGAACTCAAAGGCGTACCGCCCGCACAACGCGGCGCATTCTTCATGTGCATGCTCGCCCTGCTCTGGCACGCCGAAGACCCTGCTCCGCTGATCGCCGAAGGCCGCTGGCACGGACGCATTCTGGAAGAGCCTCGTGGCACGCACGGCTTCGGCTACGACCCGCTGTTCCTGCCGCACGAGCAATTGCTCAGCGCCGCCGAGTTGGAACCGGCGGTGAAAAACCGCTTGAGTCATCGCGCGCAGGCCATGGCGCAACTCCACGCACGCATCGCCGAATTACACGCTTGAATCTGCAGTCATGTCGCTGATCGCTCCACCGCTGGCGTTGTACGTCCACATGCCGTGGTGCGTAAAAAAGTGTCCGTACTGCGACTTCAATTCGCACGGCTTGCGCGGCGAGCCGCCTTACGCGAAGTATGTGGAAATGTTGCTGGCCGACCTGGATGCCGATCGCGCCGATTTTGGCAGCGCATTGCATGGCCGCCCTATCGTCAGTGTGTTCTTCGGCGGCGGCACGCCGAGCCTCTTCACGCCCGAGCTTATCGATCGCTTTCTTGACAGCGCACGCGCGCGCCTGCCGTTCGACAACGCTTGCGAGATCACCCTGGAAACCAATCCCGGCACCGTCGAGCATGGACGTTTCGACGGCTATCTCGCCGCCGGCGTCAACCGCATTTCCTTCGGCATCCAGAGTTTCGACGACGACAAACTCAAGCGCCTCGGCCGCATCCACTCCGCCATCGAAGCAGAAGCCGCCGTGAAGTCGGCCCAGGACGCCGGCGTCGACAACATCAACCTCGACCTGATGTATGCGTTGCCCGAGCAGTCCCTGCCAGGCGCCCTGGCCGACGTTGACCGAGCTGTGGCGCTGCAACCGACGCATATCTCGCACTACCAACTCACCCTGGAACCCAATACCGCCTTCGCGGCACATCCGCCGCCGCTGCCGGACGACGATGCCGCCTGGGCGATGCAAGAGGCCTGCGAGGCACGCTTGGCCGCGGCTGGCTACGCGCAATATGAAATCTCCGCCTATGCCCAACCCGGCCGGCAGTGTGCGCACAACCTCAACTACTGGCGTTTCGGCGACTACTTAGGCATCGGCGCGGGCGCCCACGGCAAGATGACCGACAGCGGCAGCGGCGAGGTTCTTCGGCGCTGGAAGATTCGTCACCCGAACGCTTACCTTGAGGCTGGCGGCGGTCCGTCCCGGGTTGGCGGTCATGCCGCCGTCGCCATCGCGGAGCTGCCGTTCGAGTACATGCTCAACGCCTTGCGGCTGATCGACGGGGTTCCCGCCAGCGATTTCAGCGCCCGCACCGGACTGCCCTTGGACCGAATCGCCACCCAGCTCGCCGAAGGGCGCCGCCGGGGCTGGTTGGAGGATGACGCCCAGCGCCTGGGCACCACACCCCTGGGCCAGCGCTTCCTCAATGACGTGATCGCCAGCTTCCTCGACTAAAAACCTTGCGCCGGCCCATGACGGCGACCCGTGAACCGGCATACACTGAATGCCGGGGATTAACTGGGACCTGCGTCATGGATGTCGAATCAAGGGGACGTCCGCCATTTGCCGCCCGCGAACAGCATGACCGTGTCGATCACGGCCTGATGGCTGCGCGCACGCGCCATTTGGTGGATGCCACCTGCGTACTGTGCGATCAATGGATTGAGCCAACCTTGCGGTTGTGCCTGGATCGCTTCGACAAACGTCTCTATGAGCAGGCCGAAAGTTCGCGCAATCATCTTGAACAGCAACGCTGCTTCGATAGCCGCAACTTGGTGCAACAGGGGCGTGCGGCATTCATGCAGTCCTTCTCCTCGCGCCTGCGCGAGAGCTTCGAGCAGATGGGTCGCGTCGAGGACGACGAGTCGCACCAGTCGCTCGGCCTGCAGTCGCTCAGCCTGCTTGATCGCACCGAACAAGATTTGACGGCCGCACTCGACAAGCTCGCCGCGCGCCACGAAGCACACAACGGTCCGATGCTGTCCGAGCTTTCCTATCGATTGGCCGTTCTGGTCGGCTCGCCGCCGCTGGAAGGCAAGGATTTGCCGCCGGGACCGCAGAACCTCGCGCAGATCTTGCGCGAGGCCAGTGAGCCGATGAATCTGCCGATCGAGCATCGCCTCATTCTGCTGCAGGTTTTCGAGACCAGCGCGAGTGATGCGCTCACGTCGCTTTACGAAAAGGTCAACGGCAAACTGGTTGCCGACGGCATCCTGCCGCAATTGCGCGCCTTCCCTGCAGCGCGGCCCACGCATGGCCCGGCGCACGGCGCATCGCCGACAGCCGTTCCCGCGGCAGCAAATACGAACGCGAACGCAACGAATCCTTCCGGTACGGGCGAACACCGTAGTGAGCCCATTGCGGTGCTGGAGACCTTGCGGGATCTGCTCACACGCCAACGCACCGCCGCAGCCGGCCCCGTACCCAGCGCAAGCGAACGCACTGCCACGCCGGACGAGCTGCAAGTAGCCTTGTCGGCCCTGCAGCAGCACATGATCCAGGTCACCGATCAGACCAGCCGCGAGCTGCGTAGCGCCCAGCGTTTGCACGAAGAATTGCTGCTGCAGCTCAACGTCGGCCTGCCACCCGGCGCCGCACGCACGCAGCTGAGTGCCGAACAAGGCGACACGGTGGAACTGGTCGCCATGTTGTTCGAGCAGCTCGCGCAACAACTGCATCATGGCGCAGACGCACGCGCACTACTGGGCAACCTGCAGCTGCCACTGCTGCGGCTGGCCGTGACCGATCGCGACTTCTTCAATGAGCGCGAACACCCCGCTCGCCAGGTGCTCGGCAAACTTGCCGAAACCGTCAACGATTGGCTCGACGGACCAAATGGCGAAACCGATCACCAGTTGCTGGCCAAGCTCAGCCATCTGGTGGAACGCACGCAACACGAGCCGCCCAGCGCAGGTCTCTACACCAGCTTGCTGGCGGACATCGAGCATCACCTGGGTCAATTGGCGCGCAAGGCGCAAACCACCGAGCGTCGCCACGTCGAAGCGATGCAGGGGCACGAGCGACTGGAACAGGCACGCCGTCGCGCCGACGAGTTGATGAGCGAACGTTTCTCGATCGCCTCGCCGCGCGGATTGCTGCGCACTCTGCTTGATCGCGCATGGACCGACGTGCTGGCGCTGAACCTGCTGCGCCATGGCGAACATAGCGATGCGTTCCGTCAGCAATTGCGCATCACCGATCAGTTGCTCGGGCAGTTCCCGGTCAACGATCCGGCGATACTGCGCCAGGAAGTGGAAGCAGGCCTGCAGCAAATCGGCATGCATGCCGACGAGGCCGAACAGGTCGCACAGCGCTTGATCGGCAATGAAGCGCCGGCCGACGCGCCTGGCGAAGAGCCTGCAGAAGCACCGGCAGCCGCCGCGGCCATCGCCGCGACACCTGAAGCGACCGCCGCGGATACAACCGCCGCCGCGCAAACTGCAGACCGCAAGCCCTTAGAAGTTCCCCCGTCGGAACAGCCAGCCCCAGTAGAGGTTGCAAAGCCCAAGCCGACGCTGCCCCCTCGTACGGTGGATGCGCCAAGCGCCACCGATCTTGCTATTCGCCTGAAACAGCGTCAGCGCCTGGGCGAACAACGCGGGCAAGAGCAGGCTCCGGCCAGCAATCCCGCCGTCGTTCCGCCGTTGGGTCTGCGCGAAGCGCGTATCCATAATCGTCTACGCCAACTTCCCTTCGGTAGCTGGTTCGAATTCACCGATTCGGACACGGGCGAAATCACACAGCGCAAGCTCGCATGGTTCTCGCCGGTATCGGGCAATAGCTTGTTCGTGAATCGTCGCGGTCAGCGCAGCGATGTGATGAACCTGCAAGAACTTGCACGCGCGATCGCAAACGGTCGCGTGCGCGAAATACCGCCGCAACAAGAGAACCTGCTCGACCGCGCATGGCACGCATTAACTACCAGCCTGCTAAGGCCCGCTCCCACGTCGTTACCGGAAGCCCGCTCATGAATGCGCCCGAACAACGCCGCGCCCCACGCAAGCGCCCGGAGCACAGCGTCACCGTCATCGACACCATCACCGGCCACCCACTGGGGCATCTTGGCAACCTGTCCAGCAATGGCATGTTGCTGATCGGCCAGCGCGTGCCGCGCAGCGAAGCGGTCTATCAGGTCAGCCTGACCTTGCCACGTCACGGCATTCCGACGCCGAGCATCGAGATCGGCATCCAGGAACAATGGCACGAACCGGCCGCTACACCGGGCCAGACGTGGGCGGGCTACCGGATCATCGCCATCGGCAGTGCCGAAGCCACCCAGCTCGATCAGTGGCTGCAGCAGACCTAAAAGCTCGCCCATAGCTCATCGCGTTACACTGGCAAGCTGATGCCAACGCCGGAACGACGCATGAGCCACCACCTCGCCCCGCTGTACGCCCAACACATCGCCACGCTGCGCGAACGTGCGGATAAGGCCCTGGCCCTGGGTGGTTTCGATCACCTGCTGATCGCCGCGAGCACGCCGTTGCGCAAATTCCTCGACGACCAGGATTACCCGTTCGTCGCCAACCCGCATTTCCGCCATTGGCTGCCGTTGACCGACGCACCCGGCAGCTGGGTCGTCTATACGCCGGGCAGCAAGCCGAAACTGATCTTCGTGCAGCCGCGCGATTACTGGCATGTGGTGCCGGCGGCGCCGAACGGTTATTGGGTAGATCAGTTCGATATCACTATTGTGCGCACGATCGCTGAAGCCGCCGCCGCGTTACCGAAAGGCAAGCGCGCAGTCATCGCACCAAACTGCCCTGAAATCGAAGGGGTGGAAGCCAATAATCCGCAGGTCGTGCTCGATTATCTGCATTGGCATCGCAGCTACAAAACACCGTACGAACTGGAACTGATGCGCGCCGCAAGCCGCGCCGGTACGCGCGCGCATGTCGCTGCAGAAAAAGCGTTTCGCGCCGGCGAGAGCGAATTCGGTATTCATATGGCCTACCTCGCCGCCGCTCGGCAGATCGACGCAGAGCTGCCTTACGCAAGCATCGTAGGTCTCAACGAGCACGGTGCGGTACTGCACTACACGAACTTCGACCGCACACCGCCGAAGCAAAGCCGCTCGTTCCTGATCGACGCCGGGGCCAGCGCATCGGGCTACGCCAGCGACATCACACGCACCTACGCCGCCACCGGTCACGCGGAATTCCAGGCACTGATCGACAGTGTCGAAAAAGCGCAGCTGGGCTTCGCGGCAAAAGTGAAGGCCGGGCAAAGCTATCCGGAACTGCACATCCATGCGCATCACGTGCTGGCCGATGTGCTGCGTGAAAACGGCGTGATCCGCATGAGCGCCGAGAGCGCCGTGCAGTCCGGCGTCACCGCTGCTTTCTTCCCGCACGGCCTAGGTCACCCCATCGGCCTGCAGGTGCACGACGTAGCGGGTTTTCAGGCCAGCGAACATGGCGGCAGCATTCCGCGCCCCGACGGACATCCGTACCTGCGCATGACACGTGTGCTGGAACCGGGCATGGTCGTCACCATCGAGCCGGGTTTGTATTTCATCGACATGCTGCTTGAAGAACTGCGCAGCAAGCCGGCCGCCAGCGATATCGATTGGGCCAAAGTGGACGCTTTCCGCCCATACGGCGGCATTCGCATCGAGGACGATGTCGTTTGCACCGATGGCGCACCGGAAAATCTTACGCGCGACGCTTTCGCACAAACAGGCTGAATTTGCTGCACCCCGACGGCGAGGCAGCACGGCGTGCCGCCTCGCATTGCATCCTGACCGCTCCGCATGCCTTCAGTTATGCAAAAATCCTCCTCACAGGGGCGATGGTCATCGCGTGAAACGTGTGTGCCTCAACGTGATGACATCATCGGGTAAAGCAGTCAGATAGCAGGCGCAGCACATGAAGCCGATAGGGGAAGGCATCGATCTGGGTCGTGCATTGATCGTCGAAGACGATGCCGCGACGCAAGAGCGACTCGCCCGATTGCTGGTTGAACTGCTTGGCGTCGATGCCGACATCGTCATCGCCAACGACATCAGCAGCGCGAAAGAGCGCATCGCTGCGCATAAGCCCGGGGTTGCCTTGATCGACATCGGGCTGCCGGATGGAAGCGGCACCGATCTGATCGGCTGGCTGCAGATCCATCATCCTTCGATCACCACCGTAGTGATTTCGGCCTGGGGCCACGAAGACACCGTGCTGGCCGCATTGCGCGCCGGCGCCGTCGGATATCTGCTGAAGGAACGCGAGGACATCGAACTGAGCCTGGCACTGCAGAGTATTCGTCGCGGTGGGGCACCGATCGATCCATTCATCGCGCGACGCATCCTCACGCTGCTGGCGGAAAATCCGGCTAGCGCGCCTGCATCGGAGGAATGCGCTACCCACGCACCAGAGACCAACGAGCATGCGCTGTCGGAGCGCGAATCGGAAATCCTGCGTCTTGTTGCGCGCGGTTATAGCAATCGCGAGATCGCCAAGCTCACCGCACTCTCGCGTTTCACCATCGAGGGCTACACCAAGAGCATCTACCGCAAACTGGCCGTCAACTCGCGCACCGCCGCGGTGTTTGAAGCCAAGGCCATGGGCCTGCTGCGCTGATGCGACGGAGTACCGCGTGGCTGCTCGCCGGTTTATTGTTCGCGTCAGGCCTTGGCGTCTTGCACGCGTATCCACAGGAATCCGCCGCGACAAAAATAACGCAGGCCGATGCGGCGCCCACCGACTGGCACGCGCAAACGCCGCCGATCGAAGGCTGGACGCCGGTCAAGTTGATCGACTTTTGGGACGCGCGCTGGCCGCACCACGACGGCGTCGTCTGGTATCGCCTACATTGGAATCAAGCCGATGCAACGAAGCCAGTGGGATTGCTGATCGACTATGTGAGCCTTGCCGATGCCATTTACGTCAACGGTAGCGAAATCTATCGTGACACCCACTTGATCGAACCGCTGTCTCGCAGCTGGATCAAACCGCAGTATTTCCTGCTCGACAAACCATTGCTGCATGAAGGCGACAACACCCTGATGGTGCGCGTGTCCGGGCTCGCTCGCTACCAACCTGGTTTCGGCACCGTGACCGTGGGCGATCCGTCGACGGTGCAGGCGCTCTATGCAAACGGTGTGTGGTGGCGCTACGACCTGCAATTGTTCGACCAGATCGTCAGCCTGGTATTTGGCGGCCTGTTCTTTATCGTATGGTTATTGCGCCGCAAGGACACCAGCTACGGCTGGTATGCATTGAGCACGCTGTTTTCATTCGCCTACGGCATCAATTACATCGTCACCGGCACTTGGCCCTTCACGAGTACGGATGGCTGGGAGGTTTTCAATGCCTTCGCCTATGTTGCCGCGGCCAGCAGCTTCACCATATTCCTGCTGCGCTATTGCGATCGTCGTTGGCCGCGATTGGAAACCACCCTGCTGATGCTCAACGTGGCATCGCTTGCCTGCGTACTGCTGGCGCCGACGTTTGCGGGGCTGAACCGTGGCCTGTGGTTCGCCATGGGTGGCAGCACTTACTATGCCGCCACGCTCGGTTTTACCTGGCACGCGTTCCGCGGGCGACGGATGGATCATCGCGTGCTTGCTATCTGCCTGATGATTCCGCTGCTGGTTTCGATACGCGATTTTCTGCTCTATTACGGAATCATTCGCAGCGATCTTTACCTGATGGCGGTGACCTCGCCACTGGTCATCATCGGCATGGGTTTCGCGCTTGCCTATCGTTTCGCGGCCGCCATGAAACGCGCGGAAGGATTCAACATCGAACTCAAGCACGAAGTCGACGCGGCCACACGGCAATTGAGCGAAATGCTGGAACGCGAACACACGCTTGCGTTGAACAACACCCGCATCGGCGAACGCCTCAACCTGGTGCGCGATCTTCACGACGGCTTCGGCAGCAGCCTGCTCGGCACCATCATGTCGCTGGAAAACACGCGCCAGGCACCCGAACCCACCCGCATCATTTCGTCGCTTAAAGAATTGCGTGATGACCTACGCCTGGTCATCGACACCACCACCCACGAGCAGGACACCGATCTGGATGGCCTACTGGCGCCGCTGCGGCATCGCTGGAACCAACGTCTGGAAGCGGTCGGCATCGATAGCCGCTGGCGGCTCGACGGACTCGACGGCTTGCACCTCGGTCCCAGCCGCAGCTTGGATCTGCTGCGCCTACTTCAAGAAGCACTGACCAATGTAAGCAAACATAGCGGCGCCACGGAGGTGGATATCGCCGTATGCCGCAACAGTGAATATCTCCAAGTGGAAGTATGCGACAACGGTCGCGGCTTCGACCCCACCGCACGCAGCACCGGTGCCGGGCTGATGAGTCTGCGTGCCCGTGCCGTGCGCCTGGGCGGGGCATTGAAGCTCGATACGGCGCAGGGACAAGGCGTCGTTTTGCGTGCTCACATTGCGCTTTGACGAAAGCGTGCCTCGCCCCACTTCCGGAATTCGCAGGTACGCAATTTGCTTCTTGTAACGTATTCGCGAAAAGGCGACGCAAGAGACCCATCCAGCTAGCACGCACACGAAACACTGGCATGCGGCATCCCGTCGCTGCGGCGGCATGGCGCACGACAACGGCATATAGACCGGCTATGCTGCACCTGCGTCATGGATGGAATCCTTTCCTATGCACATGCCGTCAGCAAGGCCTGCTCGCCTCTCTGTGCCGCGCAATCCGCTGCGCCGGCTGAGTGTTGAACTCATCCTCATCGTCCTGGCCAAGATCGCGTTTTTTGCGCTGATCTGGTGGTTCGTGGCCGCCCATTACCCGCACCCGAATACCAACCCTGCCGCCATCGAGCATTTGCTCGCACCGTCAACGTCACCCACGCCGGAAGCCAAGCCATGATCATCGATAGCGATGTCGTCACCTTGTCGCGTCTGCAGTTCGCGCTGACTGCGCTGTATCACTTCTTGTTCGTGCCATTGACGCTCGGGCTGGTGTGGATACTGGCGATCATGGAAAGCGTCTACGTGATGACCGGACGCGATGTATGGAGACAGATGGTGCGGTTCTGGGGCGTGCTGTTTGGCATCAACTTCGCCATGGGCGTCGCCACCGGCATCACCATGGAATTCCAGTTCGGCATGAACTGGGCCTATTACGCGCATTACGTCGGCGATGTGTTCGGTACGCCATTGGCCATCGAAGGCTTGATGGCATTTTTCCTGGAAAGCACGCTAGTTGGTGTGTTTTTCATGGGCTGGAACCGCCTGTCGCGCATCGGCCATTTGTTGGTGACATGGTTCCTTGCGCTCGGCACCAACCTTTCGGCGTTGTGGATATTGATCGCTAACGCGTGGATGCAAAATCCGGTGGGCGCCAAATTCAATCCGCAAACAATGCGCATGGAGGTGACGTCGTTCTCCGATGTGCTGTTCAATCCGGTCGCGCAGGCGAAGTTCGTGCACACAGTCAGCGCGGGTTACGTAGTCGGATCGATGTTCGTGTTGTCGATCAGCGCCTGGTACTTGCTGCGCGGACGCAATGTCGATTTCGCGCGACGGTCGATGACGGTAGCAGCGAGCTTCGGTCTGGCTGCAGCACTCTCCGTCGTAGTGCTGGGCGATGAGTCGGGCTACGCCGTCTCGGAAAACCAAAAAATGAAAATGGCCGCGATCGAGGCCATGTGGGAAACCGAACCGGCGCCGGCTTCATTTACCGTATTCGGCATTCCCGACGTGCCCAATCGCACGACCCATTTCGCCTTCCACGTACCGTGGGTGATGGGCCTGATCGGTACGCGCTCGCTCGATAAGCAGATACCCGGCATCAACAATCTAGTGGAAGACACCAAGGGCAAGATCGGCCAGGGCATCTTGGCTTATGGCGCGATGCTGACCCTGCGTAAAGATCCGAACGACGCGCAAGCCAAGGCAACGCTGTCTCAATACGACACTGACATGGGCTATGCCCTGCTGCTCAAACGCTATATCGCCGACCCACGCCAGGCCACACCTGCGGATATCGACAAGGCCGCCGTCTCCACCATTCCGAATGTGCCGGTGCTGTTCTGGGCCTTCCGCATCATGGTCGCTTGCGGCCTCTACTTCATCGCGCTGTTTGCGTATTCGTTCTGGCTTGCCAGCAAACGACGGCTCGAAGCGAATCGCTGGTATCTGAAGTTGGCGCTGTACAGCATGCCGTTGCCTTGGCTTGCGGCGGAACTCGGCTGGGTAGTGGCCGAGTATGGACGCCAACCGTGGTCGATCGAAGGCATCTTGCCCACCGCGCTCGGTGTCTCGTCGCTGACCGTCGGGCAAGTTGGCATATCGCTGGGTGGTTTCGTGTTCTTTTACACGACGTTGGCGGTTATCGATGGAGTGCTGATGACGAAATATGCGCGCAAAGGGCCCGATGAATTGGGTATCTGGCCGGTACGCGCTGCTCCACTTTCCTCCGCCGAAACAGCAGCGCATTAAAGGAGAACGCCATGTTCGATATCACGACATTGCGGGTGATCTGGTGGGCCCTGCTCGGCATTCTGCTGATTGCGTTCGCAGTCATGGACGGCTTCGATTTCGGTGTCGCCGCGCTGTTGCGCGTACTGGGTCGCACTGAACAAGAACGCCAAGTATTGCTGGAAACCATCGAGCCGACCTGGGAAGGTAACCAGGTGTGGTTCGTGCTGGGCGGTGGCGCCACTTTCGCGGCATGGCCGATGCTTTATGCCACCGCATTTTCTGGTTTGTACCTTGCACTGGCGCTGGTGTTATTGGCGTTTATTCTTCGTCCAGTGGGCTTCAATTTTCGCGGAAAGGTGCACGATTCACGTTGGCGCGCGATCTGGGACGGCGTGCTGATCTTTTCGGGCATCGTCGTGATGCTGATTAGCGGCGTTGCATTCGGCAATCTGTTCCTGGGGCTGCCGTTCCATTACGACGACGATCTGTACATGAGCTGGCATGGCAGCTTCTTCGCCTTGCTGCACCCCTACGCGATACTCGCCGGCCTGGTCAGCCTCACCATGTTGCTGACGCATGGTGCGTGCTGGGTCGCCTATCGCGCCGATCATGCGATCGCCCAACGCGCCGCGCGCATCGCACGCTGGATGGCGCTGGCCTATGCGATCACCTTCGTAGGTGCCGGCATCTGGTTGGCTTATGGCATACCGGGCTTTGCCGTCGCAGGGCCAGTGGTCATGGATGGTCCGTCCAACCCTTTGCTGAAACAGGTAACGATGGGCGGCAGCTGGTTTGCCAGCTATATGCTGTATCCATGGTTCTGGATCGCGCCAGTGGTAGGGATTCTCGGCGCGATGGGCGTGCAATGGAGCGTGGGCAAGCATAGCCTCAGCGGTTTCCTCTGCAGCAGTTTGATGGTGATCGGTACGATTTTCGCCGCTGGTTTTGCGCTGTTTCCGTTCCTGTTGCCGTCCAGCCTCGATCCGCATTCCAGCCTTACCGTGTGGGACGCCTCCTCCAGCCGCGGCACGCTATTGCTGATGCTCGGCGCGGTCGTCGTGTTTCTGCCCATGATCATCATCTACACCAGCTGGGTGTATCGAGTGATGCGCGGCAGGGTCACGCTGGAAGACGTCGAACACTCGCACAACACTTACTGAGGGAGCGCACACCATGTGGTATTTCACCTGGATTTTGGGGCTTGGCCTCGCGTGCGCCTTCGCGGTGCTCAATGCGATGTGGTACGAGGTACGTGCCACCGATGAAGAGAATCGGCTTAAAGAACCGAAGTCGCCGCAGTCAGGTCGCTAAGTCGTAACTGTTGCCGTTGACACGTGGGAGCGCGCGGCCGAATTAGCGCCGCGCGAGCAATGCCTCAATCGATGCGGGCTCCTTCGGCACGCCATCAGTAAGTACCTCGTTACCGTCACGCGTGACCGCCACATCGTCTTCGATGCGAATACCTATGCCGCGCCATGCCTCGGGCACCGACGTATCGTCCGGTGCAATGTAGATACCCGGCTCCACGGTGAGCACCATCCCGGGTTCGAGCAGACGCGATTCGCCATCGACGCGGTAGTCACCCACATCGTGCACATCCAGCCCCAACCAATGGCTGGTTTTGGCTGGGAAAAACCGCTTATAGGTGCCTTCCGCAATCGCTTCGGCGGGATCGCTTTTAAGCAACCCCAGCGCGCATAGACCTTCAGTGATGACATGCACCGCCACGTCGTGCGCGGTGTTGTAAGCGCGTCCCGGCAACACTTCATCGATGGCAGCCAATTGCGCGGTAAGCACGATGTCATACAAGGCGCGCTGTTCGCGACTGTAGCGACCGCTGATCGGAAAGCTGCGACTGATATCGGAGGCGTAGCATTCCAGCTCGGCGCCGGCATCGATCAACAGCATGTCGCCGTTTTTCAATAACGCGCGATTGGCCTGGTAATGCATGGTGCACGCATTCACGCCACTGGCGATGATGGGCGGAAACGCCGCCACCGCACCACGACTGCGCATGACGCGCAGCACTTCAGCTTCCACTTCGTATTCATGACGACCCGCGCGGGCTATCGCCATCGCGGCAAGATGCGCCTCGGCGGCAATCGCGGCGGAAGCGCGCATCAACTTCAATTCGGCACGCGATTTGTATAGACGCAGATCGTGCAGCAGATGGCCCAACGCCACGAATTCCTTCGGCACCACGCCGCCACCGCGCAGTTGCCGCAAGCGGCGCATCCAACCAAGCAGTTGCGCATCGAACTGCGGCTCACGCCCGAAATGACAGTAGACGCGCCCCCTGCCCTCGATCATGCCGGGCAGGATGTCTTCGATATCGTCGATCGGGAAGGCGTCGTCCATGCTGTAATCGGCCACCGCGCGTTCCGTGCCGATCGATTCGCCATGCCAACGCTCGTGCTCTGCATCACGCTCACGGCAGAACAGCACGGCCTCACCGTGCTGACGCCCGGGCAGCAGGGCAAGTACCGCGTCGGGCTCTGGAAAACCGCTCAAATAATGGAAATCCGAGTCTTGCCGGTACGGCCACGCCGCATCGGCGTTGCGCATGCGTTCGGGCGCCGTCGCGATGATCACCACGGCGTCAGGGCCAGCCATTTTCATCAGTTGGCGGCGCCGCCGGGCGAATTCCTCAGAAGCAATGTTCAATGCAGGGTGCCGCTCGATGGCTGGTTAGGAATGTGGCATTCGGTAAACAACAACATGGCGCCCACGCGCACGAATTCGTGCACTTCGATCAAGGCGTCTTCGTCTTCATCTTCATCGCCGAAATCGATCGACGCCGAAGCAATGGCGCCAAGATCGCGCAGGATTTCCTTGCCTTCGTCCGACACCCGGGCGTGTGCGTCGGGGCCGCCAAGACCGAAACCGCCGAGGAAGCCGCGGCACCAGTCCACCAATGCATCGGCACGGTCCGACAGCGGTCGGTCGTCGGCGGGTAACAAAGGTTCGAAACCCAATTCAGGGTCGGCCAGTTCGTCTTCGCTCTGGCGGACCAGTTGATCCAGGGCGGCCTGGTCGGCGGCGTTAACGGTGACCCCGCCCGCATCCAGATGCAGCACTTCCAGTAACGGGCGCCGGCCCGGCTGGCCGTTGCCGGCCAGGAAACCGCATAGGGAACCATGCAGTTCGCTGGCGCTGATGGCCAGTCGCAGGTGCGCAATGACATCATCCAGTTCGTCGTAACCGATCAGCTCGGGGGCGGCCATCGCGGCACTCCATTTAACGGCTAAAGCACGAGTTTAATGCACACCCGCGCCCAGGCGATCCGGCCCGCAGATTTCTATCGGCGTCCTGATATAGTGAGGCGCATGACGACGCCCGACACCGCCCAATTTGAGCTTGCCGCCCTGAGCCAGCAGCTTGATCGGCTGCTTGAGCACGTGCATCGGTTAAGCGAAGAAAACCGCAGCCTGCGCCACAGTCAGGAACAACTGGCGAATGAGCGCGCAGGTTTGTTGGCACGCAACGAACAGGCACGCAGCCGGGTTGAGGCCATGATCCAACGACTCAAGGCACTCGAAAACAATGGCTGATGTCATTAGCACACCGAGCACCAACGAGCCGGTCGCGTTGCGACTGATCGACCGCGAATTTCTGATCGCGTGTCCGCCGGAAGAACGCGACGGTTTGCTGGAGGCGGCCAACTTTCTCGATCGCAAGATGCGCGAGTTGCGCGCTCATGCCAAGACACCCGGCTTCGACCGTTTGGCCGTGCTCGCCGCGATCAGCATCACGCACGAGTATCTGCAATTGCAGAAGCGCCCCGCTCCCAGCCAGGAAAACAACAGCGTGCCTGAACCTGGCATCGCTGACGGATTGGCTAATTTGCGTCGCAAGCTTGAAGCCGCACTAGACGCGCACCTAAAATAGACCTCGGCGTTTTCTGCGGTGTTCGCCAGCACACTCTTACATTTGCCTTGTTCCTATATACGGCCCCGGGACGGTTACTTAAGGCTGTTGTGCATGTCCGCCACGTGCGGAAAGCCTCGAAGTCTTGATCTCCCTCCCACCTGATCCCTCTCGGATCAAGGTCGTTTGGTGTGCAGCGGCATCGCGGTTGACGCCACCTCATTTCCCGCCCGGATGCCGCCCAAACGGCATCCGGGGGCGGATCGACAGCTCCAAAGCCCGCGGCACTATCTTCAGGAGACGCGCGACGTGGATACCGCCGCACGACGCCGTGAACTACGCCAGCGCCTGGCCGAACGCCGCCGCGCGCTTACCCCGCCCCAACGCATGGCCGCCGCCCAGGGCCTTCGGCGCAGCCTGGAGCACCTCCCCGAATACCATACTGACCTGCGCGTGGCCGGCTACTGGGCCTGCGACGGCGAGTTGCCGCTCAATCTAGTGATTCCGCCGCTGGCGACACGGGGGCAACAGTTCCTACTGCCGCTGATCGGCCAGGACAACTTGCTGCGCTTCGCGCCGTGGGCAGCCGGCGACCCCGTGCAGCCCAACCGCTTCGGCATCCCCGAGCCCGTCACGCCGCGCGAATGGTTCGCCCCGTTCCAGCTGGACCTGGTGATGGTGCCGCTGCTCGCTTTCGACCGTCGCGGCAACCGGCTTGGCTACGGCGGTGGCTATTACGACCGCAGCTTCGCTTTTCTCAAAGACCAATTGCGGCCGACGGAGCCCCTGCTGGTCGGCATCGCCTATGATTTCCAGGAATTGTCGGACATCGTCCCCGAAAGCTGGGATGTCACATTGGACTTCATCGCCACCGACCACGAGTTGATCGATTGCCGCGCCGATGCGCCAAAGGATGCCGACGCATGAATCATTGGCTGATGAAATCCGAGCCCGATACGTTTTCCATCGACGACCTCAAGCGCAAGAAGCGCGAGGCCTGGGACGGCGTGCGTAACTATCAGGCGCGCAATTTCATGCGCGATGGCATGCGCGTTGGCGATGGCGTGTTTTTCTATCACTCCAACTGCGCCGAACCCGGCATCGCGGGTATCGCGCAGGTGGCAAGCGATGCCTATCCCGATCCCAGCCAGTTCGATCCCAAGAGCCAGTATTTCGATCCGGGCAGCTCGCGCGACAATCCGCGCTGGATGCTGGTGGACGTGAAGTTCGTGAAAAAGCTCAAACGCACCATCACACTGGACGAACTCAAAAATCATCCTGCGTTATCCAGCATGGCGTTACTGCGCAAAGGCAATCGCCTGTCGGTGATGCCGGTCGATGCAGCCGAATGGACGTACATTCTGGATCTCGAATAAGTCGCGTTGACGCAACACGCAATCCATCGCGTATCCGTGATGCGACAAAGCGCCAAATCAACAATTATTTCCGTCTCAAATAATGGTGATGCCATGAGCAACAACGAACAGAAGCGCGTGGCTGGCGAAGCGGCCATTCGATACGTCGAAGATGGCACCGTCGTCGGCGTCGGCACGGGTTCCACGGTGGCGTTCTTTATCGAAGCGCTTGCCGGCATCAAGGATCGCATTCAGGGCGCAGTGTCTAGTTCCGAAAATTCCACCGCGCAGCTGCGCAAGCACGGCATTCCCGTGTTCGACCTCAACGCCACTGGGCCGCTGGCGCTGTATGTGGACGGTGCCGATGAGTGCGATCCGCACAAGCGCCTGATCAAGGGCGGTGGCGCCGCATTGACGCGCGAGAAGATCATCGCGCAGGTGGCGCAAAAATTCGTTTGCATCGTCGATCCAAGCAAGCGCGTCGATTTGCTCGGCAAATTTCCCTTGCCTATTGAGGTGATCCCGATGGCGCGCAGCCTAGTCGGGCGCGAAATCGTCAAACGCGGCGGCAATCCCGTGTGGCGCGATGGCGTGGTCACCGACAACGGTAACTGGATCATCGATGTGCACGGCTGGCAGATCGCCGATCCGGTGGCGCTGGAAAGCGATCTCAATCAGATTCCAGGCGTCGTCACGGTTGGCCTGTTCGCACGGCGCCCCGCCGACGTGGTGCTGATTGGCGACCAGGTGATGTAACCGACCTATCCATCCATCGCAGCACCGAATGCAAAAAGCCCCGCTAGCGCGGGGCTTTTTGCATTGAATCAGGCACTTTGGCCACTCCCCCGGACAGTATGCACTTCGGTATTTAAGTAAAACGCACGCTCGGCCGATAGCTCTAGCGAGGGTCCCAACGTCGACATGGGAAACCGATGCCGGCCTATCGCAGGGGAGTGAAGCCATGATTGCATCTGTCGTTGACGAACTGATATTGCACAACCTGAACTGCTCGCAATGCCGCGCAGGTGAACCGTGCCTTGTCGCCGAGCATATTCAGGACTGCTGGCCGCGACGCGTCGGGCCGCAGGCAGCGGCAAGCTTGCTTGAGATTACCGCCAACACGGAAAACGAACGCGTGGCACCTATCAAAATCAGCGTGCCGCAATACAGTCGTTTCTAGCAAACGCATGCGCTGCGCTCACCTTCGGTAGCGCAGCGCATCGACCAGCAAGGTAAATGCCGGCGATGGCTGGCGACGACTTGGGTAATACAGATGATAACCGGGAAATGGCGGACACCAGTCGGCGAGTACGCGAATGAGCGATCCGTCGTCGATCTGCGTGCGCACCTGGTCTTCCGGCAGATATGCCAAGCCGAGACCGGCCGCTACCGCCTCTATCCGCAGCGCGATATTGTTGAACACCAATTGCCCTTCGACGCGCACTCGCACTTCGCGCCCCGCTTTTTCGAACTCCCACGGGTAGATACCACCGTGCGTAGGCAAGCGCAGATTGATGCAATCGTGATGGGTTAGATCCTGCGGCGTCTTCGGGCGCTTTCGTCGCGCGAAATACGAGGGCGCGCCGACCACCGCCACGCGCATGTCCGGCCCGATACGTACCGCAATCATGTCCTTCGCAACTTGCTCGCCGAGCCGCACGCCAGCGTCATAGCGTTCCGCGACGATGTCGGTCAGACCATAGTCGACGACGATTTCGATATGGATGTCCGGATACTCCGGTAGAAGTTTCGCCATCGCCGGCCAGAGGATCGTGGTGGCGGAGTGCTCGCCTGCATTGATGCGAATCGTGCCCGCAGGCTTGTCGCGTAGCTCACTCAACGCCGCGAGTTCGGCTTCGATGTCCTCGAAACGCGGGGCAATCGCGCTACGCAATCGCTCGCCCGCCTCCGTCGGCGCCACGCTACGGGTGGTGCGCGTCAGCAGCCGAACGCCCAGGCGCTCTTCCAACGCTCGGATGGTGTGGCTAAGCGCCGATTGCGACACACCTAGCTTCGCCGCGGCCCTCGTGAAACTCCGCTCGCGCGCTACGGCAAGAAAGGCCAGCAGATCGTTGAAGTTCTCGCGCGGCATTCATGAGCCCTACTCATAGGTCCATGCGCGTTATACCACTTAATTGCATACCGCCCAGGCGCTAAGGTTCCTCATCGCCTTTCGTGCCCCCTAAGCGCCAGGAGCTACAGCAATGCAAGCACGTCTACTTGGTAACAGCGGACTGGAAGTATCAGCAATCGGCCTCGGCTGTATGGGCATGAGCTTTTCCTATGGGCCGCCGGCCGACAAGCAAGAGATGATCTCGCTTCTCCGCACCGCCGTGGATCGCGGCGTTACGTTCTTCGATACCGCCGAAGTCTATGGTCCCTTCATCAATGAAGAACTCGTGGGCGAAGCGCTTTCGCCGCTGCGTGATCGTGTGGTCATCGCAACCAAGTTCGGCTTCGAACCCGACCCCAGCGGCGCTCAGCGCTGGACGTCGTTGAACAGTCGTCCAGACCACATCAAGGCCGTTGCCGAAGCGTCGCTCAAGCGCCTCAAGATCGACACGATCGATCTGTTCTATCAGCATCGCGTCGACCCGAATGTGCCGATTGAAGACGTCGCCGGCGCGGTGAAAGATCTGATCCGGGAAGGCAAAGTGAAACACTTCGGTCTCTCCGAAGCCGGTGCGCAAACGATCCGGCGCGCGCACGCCGTACAACCTGTCACCGCGCTACAAAACGAATACTCGCTGTGGTGGCGACGCCCCGAAGCAGAGATTTTGCCAACCCTCGAAGAACTTGGCATCGGTCTCGTGGCCTACAGTCCACTCGGCAAAGGCTTCCTCACCGGCAAGATCGATGAGAGCACCACCTTCGATAGTTCGGATTTTCGCCATCAATTGCCGCGCTTCACGCCGGAAGCCCGCAAAGCCAATCAGGCCATGGTCGAGCTGCTCGGCGAAATCGGACAACGCAAAAAAGCTACGCCTGCGCAAATCGCCCTGGCTTGGCTGCTGGCGCAAAAACCGTGGATCGTTCCGATACCTGGCACGACGAAACTCCATCGCCTGGACGAGAACATCAAAGCCACCGTCGTTGAACTAACAGCCGATGATCTCCGCGAGATCGAAAGCGCGGC
>OUNK010002895.1_pt1 | contig 30065 bp, 64 predicted proteins | sample 1755341 | NCBI WGS metagenome assembly OUNK01 (sample SAMEA3914788, study PRJEB12502) | metagenome | biome: forest; material: soil | place: Canada | collected 2011-07-03 | depth 0.1 m | reverse complement strand
GCGCCGATGGCGCGCAGGGCATGAAGCTTGGCCAGAAACTCGGCAGCCGGGAAATCGACCGGGCGGGCGCGGTGTAAGCGCCCCATGATGCAGGCCAAGTCCATCGCGTGGTAAGTGTAGTCGGTATCGGAGTCGCCAAGCCGCTCCTCGTCGAAGATGCCGGGCAGGCGGTTGACGATCTCGCAGGTGACCGCCGAGGGGTCCGGCGCCGCCATGAGGGCGTTGACCTGGTCGCGGCAGGCTCCCGGAAACCAAAGCTCAGGGAGGATAAACGGACTGGTGGAGGCGATCAGGCGTTCCGCCAGCGAGTTGAGAGCGGGCTTGAAGAGGTTATCCATGGCGGGAAGATAAGTGCTCGCGATTCGCGCGCGGCCTAGAGAATATGTATCCGCTTGTCGTCGCCGAGGTAAAGATCGCATGGGTCAAAGCTCTTGCAGGCTTCCGCGAGGGCCTCGCCGTTGGTGGGCCAGTCACCATCCCAGAAACCCGAGCCATGGCCATTGCGGGTGAGCCAGAAATCGCGCGCGGCGCTCTCCAGCGCGCGTTCGCGGCCTTCGGTGGTGATGAGGGTCTTGCACTCTTCCAGAAACCGGGCGCAATCGGCGGTCACCTCGGCAAGCGCCGCCTCGGAGAAATCGCGCGCACTGTAGTCGCGGTCGAGGGCGGTGCCTTCAGGTGTGGTCGACAGCCAGAGAGCGCAGTCGATATAGGCGTCCCGGAAGCGGGACAGGGCATCGTCGGCCTTCAGGAGGTCGGCGGTCGTCTCGGTCAGGCTATGGAAGCTGGCCTGCGGGAATTTCGCTTTGACGTGGGCCTGCATCTCCTCGCGGGTGGAAGCGCGGGCGAACATCTCATTGGCCTCTCCCTCTGCGGAGGTCGCGATCGCGCGCCAGACATGCTTCGTGTCATCTCCACCGCCCCAGTAGGCGCCGCCGCTATCGTAGTCACCGTCGATCCATTCCAGCGGGTAGATGTGGAAGGTCATCGCCTCATCGGGTGTGGCGATCGTGTTCGTGCGGCCCATCGGCGCGCCGTGTTTGCTGCCGACATCGGAAAGTAGGGGAATGCTCATGGTCGAATAGATAGTAGTGCCGGGCATTAAGGTTAGGCCACGTCAGTCGCGGCCCAGTCGAACTTGTCGAGGATCAGGCGTCCCGTGGGATTATCCTGGTCGAAGACGTCGCCGATCGCATGGTAACCGCGCATCTCCGCCGCCTCCCTGGCTTCCGTGCGATGACCACCCTCGTCCACCTCATGTTGCGTGCATTGGACTCTCACCGGAAAAAGGGAGAGGATGCCGCGGGCATCCCGGCAAACGACCATGCATTTAACCGTGATGAGGGGAGGGGTAGACTCGTTCATGTCGATCAGGCGGGTTTGGCCGCGGCGGCATTCACTGCGTCATCATACTCGAAAATGGAGTCCTCGAAAGCTTGGTCGAGGTCCATCTTGGCGACTCCGAGCCTTTCCAGTTCAGGCGTGGAGAACATGCGGCCATCCATGGGGACATCGCCGAAGAGGCGGATAAACTCGGCCCGGTGGGCCTTGTGGGCGTCGAGCATTTCCTTGTTGAGCCGGTCGACTTTGGCCTTGGCTTCGTCAACGGTGAGAGGAGCGTGTGTGGTCATGACTTGGAAGATAAAGGAAGGGGTTCCACGGGTTGGGCTTCGGCCATCTCGTCAAAGGAATCGTAGACTGGAGCGTCCATGTCGAGCTTGGAGGCATCGTACATGCCAACGCGCTCGGCAATCCGCATCATCTGGCTAGAGCGGCCCTCCTTCTCCATGAGTATCAGGGCGCCGGCACAGTGAAGGGAATCCTTTGTCGGAACGCGCTCTCCACCCTCATCGTCTTCGACGGGGACAGTCGTCTTGTGGCAGTAGAACTCACCGCGTTCGAGCGTCGTTTCGATCTCGCGGACCCGCGCTTGGGTCAGGTAGCCGGGGCGGTCGTTACGGAAGGGGCAATCCGCACAAGGGGATGTCTTGCAGTACGTGCTCATGACTCGTAGATAGCCGGGTGGCGCTCCATGAAACCACCTTCAGCGGCCCATGAAAAGCCATGACGCGCGTACCATGCGGCGGTGTTGATCCCCGCCTCATCGGCGACTTCGAGGTCGAGGGTGACGCCATGAGCGTCAGCGAGGCGGGTCAGCAGCTCCAGCGCGCGGGAGGCGATGCCGGTGCCCCGGCTGCGGGGCGCAACTTCGATATGGTGCAGGGTCACCGCCTCGCCGCGTCCGGCCTTCCCGAGGTCGAAGGAAAGACCCGGTTCGCGGGCCTTGGCGTAGAATTCGGCCACAAGAATATCTTGCGGAGAGGAAAGCAGCGCGGGCATACCTGAAGATAATCAGCTCACAAAATCGCTGAGATGAGTACCGATGACGTCCAGTTCTTCCTGGATCTTGACGACAGCGGCGATCCGGGCGAGGTGCTGCTCGCGGGCGGCCTGATAAGCGCCGGGCTCGGCGGTCTGGTAGTCGCGGCCATTGGGCATGGCCTTTTGCAGGGCCTCGCGGGCTGTTTCCAGCGCGCGCCACGCCTCCCGGTTGTCCTCCAGCAGCGATCGGGCGCTGGAGCCGTTGATGTTCACCTGCGGAAGCTGAAGGGTGGGAATCTCGGGAGTGTTCATGGGTAAAAGAGGGCGAGGTTACCGGGCGAGGGCGCGCAGTTCGACCTGGTCGGCGTAGCAGGCCAGCACCCACGCGACATAACGGACGGTCGAGAGGGTGGACACGCGGCGCACGAGCCGGTGGGCGTAGCGCAGGGCGTCACAGGCGGCGAAGATCAGCTTTTGGCGGCGGGAGGAAACCGGAAGAGGAATGGAAAGTATGCTCACCCCTGCGGAGATAGAAAACCTACCGGGGCAAAGAGAAGAAATAGATGCCATCGGAGACAACGACCCCGGCTAGCAGGATGAGCCCGATGATGATGCGCATCTCCCCGATGCGGTAGTTCAGCTCCGGCTTGAATTTGCAGCCGTGTTTGGCCTCGTAGGCGGCCTGCATCCTGGGGCTGCGATTGCGGGCCAGCCGGATGCGACCGGTGATGAAGCAGTAAATCGCGATCGCGGCCGCGATAACGGTCATGATGCTGTCGATGATGAGGGTAGGGTCCTGTTGCATAAGAGGTCAGTCGAGGGAGCGGACGGCAAAGATGTGGCGGGTGACGTCCTCCAGGCTGTACCCAGAGGCGGACGGGCTCTCGTGGCGCCAGCCAAGCTTCTTCAGGGTCCAGCCTTCGCGCCGGGCACGGGCCGCGGCTCCCTCCCGGGTGATCTCGCGTCCAACCAGGCGGGGGCTGCTGCCGTAATTGATCCGGTCCCCGATCCAGTGGTAGATGGCGCGCAGGCATCGATCGCGGAAAGAGACCGGAGCTTCAGGGCTGTCCACGGGGGAAGGATTCACGCGAAGGCTCCCTGTCGGGTCTGGCGGATCATCTTCCAGATGTCGCCGTGTTCACCGGATTGTACCAGCGAGTAGGGTGTCTTGCCGCCAAAGGCCGGGTTTGGTTTCGTCAGCCACGCCTTCAGCTTGCGCGCGGGCATAATCTTTTCCAGGGCCTTCATGAGGCGCCACTGTTTATTGATCGCTTTCCCGAGGGCGCGCCACGTCGGCTCCATCTCCCGGTCCATCTGATCGAGTCTTCTTTGGCCCTCCTCGTAGGTTTTGACGCGGGCGTCGGCCTTCTTTCTGGACACCCCGTCCCGGTCGAGGGCGGCGTAGGCATGGCGGCGCGCCTTGTATGCCTCCTTGCGAAGCTCCTTGATCTTCTGTTTCGGTATCCTGGCTGGGGCGTGTTCGGCGCGTAGGAGAACGTCATTCACCTTGGCGAGAAGCTTGATGTTGGTCGCTATGGCGAGGGGATTGGGTTTCATGCTGGGAGGGTTTACCGGGAGCCGTGGGAAAAGACGTAGAAGAGGAATAAGGCCCATGTCACCACCATGATAATCATACCGAGGGTGATCTTTTGCAGGCCGCGCGCACGGGTCAGGAGGACGTCCATCTCCCGGCCTGCCTTTTCCTTGTAGATGGCCTGGAGGCGGGGTTTGCGGCTGCAATCGAGCTGGATGGCGCCGGCGACAAGGAGAAACGAGGAGGCGAGGGTCCCGATGAAGGCCGCGATCTGAAGGATGATGGTCATTGGAGTGCGCTCATGGTTTGGTCGAACATGGCCCGCTGGGCTGCCTTGTCCTCGGGCCAGTCCGGGACGGAATTCGGGAATACCGGCAGGCTCTCCGAGAAGGCGTCGCCGACACCCACGGTATTGGAGTCGTAGGGGCACAGATCGCTGAAGAATCTGCCCTTCATGTAGTCGCGGAGCATCCCCTTGAGGCGCATGACCTGGTAGGTCGACAACCTGGGCTGGGCGGCCAAGGCGCGCCCGGCAGGCGTGGAGGTCTCGGAGTCCATGATTGCGGATATCCTACCGTTCAAATGCCATTTTCGCCAGAAACGATCTCACGGGGAGAAACAGCAAACCGGTTACGAAGCCCTCTGCCGCAGGGCCTCTCGCACCCGGTTGGCGGCCTTGGTGGACACAGACAGTCGCGAAACCTTCCCCGCGAAGATGATCTCGCGGTCTCTGACGTCGGCGACATGGGCCGGGTTGACGCTGATTTCCCGGGCAACGGGTATCCATGGGACGGCCTTGCGGATGGCGGCCTTGGTCGCGAAGGGAAGCGGTGCCCACCTGGTGTAGATGCCGTCGATTCCCTGAACTTGGTCGGGAGTCAGCAGGGCGAGGCGAGCTGGATTGGTGTACCCCTCCGATCTGGGCACCTTGATCCAGGAAGCGGCTACCGCGTCGTGTATCCGGGTTTGGTAGGCGGACCTGACCAAATACGTCAGGTCGTTAATGCGGAGGTAGTCAGGTGGAAGGAACAGGCAGGCGGCCTCCAGGCTGGCGTAGGATTGAGGGCCGATCTGGGCCAGTCCGGCTACCTGGGCCAGCCGTTCCACTGGGAACCCGGTCACGACGTCGCGCGGGTAGACCCTGCGTCCGTGCCGGGTGGTAATGGACAGGCGCCCACCGCTCGTGGAGGCGAGCAACAGGCCGCGAGGGTTGATCCAGACGATGCCCATCTTGACGAAATGCTCCTGGATGTACCTCTGGGCGGCAGGAAACATCTCGGTGAAGATTCTGATCTCCTGGCCCTCTGGGGAGCGTATTACCGGGGATAAATCCCCGCTTGTGGTGGCATCGATTGCGTCGGCTAGGTCAAAAGTCATCGTGGGCAGGGGATGAATCCAGCCGGTGATGGGGAGAGAAGGCATCTCTTGAGTAGTGACCTATCCCCGAACGAAAGTCAACCGGGTGTTCACCTGCGGTTTACCGGGTCCAAACCCCAGTTCCGCCAGAAACGATCTCGCGGCGTGAAACGGCCCCGAAATTACGTCCCTGGGGTCAGGCTTCCTCTTCCAGGATGCGGCGATCGGTCCGGGACAGGTGAATGTTGCGCTCGCCCGCCCGGTAGCGTTCCACGGCACCGGGCTTGGGTGTCACCCTGGCGTAGGAGCCCTGCGCGGCCTCGTTCCTGGCGGCGTTACCCGCATTTGGCATCCGGTCATCGTCGCTGCCGGTGGCGGTCTTCACTGGGAAGCCTTCCGGAAGCGTTCGACCTGGGCGAGGGCGGCTTCAAGGGTAACCGTCTTGGGGCTGGCGTCGACGGCGGCCCGTACCCGGGCGCGCACCGGCGCGAAGTCGCGCTTCACCTGCGGAGGAATCAGAAAGGCCGGGATACCCGGTCGGGGCTCAGTGCGGCGGCTCATGCTCGGAGGATGGCAGTATCGCCTATCCCTGTCGATGGGCTTTGAGAAAGGCGGCCCGGTCGGTCTTCCCGCTGGTCTTGGACGGGAAGGTGGAAAGCATGGCCTGCGAGGTCAGGTTGGACCACGGCTCGCGGAAATCCGGCAGAAGGAGGGGCCGGAAGTCACGCGGGAGGGCCGGAAGATCGGGCGTCTGGGCCGCGGCGGCCTCCAGTATCGCGGTGATGTTCATGGCAGGAAGGGGTAACGGGCGGTTATTTCGAGCCTTGGCTGCGGAAGCTTGCGGCCACGCGGGCCAGTTCATCGGAAGCCTTGTCCATGGCGTCGGCGACCAGCTCCTGATGGCGATCGTGGTCGTTCACGTCTTCGCCGATCAGCATGTCCGAGATTTCGCGCACGATGAACAGCGCGAGGGTATCCGGGCGCTCGACCTTGGCGGCCTCTTCATGGGAAAGAAGCTTGCCGTCCTTGTCGAGATACTGAAGTAGAAGGCCATCGTCCGTAGGGCAGTAAGCGCGGTCAGCGCCTTTGACGAGTTCGTGTAATTTCATGTCGAAAAGATAGGGAGGGGTTAGCCCTTGATGCTTTTCAGGAAGGCCAAGATCAACGCCCGGTTCTTCTCGTGGCTGACATGGCACCCGGTCGCACAGATTGCCTTCCAGAGGGGGCGCATGGCGCGGGGAATCTTGACCGCTTTCGCGGCCTTGGTCTGCGTGGCGAGCTTGTGGGCCGCCTGCTCCAGCCAGTTGACGGCGGAGATGGCCTCACCGAACGCCTTGTCACCGTCCACGCTCTCGATCCACGCGATGGCGGGTTCGATCATCTCGATTTTCTCCGGGCAGGTGAAGTCAAACCGGGTGTGGTCGGGCAGGATGATCGTGGCCTTGGTGCTCTGGCCGTAGTGGTCGATCTCGAAGCTGATCGCGCCGAGCGTTTCATTGAGCTTATGGAGGGCCTTGGCCAGACGGCGGGCCTTGGTGACGCCGAGCACACGGGCGAGGTCGACCATACTTTCGCCGCTGGCGGCCTTGCCAATGTAGTCATCACCCGCGCCGCAACCGCCCCATTCGCCGATTTCGTTCATGTAGCGCATGTAGGGGCTGGGCGCTTCCTCATTCCACGCCTCACCGGTGACGGAGCAATAAATCGCCCGGCCCTCAATGGCGGTATCGAAGGGATTGGAAATCTCGGTGGCGGGGACAAAGCCGCGCTCGGCGGCCTGCTCGATCGTGATATCCTTGCCCTCTTCGTCCATGATGCGGACACCGGGAGCCGTCCAGAAGCTCACCGGCTTGGAGGGATCGCACATGCGCCCGATGGAGATTGCCTTGTCGCGGCAACCGCTGCCGACATTGCGGTAGAGGACATCGGCGCTATCCGGGATGAACTGGAAATCGTAGGTTGCACCTTCCGTCACCACGCTATGCGGGTGGCCGTCGTGCATCTCGATAAAAAGAATGGGATCGCCGTCGACATCCAGCATGGAAATTGTTTCGTTCATCCGCTTGAGATAGGCGGGAGAGGGTTACGAAATCAGCGAGGCTTCCATAAGCTCGGCAGCGGCCAGCGGCTGCCGGGGCAGGCCCGGCAGGATAACGGGCTGGTAGGTGAGACCCTCGGCGAGAAAGATCGCCACCACGCCACGGGAAAGTGCCTCCCACCCATCCTTGGAGGTCGGCAGGTTCAGCGGGGTCTTGAGGTTGAAGCGGCGTTCCCCGATCCAGAACTCGAAGGCAGCGACACCGGTGATCTTGCCATCCACGACGACGTAGGTAACAGCGGTGGCGGTATCGTGAAGCAGAACACCCTCGGTGATGGTGGTGGCGGTGATATTGAAAACCTTCGGGTGTTCGACGAAGTAATCCGGCGCTCCCGGCAGATCGGACTTGCACCCGGCCAAGTCGGCAGAGGCCACGCCTTCAGGGACCGCGCGCAGGGAAAAGGAGACATCGCAAACCCCGGGCGAGCAAAAGTCTTCCAGCAGCAGGGCGGCCTCCCAGAGGCTGGCTACCGGGCCGGAGATGTCCTCGGCGGCGGTCTGGCCGCAGACCGTGGTCTGCATGTACCAGCCCTTGGTGGTGGGAAAGAAGGAGCAACGGCGTTCGAGTGGAGTCATGGTCATAAAGTGTAGAGGTTTAGCCCCACGGGCGGCAACGCGAGTCTTCGCGGCGGTAAACGGCCTCCAGTGAAGCGCAGGCCCGCTTGAGCGCCCGGTAGGAGCGCAGGACGAAAGCGCCGATCACGAGGCAGCCGGCCCCAACCATGGAGGCAACCGGCCAGCCGAGGATCAGGGCCACGGTTGTGGTCGCGGCAAAAAGACCGGACGTGACCAGCCATTGATAGAACCGGGCCTGAGCGTCGATGCGGAGGCGGTTAAGGAAATCGGTCCGGAGGTAATTGTCGATCATGACAACTAGCAGATAGGAGAAGACCGGCCATGCCAGAAAACGGAGGTCAGGATGACTTGCCCCCGGCCTTGCTGGCGCTGCTTTTCTCGGCGGTTTCCCCGGCGAGGGCGAATAGCCACGCGAAGAGGCAGAGAACCGGGTTGGTGTGCCAGTAGTAGGTGGTCGCCCAGAACGCGACCATGATCCGGGGAACCAAGAAGACGCCGAGCCAGAAGCCAAAGCCACCGGTCATGGCGGAGAATATCCAGAACATGATGCGCGGGAAGAGGAGCCAGCCGAGAAGCGTAAAGAACCCGTGTTGAGCCCAGAAGCCCTGCCCGTATGGGGTGGCGTGGCCTGTCGAGCATCCCGTCAGCGCGAGGGCGGCAGTCAGGAAAAGGATTTTGCCGAGGTGTTGCTTCACGGCTTCTTCAGGCGGGCGCGGCTCTGGCGGACGCTCTTGCTCCAAACCCGCATTTCAATGACGCTGTATTCGTCGCGGTGATCGAACAGGAAATCCGCCAGCTTGCCTTTATCGTAGCGGAGGTTTTTGGCGACGGTGGAATACCCCACGGCGGCGCACTTTTCCATGAGGGCAACACGCTCCTTCTTGGTGGTCGGAAGGGCCTTGAAGGCCAGTTCGCGCGCGGCGGTGGCCGCGACCATCTCCCGGTAGTGGCGCCGGGCCTCTGCCGGGGTATTGCCACCGGCGCCGATCGGGCGGTCAACGTAATGCCCATCGGCAAACCGGATGCGCACCAACCCGGCGATACGGTGCTTCTTGTTTCGCAGGTGGGCTGCGAACATGAAGTTCCAGTGGAGCAATCGGAACGTATAACCGGGTTTGGAGGGCATGGCAGGTTAGGCGGTGACGATCAGCGAAGGGTGGCGGCGGATGATGGAAACCTCGGCTTCGCGGTCCTCGAAGCTGAAAGACTCCGACGTACCCTCCAAGAACGCTTCGAGCTTCACGCCCTGCGCTGCCGGGAAGCTATGGCCGATGCCCAAGAGATTGTCGATCGTCGTGCGAACCTCATCGGCGGTCCGAAAGCCCTTCGAGGAGCGGCTACCCCGGTGGGAATTGCAGACGAGGCAGTCGAACAGCTCGATACCGGGCGTTAGCTCCTCTTCCTTGAAGGACATCTTGAGGCGCTCAAGGGCCGCGCGGATACCATCCGCATCGGCGTCATCCTTGGCGATCCAAGATTGGGTTTCAAAGTCCTGGCACACATCGTACATCGTAATGGTAAAGCGTTTCATGATGGGAAAGAGATAGAGGTAGGTCAAACCACGCGCGCCGCATTCGCACGGGCGATAAAGGTGCGCAACCGGGATTCCTGCTCGTTGGCGTAGTCGATCTCCCCGGCCAGCATCTCCCCCAGCTTGGGATTGGCCGCAATGTCCTTCAGGCGGCGATGACTGCCCCGGTAGCAGCCGAGGATGCCATTCAGGTCGTGGATGGTCGCTCCGGTGGCGGCAGTCTCCGCGCGGGCGATCAGGCTGATGTCGAGAAGAGGAATGGTCATGACCGTGAGGCGGAGTGGGAGACCCCGGCAAGGGAGTTCGGGAGCTTGGGTGCGCGAATCAGGCAACCCGGTAGGACGGTGAATCCATGGAAGCCGAGAACGGCGGGCGAGAACTTCTGGATATTGGCGACTTCCACGATGAGGGTAAAACCGCAACGGTCGGCCGCGGCGGCCATCTCGCGCACGGCGTTATTCATGGCGGCGGGCAACCCGGCAACGAGTTCGACGGCAAGCAGGGAGGCCACGCGGCCCGCTGAGGCGGCGCGGGTATCGCCCGGCAGCGGCGTCCACGACACCTTGCTGCCATCGGGCATCACGGTATGCACGACGATCTCCGGCCCGTTCTTCGGGTGGGTGATCGCATCGGGCATGTAGAGGGCGATGCGCAACAGGGAAACCATGCGCTTCGCGGGAGTCATGACACCTTGGTTTTTCATGGTAGGAGAAAGGTAGAGGATCGGAATTACGGGGTCTTCGCCGGGGGAGTCGGCATGGCGGGCAGCGCGATCGTGGCGAGCTGGAAGGCCGGGATGGTCTTGATAAGGCGGACCATCTCCGCCAACCGGGCGGCGCGCTCCGGGGTGATCTTCTTTACGCCGGTGTAGCCGGTGAGCATGTTCACCGCGTCGGCATCGGGCTTGGCCGCGATCTGCTCCAAGAGCCAGTTGAACTGGTGGCGCACGAAGGGCACCCCGCCGATCGCCGCGGGGACATTGGTCGTATCGAGGGTCTTGGAACCGTCGAGAAGCGAGAGAAAGGAGTTTGTTTTAGCCATGACCTGAGATAGAAGGCACCCGGCAGTCAGGCGCACAAATCAAGGCCGGACGAGAGTGCTGTTTCGGACCGCCTCATCGAAGCGGAAATCAGCCTCGCATTTATTGAGGTAAGGCCGGAGAAGAGGCTGTAACTTCGCCCACCATTTTGTCGTGGTAAAATTCGCAAAGCGTTTGAATGCCTCTCGGGGTAGAAGCGCCGCCGGGGACACCTCAAGCACGCTCGCAATGCTATAGAGTTCCTCCACGGTAAGGCGGTGCAAGCCGGACTCCATCCCAAGGATTTGCTCCGGGTCCAAGCCCAAGGCCGTGCCCATGAAAGAAGGGCTCCAGCACCGGGAGGCGCGGCGGCGGGCGATCGCCCGGCCAATCTTCCACCGGAGTTTCGCTCCCGTGGTCTTGGCCAGCATCCGCTTGAGGTTCTTTTTCCACGACGCTTGCCACAACAGAAAGCCCGCCGGTCGGTCGCAAACGCGAGAGTAGTAGATATTAGCCGCATCCCACGTCAGGTTTATCAACCGCCCCATCAGGGCGGAATAGTTTGTCTTACCATCCGAATAAGTCGCCAAACTCCGCATACCGCTCCAATCCTCTCCGCCCATCGTGTTAGGGTCGGGCAGAAACGCGGCTATTTCCACTTCGATGGCCTGCGAAAAGTCGCGAAGCTGGTCGAGGTAAATACTCTTTTTATGCGTTATCTTGAAGCGCCTCGCGGCCTTGCGCTCTTCCCCGCTAAGCCAGTGTATCGCCATCCCGGCAAGGAAAGCGCAGGAGTGGGTAACAGAGGCCGTGTCGCGTTTGCTTCGTACTCGCATTGGATAAAAGGGTGATTATTTCCGCGCCTTGGTCTTTTTCATCTTTTTCGCCTTGGAAGCAACCTCGGCGGCGGCCTCTTCGGCCTGCTCCGCAAGGTCCTCCGCGGTCGGAACGCCACCGATTTCAAGGTAGGCATCCGTCTGCTTGCCGTTCTTGTCGACCTCAACCAGAGTCAGGCCACCGTCATCGACGGCAACGCTTGAGCTGCTGGGAAGGGCCTTGATCCACCGGATAATTTCTTTTGGGTTGGTCATAATGGTTTACAGATAGGGAGGGTAAGGAGGCGAAATTAAAGGGCCGGCATCTCGCAGGCCGGGTCCGTGTCGTAGCCCTTGGAGGAAACGCGGAAGGTATCGAAGTCGGCCATGGTAGCCGGGCGGAGGGCGGTCACGCCATGCAGGATCGGGTAAGGGCCATCCAAGGGAAGGCGCATCGCGCTCGCGCGGCTGCCGAGCACCGACATCTGATTGGGCTGGCGGGCCGTGACGAACCCGAACTTATTGTCATCGATGACAAAGAACCGGGTCTTGCTGGAAGCTTCGCAGGTGGTGGACATGGGAAAAAGATAGTTAGAGCGTTTCCGCCACCCGCATGAGGTAGGAAACAAGCTGGTTCTGCAGGTTGATCGCGGTGCTGGCGGACATGCCATCCGGGGCGTCCTTATCCAGCTTGAGCTTGCCCAGCTTTTTCGCGAGGTGCGCGGTCGCAACCTTGAGTTCCTTCCGGTGGACGCTCACCGCGAGATTTTCCGGGAAGTGAAAGGCGGGGAGGATCGGAAATGCAGGAGAGCGCAGGCCGGGCGACTCCGAGATGATCTCCACGGCCATGGGCACCTGCTTGTCGCGGAACGCCTCCACGAACGTCTTGGCATCGCCGAGGCCAAGGTTGTGCTCGGCCCGGATGTGTTTGATGCGGGCGATGAACCCGGTATGCGGGAAGTGGGCGAGGGTTTTGAACGCCTGCGCCTCGGTGATCGTGGAAGTGGCCATGACACTTCAGATAGGGGGGGAGCAATCGCGAATCAGGAGAGGGCGAGTTCCTGGGGGAGCGCCTTCCGCAAGAGGTCGAAAAGCCCGTGTTTGCGGGTGTAATCCAGCGAGTGCTTGCCGCTGCCATCGGAGGTGCCGGTGACCAGCCATCCGAAGCGTTTCACATCGGAGAACTTGGCTCCTGCGGCCAGCAACTCGCGGACAACCTCGGCCCGGTCGGATTCCTTCTCTCGGCTATTCGGGGAGCACCCCACGTAGAGCACGGCGCAGTCGAGAAGGCCGGGGCTGGGGAGGGGAAGCTTGAGGGCGCGCAGGACATCGAGCTTGGTCACACTGCCCACCCAGACGTAGTTGTTCTTGGCCCAATGCGCGAGGTCGACCCGGCCTGAGTCGATCGCGGCGCGCGCGAAGGCCAGCGCGGAGGCGTCCCCGGCCCGGTAGAAGGCGGAGTCCATGACCGCGTTGAGCAACTCGCCGCGCCAGTTATTGACGCCAGCGGTAAAGCCCTCCTTGGCCATGAAGGAAAAGATGTCGACCCGGCGCTGCCAGTCGGCGGGCACAGGATGCTCCCCGCCCATCTCCATGACAACCATGCCGGGCTCCGCGCTCTTCTTCACGGCCATCGTGCCGTAAGAGAAGGAGGCATCAAAGAGAAAGGTATAGGTGACAGCGGAGCGCGGCTTGCTCTCGCTGCGGGACACCACTCGGTCGTAGCAGTCGCCTTCGGCGATGACAGCGGCGATCTCCGCCACGGTCCCCGAGTCAATCAGCGCCAGGATGCGCGCGGCCCGAAGATTGGCCGGGTGCGCGATCACGGTCTTAATGTCGGAACGAGTGAAGGGCTTGGGCAGGGCAAAAGGGATGATGGGCATGATGGTTTCAGATAGAGGTAGCGGGCGAATCAAGTGGCCATGGCGTGAGGCATGATTGCCCGGCCATCGTCGTTGTAGAAGTCCTTGTGGATTTCAAAGAATATCCCATGTACGGCGCGGAGCTTGGCGTATTCCTCCGGCGTCAGGCGGTGGGCGGTCAACCTGGCGATCTCCGCTCCCGTGAGGCGAAGCGAAACACCTTCGGCGAGGTAGACGTAGCCGGGTGCACCGGAAAGCTCGCTGGAAGCGCAGGTGGGGCCAAAGCTCTTCACCCCAGAGGCGATCTCCCGGCCCAGTGTATTCGGGTCGTAGAGGTAGATCGCGTTCTCCGACTCGATCGCCTTCAGCAGGCAAGGCAGGGTCGACGTCGGGACGTGGGAGAAGAGGAGCTTGGCCATGGCATCCAGATAACCGAACCGGGATTAACCCCGGTCGGCTTCCTTACTGTGGGAGACCCACTCCCAGTAACCGAGCTGGGTATTGCCCTCGCGGACCTCGTGCGTCCAGTCTTCGCGGAGATACTTGGCATCTTCGCCGTGAACATCGTTGGAGCCGATAAGGACTTCGCCGTCATCGCGCAGGCCGACAACGATCTGTCCAACCGCGCAGTCATCGGCAGCTTCCGCGAAGGTCTTGTAACGCCTCTCGCCCTCGACGGCGGTATCGAGGTCGCCGGCCTTGCGCACGGCGTATTCCTCGACCGGGCTGCCGGTGACGTCGAACTTGTAGCTGCTGGTTGCATTGGCGTTCGCGCTGGACGTGTAGCCCTCGCCCACGAGGCGAAGAGCTTCGCGCAGGGAGTTGGCCAGATCTTCAGTGGTGTGACCTTCGATATTGAGTATGAGTTCCATAGTTTTTAGGGGTAGGTGACAGTGACCAGATAGAGGGCGAACAAGACCAGTCCTTACACCTGGTAGAGGCCGATCTCGCAGGAGTTGATCGACTCCAGGTAGAGCCCATACTCCGCCTTGAGGGTAGCGCTCAGTTTCTCGTACCAAGCCCAGTACGGGCGGGGATCGTTCGCCCAGTAGCGGTTGCCAATGTCCGAACCTTCGGTGGCGAAGTAGCCCTTGGTGTTTTTGCTGCCCGTATGGCGCTGGGCTTCGCGTCCAACCTTCACGGAAGCCTCCAGGCGCACGACGTCTTCGGGGCATCCGGCATCGATGAGGCTCTGCTTGAAAAGCTTTTTTAGCCGGGCGAGGGTCAATTTTTTCATGATTTCCAGATAGTTAGCGGCCTCGTTCAAAAAGCATCCGAAAAAATTCTTGCCAGCCTGCAATGAGCCACGTAGCGTCCGCGCCACCATGAAACAACTTCGACCTTTTGGCCTGACAATCCTCGCCCTGGCGATGGCCGTCCTTGCTTCGCAGGGAGCCCACGCGCAGGAACTTTACACAACCAGCGGCGGCATCATCCAGGAATGGGATGCATCCACGGGAAGCGAAGTGGCCACGACCACGGATGCGGTCCTGGACTCCAGCGGCAACGCGGAGACCCCGATCGACGTCTCGCTGGACGGCGACACGCTTTATGTGACCTCGCAGGACAACGCCACGGGGATCGCAACGGTCAGCTCCTACAATGCGACGACGCTTGCGACCGAGAACACCGACGTCGCCAGCTACACCGACACGATTCTTGATCCCAACGGCACGACGAATATTGGCACGATCACGTCGACCGCCTTCTCCAACGGCACGCTCTACGTCCTGAGCAACGAAGGCTGGTACGGCGCCACCTCGATTGAAGCCGTCAACGTCTCGACAGGGGCGTCCAGCGTGTTGACCTACTCCCAGTACGACTGGATGACGGGCCTGACCATCGACAACGGCACGATCTACACCTCCGGCTACATTTCCGGCAATGTCTACTCGATTGACCAGACCACGGGTGCGGTCACCAACTCCGACCTCATCAGCCTCGAAGGCGCGATTGGCGGCTGGGGCACCGGTGGATTCATCGCCTCTTCCGGCGATCTCCTCTACGTCGAGGACTGGGGTGATGGCGATACGACCGACCTGGTCCCCGGCAGCGACCTGACCTATGCCCAGCTCACGACTCCTGGAACGATCGGCGTCTACAACACGGACGGCACGCTCATCAACGAGTTCTTCATCCCGCAGAACGGCCAGACCCCCGAGGGCATCACGATCGCCGATGGCACGCTCTACGTCTCCTATGGCGACGGCGAGACGATCGAGTACAATGACAGCACGGGCGCTGAGATTGGTGTGATTACCGGGCTCTCCGCCAACCCGAGCCTTGCCACCGCCGATGAGGGCCTCTTCGGCGACGGCCCGCCCCCTCCGATTGACACCGGCCTGCCGGAAGGCTCCTCTACGCCTTCGAGCACTCCTGAGCCGAAGTCGATTGGTTTCGCGCTGGCCGTGCTCGTCGCGGTTGTGGCCATCCGCCGCAAGTCCAAGAGCGAGTCCACCTCGGTTGGTTTCGGTGCAGCGACCGCCTAGTCTGTAATTTCAAGCCCAGTCGAAACTCTGGCAGCAAGCGATCCGGCGCGTCCGGTCCTCTGCCAGAGTTTTCGTTTCTACGTCCGGCGACCATCGTCACCTGCTGACGGTCCCTATTGTGGAGCGGCGGCCACCATGCCCAGCGCGGCGGGAGTAACCGGGCGCCAGTTCTCGGAGCCCACCGGGGTGAACTGGCCAGCGGCGAAAGCGTCCTGCGCCTTGGTTGCGGCGCGCGCGCCGGCATCCGCATCGGCGATCGGGTGGACGTTCACGTAAGCCTGATTGGAGGTTGGGTCGTAGGCGGCCAGCTCGGTCTGGGGCTCGCCGTTCTCGGTCCGGCTGTAGCGCTTGAAGTTGACGGGGAAGAATTTCATACCCTGAGATAGTTATTGGCCAAACAGGGTGTTGAACATCATCCGGTGAAGGATGATCTGCTGGACGTAGAGCGGGAACCCCGGCGCGGTAAAGGCACTCTCCTCGACCCATTGGCCGCTGGTATAGCGAAAGAGGGTTCGGAAGAAGTTCTGCGGCTCTCCGTCGCCGTCTACAATCGGCGCGTACACCGGGGAGGACATGTCGCGGAGATCGAGAACCCCTTGCCGAGGCTTGCCGCCGCCCATGTCCCCGATAAGCAGGATGCCCGGACGGGTGATCGGCTCCACCGAAATACCACCACTCACGCCGGGAAGAGCCTTGGGCAGACGCGAGGTCATCAGTTTCACGCGGTTCGATAATGCGGACGGGAGAAAGTGACGATGCTTGACCTTCGCGTGATAGGGATTCGCAAAGAACGCCTCCTTGAGACCAGAGGGCGCGCAGGATTCCGGAAAAACAGGCTGAGTAAACTGGCAATCCTTGTCTCCAACCACATCCACCGCGAAGATGGTAAAAGGAGCCTTCAGACAAACCATCCATGGTTGCTGGCTGGCGATGTCCATCGCGAGACCGTAAGTAGGAATTTTCATACCCAGAGATAGTCGGGGGTTACATATAGAAGTAGGAGAGGGCTCCCTCTTCGGCGGGCACCTCGGTGATGACGTAGCCCATGTGGTTGACCGGGTGAGTACCCGTGGAGCAGTACCACAGCTCGTCGTAGTCACAGCTATTCATCGACCAGACCGTGGCCGGGTTCTCCGCCATGGCCTTCTCCACGCGGGCGCGGTGCTCGGGGGTGTGCCAGTCGAAGATCACGGTGGAATCCTTGTCGGTGGCATTCACAGGCACCGGGCGGTACAAGGCACAGAACTTGTCCCACGTATTCGGTTCGACATGGCTGGCGGTCTTGGTGATACGGCCACGCAAGCCGAGGTCGCGGGCGCGCGTCCGCGCCTCCTTGAGGGCTTCGCGGTCGGCGTTCTTGGGCTCGCCGTCGATCGCAAGGCGGATCATTTCACCTTCGCACTCGAAGTCGTAGATGGTGGTCACGGGTTCCAGTCCGGGAAGAATAGCAGTGGCGTTCATACCACTAAGATAAAGATCCGGGTTTTAGGCCGGCCAAGGGTCAACCCCGGAAGGTGGACGCTTCCATGGGAGGAAACCACCCCAGTTTTTCGAGCGCCTCGGTGAGCGTGCCGACACGTTCCAGCGTAAACTTCCGGTCATCGCCGTTTCCGTAGGAGGACTCCTCCAGACACTCTTTCAAGGTAAGTCCCACCCGGCCCCGGCTATGGTCACCGCCAAAGCCAACGCCATGTTGGTCGGGCAGGAAGATGAAGTAGTAGAGCGGGCCGCCGTGGCGCTGGGTATTCCTGTCGGAGGTCTCCACGTAGGCGAGGATCATGAGCTGTTCGCCGTGCCGGCCATGGTGGCAGCTCGCAAACCCGCTAAAAATCGTTCCGGGGATCAAATCAGCTTCGGTAATCATAGGTGCTTTCAGTTGATGGTGGACTGTTGAAAGGTTTACGCCCCCACCTGCGCGCGCAGGCCAAAGAGGGAGATGGTTTCGTCGAAGAACTCGCCCCAGATCGCGGTGAGTTCGTCGGCCACGTCGCGGAAGGAGACTTCGCCCTTCCAGTAGTCGCTGGCCTCAAAGGCACCGTCCGTGGGCAGATCGTCAGCCGGGCAACCGCACAGGCCGGCCACCTTGCGCGCCAGCGTCGGACTGGGCGAGGACAGGCTCAGGGCGTAGAGATTGCCGCAATCGGAGTCCTCGAAGAACGTGATTTGGGTGTCGCCGGGGTAGTGTTTCAGGTGGTCGAGCAGTTTCTTCGTCGCGGCAAAACCCTTGGTCTTTTGTATCGTAGCCATGTTCTCAAGATAGCGAAGCCTCCGCGCCAGAACAGCCGTTTTCCTTGGCCTTGCCGGTCACACAGACACGGCGGCGTAAACCTCATCCAGAAAAGCCCGGCCCTTGGCGGTGCAACTGCGGGCGTAAGGTTCGAGCCTCTGGAAGTCCGCCCCAATTCTCGGCGGGATTTCCACGTACCCGAGTTTGGTCAGGTTCTTGATGGCGGAGACGGTGCCGGCGCCACCAACTTGCACCGGGCGGCCGCGGAACCGGTCTCCAACTGGGACGCACTTGGCACCGGGGAGCCAGAAGCGGCCCTCGGGTGTGGTCGAGGCGGCGATCACGCGGAGCATTTCCAGCGTATGAAAGCTCATCTTGAAGCGGCGCTTGAAGGCGGAGAGGACAATACCGGAGCCGTGGCATTCCGGGTGGTAAAGAGCCTCGCCCTTCTCGGAGTCGATCAGTCCGCGGTCACAGCCGGGACAAAGCAGGGAAATCGTCTTCAAGGTGACGATCAGATAGCCGGGAGGGGTTAGTCTTCCACCGGGAAGCAGACGATCTTGCCACCGCTATTGAGAAGGCGGGAGCACGCGCTGCAATACCACTTCTCGTTGCGGACATTGAAGTAGATGGCGATCGGGCGCTGGCAGGAGGCGTGGGCGCAAATCCGGTCGTGGGGCACGCCGGTGTAGGAGATTTCGCCGATCGTATCGAAGGAATCGGGCTGGGTGTTGGCAATGGTGCCATCACTCCAGGCGACCGAACAGCGATTCTGGTGCGCGGCCACCAAGGTTCCCTTGCGGTGAGTGATCCGGTCTTCAACGATAAGAGCGATCTTTTCCATGCTCTATAAGATAAGACTAGGGCCTTTCGGCGTAAACCGGCTGGGAGAGCGATTAGCTCTACGCCTTTTCCGCGCGCGGGAAGACAACCAGCCCATCCCGGAAGAGAACTTCAATGGGATCAACGATCTGGTAATCGGGATACCAGTAAACGTCGCCCGAATCAGTAAGTTCGCCTTCGTCGTCACGCTGGGTATCGAAAGCGAGGATGGGCGAATCGGTGAGGGCGGCGACTTCGCGAGGCTCCAGCCATGCCCACCCGTTGCCGAGATGGCTCTCGATAAGTTTTTCAAACCGGGCATTCCAGTTGTCGTCGGCCTGAAATTCCTCCCGGGCTTCTCCGACCGGGATAACGAGTTTGATTTCCAGGCCGCGAGGCGTCTGGGTAAGCGAGGTCATTGTCATTTTGGGCAGATAGAGCCTACCGATGCGCGCGGGACTTGCGGGGCGGGCAGATCATCCCACGCGGAATCTCCCGCACAAGCTTCAGGTCTTTGAGGAGGACTTCACCGGTGGGACCGTAGTCGTTCACCACACGGCCCGAGACGAGGAACGCCGGGTTGGCGGCAGCGGGGAGGTCGTACAGGTGTGCGCAGTCGTTCTCACCGGTGGGCTTGAGCATCATCTCGGTGATGTGGACCATCCCATCGCGGTAAATCTCGATCGGGTAGACGCAAACTCCGGCCATGTCCATGACGCCCCGGTGCTGGGAAACCTCATTGTCGCGCCACTTGCCGAAGCGCAGGTAGAGCGTCTCCTTGGGGATAAGCGGGCAACCCTCGCAGAAGTAGCCGACGCACTTCCAGTGATTCACCATGAAACCGGCCCGGTCCTTGCAAAGGTACGTGGTGCGCTTGGACTCCATCCCGTGCTTGTTCGCCGTCTTGAAGGCGTACCGCTTGGGGCAGGCGAGGGTTTCAGGGGATGGCTTGGCCATGACCTCAAGATAAGGGGCAGGCCATCGCGGTGACTTCCGGGATGCGGACCAACTCCGGCCTCTCGCGGTGAGGCGGAATGGCCACGCGCGGGCCGAACTCATAGCCCTTGAAGCGGGGCAGGTGATGCAGAAAGGTGGAGATGTCCTTGTCGGCGCGTTCGTCGGCCTTCACCGCCCGGAAGAGGCGGCGGGAGTCGTGGCGAAGCTCCCAGCCCCAGATGGCGAAACCACCCACGGCATACGTGGGCAGGAGGTACTGGAAATAGGCGATCTGGCCCCAGACGTGGGGCTTGGTGGCACCCATCAGGCAGGTGACCACGTTGCAGGCCGTGTGCTTGTTGTGGCGGGTGAGCTGGATGAGCACATCTCCGGGGTGCACCTCATAAAGGGAGGACCGGACTTCCGCGCCGGCTTCCCAGCCGAGGCGTCCGCGTCCGACGTTGGTATCCGCGAAAACGATCGCGGGGGAAATGGAAGGTTTGTTCAGGGCCATGGTGGATGAGCAGATAGCGGGAAGAGAGCGCCCCCAGGTCGAGAGAGAGAGGGGGAGGGGAAGGTTACGCTTCGTCGAGCTTGTAGCGCAGAAGCAGGCGCACGTCGGGGTAGCCGAGGAAATCCTCACTGGCCTTGTCGGGCATCTCCGCGAGTTCAGCCTGCAGCAGGCTACTCACCTCATTGAGCTGGGCCTCAGTGCCCTCGCGGTTGCCGAGGGCTTCCAGCCGCTCGCTCTCGGCCACGGTGGGAATCCCATTCACCAGCGCGCGGAGTTCGACGGCCTTGTTCAGTTGGGCCTCGGTCCCGTTCTGGTTGCCGTATTCTTCCAGCGAGTCGACGATCTGTTCAATATCGTTTGCGTTCATGGCGGTAGATAGGTAGCCGTGGGGTTAGGCTTTGGCTCCGGCGAGTTGAGCGGCGGCGGCCTTGGCGAGCAGCTTCTCCGGGTCGAGCGTCACCAGCCCGAGGAAGTAAACCGTCGCTTCGCGGGGCACGTAGGTTTCGTTTTTGTAGGTGATCCAATTTTCGCCAGCCTCGGCATCGGTGTTGCGCACCAGAACGGTCATCTTAAAGCCCTTGCCTTCGGGCGTGGCCTTGGCCGCATCGGACTTGCGGATCACGAAATCTTCCTCCTCGGTGCAACCGATCTCGAAGAAGTATCCGGCTGTTTCGCTGCTGGCCGAGACACCAACTGTGACCAGAGAATCCTCGCCATTGGCGAACACGATATTCACGAAACGGGCGGTGGAACAAAGAGCAACAAAGTTATCGAATTTCATATTGGAGAGATAGTCATCAGGTCAGAAGCTGGGGGTAGCGCCCATAACGGCGGCGGAATTTCTCATCGGTCCAGCGGTCGAACTCCTGGGTTTCCGCAGATTTCTCCTTGAAGTTGATCGTGCCGATCGGGGTTGCGGCGGTCTGGGCCGTGGCCAGAGAGGTGAAGGCGGAGGCGTCTGCAACAACCTCGCTCCAAGTCTGGATGATCTCGACGAAATCCACCGGCCCTTCCGCCTGTCCAAGGAATCCGCAACGGTTTTCCATCTTGCTCCAGACCTCCAGCGGCATCTTGCCCACGGGGGTGGCGAGGTGAATGAAGTTGGGGTTCTCCGGGCAACTGAAGAGGTTCATGCGGTACTCGCCGGTGCCCGTGGAGACAACCCAGTCGATACCCGCGTAGGTGTAGCGGAAACCCTCACGCTTGTAGGCGTCGGCACAGCGCCCCTTCTCGAACCGGGTGCCGGTGATGTCGAGCTTGGTGCGGAAAGAGTAAATCCACTCCAACTCCTCAATACTCTCGCTGGTGATCTCCTTCAGGGTATCGGAGAGGATTTTGCTGGCCGCGCGGTAGCTGGGGTGCTTGTCGTCATTGTCCGCGCTGAAGAACGGTGAAGCCCGCAAGGCCGCCAGCGGGACGAAAGCCTTCCAAGTGGCGTAGAGACCCTTCAGGACGATAAAGTCGCAAGAGATTTCCTGTTCCCAGACGGTGAGGGTACGAGCGGCGCTTTTCAGCGAGGACGTATCCGGGCGGTAAGCGGGGTAGCCGAGGGACTTGAGGATATCGAGCACTTCCGGGTAGGCTTCCAGCGTGATATTGGAGATGGCAATGCCGTTTTCCGGGCGTGCGCCCATGCGAATCGGGCCGCTGGTCTCGTGGTTGAGGGCACGCTTCAGGAAGTCGGCGATGGCCGGCATGTCACCAGGTTGGCCGATCTCCGCGTAGCGGGCCTTGGTCTGGGCATCCAGCAGGAAGAAATGGACAATCGGATTGGCCTTGGCGGTGCCCTTGCGGGCCTTCTTCAGGCTGACACCGTGGGCCGATCCTGGGCGGCGAACGCGGCCATCCGGCGTGACGATCAGGTTCTTCGATACAGAGATGAGCAGTTGTAGCATGGCATCTCCGAGATAGGGCGGCTACTTGGAGTTAAGTTCCAGGAATTTGAGTCCCTTGGCCGTGAGGGTATGTTCGCCCTCATCGATGAGTCCGAGGCGCTGGGCCTTGAATAAGGTCTTCCACTGGGCCGGATAGCTGACGTAGACCGAATTCCCCTGCCGTCCATCCTGCAGCAGGCGCAGAAGCGGAGGGCGTTCATCACCGAGGGTGACGAAGAGGGAGCGCTTCAGCCCGCCACGCGCGCCGTGGGCGGCCTGCTTGGCCTGCCGGCGCTTGCAGGCGTCGGAGTTGCGGCATTCCTCATTGTTCCCGCGGATCGGGATACCGCACTGGCGGCACTGGTGGAATTTGACCTTGGTGTTCATGCCTTCGAGGCGGGGAGGTCACGGCGATTGCGACGGGCCTTGATCCATACACCGACCCGGAGAATGATCCAGAAGAACAAGGTGAGGAAGCCGAGGAGCACGAAGACGGCGATAAACGCGCGGGCGATCTCGTCGTTCTTGGCTTGGGTCAACGGCGTCTGGTTCTGCTGATCCTGAAGGTACTGCACCGCATTGAAGATGGCGAAGATGGAGGGCAGGTGGAACATTTCAAGAAGATAGAAAAACCTCTACGGCGAGGAGGGTTCCTGCCCGGCGTAGATAAGATCATCATCCACGGTAATGGCGACATCACCCGCATGGTTGCAGACGTAGGCTTCAGATCCGGTGACGTCGTTGCGAAACCACAGCTCCAGCCCCATGCCGGTGGAGGGGCCATCGATCGCGATCCAGTTGGCGGTATCCGTGCGGGTCTTCTCCGCGATGATCTTGACGTAATTCATGGTGTTTACCATCCGGCCCGGAGCCGATAGGCCGGGTTGGCGGTATCCGTGCGCTGCAGCACCCCGGCAGCGTACAGGGCCGCGAGACGGTCGCGCACCCGGTCCTTCATCTTGGCGCTGGTCGCCCAATTCAGGGTTGCGGCCATCTGGTTGGCGGTACAGCGGCCATTGAGCTTGAGGGCATCCAAGATGCGCTGGTTAAGGGCCTCGACATTGTAGGTCTCAGCGGGGGCGATCGCGGTGGTCATGATCGTGAAGATAAGGGCAGGTGATTCTGGGCCAAGTCGATCGCGGCGGCAATGACCTGTTCGGCCACGGCGATGTCGCCGGTGAGGTCATCCGCCTTCCAGCGGCCAAGGGCTCTCCCCTTCAGCTCGCGGGGCGTCATCCCGGTAAGGGGGTTCGACCACTCTTCGATGTTCTGGGCTCCCCGGTAGTCGAGCAGCCAGCCGTCCAAGAGCACAAAGGCATGATGGCCATCACCCCAAACGACGATCTGCGGGGCGCGTCCCACGGCGGAGAGTTTCGCATGCAGGGCAATCGCCATGCCGTAGCATCCGCCTTCCTCGAAGAGGAAACCCACCTCGGCAAGGTCGTTCGCCTCTTGCAGGTGATGCACGAAGTCCGGGAGGGCGGAGATGTCGGCGCTGAGCTGGGAGAGATCGATCGGTCGCATGGCGAAGAGATAAAAGTCGGGTCAAGCCCCGCTGCCGTCTCCGGGTTTGGCCTCCCCGGAGGCGGGGTAATTCACGAACCCTCCACGGTCCGCTTGGCGAGGAATTTGGCGTAGCCCATAATCATCAGATTTCGCTTACGCGGCGGCCTGCGATTTCTTAGGCCGTCCGAGCCAGTGGTAACGGGCGTGGGGGCGCACCATGATGAGCTTACCCGTCAGACCGCGACGATAATGGCCGCGCACAAAATTGCTGGATTTGGTAGTTTTCATTTGAGTGAGATAGCGGGCTGAGGGCTTGGCCGCAACTGGCCCTGCAGGCCGCGTCCGATCGCTTCCATCCGGGCCTTGAGGGTGGCCTTATACCGGGCATTACGGTATTCCCCGGTCAGGCGGATTTCAAGGGTCTGTCCATCGACCTCAAAGCGGTAGAGGGTAACGGTGGGTTCGAGTCCGGGGAGAAGCACCCTTTCAAGATACCGGGTTGGGAATTTGCTTTCTGTCCGACGTTACGGTATCACGAAATGATGGGATTACCGCATTTTGAAAAACTTCCGTATCCATCGCAGGACTGGGTGCATAATTTGAGCGTGGCTCTGGCCATTGAGATCTGGCTCAAGCTGGGCCGTCCGGTCGAGCCTCCCGCGCCGGACACGCCGCTCGACAAGGCGTTCCTGGGGATGTGCCTGATTGAGGGCTACCATCCCCGCTTGAAGGAGGACCCCGAGCGCGGGCTGGCTCTCATGCGGGAATCAGCCGCAGAGGGCTGCGTGTACGCCTGCGAGTACCTGGGGTGGTTTGAGGTGAGCTATCCGAAGACCACGGAGCAGGTGGAGGCCTTCACCAACTACGCGCATCAGGCGGCCAAGCTGGGGCGCGCGGAGGTGCTGGTGGAGAACTTTATCCTGGCCATGAACGCTCGCGGCCCGATTCCCATTGAGGGACGGACGCTGAAGTTTCTCGACAAGGTGGTGACCATGGACCGCGAGGCGGCCTGGTACCGGGTGGAGAAATTCCAGATCACCGCGGCGGATTCCGACGAGATCCTCACCTGGTCGCGGCGAGCCCTGGCCGATGGCAGCCGGTGGGCCGATCACGAGCTGGGAAGCACCCTCTTGCTGCAGGATCCAGAGCAGGGGCTGGCCCAGTGGCATGCGGGAGTGGAAAAGGGCAACTCGCGGTGCGCGGTGAGTTTTCTCCGGGCCATTGAGACTCGGGATGACGTTTACCTTTCGCACGGGATGCACCGTGATCTCTACCTGAAGGTGGCGGTGCGCGACGGCAACCCGGATGGCCTCTACTACTACGCGGAGAACCTGCTCAAGCACGGTGGCCGGGAGGACGCCAAGGAGGCGGCCTGTGCGCTTCTGGCCTTGCAGTATTCCACCCGGTCGATCCCGGACATGGAGGATTGGGACTGGGATGAGATTGGGGAACTGGCCTATCCGAAGGGCAAGGGGAAGGTTCCGGTTGCGGCTGGGTTTGACTGGCTCTTTGACCGGGTGGCCATCGAGCCTCGCCGCTCGGCGCTGGTGGCCTACGAGGAAATCTGGCGCGAATACGCCTTTCATCCGACGCGGGGCAAGGAATGGACCTGCCTCGACACCTCGTAAGGTTAGCTGGCGATCGCCTCCAGCAGGGTATCCTTGTAGGTCGAAAGGATGCCACCGTATTGGGAGGCGTCCATGGCGGCATCATCATCGGCGCTCACCGGGATGATCTCGACATTGGAGATACCGGCCTCGGCAAAGAAGGAGACCATTTCCGGGTAGCGGGTGAAGTCAACGATTTCGGCGACATTGAATGAGCGGCGCATCTCGGCAATGACCTTGGCCCCTTCGGGAGTCTGGGCGGCCCACCGGGCCAAGCCCTGCAAGAAGCCGAGCATGGCAAAGTGCCCCGAGGTGATGGCAACAGTCGTGCAGTTGATCTGGGCCGCGCTGACGATCTCAAAGCGCTGGGTTTCGAGGGCGAGAAGGTGGTGGTGGCGGGTACTTTTCATGGAACTGAGATAGGAGGTTAGAGCGGGTCAACCCCGGTGCGTTCGCAGGCGGCGAGGATGTCCCAGTTGCCCTTGGCGGCGAGGAAGGCGGCCTTCACGTCCTCGGCCTTGAGCGCGCCGGGCGCGTCCTCGGTCGGGACAATCTCAAGCACCTGATGCCAAACGTGGTCATCGCCGGTGATCCCGGTCTGGCACTCATCGCCGAGCTGTTCTTGCAGTTCCTTCATGCCGACCTGACCGGGGATAAACCCATCGTCGCAGGCATTATTCGACAAGCACGACTCGATGTCGGCCATGGTCAGGACGCCGGACAGAATCTCGGTATGCCGGGTCTTGTAGTTGGCGCCGTCGCGGTACTCGTAGGTAAAGGAAGTGTTCATGTTCACCTCGAAGATAGCGGTGGGGCTTACGCCACCGCTTGGCGGCGTCCGACGTTAAGGAGGCCGGGGGAAAAGGTCATGGTTCCGCGCGGGGTCATGAAGCTGGCTGTGTCGATCATCTGCTGGATGTCAGGCGGCAGCCCTTCCCCGATGGCGGCCTTGACCCGGAACGCCCACAGGAGCGTCCAGAGCGGGAAAGGATCGCCGTGCTCGTAGTCCTTGGTGCCGAGCAGGGCATTGCTAATGACCTCGGGCATATCGAAGCTGCATGCGATCTCAACTACAGTGGAGCCCTTCTCCGCGCAAAGGTGGACAGAGAAGTCCCCGGCGCTGGTGGAGAGCTTCCAGTCGATTCCGGTGTAAAGGATGTGTCTTCCGTCATCCTTGCGGGTAAAGCCATTTTCGCCCGCGATGAAATCCTCTCCCCGGACGAACTCGCTGGAATGGACTTCAATCTTTTCAGTGAACATGCGCAGGAACTTCACGTCGCGGGGGTGCTTACCCACGACCTTTTCGCAGGTTGCATCCATGACCCTGTAGAGTCTGTTGCCATCGTACTCGAAGCGCCCGCAGGCCACAGCGGCCTTGGGGGCCACGATCTTCCATGCGGGGTAGGTGCCCTTGGGGTGGTCAGACAAGGCTTGGGTCAGGCTATCCTCCCAGACCCGCAGGTGGGCCACTCCCCGTTTCAGGGCCGGGCCAGCCATGTTATAGAGCGGATAGCCGCGATTGACCAGGAGGTCATAAAGGCCGGGGCGAGCCTTCATCACGACATCGGAGATGGCGATACCGGCTTTCATTTGCGCTTCGGTAAAGACTGCCGTCGCCCGGTCCAGGAACTCGGGGACCGAGGGCAGGTCACCGGGCTTGCCGACTTCGCTGTAGCGCACACCGGAATCTGTCTCGATGAGGAAAAAGTGCACGAGGGGATTGATTTCCATCGATCCGGCCATGACCTGTTTGAGCGTGGCGGTGAGGGGTTTCTTCTGGTGGCGGATGCGGTCACCGGCGCCAACGATCAGGTGTTTGGAAATAGTAAGAAAAAAGTGGAGCATGGCTTAAGATAGACCCTGTCTATTTTGGCCTCAAAGTCCGCGCCAGAGGGCATCGGCGGCAGCGGGAACAAAGTAACCCCATCCCATCCTTATGGAAGGCCACCTGGCGGGTCGTCAGGGCATGTCCTCTTGCAGGTATTGCTGGTATTTTTCCTGGAGGTCGCGGCAGGAGGCGGCCTGGGCGGTATCTTTTAGGGCGCACGAGGCAATCGCTTCTGGGGAGGAGATGAAATTATGCTGGGGCATTTGCTCGCGGGCGAACTGGTAGAGGCGGCGTCCGGCGTCCCCTCCTTGGGCGATCAGCCACTCGGCGAAGTTGAAGTTGCGGTTAAGTCCGGTGGTGGCGGCCTCCACGTGCCAGATGAGCTTATTGGCCGGGAGGAGGGAGCCATCGAGGCATTCCGTCTCGAAGCCGTAGGGTGACTTCTCGAAGGTGGCGGGCAGGCCGATGGCGTTCATCAGGCTTGATTCGTAAAGGGCGACATCGGGGTGGGGGACGACCCCATAAATGTCGATGCCGAGTTGGTGGAAGCGGGCAAGGCTATGGGGTTCGAGTTCGATACCGTCATTGCCCACCCATGGGGGTTTGACCCCGGAGTAAAGGTCGGCATTGAGGAGGAAGAGGGCATCGATGCCGCGGAAGTGGGGATTGAACAGCAGGGTATGGAGGGGTTGGTAGATGGTGGAAATCTGGGTCACGGGGATTTCTGGTCTGCGGTAGGTATCACCTCCGGGGCTGCGGCCCGCGGACGCGGGATCGGTGACAACGGCCACAACCTCGATGTCAGTCACGAATTTGGGCATTTGGAGGATCTGTCCGAGGAGGCTTGCCGCGATGGTGAACATGCCATGTTCCTGGGCACCCATGTTGTAATTGACTACGACGGCGATCCGCAGGACGGGGCGCTCGAACAACCGGTTGCGCAGGGCCCAGCCTACGGCGGCAGGCCAGCCGACGAACCCGGCCTGGGCCCCCTTGGGAATTTCCTTGAGCCACCGGTATGATTTGGCGAGGGCGCGGGTGAGTTTGGGGAGAGTGTTTGCTTGGGGATGGCGCAGGTTCATAGTGGGCGTCAAAAAGATAGTTCGAGTCCGATCGAAGGCACTACTTCTTGGGCACCTTCTCGAACGCCTGATACGCGACGATATTGATGTAGTTGAAGCCGGACGGCTCCCCCTCGAAGTCCTCCGGCATAGGGCTGCGGGGCTTGGCCGCCGCTCCATTGTTCCACCATGCCTTGACCTCGGGACAGCCCTTGAAATCTCCCCGCATGAGTGCGTCCATGCCGGCGATCGTCACAGCCCGCATCTCCACCCGGTTCTCGACGGAATAGTTCACATCGAAAAGGAGTTCGCCAGCCGGCACCACAGAGGCACTGGGGGCGATCATCCCGATCGACTTGGCAGCGAGCACGCCCTTGGCGGCCTTGGCTGCGGTGCGAAAGAAGGCGACCCGCTCGTAGGTGTCGTCGGTGACGGGAAGCTGAAAGCGGACAATGTGAACAGGTTTCATGGTAGGGGTGATGCAGAGATAGAGCCTCGCCTACCTGGTGGCCCGCTTCTCACGCAGCGGGATGGGCCGGATGGAGGTGTAGCCGAGGTTGCGCATGCTGCGCACCACGTCGCGGGGGCGGACGGCGCTGGTATCGAAGCGGGCAAAGCGAACGCGGGTGCCGATCTGGTTGATGGCGCTGAATCTCAGGAAAGGTTTCATAGCCGGAAGATAAGTCCCCGCGTTTACGCCGAGGGAGGGGTCATGAAGAGGACGTAGTTGCGGCGGTCGATCTTCACGGTCTGGAAGTCGATCTCGTCATCCAGCGCGGTCACCAGGTCAAGGCGGCTCTTGCCTTCCGGTGAGGTGGCGTGGCCACGGGAGTTGACCTGAATAGCCTCGACGTGGAAGGAAACCCCGGCGATCTCCAGCGACCCGAGCAGGCGGGCGTGGGGCTTGGTGTCGCCGATCTGCTGGAACTCGATCGTGGAAGCGGGAATGGAAAGGGTGGTTTTGCTCATGTGGAACTAGATAGAAGAAAGGTTCCGCAGGGAAGCTGCTTGGCTCCGAGGGAGCGCCAAATGCGGGGCACCTGCCGTTTATTGGCCCGGCTGGAATTCTCGCTGGCGATCCCGGTAAACCGGTCGCTCTGGTACTTGGAGGCCACCAGGTAAAGAGCCCTCCCCAAACCTTTCCCGTGGTACTTGGCCAGGATTCCAACATCAGCGACTACCGCATAGCCCTTGGTCTCGAACTCGCGGCCCGGAGTCAGGCGCAGGTAACCGATGCGGCCCCGGACCTCGGTAGACCAGAGGGTGATGAACGCCGCGTTAGCCGGGTCATCCACGGCGATAAAGAAGGCACCCGAGCGCCAGACGATATACTTGCCGTGTTCGTCCACGTCGAGGACGGGGCGGGATTCGAGCGTGGCCGGCATGTGAAAAAGATAGCCTACGCCTGCGCCCAAGGCTCGCGCCAGAGGTCCGCCCGGCTCGTGTGGCCCATCAGCGGGGCGAGGGTGGCCATGCACTCGCGGGCCTCGCCGCGCAGGCTGGCGGCCTTCAGCGTGAGGATGTGGGCGCGGACCATGATGGCGATGGCTTCCTGAGCAACGCCTTCGTCGGCATCGGTCATGGGAGCAATCTCGGTATCGGCGAGCAACCGCTCAATATCACCCTTGCGGGCACCGAGATGACTTTGCACCTTGAGCCCCTTCCACAGGGCGGTGAGCTGACAGAAGACGGCAGCCGGGGAGATGGGGTTGACCGGGTTCAGCCGCAGGACGTAATCGGTGGTCTTCACCAGCATGGGGATGTCGCCCATGGCCTCATTGGCGACGTAGTGAAGGCTCACCATCCGGAGGTCATTGGTGTGGATGACGATTTGGTCCTTGCGCAGGGCGAGGGTTTCGACGGCCTTGGTGTAGGCTTGGCCGCGGCTGCCCACCGGCAGCACCAGGTCGGTGCGGAAAGTGTCCTCAGTGAGGGCGATCGACAAGGCGGTGGCCGTGTCCTCCTTCCCGAGTTCGATATCGCCCCATGGCGAAGGGAGGGCCGGATCGAGAAGGGAGATGAGCTTCATGTTGAGAAGATAGAGCAAAGAAACCCGTAGAACATCATCCCCATTACCCGAGCGGGTACTGCC
>OUNK011149365.1_pt1 | contig 30195 bp, 28 predicted proteins | sample 1755341 | NCBI WGS metagenome assembly OUNK01 (sample SAMEA3914788, study PRJEB12502) | metagenome | biome: forest; material: soil | place: Canada | collected 2011-07-03 | depth 0.1 m | reverse complement strand
ACGTCCGGACAGTGCGTGTAGCCGAAATAAAGCAAGACGACCTTGCCGCGGTAGTCCGTCGCGGTAACTGTTTTCCCTTGGTCATCGGTGAGTTGGAAAGACAGGTCCGGCATATGTCCGGAAATATCCGACAGCTGCCAGGGTGGCGGTTGATCTTGATGGCAAGCGACAAGCAGTAGGCTGGCAATCAAGAGGATAGAGAGGCCGGCCAAATGGACGAGACGCGACAGCTTCATGCAAAAATCCCATGTCAGACCCAATCAGCATACGCCAGCGGCAATGACCCACTGTGTCTTCACCACGGGAAATGACTTTGATGCGACAACTTGTCCTTCGTTATGGCGGCGTGCTGGCGGGATTGGCCGGTGCCAGCGCGGTGTTGCTGGGGGCCTTCGGAGCCCACGCTTTGCGGGGTGCAATGGACGCCGCTCATTACGAGCTCTGGCATACCGCCGTGGAGTATCACTTCTGGCATGCCTTGGCGTTGGCCGCCGCCGCGTTATGCGCTCGGGAGAAAGCATCTTCTGTTGCGATGGGCTCGTTTGTAGCGGGTATCGCAATGTTCAGTGGCAGCTTGTACGCGCTGGCATTGGGCGCTACGCGATGGATCGGCATCATCACGCCACTAGGCGGTTTGGCATTCATTGTCGGGTGGCTCGCACTGGGGTTTGCGCTCAAGCCACAACGCGATTGAAAGGCGCGGGCCGCCTGCGACGCACGGTGCTTCACAGAAACGCAACGGCCGGCTAAGGCCGTTGATTCGACATCAGCCGCGTCGATCCGCAGCGTGGCAACTTCCTGGCGGTAGAATTGGGCTTTTGCCGGAGACTGCAATGAAGCCGTTTGGCACGCCACATTCCGACCATGCCTTCAGGGTCCTTTTGCTCGGGTCCGGTGAGCTCGGCAAAGAGGTGGCTATCGAATTGCAGCGGTATGCCGTAGAGGTTATCGCTGTCGACCGTTATGCCAACGCACCAGCCATGCAGGTGGCGCATCGCAGCCATGTGATCGATATGCTGGACGGCGCTGCATTGCGGGCCCTGATCGCCCAGGAGAAACCCGATCTGGTGGTCCCGGAGATCGAGGCTATCCATACGCCCACCTTGGTCGAGCTGGAAAAAGAAGGGCTTCACGTCATCCCGACCGCCCGCGCCGCGTGGCTGACCATGAACCGCGAGGGCATCCGCAGGCTTGCTGCTGAAGAGCTGGGGCTGCCCACCTCTCCGTATCGCTTCTGCGACAGCGAAGCGGAGTATCGCGACGCCATCGCTGCTATCGGCTATCCGTTCGTAATCAAGCCGGTGATGAGCTCATCGGGCAAGGGCCAGAGCATCGTGCGCGATGCATCCGCTGCGCAGCAGGCGTGGGAGTACGCCCAGTCGGGCGGTCGCGCCGGCAAGGGGCGGGTGATCGTCGAGGGTTTTGTTCCCTTCGACTACGAAATCACCTTGCTTACCGTGCGGCACAAGAACGGCACCAGCTTCTGCGCGCCGATCGGCCACCGTCAGGAAGACGGCGATTACCGCGAGTCCTGGCAGCCGCAACCGATGAGCCCTGGCGCGCTGGCTGAAGCGCAACGCCAGGCTGAGGCGATCACCGCTGCCCTGGGTGGTTGGGGCGTCTTCGGTGTCGAATTCTTTGTGAAGGGTGACGGGATCATTTTTTCCGAGGTGAGCCCGCGTCCCCACGATACGGGACTGGTGACGCTCATCTCGCAGGAGCTCTCCGAATTCGCCCTGCATGCGCGCGCCATTCTAGGATTGCCGATTCCCGTGATTCACCAGAACGGCCCATCCGCCTCCTGCGCTGTGCTGGTGGAAGGCGAGGGGCGTGGCCCGCGCTATCACGGTATTGCCGAGGCGCTGGCGGAGCCGGATACCCAGTTGCGCATCTTCGGCAAACCGGAGGTGAAGGGGCGCCGTCGCATGGCGGTAACGTTGGCGCGCGATACAACCATTGATGCAGCCAAGGCCAAGGCTATTCGCGCCGCGAAGGCTATTCGCACGGAGTTGTAGAATTGGAGAGTACCCGTGACATGACCTGTGGCGGGCCAATCTAGATCGCAACGGCGTCGGTCGTTGCCGAACGGAGAGCAAGGATGGAATCGATGGGTTTTTCGCATTGGTTGGTGGTGCTGGTGGAGACGTTCGCACTGCTCTTCGTGCTGGTGCTGATCATCGCTGTCTTGGTTGTGCTGGTGGTTTGGGTCATCGACCGTAACCAGACGCACAACTCGGTATTGCGCAATTACCCGGTGATCGGGCATTTCCGTTACTGGTTCCTGCATCTGGGCGAATTCTTTCGCCAATACCTGTATTCCAGCGATCGCGAAGAACTGCCGTTCAATCGTGCGCAGCGCATGTGGGTGTATCGCGCGGCGAAGAATTCGGAAAACACCAACGCCTTCGGTTCCACTCGTGATCTGCGTGGCGAAGGCGTTCCGTTTTTCGTCAACGCGGCGTTTCCATCGCTCGGCGATCATCACGTCAAACCCAAACCCGTTCGCCTTGGGCCTTACGCGCGCGAACCGTATGATCACGCCGCGTTCTTCAATATTTCCGCGATGAGTTTCGGTGCGCTATCCGCACCGGCAGTTCGCGCGCTTTCCTTCGGCGCTGCCAAAGCGGGCATCTGGATGGACACGGGCGAGGGCGGTCTGGCGCCATACCACCTCGAAGGCGGCTGCGACATCATTTTCGAGATCGGCACCGCCAAGTATGGCGTGCGCACACCCGACGGCAAATTGGACGATCAAAAACTGCTGGCGATCTGCGCGCACAAGCAGGTGAAGATGGTCAGCATCAAGCTCGGCCAAGGTGCCAAGCCCGGCATGGGCGGCTTATTGCCCGCAGCGAAAGTGACGCCGGAAATTGCAGCCATTCGCGGCATTCCTGTGGGGCAGGATTCGCAGAGCCCGAACCGTCATCTTGATATCGCCAACGTGTCGCAGCTGATGGATGCGATCCAGCACATTCGTGACCTCACCGGCAAACCCACCGGCTTCAAGGCGGTGTTTGGTGGCATGGAGTGGATCGAAGAGCTGTGCGATGAGGTAAGTAAGCGAGGTATTGAAAGCGCACCGGATTTCATCATCGTTGACGGCTCCGAAGGCGGTACCGGTGCAGCACCGCAAACGTTGATGGAAGGTGTCGGCCTGCCGTTGCATGAAGCGTTGCCCGCGCTCGTCAATACGCTGATAACCAAAGGTCTGCGCGATCGCGTCAAGGTGATCTGCTCGGGTAAGCGCATCACTGCCTATGACGTGGCGTGGGCGCTTTCCATGGGAGCGGATTTCGTCAATTCTGCGCGCGGTTTCATGTTGGCGTTGGGTTGCATCCAATCGTTGCAGTGCAACCGCAACACTTGTCCCACCGGCATTACGACGCAGAATCCGCGTTTGCAGCGTGGACTGGTGGTAACGGACAAGAGCGAGCGCGTCGCGCACTATGCCAAGAACGTGATGCACGAAGTTGGAATCATTGCGCATAGCTGCGGGGTGGATGATCCACGCGAGCTTGATCGCACGCATTGTCGCGTGGTCGGTGACGACGGCATCTCGGTGCCGCTCATCAAGCTGTTCCCGTATCCGCCGGCCGCGTAGCAAAAAACTAACTGGGGCGCTTATCGATTAGCGCTGCTCGGCGTTGCTGGAAAGTTCTGTCCAACCGTCAGCTCTGCGCACCTGTAACGGCCTGAAGCGGCGCTTGTAATCCATCTTCGGATGACCGTCGATCCAGAAGCCGAGGTAGACCCACGGTATGCCTCGGCGTCGAGCCAGTTCCACCTGCTGCAGGATCGCGAACGTACCCAGGCCGCGTTCGTGTTCGTCCGTATCGTAGAACGTATAAACCGCCGAAATGCCCGTGGCACAAACATCCGTCACGGCGACGGCGAGCAGGCGATCGTCGTTGTGAAGTTCCAGGAAGACGGTGGGGCTCCACGGCGCGGTGAGAAAACGCCGGAAGTCGCTGGCTTCCGCGTCGTCCATGCCGCCACCGGGATGCCGTGTGCGCAGATAGCGCGAATAAAGCCCATGGCGTTCGCTGTTGTAACCGGCCATGCGCTCGCTGACGGTGAGATCCGCATTGCGCTTCATGCAACGGCGTTGCGAGCGATCCGGCTTGAAGCGCGCCACGTCGATGCGGCAAGGCGTGCACGCATGGCAATTGGGGCAGTGCGGAAAGTAGAGGTGTCCGCCTGCGCGACGGAAACCATGATCCAGCGCGGCGCCATACAGCCGATCCAGCTGCGGGGCAGCCGGGTCGATCACCAAGTTCTGTGCCGTGCGCCCAGCAAAATAGCCGCAGGAATGCGGCAGTGTCTGGAACAGGCGGACGTGATCGGAACGCATAGGGGGGATTCTATGACTGCCGAAGGTCGCTGTGGCAAGCCTTTTCAGACTTGCCGAAGGACTTCAGATCACGTGCAGGTAGCGCAGCGCCAACACCATGAAGACACCCAGGATGGCCAGCAGCACGATGCGCCGTGCCCTGGTGACCGTGTGTTCGCGGCGGGCATAGATCGCGCTGACGGGATTACGCTCGGCCTGCAGCATCTCGCCATGGCGGACCATGGGCTCGATGCCCAGCTGGCGCAGCAGTTCGCGTGCACGAGTGTAATCGTCCGCGCGGCTGATCCACACCTGGGGCCAGCTGTCGCGATTCTCGCTGCGCTGTGAGTAGCTGAAACGCTGGTAGCTGGGACGGTTCCAGTTGGAACGGTTGGTTATCGTGGTTTCAACACCGTTTTCGGTCATCAGCGCGACGACACGGTCGATGTTTTCCTGGCGTGGGGACGTATAGAGAAGGCGCATGCGTCCAGTTTAATCGCCGCGCAGCCGGATTAAACCTTCCTGTGCGGTCGACGCCACCAATCGCCCATCGCGGCTGAAGATCTGGCCACGCGCCAATCCGCGGCCGCCTTGTGCCGTCGGGCTGTCGAACGAATAAAGCAGCCATTCGTCGACCCTGAACGGGCGATGGAACCACAAGGCATGGTCGAGGCTGGCCATCTGCATGTTGTGCGTGAGATAGGAGATGCCGTGCGGCAGCGTGGCCGTGCCGATCAGATGGAAGTCCGAAGCGTAGGCCAGCAATACGCGATGCAGAATCGCCAAATCGCTGACCGGGGAGGTGAGGCGGAACCAGATGTGCTGGATCGGCGGCCGCTTGGCCGGATGCAGCTCATCGCGTGGCCACACTTGGCGGAATTCGAACGGACCCTCGCTACCCAGCCAGCGCTGCAGCTTCACCGGCAACCGCGCCAGCTCCTGCGGCGGAACGCGGTGCATCGGCTCCAGGTCTTCGGGCGCGGGCACTTCGGGCATCGTGGACTGGTGCTCGACGCCTTTCTCCGGAACCTGGAACGAGATGGCGCCGTTGAGAATGGGCTGCCCGTGCTGGATAGCCACCACACGACGGGACGAGAACGAGCCGCCATCGCGGGCGCGCTCGACGCTGTAGACGATCGGCGCGTCGATATCGCCTGCACGCAGGAAATAGGCGTGCAACGAGTGCGCTTCGCGCGACGGATCCACCGTCTGCTGCGCTGCCGACAGCGCCTGTCCCAACACCTGGCCGCCGAACACGAAACGCGTGCCGATATCCCGGCTCTGGCCGCGAAAAAGGTTGTCCTCCAGCCGCTCGAGCTGCAACAACTCGACCAGTTCGTTGACGTTAGCTTCCCGCATGCAGATGGCTCAAGGTGACGTAGGGTGACCCGCGATTATAGGGGGCGTCCTAGGGGGCTGGACTATGGGCCGGTTCCAATCCGCTCCAAACCACTGCCGGCAAGCACCTCGACCCAGGGAAACAGCGGCCCGGGATCCATCTTGCGGGCCACTTCCTTGCTGGGATCGTCGCTGGCCGGAACGCGGGCCGTATCCAGGCTCTCGTGACCGGCGATCTCATGCAGATTCGGATAGTCGGCACGCAACTGTGCCAACAGGGCTCGCAGCGACGCGATCTGCGCGGCCGTGTAGGGTTCGGTCATGGCTTGCTGGCGCGAATCGAACCAGTTCGGATAGCGGCCCCGGTTGACCAGTTCGATGCCGATCGAGGCCGGGTTGTAGCCACGCACGTGATTGGCTACGCGTGTGCCCGGCACGTAGCGATAGACCGCACCGTCGCGATCGATGTAGTAGTGGCCGCTGTTGCCGGCCCCGCTTTCATACAGCACTTTTTCGCCGTATTCGCGCGCGGTAGCCAAGTCGGGCAATTCGGTGCAGTGAATCACCACCAGTTTTACCGCGCTGGCAGGCCGCTCGGGCAGTTTGGCGACGTAGGGCAGGGGCTGGTCATGGATGGTCAGCATCGGCATGGCGTCAGTCTCGCATAGGCGGCCATTCAACGCTGCCGGCTCGCATACGTGCGCCGCGTGGAGACATTGAAGACATCTGGGGGGCTATCATGCGCGTCCCGCTGAGCGTCATTCATGGAGGCCGTCATGCCCGGACACGTCATACTTTCCCACGGTTCCGATGCCGGCCCGGATGCCACCAAGGTCAGTGTGCTGGCGAAGATCGCCGAATCGATGGGATGGACCAGCGAGCGCCCGGATTATCGCGCGGACGATGCCTTGGGGCATGCGGGCTCGATAGCGCCGCGATTGAAGCGCCTGCACGAGCGTATTGCCGCATGCGACACGCCGCCGGTACTGGTGGGTTCGAGCATGGGCTCGTTCGTATCGGGGCTGGCGTCGTTGGAGCTGCCCGTCGCCGGGTTGTTCCTGCTGGCCACGCCGACACTGATTCCAGGCAATGATCTGGCGTTCGACGTTCGCCCGGATGTTCCCGTGTTATTGATCCATGGCTGGCAAGATGATGTCTGCCCGCTCGATGAGGTCTACGAGTTCGCCGGCCGTCGCCAGCTTCCGCTGCTGGTGCTGGACGACGACCATCGCTTGGGCGCGCATATCGATGCCATCGGCCGGCACTTTGGCTTTTTCCTGGAACAACTGGCGAAACACGCTTGAGCGATTTCTTTGCAACATGCCCGAAGGGCCTTGAATACTTGCTGCGCGACGAGCTGATCGCTCTTGGGGGCACCGACGTGCACGAAGCGCTCGCTGGCGTGCGCTTTTCTGGCAGCCTTGAAACCGCTTACCGCGCCTGTCTATGGTCGCGCCTGGCCAGTCGCATTCTTATGCCCCTGGCTGAATTCGACGCCGCGTCTGATGAAGCCCTCTACGCTGGCGTACAAGCCATCGATTGGTCCGAGCATCTGTCCGCACACGCCACGTTGGCGGTGGACGCGAACACCGCGCAAAGCAAGATCACGCATAGCCAGTTTCTCGCACAGCGCGTCAAGGATGCCGTCGTCGATCAATTCCGACAGCGCGGACAAGAACGGCCGGGTGTGGATACGGAAGAACCTGATGTCCGCATCAATCTTCGGTTACGTCGCGATCGCGCCACCGTATCGATCGACTTGGCCGGCGCACCATTGCACCGGCGTGGTTGGCGCGAGGAGCAGGGCGAGGCGCCACTGAAGGAAAACCTTGCCGCGGCAATGTTGCTACGCGCGGGTTGGTCGGCGATCTATACGCAAGGCGGTGCGCTACTCGACCCGATGTGTGGATCAGGCACCTTGCTTATCGAGGGTGCACTGATGGCTGCCGACGTGGCGCCCGGTCTGCGTCGCACTTATTACGGATTCCTAGGCTGGAAACAGCACGACATTCCGCTATGGCGCGGGCTGCTCGATGAAGCGCGCAAGCGTGCGGAAGCGGGCTTGCCAGCTTTGCGCAGTTGTTTCTTTGGTTCCGATGCCGATTCGCGCATGGTGCAGACGGCTAAACGCAATGCGCAGGAAGCCGGCGTTGCGGGCTTCTTCACGCTCGATCGTCACGATGCGCAGCACGTCGCGCCGCCACCTGGATTGACGCAAGGCCTGGTGATCACCAATCCGCCATATGGCGAGCGCTTGGGTGATCGCGAAAGCATGCCCAAGCTCTATCGCATGCTTGGCGAAATGCTGCGTGATCGTTTCACTGGCTGGCGCGCGGCGATTCTCGCGGGCGATGCCGAGCTGGGCCGCGCAACCACCTTGCGTGCGGACAAGAAATACGCGCTCTACAACGGCGCACTCGAAACGGTGCTGCTGATCTTTGAACTGCATCCACGCGACGAAACGCCGCGTGAAAAGGCGCCGCTTTCGCCGGGCGCACAGATGCTGAAGAACAGGCTTGAGAAAAACGTCAAGCATCTAAGCAAACGTTTGGAACGCGAAGGTATTCACGCGTGGCGCGCCTACGACCAGGATCTGCCTGAATACGCGGCGGCCATCGACGTGTATGCCGATACGTCTGGTGCAACGCATTTGCATATCCAGGAATACCGTGCGCCGGCTGAAGTGCCTGTCGATGTGGCAAGGACGCGCATGCGCGAGATCGCCCGCGTTGCCAGTGAAGTATTCGATACGCCGCGTGCGCGGATCGCTCTCAAGACGCGTGAGCGTGGCAAGGGCGGTTCGAAATACGGTCAGTTCGATCAGCGCGGTGAATTCATCGAGGTGGAAGAGGGTGGCCTCACGTTCCTGGTGAATCTTTACGATTACCTGGATACCGGCCTGTTTCTCGACCACCGCCTGGTTCGCGCCAAACTTCGCGAGCTGGCCGGAGGCCGGCGCTTCCTGAACCTGTTCGCCTATACCGCCACGGCCAGCGTCTACGCGGCGGCGGGCCATGCGCGCGATACCACCAGCGTGGACTTGTCGGGCACCTACCTAGAATGGGCGTCGCGTAATCTTGCGCTGAACGGTTTTGCCGGTGCAAAGCATCGGTTGGTGCAGTCGGATGCAACCAGCTTCCTTCAGCAATCGCGCGAGCATTACGGCTTGATCTATGTCGATCCGCCGACCTTCTCCAACTCAAAGCGCGCGGACGATTTCGACGTGCAACGCGATCACGTCAAGCTGCTGTTGGCATGCGCGGATCGCCTCACCGGCGATGGCGTTATCGTCTTCTCCAACAACTTCCGCCGGTTCACGCTCGACCGTTCCGCATTGGAAGATCGCCTGAGCATCGAGAACTGGGGCGCCGGAAGTATCCCGTTCGATTTCTCTCGCCGCGCAAATATTCACGATTGCTGGTTGCTGCGGTTGCGCGGAGCTGAGGGCGGGATAAATCCATGGGAAAACGCCCGCACGAAAAAATGAAACCCTTCAGTACAGATTAAGCGCGCCGGTCCGAATATGGATTCCATCTTGACGGAGGTGTGTCATGTCCAAACGTAATGTCGGCAAGTTCGTTGCAATCGGCCTGGCGCTTGCCGCGGCCGTGGCTCTGCCGGTTGGCGCATCTGCCCGCCCGTGGGGCGGTGGCCCGGGTTGGCACGGTGGTGGTTATCACGGTGGGTATTACCACGGTGGTTATTACCGCGGCGGTTATTGGAGCGGTGGCCGCTGGATCGCTGGCGCCCTCATCGGCGGTGCGGTGGCAGGCGTCGTAGCGGGCGCGGTATACGGTCCGCCGCCGGCCTACTATTACGCGCCGCCGCCGGCCGTGGTGTATGCGCCGGGCACGGTGGTCTATCAGACTGCTCCGCAGCCGGTGGTAACCACGGTGGTGTCCCCCGGTTATACGCGCTATGTCGGCCCCGCTCCAGGTTATTGATCCGGTGCGCGGTTGAGCTGAAAAAAGAGCCCGGCCTGTGCCGGGCTCTTTCTTTTGCGCCGTTTACTCGTTCAAGGATTCTTGACGGGTTGCTGTCTTTTCACGCTGTGGTATTTGGCTTTCGCGCGATAGCTGTTGAATTGGTCTTCACTGATCAGACTAATCGATTGGATACCGCAGCCAGGTTGATATCTGGAACGCACCTTTTCGCCAACACCGCCGCAAATGCGTCCTCCTACGGCTTTGTCAGGCTGGCTCAGCACGAAAGACATGCCCGGATTGCCGATGCCTAGCTTCTGGCAGTCCGCTTGCAGGTTCACCAGATAGCGCTGGTAAGGGCCCGTGCGTACGATGACAGTTCTTGAGTCGACGACATGCCACTCGTTGATCTGGTCGGTGCGGATGCAGTCGCCGTACGCCAACGTGGTTCTCGCCGGACTGGTTTGCGCCAGTACCGCTCCCGTGCTTGTTGCAAGAGTGAGAGCCAGCAGTACAGAAATGACAGGCTTCATGAAGTCACCTCAATAGCTGTGTAGATGCACAATGATCGCTTGGGTTATCGCAGCGGCCATGTTCCTGCCATGCACGCATCACACAAACTGAACGATGTTTGCGGCATGGTTGCGGTATGATCGTGCGTCGGTCATCCCCCCACAAGGTGTATCGCAGCACGTCTGCCAGATCGTAACTGTGCCATGACTGCCCCCATACTTGCCGTACAGACCGAGGATGGCATTGCGCGTTTCATGCGCATTCGCCGGCAGACACTGGCGCTTTGCGCCGGTCTGGGCCCCGAAGATCTTCTGGTCCAGTCCATGCCCGATGCCAGTCCTGGCAAATGGCACCTGGCGCATACGACCTGGTTTTTCGAACAGTTCGTGCTGGGGCACGATCCTGCCTACCGGTCTCCCAATCCTGCGTGGTATTACCTTTTCAACTCGTACTACGAATCAGTAGGGCCGATGCATGCGCGCCCGCAGCGCGGTCTTGTATCGCGGCCGACGCTCGCGGAAATTCGCGACTACCGCTCTCGCATCGATGAAGCGGTTGGCGAGCTTATCTTGCAGGGCATCAATGCCACGCTGGCCGCACGCATCGAGCTTGGATTGCAGCACGAGCAGCAGCATCAAGAGCTATTGCTCACCGACATCAAGCACGCGTTCTGGTGCAATCCGTTGCATCCTGTATACCGCGATGCACCTACCGTCGTGGGAGAACGCAAACCGTTGTCGATGCGTTTCCTGCCAGGACGCGAAGGCCCGGTCGACATAGGCCATCCTGCGGGCAACGGCTTCGCCTACGACAACGAGACGCCGCGTCATCGCACATGGTTGCCTGCTCACGCCTTGGCCAATCGCCTGGTGACCAATGGCGAATACCTCGCGTTCATACGAGAGGGCGGTTATCGGGAGGCCAGCCTTTGGCTGTCCGACGGTTGGGCCACCGTGCAGCGTGAAGGCTGGCAACGGCCGCTGTACTGGCAAGAGGATCTATCGAGCGAATTCACGCTCGCGGGCGTTCGCGCGCTCGAGCCCCAAGCGCCGGTATGCCATCTCAGCTACTTCGAAGCCGATGCGTTCGCGCGTTGGGCCGGTGCGCGTTTGCCTACCGAAGCCGAATGGGAAGACGCTGCCGCCAACGTGTCGATGACAGGCAATTTCCAGGAAGACCATCGCTTCCATCCCACGGTCACGCCGCATGGCGATGGTCTGCAGCAAATGTATGGCGATGTGTGGGAATGGACAGCGTCGGCTTACGTGAGCTATCCCGGTTTCAAAACGTTGCCCGGCGCTCTGGGTGAGTACAACGGCAAATTCATGAATGGACAATGGGTGCTGCGCGGGGGCTCCTGCGCAACACCACGTGATCACATCCGTGCGAGTTATCGCAATTTCTTTCCGCCCCATGCCCGCTGGCAGTTCGCGGGCATCCGATTGGGACAGGACCGATGAACGTGCAAGCTTACGTAGTACGGGACGAACAACGTCCGCCTGATAATGCGCTGCTGCAAGTTGTCCAACGCGGGCTGCGCTCGCAGCCCAAACGATTGCCATCCTGGCTGTTCTACGACGAGCGAGGCTCGGCGTTGTTCGAGGAGATATGCGAGCAGCCGGAGTATTACCTCACGCGCGCCGAAATCGCGCTATTGGGCGAACACGCCGGCGACATCGCCGAGGTGCTCGGCCCCGATGTCCGCTTGGTCGAATACGGTAGCGGGCACGCGATCAAGACGCGTCTGTTGCTGGAGCATCTAGCGACGCCCGTTGCGTGGGTGCCGGTGGAAATTTCTTCCGAACCGTTACGGCTTGGCATGGAACGCATGGGCCAGCACTTTCCCGAGTTGCCGATCCAGCCGTTATCGGTAGATTTCACCCGTCCTTTGCGTCTGCCCGTGCCTCCACGCGCACCGAGGCGCACCGTGTTGTATTTCCCCGGTTCCACCATCGGCAATTTCGATGAGCGCGAAGCGGCGCAGTTGCTGCGCAAGATGCGTGGCGAGATGGGCGACAACGGCGGCATCCTGGTCGGTGTGGACCTGAAAAAAGACCGGGCCACGATCGAGGCGGCCTACAACGATAGCGCTGGTGTCACCGCAGCATTCACGCTCAACATGCTGGTGCGATTGAATCGGGAGCTGGGCTGCAATTTTGAGATCAGCGCTTTCCGTCATCGTGCGCGCTACAACGCCATGGTGGGACGGATCGAAACGCACATCGTAAGCAACCGAGAACAGCGCGTGCGTGTTGGTCGGTTGCAGGTGTTGTTCCGCGAAGACGAAGCGATGCTGGTGGAGTACAGCTGCAAATATTCCCTGGAGGATTTTGCAGCATTGGCCGCGATGGCCGGTTTAACCGTGCAGCATGTGTGGACGGACCCTGCAGGCTTGTTCAGCCTGCAACACCTTACGCGCAGCAATGCAGGCTAGCAGGCGGCGTTTACGCCACCTTGCGCGCGCCTAAACGAATCAGGATCTCCTCAGCGGTGCGAATGCGTTCGCTAGCGCCGGGGAGTTCCAAGTTCACCTTCAGCTTGTCCTGACCATCCAGCTTGTAGATGCGTGGATGGTTCTGGATCAGGCGGATGATGGCCATTGGATCGATATCGGGTTTATCGCGGAAGGTAACGCGTCCGCCCTTTGCGCCGAAATCGAGTTTGCGGATGCCTAGCGGTGTGGCCATTAATTTCAGGCTGGCAATGGCGAACAGATGCTTCACCGCATCCGGCAGCAAGCCGAAGCGATCGATCATCTCCACTTGCAACTCGCGCAAGGCTTCTTCGTCGCGCGCGCTGGCGATGCGCTTGTACAGTGTAAGACGCGCATGCACATCGGGCAGGTAGTCGTCGGGGATCAGCGCGGGCAAGTGCAGTTCTACCTCGGTCTCGTGCTCGCTGCTCAGATCGAAATCGGGCACCTTGCCGGATCTCAGTGCACGCACGGCACGTTCCAGCAATTCGGTATAGAGACCGAAGCCGATCTCCTGGATCTGGCCCGATTGCTCGTCGCCCAGCAATTCGCCCGCGCCGCGGATTTCCAGATCGTGCGTGGCGAGCGTAAAGCCAGCGCCCAGTTCTTCCAGCGACGCTAGTGCTTCGAGACGCTTCTCGGCATCGGCAGTGATGGCCTTGCGATCCGGAATGATCAAATACGCATAGGCACGATGATGCGAACGACCCACGCGCCCGCGCAGCTGATGCAACTGCGCCAGGCCGAAGCGGTCCGCGCGGTTGATGATGATGGTATTAGCGGTGGGAATGTCGATGCCGGTTTCGATGATAGTGGTGCACACCAAGACGTTGAAACGCTGGCGATGGAAATCCGCCATCACTTGTTCCAGTTCGCGCTCCGGCATTTGACCGTGGGCGATACCGATGCGCGCATCGGGAACCAGTTCTTGCACTTCACGGGCCGTGCGCTCAATGCTGTCCACTTCGTTGTGCAGAAAATACACCTGACCGCCACGCTGCAGTTCGCGCTGGAACGCTTCGCGCATCAGTGCGGGCTCCCACGCAGAAATGAATGTGCGAACGGCCATGCGATGCGCAGGCGGCGTGGCGATCAGCGATAGGTCGCGCAGGCCGCTCATTGCCATGTTCAGGGTGCGTGGAATCGGCGTCGCGGTCATGGTGAGCAGATCGACTTCCGCGCGCAGCTTTTTCAGCTGTTCCTTCTGACGCACGCCGAAACGCTGCTCTTCGTCGACGATGACGAGACCAAGTTGCTTGAACTTGATATCCGGCTGCAGCAGCTTATGCGTGCCGACAATCACATCGATCTGGCCGTCGGCCAGACGCTTTAGTGCTTCGTTCACGTCCTTGGTGGAACGGAAGCGTGACAACACATCCACACGCACCGGCCAGTCGGCGAAGCGATCAGCGAAATTACGATAGTGCTGCTGCGCGAGCAACGTGGTGGGTACCAGTACGGCTACCTGTTTACCCGCGGTGGCTGCGGCAAACGCGGCGCGCAACGCGACCTCTGTTTTGCCGAAACCGACATCGCCGCAGATCACGCGATCCATGGCACGCGGCGCAGCCAAATCGCCAAGCACTGCGTCGATCGCGTGCAACTGATCCGGCGTTTCTTCGAACGGAAAGCTGCTGCCGAATTCTTCGACCAGCTGGCGATCGATCGGCAGCGATTCGCCGCCGCGTGCTTCGCGCTGCGCGTAGATCGCCAGCAATTCCGCCGCCACGTCGCGAACTTTCTCGGCAGCTTTCTTGCGCGCGCGTTCCCATGCATCGCCGCCCAGCGAATGCAGCGGTGCAAGTTCCGGCGCGGTGCCGGAGTAGCGGCTGACCAGACCCAACTGCGCCACCGGCACGTAAAGCTTGTCGCCCTTGGCGTATTCGATGATGAGGAACTCACCCTCCATGCCGCCAAGTTCCATTGAAACCAGGCCCTGGTAGCGACCCACGCCGTGATCGACGTGCACGATCGGCGAGCCGACGGACAGCTCCGTCAGATCGCGGATGATGGTTTCCGGATCGCGCGCTGCGCCGCGCCGGCGCCGCCGTTCGGTGCGCACGCGTTCGCCGAACAGTTCCCGTTCGGTCAGTACGGTGATCGCTGGCTTCGTCAGTGCGAAGCCTTGTTCCATCTGGGCGATGGTGATGGTGAGTCGGTTCGTATCGCTGAGGAAGGCTTGCCAGCCATCGATGTTTTGTGGCTTCAGGCCGACGGTGGCGAGCTGCTCGAGCAGTGCTTCGCGTCGACCGGCGGAATCCGCGGCGATCAAGACGCGGCCCGGATAGCTTTCGATGAAATGGCGCAGCGACGTGCCAGGTTCTTCGCCTTTGCGATTGAGCGGCAATTCCGGCGTCGGTTGCGTTCCCGCAGAGACCGCATGTTCGTGGCCGCTATCGACCACTTCGACGCGCAAGCGCTTGTTGAGTTGTTCGCGCAATTGCTCAGGAGACAGATAAAGCTCGCCCGGTGGCAGCACTGGACGTTCGATGTCGTGCGCACGCTGGTCGTAGCGCTCGGCTGTCTGCGCCCAGAATTGCTCGGAGGCTTCCGTCGTGCCTTCGCCGAGCACGAACAGCGCGTCGTCGGCGAGGTAGTCGAACAAGGTGGCAGTCTGTTCGAAAAACAGCGGCAGGTAGTACTCGATGCCGCCGGGCGTCACGCCTTCCTTCATGTCCTGATAAATCGGGCAGCGGCGCACGTCGATCGGGAAACGTTCGCGCAGGTGGCTGCGGAAGGCCTTGGCTGCTTCGTCGGTGACGGGGAATTCGCGTGCGGGCAGCAGCTCCACTTTCTCGACCTGATGCTGCGAACGCTGGGTTTCCGGATCGAAGCTGCGGATCGATTCGACTTCGTCATCGAACAGCTCGATGCGGTAGGGCTCGGCCGCGCCCATCGGAAAGATATCGATCAAGGCACCGCGCACGGCGAAATCGCCTGGCTCGGCCACCTGCGGTACATGGCGATAGCCGGAGGCTTCCAAGCGACGCTGCTCGGCGGCGAGATCGAGCTTCTGCCCCTTGCTCAGCATCAAACCCGAACCGGTGATGTGAGTGCGCGGTGCGATGCGCTGCATGAGCGTCGCCGCCGACACCACTAGCACGCCGCGTTTCACAGTCGGCAGCTGATACAGCGTGGCAATGCGTTGCGAGACGATTTCCGGGTGCGGGCTGAATACGTCGTAGGGCAGCGTTTCCCAATCCGGGAAATGCAGCACCGGCAAGGTGCCCGCGAAGATGCGCAGCTCATCTTCAAGCGCGTGCGCGCGCTGGGTGTCGCGCGTCACCGCGACCAGCAGGCCGCTATGCGATTGCGCCGCTTCGGCGACCAGAAGCGCCCGTGCCGAACCGTGCGGAGGGGTCCAGAAGCGGCGTTGCTTGGGGGATGTGGGAAGCGGCGGGTGACTGATCGGATTGGGCATGGGGAGGCTGCGTGGGCGGGCGCAGCCCTTGTGCCGCGCCGATCAAGCGGGCAAGTGTAGCGCGTCGGCCCGAGCGCCTCCTGTGACGGAGGCTTAAAGCGTCAGGCTGATCTGTGCGGTGCCAGCTTCGCCGGCTAGCATCTTCGCGACAAAGCCGAGCTCCTTACACAGCTGCAGCATGGGGCGGTTTTCCATCAGCACGTAGCCCCACAGCTCGGTAATGCCGCGGCGGCGCGATTCGTCGACCAGCCGCTGCATCAGCAGTGCGCCGAGGCCGATGCGTGTCCACTCGCGCTCCACCAGCACGGAGAACTCGGCGGTATTGCTGGCCTCATCGACAAAAATGCGACCGACGCCACGCAGCTCGGCGGGCTTGACGGTTTCGTCCATCAATACGAACGCCGCTTCGAAGGCAGGGTCGATGCGGCACAGGCGCTGCGCCATCGAGGCAGGCAGCTCCGACATGGCGTGCATGAAGCGACGGCGCACATCCTGCGGCGCCAGGCGCTTGAAGCAGCGCTGCAAGGCAGCGACGTCGCCGGGCTCGATATCACGCATGACCAATTCGCGCCCGTCGGCTGTATGCACGACCTCGCCCTTGGGCGTCGTGACAACGTACGGGCAGGCGAAACGCTCCGAGCTGCGCGGTGGCGGCTGGGCGTGCCGGGAATGGGATCCAGGGTCGCGAGCAGGGGTCATAAGCATGTCCATACTTTAGCGTATTGTGTGCGCTGCAACATGAACGAAAAACAACAGCATCAAGCCACCGATCCTTGGCTCCAGGGCAATTTTGACCGCGCTACGGCCTCAATAGGGCGCTTCGTATTCCGCTTTTAATGGCGCGACGCAGCATGTCTGCGCGGGTATCTTTAATCGGCAACATCTGGCTCGAAGAAGCTCCAGCGCACGTCGGTAAATTGGGCTTTCATCGCCCGCTCCACCGTATTGATCGCCTCGATCAGGGCGACATTATCCGCCGTTGGCACCATGCGCGCCTTGATCGCCACCATCACGTCCGGCCCCATCTGCAACGTAATCAGATTGAAAACCTCGGCCACTTCCGGGCGTCCGGCGAGGAAGGCGAGCAGCTCCGCGCGGCGACGCGGCTCCACGCCCTGGCCGATCAACAATGCTTTGACTTCGATCGCCAGTGCGATCGCCACGATCACTAGCAGCACACCGATGGCGATGGTGCCCAGCGCATCGAACAACAGATTGCCCGTGAGCATGGTGGCGCCGATAGCCAATGCAGCCAGGCACAGGCCGAGCAGGGCGGCGAGATCTTCGCCAAAGATCACCAGCAATTCGCTCGAACGCGTTTCGCGAAACCACTGCCACAAGCCCTGATCACCGCGTGCGCGATTTACTTCGTGCATGCAGCCACGCATGGAAATGCTTTCCGCCACGATGCCGAACAACAACACGCCTAGGGCAAGCCATGGCCATTTAAGTGGTTCGGGCTGGGTGAGCTTGTGCGTGCCTTCGTAGATCGAAAACAGCCCACCCACAGCGAAAAGCAGTATGGCGACGACGAACGACCAGAAATACAGAGCGCGCCCCCAGCCCAGCGGATAGTCATCCGATGGTGGCCTTTTCGCTTGCCGCATGCCCAGCAACAACAAGCCCTGATTGCCGCAATCGGCCAGCGAATGCACCGCCTCGGCCATCATCGCGCCCGAGCCGGTGATGAAAGCGGCGACCAGCTTGGCGACGAAGATCGCGAAGTTGGCACCTAGCGCCAGCAGGATGGCCTTGAGCGAATTGGCATGGCCCGACATGCATCAATCTCCTGCCGCAAATTTCGATTTCGGGATCGACGTTATCGTCAACGAATGCCGACGCCTACTCCGACGCCAAAGTGAATATCCGGATGGCCTTGGCGCAGTTCCGCGGTGGTCCATACATGCGACTGTGCCACGCCGACCAACGGATAGACATACGCAGCCTGATCCACCATGCCGGCGCGGCTGCCATGCAACTGCCCGCTCACCGTGATCAAGGCACCGATGGGATAGTTGAACGCTTCGATATAGCCCGGATAAATCGCAATAAAGCGTCCGGCACCATGCGCGTTGGGCTGCGGGCGCTGCGAGGCATCCAGCGGATAAACAAGGATCTCGATCTCGCTGTGATCGGGCAAGTTGCGCACGCTGATCACGCTGCCGCCCCAAATCACATCGCCTTGGCCGTATTGCTCTGGCGCGCTGGAAACCTGCGCAGGCAGTGCGGCCAAGGTACCTGGCGCGGTCTTATAGATCGGTGCCGGCGCACAAGCAGCCACGCTCAAGGCGACTAATGGCATCAGCCAGCGTAACGAACGTAAAGCGGTACGGGTGGTCATGACGGAATCCTTGCGTCGAGCATGGCAGCACAACGTTGCCGGTCGAGGATCGAGCTTAGCGGCCCCGCTTCGGCGGCGGTAGACGGCTCAGGTGATGCGTGTGTGGGGGCGTTGGCGCTTCGTTGTCCTGCGCCAGCCAGTCGAGCCGCCATTCCGCCGGTCGTTCCTGCGATAGCAGGCTGGCCATCGCTTGCAACGGCTCGCGCAGCACCTGATCGAGATTCCACGGTGCGTTGAGGATGACCATGCCCGAGCCATTGAGCCGCAGCGGCGAATCGTCCGGATGCACCAGTAGCTCAGCGCGCAGCACACGCCGCGCAAGCCCATGCTGCAATCCGCGCAGGAAAGGCTGCACCTGACTGCGCAGTTTGATCGGATACCACACGGCATACATGCCGGTGGGCCAACGTTGTATCGCCGTCTTCAATGCAGCGTCGATCAGGCGATATTCCGCTTCTTGCGCTTCATAGGGCGGATCGATCAGCACCAGCCCGCGTTTTTCCTTCGGCGGCACAAACCCCTTCAATGCTTCGTAGCCGTTGCGATGATGGACGTGCACGCGGCTATCGTGATGGAACAGTTCGCGCAAGCTGGCTACTTCTTCCGGATGTAGCTCGCACAGTTGTGCGCTATCCGTATCGCGCATCGCGCGGGCAGCTTGCAGCGGCGAACCGGGATAGAGTTTCAGGCCGTTTTCGTTGCCGGGCAGCGCAAGGATTGAATCGAGCCAATGGCGCAGCAGCGGCGGCAGCGTTGTGCCGGTTTTCTTCCCGGCTTGATGCAAATCGGGAAACAGCAGGCGCATGATGCCGTCGCGGTACTCGCCGGTCTTGCCGGCTTCTTCGCCATCTAGCGCATAGCAACCGCTGCCAGCGTGTGTGTCGATCAGTGCGAAGGGCGTGTCCTTGGCGCGCAACGATTGGATTAGCGCGAACAGCACGCTATGTTTGAGTACGTCGGCGAAGTTGCCTGCGTGATAGGCGTGACGGTAATTCATGGCGGTCGCAGCAGGCTGGGGTGGAAAGTATAGAGCCCCAGCCTGCTGAGCTGGCGCTGTCCCTCGGCTATCAAGACCACCGATCCCGAGAAGGCGCTTTGCGCCATGCCTCGTTACCACGCGCCAAGCGGAAGCTTCAATCCACCACGTTGTGGCTTTCGGCCGTGCCAAGGAGTTCCGGTTGAATGGGCTGAGGGTCGGCCCGGTGCAGCAAGGGATGCATGAATACCGCGGCAAGAATGACCACCACGCCCACATAGAACCACGCATCGAGCTGGCGTTGTTCACCCAGCAAAAGAATGGCCAGCACGATCGCGTAAACAGGTTCCAGATTGGTGATCATCTGCGTGGCGAACGCGCTGATATGGCGTAACGCGACCAACGCGAGCGTAAACGGCAGCAGCGTGCAACCGAAGGCCAGCGCCAGCAACATCACGGTATCGTGTGCATTGGGCCACACGAACGCCGGTCCGGTATGCGGCAACAGCGGCGCCAGTACAGTAAGAAACAGCGCACCCGTGCCGAGCTCGATACACGTCACAGTAAGCGGATCGCCATGCTCGACCAGGCGCTTGTTGAGCGAACCGAACAGCGCCACGAACAACGCCGAGAGAACACCCACCGCAATACCCATGCGCATGCCTGCCGGCACGCCGCCAGCGACCATGGCCACGCCGGGCACGATGGCGATAGCGATCAACAGCTCACGCGGATCGAAGCGACGGCGAGCCACCCACGGCTCGATAAAGGCGAGGAAAGCCGGCCCAAGCGCAATGCAGGTGGCGCCCACCGAAGCGTTGGCAAGCTTGATGGCGGCGTAGAACGTCAGCCAGTGCAGGGCCACCAACACGCCGATGCCCGCGTAGGCCCATCGCAGCCGTGCCGTCATGGCGCGCAAGCCACGCCACACACGCGGCATCAGCAGCAACGCGCCCGCCACCAGCAACATGCGCCACCACACCAGGGTGATGGCGGGCAACGTGATCAGCTTGCCGAGGATGGCGGTGAAGCCCCATAGCAGCACGCAAAAGTGGATCTGTAAGCGGGCCTTGCTGACGGGCTGCATGGTGATGGCGCATGAGTTAAGGGAGGACTGGCCATTCTAGCCGCCCCAGGCCTGCACGTTGTGGACGACGCAGTGTGGGTTATTTCTTGCTGGCGGGCGGTGCGTTGCGCAAGGAGGTAAGCACCTGTTGGCAGGTGTTTGCGCTATTGCCACGGCTCGGCACAATCACGGCCAGCAATGCCGCCGCAGGTGCGGCCACCACGCTGAGCGCCAATGCGCCACCACCGCGAAGCAGCAGCGGGGCGGCGTGCACGCCAACGTCCGGATTCTTCAAAGTGCCTTTGACATACAGCGGCGAGCGTAGCGAAAAAATGCGCAGGCCCTTCGTGTGCGGTGTGACGTTCAGATCCATCTTTTCGTTGGCGAAGTTGATCGTGCCATCTACATCGATGATTGCATCGCTGGTGTCCAGCACGAACAGTCGACTGGTAAACAGGCCGTTCGTTCCGGTGAGGTCTGCGGCAGCGCAGTTGATCTGCACCGTCTTGTCGCCGAACAGCTTACCCATTACGACATTGGCAACATTCAAGCCGGCGGTTTCGAGCAAGGTCTTGCTGATGGCACCATCGTTCATCAGCAACTTCACTTCGCCGTTTGCATCGCCGAGCAATGCCGCCACGGAATTGCCGCTGGTATTTAGCGTGGCATCTCCGTTGATTTCCCCGAAACTGGTTTGCATCGCTTGAACGGTCGGGAACAACTGTTTGAGCTGCAAGTGGCGCGCACGAAGATCCAGTGCGCTGCGCATGGGCTGCGCGCCGCCGTCGATACGGATACGTCCGTCGATGGTGCCTCCAGCCACGGCTGCCTGTAACGGATCGAACCGGAGCAGTCCATTGTCGAGAAATATATGGGCGCTGAGCGAATCGATCGGCAAGTTGCTGGGGTGTTCGATATGCGCCGCGTTGAAGGTGACATCGGCATCCATCGCACGCAGGCGATCTGTACGGAACTGTTCGACCGGTAGCGCCTTGTCGGAAGGCTGCGGGGTTGTATCGCCGCGCTGCTGCTTCTCGGCCTGGCTATCTGCACCGATCAAAGGCGCCAGATCGACGAAGCGTAATTGCTGCGAATGAAGATCCCCGCTGAGTTTTGGACGAGCGCCACCTGTGACGACAAGCAGATTGCCACCCAGATCACTTTCGCCGACGCGCCCACGGAAATCGCGATAGTTGAAGCGGCTGCCGTGCGCGTGCAGTTCCGCCGATAGATGACCTTCGGTTGCATAGGGTGGTGTTTCGGGCAGCGTGATGCCGGTGATGGGATACAACTTCGCCATGCTGGTGCCCGCGAACCACACACGTAGATTCAGCGCTCCCAAATGCATGGGGTCGGTCAGCGTGCCGACCAGGGCGATCTTGCTATCGCCAATATGCATGCGTGCTTGCACCGGAAACGGCTGGTCGGTCTGCTGAAGCGCCAGCACCGCGCCGGTTTTGCCGGTGCCCGTGACGGGTGTGCCCTGATAGCTGCCGGTAACGGTCCATGCGAATTGGTAGCTAGTGCGATCCGCACTGGCCGATGTGTCGGGCTTGGTTTTGTTTGCATCTACCGTCTTGCCGACGTCGTGGCCTACATCGGCGCGTGCTTCGGTGGTGGCCTGAGTCACGATCTGGTCGTAAGGAATGGCCTGCTGCAATGGTGTAATGGTGACCTGCAGCTTTACGCGATTGGTGACGTCATCGAGTGCGATCTGGCCTTTGTCAAAACCAATGGCGCCCAGATTCAATTGCCACAGAGAGGGGGTGTTGTCGGACGGCAACGTGAATGCCCAGTTCGTCTGCCCATGCTGGTCGCGTTCCAAATCGATCTGCGGCCCGGACATCTGCACTGACGGCACATTGATGTGATGGATCAGCAGGCCCAGCGGCGATAAACGGAACTGCACCGCATCGAGCTGGGCGAAGTGGGTCTGTGTCGCCCAGGAAGGATTGCCGACACGAATATCGCGTGCGGTAAATGTAGGCCATGGCACCAACGCGCGCAGCCCGTGCTCGGTCGGTTCGCGCTGCCACGCGGCAGTCAGGTCGCCCTGGATAACGAAAGGACGTCCGATCGCCGCGCTGACCTTGTCGTCGATATAAGGCTTCAGCCGATTCCAGTCGAACAACGCGACTAGCAACACCAGCGCGAGGATCAGCACCAGCAACACGTTTGCGATCCAGATCGATATTTTGTGGCTGCGCTTCATGCTTTACCGCCTTCATGACCAGCCGGCCCGATAAGGCCGGCATACGATCAAGAGACTATGCCGAAGGCGAAGAACATGTGTAATTGGATATCCGCACTCAGGAGGGATTCATCCGCCCTACACATGAACGGCTCAATGGTTAGAGGTCGATGAAGGCTCTGTGCGGACTGGGATGTCGATATTGCACACATCGATCTTGCCTGCCGGCAGGGTATAGAAGGCGTCGCGACGATTGCGCTTCGCTTCAACGATCGAGGCGAAAGTTGCGCTGTCTGTGCGTAGCACCTGCAGTTTTTCGCGCTCGGCGGCCGGCAGATCCGCAGCCAGTCGCACGGAAAGAATAGGCAGGCGTTGCGCAGCTTGCGTATAGAAGCCAAGCGGGCCGGTGCCCCGTGGCAGTCCCGACAGATACGGCATGCCTTCGATTACACGACCGGCAATCGCCAGATTGCGGTCGAGACCACGCGGTGCCTGACCGATCACCACATACAACGAGTTACCGCTGCCACTATCGGGCGCGATGTCGCGCGCCACGCCGACCATGCCGTAGCAATGCGTCAGCCATTCGTGGCCAGTCGCGGGATCTCGTGCTGCGGGAAAGCCTTCGGTGAAACCTACTTGCGGTGCGTAGACGTCGCCATCGGGCAGTGGTGTCCACGGCAGTTTGGGATCGATCGTGCGCGTGTATTCCGGCGGCAATTTGGCTTTTGCGCTGCCTAGCGGCTTGATCTTGCTCTTGTCGCCGTTGTCGTCGTCATTGGGGTCGCCCCATTGCGTCACGAAATTGTCCTGCACGCGAATAATCGCGAGCCCATCGAAGTAGTGTTCGCGCACCATCGTGCGAATGTTGGCCGCATGCAGTGGCGTGAAGTCGGGTGCCAATTCGATCACTACACGCCCTTGAGGCAATTGCATGTACAGCAAGTTCGCGGGATCCGGTGTACGCCATTCTTCGGGCTTCGACTTTGCGATCAGTTCCTTCGCGGTCGGCGTCGGCTTTGACGTATCCGCTGCAGCCGGCAAAGCCAGGAGACCGATGGCGATGGCCAGTGCGGTCGAAAGATGACGTAGATGCATTGGTTTCCCCTGATGAATGAACTCGCCGAGCACAGTATCAGAGACGTGGTCGCATGCAGCCTGTTTGATCGCTATTTAAGCCGTCTGGGCCGGCGGACCGCTCTCACCTTACCGCTGCTCCCGCCGCCGCAGAAGAACTGCTCGCCGCCATCGGACTCAAGCCCCGACACGATGGTTCCCGGCGGCATATCGAGCTGCTCCAGGACCTCTCCCGTGCGAGGATCGATTCGCCTCAGCTCACTCTCGTCACCTTCCCAGGTGCCGTGCCAAAGCTCACCCTCGATCCATGTGACGCCGGTGACAAAGCGATTGGTCTGAATGGTGCGAAGGATCGCTCCGGTTTCGGGATCGACTTGATGGATCCTGCGATCTCGATATTGCCCCACCCACAGCGCCCCTTCGGCCCACGCAAGTCCTGAGTCGCCGCCACCGCCAGGCGCCGGAATCGTGGCGAGCACGTGACCGGTCGTCGGGTCGATCTTCTGGATGCGATCCTCGCTGATCTGATACAGGTGGTGACCGTCGAAGGCCGTTCCAGCGTGCGCAGCGACATCCATCGAGCGCAACGTCTTGCCGTTGGCAGGATCGAACGCTTTGAGCGTGTCGCCCGTAGCAAACCAGACGTGCTGGCCGTCGTACGTGACACCATGCACGCGGTCGACGCCCGGAAAGGGGCCATATTCACGGATGATCTTGGCGGCTGATCGTTTCATGCGTCCATCCTAGTCACTCGGCAGTGGAACGGGGAGTAACAAGGTCGTCGCGAATCCTGGCATGGGCGGCGTCATCCAGCGACGCGCTCGTCCACGACCGAAGAACTGCACCTTGCCCGCCACCGACAGCACGTCGAGTGCTCGCTGCACGGTGCGCTGACTGGCGCCGAGCGCAAGCGCCAGGGCCGAGCTCGACCACGATTCACCGTCAGCGAGCAACGCAAGCACCTCCGTGTGCGCGTCGTCCAGCGGCCGTGCCAGCACGACCACCTCGCCTGTGTGGCACGGTATCAGAGCGAACCCTCGCTTCGTCGCGCTTACGTCTGCCAGCGTCCGCAGCATCGTGCGAAGCCGCCCGATTTCGACGCGCAACCGCGCGCGATGCGATTCATCAGAGTGCTTTGCGCGGAAAGCTCGTGCGATGAGAGTGTCCCTGGACACGTCGCCGGGCCACGCTTCGCCAAGCGCACGTGCGAGTGCAAATAACACCGGGCGTCTTGCGAGCGAGACCACGGTGCGTGCGTCTCGCACGGCGTGGCGGCACGCGTCCACGACGAACGCTTGCGATGCCAGCAACGCTTCCACCTCATGGAGTCGCAGAAGCCGTTCCTCGCCATGCGCCATCAGGCGTGCCGCGGGCGCATTCAACGCGAGCGATGCACGTTCGACCTCCGCGGTCAGCGCAGGGATGGCTGCGTGACGCGCGGCGCGCTCGGCACGGATAAGCGCCGCGTGCGCCGGTTTCGTCTGCATGCGGCGGATTGCTATCCCCGCAACCGCCAGTTCATGGGCGGCTCTCAATGCCGGCGGAAAGGGCGCGACGTCGACTTCGGCAAGTATGCGTTCGGCATCGTCGAGGCGGCCGATCAGCAGCATGCGCCGCAGCTCGAGATATCGCGCATGCGCGGCGTTCAAGTGGTCGCCGTGTGCTTCGAGCGTCACCCGCGCTGCGTCAAGCGCATGCGCGGGCCAGCTCAGGTCGCGCGAGGCGAGCGCAATCTCCGCCTCGGCAACGATGCATCGTGCCCGGGCTACGGCCTCTTTTGGACCGAAGGCGCGCGCTGCGTTTCTGACGAGTGTTCTCGCCCGAACGAGATCGCCCAGCTGCGCCATCGCGATGCCGCGAAGCGCGAGTGCTGGCGCGTCGTCGCGCAAGGCGACCCGATTCAACGCGCCTAGCGGATCACCCGCCGCGAGCGCACGCGCCGCAGCCGTGATCAGCGAGTCCATCCGAATCCCGCCACACTTGTCACTCCCGCCCTTCGATGGCCTGGTTGCAGTCTATCGCACGACCACCAACCAACACCTCGTACCGGAACCGGTACGAACGACGAAGGGAGAGAACGGCGATGACCACACATATGACTGGGACGCGTGAAGAGTGGCTGGCTGCGCGGCTTGAGCTGCTGCAGGCCGAGAAAGAGCTCACGCGACGCAGCGACCAACTTGCTCGACAGCGGCAGGCGTTGCCGTGGGTTCGGATCGACAAAGCGTATCGCTTTGAAACGAACCAAGGTGCCGTATCGCTAGCAGACCTCTTCCGAGGTCGCTCGCAGCTCCTCATCTATCACTTTATGTTCGGGCCCGAATACACGGCGGGATGTCCGTCCTGCTCGGCTATCGCGGATGGTTTCAATGGCTTCTTCGTTCACCTGGAGAATCATGATGTCGCGTTTTCGGCCGTGTCTCGCGCGCCATTGACGAAACTGCAGGCTTTCAAGCGAAGAATGGGCTGGACGTTTCCCTGGGCCTCGTCGCTCGGTGACCACTTCAACTTCGACTTCACCGCCTCGATCACGGAGGCGCAACAGAGTGACGGAAGCGTTGAATATAACTACCGGCGCGAACCGAAGAGAGTGGTGAGTCCGGATTTGCGCGATAACCAAGGGATCGCCGCCGAGATCGCTGCGACGACCGGAACCGACCTCGCTACGTATGCACGAGAAATGCCAGGCGTAAGCGCGTTCGTGCTCGAGAGCGGTGTTGTCTACCACACCTATTCCACCTACGCGCGCGGATTGGACGGACTCTGGGGTATGTACCAGTGGCTCGATCGTGCGCCCAAGGGACGGAACGAGACTGGCCTCTGGTGGCGTCACCACGATGAGTACGACAAGGAGCAAGCGGTTGCGCACGGCGCGCGCCATAACGAAGCGAGTTGTTGCAGCGGAACGCATGACTGACCCGCCCCGTTCGAGCTTGTGGGCGCGGAGATTCAACATTTCATCGCCGCGTCTCGCATCCTTCAACCAAGTTTTATGGCAGGTGACAAATCATGAGCGAAGTGCGCACCGACGAATGCATCCACGCAGCGTCACCTTTTGAAAACGGCAACAGTAGCGATCTCGGTCCCGCAGATTGGCTATGTCTTGCGGCTGCCCCGAGCTTCGCGATCATGGCGATGATTGCGGGCGCGGGCGACGGGCCGGACATGTGCTCTGCCATGCATGGCGCATCGCCATTGAGCGGCATGGTCCCGATGTATGTGCTGATGAGTGCTTTTCATTCGACACCTTGGCTGACCTTGATCGCCAAGCGGCGCGGCGCTCGCCACGGCTGATTCGGAATTTGTCCGGTTGGGTGCCGAGCAACTGCGCACCGGCACGCTTATCACCCGGCGCGTTAACAATAGAGGAGTTATTATCGGCAGCTCTCGGCTTCAGTTTTGGCGATAACTGTGACAGGACAACGCGGCCGGGTTGACTCGTGGTCAATCTTGCAGTGTCCATCGTCCAGCCACCGCTGACGATTTACTTGTATTCGCAGGAGATCCGCGCATGGTCACTTCGTCTTCTTCACGATGGCTGGATGTGCTCGGTATCCGCCTACCCATCGTGCAGGCGCCCATGGCGGGCATATCGTCACCGGCGATGGCGGCAGCGGTGACGGAGAACGGTGGCCTTGGCTCGCTGGGCGTGGGTGCCATGACAGCGGCTAAGGCGCGAGAAGCTATCCATCAATTCCGCGCGCTCAGCAGCGGTCCGCTTAACGTGAATGTGTTTGTACACAAGCCGGCGCATGCGGACAGCAAGAAAGAAAGCGCGTGGCTGGAACGACTGAATTCCGAGTTCGCCCGCACTAACGCGAAGGCGCCGACGGCATTGCACGAGATTTACACCTCGTTTCTCGCCGACGCGGACATGCTTGCCATGTTGGTGGAGGAAAAACCCAAGGTCGTGAGCTTTCACTTCGGTTTGCCGGGCCAGCAGCAGATCGACGCGTTGCATAAGGCGGGCATCGTACTGCTGGCCACGGCAACGAATGTGCAGGAAGCCAAGCAGGTCGAGGCCGCGGGCATCGATGCCATCATCGCGCAGGGTTATGAGGCGGGCGGTCATCGCGGCATGTTCGATCCGGATGCGGAAGATACGCGTCTTGGCACGTTTGCCTTGACGCGCGTGCTGGTTCAATCGGTGAAAATTCCTGTGATTGCGGCCGGTGGCATCATGGACGGCGCAGGCATTCTGGCCGCTTTGAAGCTTGGCGCAGTCGCCGCGCAGTTGGGTACGGCTTTCGTGGCCAGCGACGAATCACTGGCGGACGCGGGATATCGCGCACGCCTTTTCAGCGATGCCGCCAACCACACCGTCATGACCCGCGTGATTTCCGGACGTCCCGCGCGCAGCCTGGCGAATGATTTCACCCGTTGGGGTGCCACGGTACCGAACGACAGCGTGCCGGATTACCCGACTACCTACGACGCCGGCAAGGCCCTGAATGCTGCAGGCAAGGCTGCTGGAAACACGGGCTATGGTGCGCATTGGGCGGGACAGGGCGCGCCGTTGGCGCGTGCGCTACCTACGCGGGAATTGATGCAGGCGCTAGCGAAAGAATTGGCGCAAGCGGCCGCTTAATGACGCCCTAGCGGCATGCATCTTTTAAGGGTAAACAAAGCCCGGGCCAGATTATCCCGGCCTTTGTCATTGTGCGTTTGCTTCATGCCACGAGAAGATCACAATAGCCGCGACTTGCACTCACTGTTGATCGCGAACTGACGGGGCACGCCTTATGGACCGCATTGATGCCATGAAAATCTTTGTCGCGGCACTCGACGAAGGTAGCCTCGCCGGTGCCAGCCGCAAAACGGGGCGCTCTGCTGCAGCCGTCAGCCGCGCCATCGCTTTTCTCGAAGCACATGTCGGTGTACCGCTGCTGCACCGGACTACTCGCTCCATCAAGTTGAGCGATGCCGGCGAACGCTATGCCACGGCATGCAGAAAGCTTCTGGCTGATCTGGATGAAGCCGATCGGCAAGCGGCCGGTGAACGATCAGTGCCGCGCGGCACGCTGACGATTACTGCTACCGTATTTGCCGGTGTTGAAGTGCTGCGACCTATCGTCGATGCCTTCATGGAGCAATACCCGACGGTGAACGTGAGGATGTATTTGCTCGAGCGCCCGGTGAATCTGATCGATGAAGGCATGGATCTGGCGTTGCGCATTACACACTTGGCCGACTCGACGCTTGTTGCGCATCACATTGGCGACGTTCGTCGGGTTGTGGTGGCGTCACCGCGTTATCTGGCGACACATCCTCGCATTGAAGAACCTGCGGATCTTTCCAAGCATCACATCATCGCCATGCAACACATGGGGCAAGATTCATGGACATTTCCTCCGTTGGCCGGTTCGTCAGTTCCTCGCGCCGTACCGATTACGCCGCGGTTGGTGGTGAACAACGTGCAGGCTGCCGTTGCTTCGGTAGTAGATGGCAATGGCATCACACGCGTTCTTTCGTATCACGTGGCGTCGGAAATTAAGCAGCGATCGCTGCAAATTGTCCTTGCTGACGCAGAGACGGCACCGATGCCCGTGAACCTGGTTTCACCCTACGGGCGTCTTTCCGTGCCTAAGGTCCGCGCGTTCGTCGACTTTGCGCTGCCGCGCCTTCGCACTCGGTTTGCATGCCTGAGCAAGGACGCTGCGACACCCCCGGATACAGCGATTCCACCGCGCCGCGGAAGAGTGTCTGCCGGTTAGCAGGGATTCGCTAAACCGCATTGCAGGCCTAGATTACGGGGTGTCGGAGCTACCAGCCCGATCACTATCAGAACGCCCCCTAATCTTCGAGTGAATCTCATCATGAACAGTCCGCGCAAAGTCGTTGCCATCACCGGTGCTTCGCAAGGTATCGGCGCTGGTCTAGTCAAAGCATTCCGCGATCGCGATTACCGCGTGATCGCCAACTCGCGCTCGATCAAGCCGTCGAGCGACCCCGATGTCCTGGTGATTGCCGGCGACATCTCGGATCGCAAGGTTGCCGAGCGCATGATCAAGGAAGGTATGGCCAAGTTCGGCCGTATCGACACGCTTGTTAACAATGCCGGCATCTTTGTTGCCAAGCCGTTTACCGAGTACACAGCGGAAGACTACGCCAATGTGTTGGCGATCAACCTGGGCGGTTTCTTCCATGTTTCGCAGTTTGCGGTGGCGGAAATGGTGAAGCAGGGCAGCGGCCATGTGGTCAACGTCACCACCACGCTGGTCGATCACGCCATCGATGGCGTGCCGTCGGTGTTGGCATCGCTCACCAAGGGCGGCCTTGATGCGGCGACCAGGTCAATGGCGATCGAATACGCCAAGCGCGGTGTGCGCGTGAACGCGGTGTCGCCCGGCATCATCAAGACGCCGATGCACGCTCCGGAGACACATGCCATGTTGGCTGGCTTGCATCCCGTCAATCGCATGGGCGAGATCAGCGACATCACCCAGGCGGTGTTGTATCTGGAATCGGCGGGCTTTGTGACAGGCGAGACCCTGCATGTCGACGGCGGCCAGGTTGCCGGTCATTGATTGCTTGAGAGGCGGGTAC
>OUNK010000879.1_pt3 | contig 30570 bp, 29 predicted proteins | sample 1755341 | NCBI WGS metagenome assembly OUNK01 (sample SAMEA3914788, study PRJEB12502) | metagenome | biome: forest; material: soil | place: Canada | collected 2011-07-03 | depth 0.1 m | reverse complement strand
TGTTGTGCCTGCACACAGGGCGCGACCACATCAGGATAAAAAGCCGCGAGACATTCGCCACCTGCATGCCGCACGCTGTCGTAGACGACACCGTTGGAATCGTCGTTGCGAAGTTCACGAGCTAGCTTGATGCTTGCGACATAACTGTCCGGATCATGCGCCTCGCGCCAGCCGCCGCGCAGATCATGCAATTTGCAATCGACGCTGGTGCGATAACAGCGCATCTCGATATCACACGCCGGCTCGGCCGTGGCAGCAAGAAACCGTTCGCGGTGATACACAGTCTCTTCTACCGCGGTGATGACCGTGCGCGCCGCATAAAACACGCCCCATGTACCGTCGGAAAAACGGCTTCCTTCCGGATTGAGATGCGTGAACGCTGCCATCACCGGCGTGGAACCTGGGCCGCTGATGCGGCGCTCCGACGGCACCAGTCGCAGCGTGTTGGCTTCTTCACGCAGACGCGGATTGGTCATCGCTTCGATCGCGAACACCGCATCCATGTCCGCGGGGTCCGCGATACGATCAAACAACCCGGCCGGCGGAAACCGGCTGGGAACGATGCGATAGGCCTGGCTCCAGCGAATGCGTCGAATGGGGGGCGTGTCGATAGGCATGGGGTATTCCGAGGCACGAACCGCGCCGTTTTGTTCTTCCCTGTTTGCCTTTCAATGGTGCCGGAGCATGTTCTCGCCGACTGCGACGGTCGACACCGTTCGGAACGATGGATCAATTGCCGCCGCGTTGCGCATCCAGGTACTGACGCACCACATACAAGTCGGCCACATTGCCCGACAACATGCGCTCCAGCGCGGAATGACCGCCAAACAACGCCGACTGATTCGGTTTGTGCAGCCACGCATCGGCCTGCTCCGGATCCGGAAACAGAATCTGCAACGCCTTGTAGATGCCCAGTAGGTAACTGATGCGCTCCAGGGTGTCGCGCACCAACATGCCGTCCTGCTGCCGCTTCCATTTGTAGAAGGTGGATTCGGGCGGATCGCCCAACAGTTTGCGCTGCTCGGCGATGCGCAGATTCCAGCGGTCGGCAAGCTTGAAGAATGTCCGCAAGGCGGGGCCGCCAAGCTCTTCGACAGGTGCCGTGCGGGGTAGGGCGTGGGCAGTCATGGCTAACTCTCCCTATAAAGCTTGACGCAAGTCTACTTTATTGGTGAAGTTTTAGCCAGCCTGCCCGTGGTCAGTGGGCGGCGCTGGGCGTGCCTGAGCAGGCGATGCTGTGCATCCAAGGAAAGCCGAACTTTCCAGGGTGCAGCCCCATGCAAACCACATCGCCACGCTTGGCCTCGAAATAACGCTCGCTATCTACCCGCAGATTGGTGCCCTGAGTTTCCGGACCCCAGCCGGCCAGTTCCAGGTAATGCGAGGGGCCTCCCTTGCCGCGCACAAGATGCTTGCCCAGCACTTCGGTTTGAAAGAGCTGCGGTGGCTGCTGATCGAGCATACGGTTGCCGAGCGCCAGGAGACTCCCGCCGTACAACCACGCAAACGGCACAAAGATCAGGGCCGCCACTAACGCTTGTTGTGTCGATGCGGATGGCTTGGCAAACAAACCCATGCCGGCCAGCCATAGCGGCAGGCCCACGAAACCACCCCAAACAATGACGCCGCTCGAATCGAGCAGGCCCGATGAATTCAACGCGAGCAGCACCAAGGTGAAGATGGGCATCATCATGGGCAACACGGCGACAGCGGCGTTGTTATTGTTCGCGCGGAACCATTGATCCTTGTATACGCGCCCAAGCAAGACCGCACACCAAGGAACGACCGCGGCGACGATAACCGCTGACATCGATAGGCCGGGAAACATCATCCCCGCGAAGAACACGATCATCGAGACGACCGTCAGGCAACCACTAGCGGTTGTAAAAGCTTTGCGACGCCTGGCGTCTTCGGCGATGCGTTCCGATGGCGTAGCCCCAAGCGTGGGATCGTTGCGGATGCGCTCCATATCCTCTTTAGCGTCGATCTGCTTGAGATCTGGCAGCTTCGTGAACCACTCGTCGAAACGGCTATCCAGTCCATAGGATGAGGAATCGATGGAAAAGGCACCCCCGCTCCTCGGGAAGATCATGGGGCAATTGCCCTTCGTTGTGTAGCGTCGCCCTTTGATGTCACTAACACGAAGCACGCGGCGGAAAAACGGTTTGGATTGCTCAATCGCATCTTCGCGCAGCACGATCTGTGCCGTGAACGCCCACCACACCAGATACAACATCAACGACGTCAGACAGACATCTATGCAAACCAATACCGGGCTGAGCGGCACATTCGGCGCCGCCAGCAACGGTTGGAATGCCATGGCGCTAAAGCCTCCGGCAATGAACAACGCAACGACAATGGAAGCAATACGCACCCACGTCACTACGCGATAGACGATGGGATAACGCGTCGCCGAATACTGACCGCCCCGGACTGTTCCTTCAGACATTCCACACTCCCCCTGTTTGGTCGATATTTGTGCGGTTATCCCGCCGCTTTATCGTTGCATGCTGTTGCCGGAACTCGCGGCATTACCGAAATCCGGTTCGGATCCGCCTTCTGCGATAAACCGATCGATGCGCTGTTCCAATACAGGCAGCGGTACGGACCCGGTGGCGAGGATCGTGTCGTGAAATGCGCGAATATCGAATTTTGATCCGAGCGCTTTTTCCGCTTTTGCGCGCAGTTCCAGGATCTTGAGATAACCCAGCTCGTACGACAGCGCCTGACCCGGCCAGCTGATGTAGCGATCGACTTCATTCGCGATTTCGCGATCGGACAGCGCCGTGTTTTGCGTCATGTAATCGATGGCCTGCCGCCGCGTCCAACCGAGATGATGGATGCCGGTGTCGACCACGAGGCGGCATGCACGCCACATCTGATACGTGAGATAGCCGAAGCGTTGATAGGGCGTTTTGTAGATGCCCATCTCGTTGCCGAGAAACTCCGAGTACAAGCCCCAGCCTTCGCCATAGGCAGATATATAGCCGTTACGACGAAAGGCGGGTTGATCGTGCTCCTCTTCGGCCAGCTCCAGTTGCAACGCATGACCCGGATACGACTCGTGCAAGGTAAGCGCGGGCATGTTGTACAGCGGACGCGAGGGCAGGTCGTAGGTGTTGACCAGATAGACGTCCGGGCCCCCGCGGCCTGAGGTGTAGTACGGCGCGATATCCGCAGGCACCGGCACGATGGTGAAACGCTTGCGTGGCAGATGACCGAAGAATTTGCCGACCTGGCCATCCACTTCTTTCGCCACCCATGCTGTGCGATCGAGCAATTCCTGCGGCGTCTTGGCGTAGAACTGCGGATCGGTGCGCAGGAAATGCAAGAAATCGTCAAAGCTGCCCTTGAAGGCGGTTTCCTGCATGACTTGCAACATCTGCGCATGGATCTTCGCCACCTGCTGCAGACCGATGGTGTGAATCGCATCGGGATCGAGATCGAGCGTGGTGTATTCGCGAATTTGCTGGCGGTAGTAATCCTTGCCGTCCGGAAGCGACTCCGCGGCCAGCGTGGTCCGTGCCTGCGGCACGTATTCGCCGCGAAAGAAGGCCAGCAGTTTTGTATAGGCAGGAATAACGCCGCCACTGATCTTCGCGCGTGCATCGGCCTGGATGGCCGCTGCGGTCGCTGCGGGAATGTCCGCTGGCATATGCTGCAGTGGCGCGTAGAAACTGGTTTGCGTCGGATCCTTCACATCGGCGACGGCGGCGATCGATACATCGCGCCCGGCCAACACCGCACGCGGCACGCTGAAGCCGCGCTTCAAGCCGGCGCGCATATTGGCGATCTGCTGGTCGAAGTACGCCGGCACCTGACCTAGACGATCAACGTAGCGACGATAATCGCTTTCGGTACGAAGCTCGTCACTGCCGAGGTCGTCGTTCAGTTCGCTCCAAAACGCCGAATCGCTGTTGAACGGCATCTGCCATTGTTGAACTTGCTGATCGGCGATGAAGTTGCGGATCTGCTCGCGATAGACCGCGTAATTCACCTGTTCGGCGGCCGAGAGTTGCTTCACGTCGATGGCGTCGAGCTGAGTCATCACCTTGCGCCACTCATCGAGACGTTCCTGCTGGCTCTTCGCATCGACCTGATCCAGCCGCCCATTGTTGGGTTGCGATTCGCCCGATGTGCTGATGCCGGACTGGCCGTTACGCCACGCCCATTCCTGCTGGTAGATCTGCTTGAAGCGTGCGTCGGCGTCCTGCTGCGCCCATGCCGGAAGGGTCAGCGCCAAACCCAAAGCCATATAACCGATGCGTGTTGCAGTATTCACTACGTTGGATTCCCCGTTGACGACGGCGCCGAACATGCCGACACGGCATCTTCCACGCTCCAGTTATTGAGCGCCTGTGGCGAAAGCTGGGGTAACGCGGCGCGCAAGAGCAGGGCACGTGTGTCGTCTTTCAGCCGCGCCACGCGCAAGCTGATACCGAGGGATTGCAGCCAGCTCGAAAAATCGCCGAGCGATTCCAGCGCAGTACTGTCCAAATCCGGCGATTCTTCCAGGCTCAGGATCACCTGCTTCACTCCGCTCTTCTTCTGCACCTGGTCGCGCGCCAGCGTCAGCACGGATTCAGCGTTCGCGAAAAAAAGCGGCTCCTCCGGACGCAGAATCAGGACGTCCGGAGGCTGCACGGCATCGGGGTGCTGCGCGATGTCGACGAAATCGTGACCGCCAGCGAGGCGGCCAAGCACGCTCAGTCGCGCTACGGAGAGCTGGCGCAACAGTAATGCCAGGCTGAAGGCAATCGCTACCAGCAAGCCGTTGAGAATGCCCAGTGAGAGCACCGCGAGCACGGCGGCGAGCGCCAACAAGCGATCACGCTTCCACATCAGATAAGGGCGAAATACCGACAAGCGCCACGATTTGCTCACCGCGTGAATCACGATGGCAGCCAGTACTGCCTGCGGAATGTGCTCGATCCAGCGCAAAAGCAACAGCACCATCAACAGCACGGCGGCGCCAGCAATCAGTCCAGACCAACGCGATTGCGCGCCCGCGGCTTCATTGGCCGACGTGCCCGAATAGCCCGCACCGACAGGCATGCCATGCAGCAGGCCGCTCAGCACGTTTGCCACGCCCAACACCAGCAGATCGCGGTTCGGTTGCACCGGATCGTTATGCTTGAGCGCGAAGCCGCGAATCGAGCTGTACGACTCGGCGTAGAGAATCAACAACAGCGCAGCGGCCAGTTCCACGCTCGGCAGCCACTGACCGCTCGCCGGCCACGTCGGCATGCCCAGCGCCATATGCAAATTGATCGCGCCGGTCAACGGCACGTCATGCGCGGACAGCCAGCCCGATGCGATCACACCCAATGCAATAACCAACAAACTGCCGGGCAGGCGGCGCACACGCTCGCACAAGAACAGCAACGCTAGCGCTATAAGTCCCGCGCAGAGCGTGATGATGTGAACCTGGTTCGACGTTCGCACCAACTCCGCCACCAGCAATGGCACGAAATCGCCGTGCAGATCGGGCCAGCCACCCAGATGCGGCAACTGCTTCAATGCGATTACGATCGCCAGGCCGAAGGTGTATCCGCGCAACACTGGTCGTGCAATGAGATGCGACAGACTTCCCAGGCGCGCAAAGCCGGCGATCAAAAAACAGACACCGCCGAACAGCACCAGCGTCGCACCGATTGCCACTCGCGAAACGATGGCATTGCCTGCCAACGCCAACGTTCCGGCTGCCAGCACGGCAGCCGATGAAGAAGTCGACGACACGATCGCAAAGCGGCTTCGCCCGAGCAGCCCATAACAGACCAGGCCGATGAAAAGCGCGATGACACCGGCTTGCGGCGGCATACCGGCGATGCCCGAATAGGCCACCGCCTCGGGCACCAGCAGACCCGCAATCGCCAGGCCCGCCAGCAAATCGGCGATGCGCGCCGAGGTCGGGGCGGAAGTGGCGTTCATTGGATAATGACGCCACTCCAGCCCGGCAAATACGCCGTTTCGTGTGCGTGTGCCAGCAGCAACGCGTCCTGCACCACCTTGGCGGTAATGCGGCCATTCTTGAGTTTCATATGGCGCCGATAGAAATCGGCCCAGAGAAATTCCGAATAAGGCGTGGCGTCCTTGGAGTATCCGCCGGCCATGCGCACGCGCGCAGCGAGCGTGCGGAACGGATCATCCACCATCGTTTTCAGAGTGCCGGGAATGGCGCCGTAATCCTGCCGTTGGCCATGTTCGTCATACGGATGCGCCCAGCGGTTGAATTCCATGGTGTGCCAGAACACCGGCAGTTCCAGCCACGAGAAATCGCGCTGGATCATCACCGGCACCGACTTCACGCCTTCTTCGAGCAGAGCCAGGCCAAGGTGATGGTGATCGACGATAAACACCTGATTCTTCGGGCCCAACACGCCAGGAAACCAATGCTCGGCGAGCATTTCCTTGCGCTTCTTTTTACCGAGTTTTTCCCATATTGCCCGCTTCTCCACCACTTCGGCCTTGCCGACGGTCATTTGAGTAGGGCGTAGCTTGCCCGGTGCAATCGACAAAAGAGGGTGACGCACGCCTGACGACATGACCTAACTCCTTGGGTAGCCCTGGTTCGCGCAGGGTACCCGAAGCGCAGGCGTCGCGGTCACTGTCTCTACCGAGGGAAATGGGGCGTAGCGCTTATTCCAGCCCCGAGTAATAGCCGCGCATGGCTTGCAGATACGAGCTGAGGTTGCGATCGGGTGGGCTGTCGAACACTTCGCCGGTCTGCTCGATCTGTGCGATGCGGTCCGGGCGGAAATTGCGGAAATCGCGCCGCAAACGGCACCAGGTGCCCAAAGTCCATTTGCCGCCCCAGAAGGCCAGGCATAACGGTTCCACTTCGCGCTCGCTTTCGCGGCCCACTTCGTCGCGATAGAGCAGGCGCAAAACCTGCTGCGCTTCAATCGACGCGTGCAACTGGTCGATGCGGGCGGCGAAAGCGATCGATTCCTCGTCGCGCCAGATCGGCGCGTAGATGCGCGTGCGCGAAGAACGCTCACGCAATTCGGGCGGCAACACCGCTTCGATCTTCACCAGCGCCGCCTGTGCGCCGGCCGCCAGCCGCTCGCCCGCAAACGCGCGCACGAAGCGCGTGCCGACCACCAGCGATTCGAGTTCGTCGGCGGTAAACATCAGCGGGGGAATGTCCGAGCCCTTGCGCAGCACATAGCCCACGCCAGCCTCGCCTTCGATCGGCACGCCCGAGAGTTGCAGGTCGGCCACGTCGCGATAGACAGTTCGCAGCGAGACGCCCAGTGTCTCCGCAAGCTGGCGCGCCTGCAGCGCGGTCCTGCGACCGCGCAAGGCGTTGATGATAAGGAAGAGGCGATCTGCTCGACGCATGGATACATGATCGCCCACGCAGGCGGCGCAGGCCAGCATCCAAAGTCATGCACGGCAATCGCAGTGCGTGAGACGGACATGGACAAGGCAGCGGAAAGCATGAGCGTCGATTCGTCCGCAGCGCTCAGGCCGCCTGCTGTGCGGCGAGCTCGGCATCTTTGGCCGCTGCGCGCTGCATGGCGGGGCGCGTGATTACGCGGTCGATGTATGCGCGGATATCCGGTGTTTCCTGCACGATCTTGAACATCGTCATCCAGTGCAAGGCACCGCCCCACAACACATCCACCGCAGTGAACCGCTCGCCGAGCATGTAAGGCCCCTGCGCAAGTTGCGCGGTAAGCGTGTTGAAGACGTCATCCCATGTTCCGTAAGGCGAAGTGGAAGGCGACACGGCATCACGCTTCGACGAGCGATCCACGACGGCCGGTTCAAACGATGAGCCGTAATAAACCAGCCAGCGCAGATACGGTCCCCGCAACGGATCACCCATCGGGGGCGCCAGTCGTGCTTCCGCATAGAGATCAGCCAAATAGAGAAATACGGCCGGTTGCTCGGTAATCAGCGCATCGCGATGCTGAATCGCCGGCACCTTGCCCATCGGATTGATCGCCCGATACGCCGCCTGACGCTGTTCGCCCGTCTTGAAGTTGAGCAGACGCAATTCGTAATCGGCGTCGAGTTCTTCCAGCAACGAGAAGGTGCCGCCGGAGCGGCTTCTCGGTGCGTGGAAGAAAATGATTTTACGGTCGGCGCAGTCGGAGATAGTTGGACGCATGGCAGTTCCTTGCATCGCAAGCGCAGGAGGGAAATTCTCGTCGGCTTATTTCGTGTCGTTACTTCTTCAATGAATGCTTGCTCGCTTCATCCATCGATGCGGCAGCGGGTTCATCCGCTGCCGGCAACGATGAGCGAACGCACAAACCCACCACTGCCGCCGTCGCCGTCGCAACCAAGATGCGTCGGCGACCCGGCTCGAATGCAGGCCTGAGATGGATGACTTTGCGGCCGCTTTGAGGCGGTGTTTTCTGCGGCTGAGGCAGGCGGTACTGCCCATCCATCAGCAAGCCGCGAAGATAGAGAGGCCGATAGGCGGCCAGGATGCGATTGACCAAATCGTTCATGACGAACTCCTTAAGCAGCCCGGATGGTTTCAGTGACCACGCCGGGAAACCACGGCGGGGGGATGGCGTGCTTGAACAGGCGATACCAATGATCGCGATCGCTGCTGCTGTAGAGATCCAGCGTGTGGATGATTTCGCGTGCGAATTCCACACTGCCCAGGTGACTTGCGGTAATCACACCGCCGTCGCTGACGGCGAGCACGTTCGCATCGTATTGCTCACGCCCGGTGTAGCTCGGCACTTCGCGACTGATTTGACCAACCCAATTGCCGGTGTGTCGGCAATGATCGATCAAGCCGGCACGCGCCACGGCCAGCACGCCCTCATCGATGGCTGCCACTGGTGCGCCTGCCTCATGCACCCGACGCGTGAGCGCAGCAATCCGCTCGGCGTGGGCAGGCAGCCACAGATGGCCACCGGGGAGGATCAGCAAAGCTGTGGCGTCGAGATCGACCTGGTCCAGGGTGTCATCGGGCAGAACCCGCAGTCCGCTCATCGACGTGACCGGTTCGCGGGTGAAGCCCACGGTACGTACTTCCCACTCCCCGGGCCGGCGGATCTCGCTGAGGGCCAGCGCCATCTGCCAGTCGGCGAATCCTTCGAAAACCACTACATGAACCGTATCGCGCATGATCGTTCCTCCCTTTCGATGGTGTGAGCTTGCGCGCCTGCTACTGCCAGCGTGTTGTCAGTAGCAGCGTGGCGGCCGGTTCAGGCACGCGACTGGCTTCCGTAAGGCGGACCCGCGAAAATGGCTGTCCCTTTGCCAGCAGATTCGCCATGAAGCCCATTTCGCTGATCCAGTTCCTGATCGAGGAACGCCGCGCCGGCCGCGTGAATGCCGAACTGTCGCTGCTGATCGAAGTGGTCGCGCGCGCCTGCAAACGCATCGCCGTGGCGACGAACAAGGGCGCTTTGGGTGGCGTACTGGGCAATGCCGGCAGTGACAACGTGCAAGGCGAGGCGCAGAAGAAGCTGGACGTGATCTCCAACGAAATCCTGCTGGAAGCCAACGCCTGGGGCGGCCAGCTTGCGGCCTGCGCGTCGGAGGAAATGGAAGATCCGCAGCCGATTCCCGACATGTATCCGAAAGGCCATCACCTGTTGCTGTTCGATCCGCTCGATGGCAGCTCGAACATTGATGTGAATATCTCGGTGGGTACGATCTTCTCCGTGCTGCGCTGCCCCGACGGCATCACCGAGCCGAAAGCCGAACACTTCCTGCAGCCAGGCACCACCCAGCTAGCCGCTGGCTATGTGGTCTATGGCCCGGCAACGTTGTTGGTGCTGACCTTCGGTCACGGCACGCACGAGTTCACGCTCGATCGCGAAGTGGGTAGCTTCACCCTCAGTCGCCGCGATATTCGCATTCCGGAAGAAACCGGCGAGTTCGCCATCAACATGTCCAACCAGCGTCACTGGGAACCGCCGATGCAGCGCTACATCGGCGAACTGCTGGCCGGCAAGGACGGTCCGCGCGGCAAGGATTTCAACATGCGTTGGGTCGCTTCGATGGTGGCTGACGTGCACCGCATCGTTACCCGTGGCGGCGTGTTCTATTACCCGCTCGACGCGAAGATGAAGAGCAAGGGCGGCAAGCTACGCCTGATGTACGAAGCCAATCCGATGGCCTTCATCATCGAACAAGCCGGCGGCGCCGCCACCACCGGGCGCGAACGCCTTCTCGAGCTGCAGCCCACGGGCCTGCACCAGCGCGTGCCGGTGTTCCTGGGTTCGAAGAAAGAGGTCGAGGTTGCCACGCACTATCACCTGGTGGCGGATGGTGCGCAGGGCTGAAAACGACCCATCCTGATTCCGTACACCTGAAACCCGGTAGCGTGCACCAACCGCGCACTCTGCAAATGAGTCGTACGTTGTAGGCGGTGACCTGCGCATTCCCGGCAACCCGCCACAACACTTCTCCGGAGAGCGTTATGCACACCACGACGCCATAAGCTTGCATCAAGGTGACAGCAAGATCCTGCGACATGAGATTTTGTCGCAGAAAGTGGGTTGCCTCCTCTCCTCAGTATCAGCAAGATCGCATCCGTGGGACCGCTTTTCGCTCGAACCGATGTCGGAAGCGAGATAGGTCGCGGGATTTCGCTAGGGGAATAATTCGTGGCCAACGTAAGCAAGATCAATTTCAGTTATGAAGAAGTCGTCACACTCTTCATAAAGGCGCTCGATTTGCATGAGGGGCTTTGGTCCTTGGGCATGCAGTTCAGTTTTCAGAGCAAAAATGTGCGCCATAACGCCAATGATCCAAAAGTCGTATTGGGATTTCTCGGCACCATCGACGCCATGAGCATCACACGGGTGGACAAGGTTATTCCCGGTATCACTGTCGATGCCGCCAAGGTTAACCCGCTGCCCAAACAAGCTCGTAAATCGCTCAACTAATCCACGGCAATCATGTCTATTGCCTCGAACGACGATGCGCATGTGCACCGCTTTCCGGCGATCGTTGTATCAGCCATCAAGGATGTAGCGCGATGAACGAAGAACACGACATGTCACCGGTGCCACCCTCTGGACCGCACGCGGCAAAGGAACCATCACCAACGCTGGCGGTATTGGCAAAGTCTTCGATAGCGACATTGCTGCTGGCCTGCGTGGTGGCTGGTGGGATCTACGCCACATCCGATGGGATCTCTCAGCAGGGCGATGAGATATCGCCAGCGGATGCCCAGGCTCGCCTCGAAGCGTTTCGCACACTCGATCCATTAAATCTTTCCGAAGTTGCCCAAGGCGACGTCGACCGTGCGTTGCAGACGATGCAACTTAGCCCCGCCGCCCTTCAGTCGTTCAAGACAGAGCTACAGCCCGACGCTGGCGCGACAGCGCAAAGCGCGGATCCCACAAATGATCCTGCGCAGCAAGCCGTTGCCGCTGCTGAGCCGAAACGGCAGCGCATGCGTCTGGTGTGGATCACTTTGTGGGATACGGATATGGAGGACGGCGATGTCGTACGCATCGACAGCGAAGGTTATTCACGTACAGTGCGCCTGACCAAGAAAGGCGACACGTTTGCTGTGCCCGTTCCGGCCGATGGCGTCATAAAGGTCACCGGTGTGAAAGACGGCGACGGCGGCGGGATTACAGTCGGACTGGCGTCGGGTGATCAACGAGCGATTTTTCCGATCATGAGTGAAGGGCAAGAACTGGGTCTTAGAGTGAGGATGAACTGATGCGTTGGCTCACTTCCCTGGCTGGCAAGCTTATGCCAATTGCCTTTCTGCTGATTGCTGTCATATCCATCGCGCAGTTCTGGCTACAGCACGTCCCCGGGGGCAATCCCCTGAATGGTTACGTCGCGACGACCGCCGATATCCTGCACCGCTATTCGTGGCTGGAGGGCATTCTTGCCGTGGTGCTTTGGCTGTTCTTCTTTACGGCGTATTTTCGCGAGCGCCAACATATGACCAATGTCGAAAATGACAGGAAGGATGAAGGCAACTGGATTACGGACGTACTCGATCGCTCTACAAATCGTGCAAGCCTGGAAGCAAAGTTCGCGCAGAAACGAGAGCCTACCTATATCGATGCGCAGCAGCTTGCCACGTACCTCAAAGGCAGAGTGATCGGACAAGACAGTGTTTGCGACGATATGTCTGCACAGATTCGCCGCCGGCTGGCTTTGGATTCGCGCGGAAAACCCATCGGCATTTTTTTGCTGGCCGGTCCACCAGGTACCGGCAAAACCTATCTAGCTAAATGTCTGAGCAAAGCCCTGCGACGTAAACTGATTCACCTCGATATGACTCAGTTTTCGACAGAGCACGGTGCTTGGCTACTTTTTGGTTCTCCAAAGGGTTACGCGGGTTCAAGTACCTACGGCAAGCTCACATCGGAATTGCGTGATGCTCCTGATTCCATTGTATTGCTCGACGAAATAGAAAAAGCTCACCACAGCGTGCACAAAAAGTTTCTTACTGCGTGGAATGATGGCTTCATTACTGAAATGTCAGATGGCAAATTCATTTCGACCACTCAAGCCGTCTTTGTGTTGACAACCAATGCAGCAACCGACGCGCTGCAAGCGCTCATCGCCCAGTACGGCGACGATCCAGATCAGCTTCGTCGCACTGCCACTACCGCCTTGCGCGAGTCAGGCTTCGCTCCGGAGATCATGAATCGCCTTGATCGGATTTTTATCTTCAAGCCTCTCTCGGGCCTTGATAACGCCCGAGTGCTAGCCTTGGAGATCGATGCGATGGTGAAGAGCTATGGACTCGAAATTGGTCGCGGAGGCATCGATCCAGAGCTGCTCTACAGCATGATGAATCGCCTGGAGCAATTGGGGCCATCAGCATCGGCTCGCGATTTGGTCCGCATCGTCGAAGAGTCCACCGCCGATGAACTGATAGACGCCAAACAAAAGGGCGTTACACGCGTGTCTCTCGTCGACGTGAACGGACGAGCCGTGGTGAGACCCGAATCGTGAAAAATATCCAACAGGAAAGTCCCTTCCAGACGTTCAAGCGTTTATGGAGCCAGGCGCCATTGTGGCGATCTGCCGGCATAGGCGCCGCTGTACTCACATTGATGTTCATTCTTTTTTTCCACGCCGCGCCGCAACCCTCGGCATCGACCTCGGCAACAGCGCAAGCCTCTTATGTGCCGGCGCCCGCAGCGACGGTTGCCCAAAGCTCTCCGTCAGCGGCTTCATCAAATGCACCGGTTAACGCGGCATCCGCTGCTGGCGCCACCCCACAGAGTCCAGCCACAACAAGCAGCGCTCGCGGCAACCCGCAAACCGCCAATCTGTCACTGGCGACACCTGGAAATTCACAAACTCCCCCAGGTCAACTTAACAAGGCGATGGGCGGACACAGTTATAGCGGCTCCCTCCATTTTGACGGGTTTGATGTACCACTTCCTGCGGGGAATTGGGTGGTGCTTTCCAGTGGGCATGTAAAGACGCCCAAGCTGACGGGGGAGCTTGTTTTCCTGGGCGAAATAAAAAATCAGCGCCTCGTGGGGGCCGTTCGCATGAGCGCGCTCCGCGCCATCGCCATGCCAGGCGATGGATTTCAGGCCCTGAAGGGTTGCAGCGAATCCAACGTAGAAGCGCTGTACGTCTCGCCGGAGGCGATTGTCCCGAACGCTCATCAATCCTGCTGGCTTATCGATGGTTTTTTCACTACGCCACTACAGGCATGGGCTGACCGCGCGAACAAAATTCCTGGATTGGAGCGCGCTGCGGCCGGTGACTTGGCGGCGAAGGGTGTGACCTATCCGCAAGACTTCGTTCGGGTGCGCATGACTCGCGCCGAGAAGTGGGGCCTGCTCGAAGTAGCGTACATCTTTAGCCCGGAGATAGAAGGCATCAAATCCGATGACGTCATTTCGCTTATGGATTCTGATTGGGCTGCGACAAATATCTCGCGCTTTCCCGAGAAAGTCGCTTACGTTAACAAGCTAAAGCAGTGGGCAAAGCAGATGTGGCCCACATTCAAATCGAGCTTCGATAAAGGGGCTCCCAAGTCATAGTCCGAGGTTAATGGGCCAATTAGCTCGTGGTGCTTGCCGCCACTGGCGCAATCGCTTCACCGTAGCGCCGCTGTCGCATCCACTTCGTGACAATCCATTTCTCGCCACGCGTCACTGGCGAGCCGCCATGCAAGGTCATGCGATCAAGCTGGTTCTTGCTGTTGGTGTATTCGAAATAGACGGCTGAACCTTTTTTCGGCACGACTTCGAGGCCGATCTCTGGGAAGATGGTGGTGCCGCCCTCTTCCACATCGTTCAAGTACATCACCAGCGTGGAGATGCGCTGGCCGCCGATGGTCATCTGCACGTGGCTGCCGGGTTCATCCGGCGGAAAATAGTCGAAGTGCGGCTTGTATTCGCCGCCCGTGCCGTAGTGCAGGACTTGCAGGCCTTCTCCGTGATCGACGGGCCAATTCATGATCTCGGAAATGCGCCGGTCGAGTCGCGTAATGAAAGGATCGGCGTTTAGCGCGAAGAAGGTGCCTTCGCTGCTGCGATCGGCAATCACTTCGTGCTTGCCGCTGATCGGATCGACGGTGGTGGAGCGGTGCATCTTGTCGGCGGATAGACGAATGAGCTGGTCGCATTCGTCGTCGCTGAGCACGCCCTCGAGCACGGCAACCAAGGGGCGATTCACGCGCGTGACCACGCGCACGTCACGATCGGATGTGCGGATCAGATTGCCTTCGGGAAGGCGCTGTTTTTCGTAGATGTAACCGGCAGCGACTTTAGGTTGCGACTCGAACGGTGCCGTGGCCGGAACGCTGTTGGTCATCACGCCGTTCACCGCAGCGCGCGCGAACACAGGATCGAAGCGGTTGCGCACCATGTCGTCGATCAGCGATTGCGGTGCGCAGCCGCGCGCCAGATTTTCGCGGATCCAGTTTTGCCATTCGGATGGCAAGTGGGTGATGGCATTCATTGCAGACTCCCCAGTCCACAGCGGTGTCGATTCGGTGGCCTCACGCTGCCGACGACCATACTGGCAGGGCGCCACGGGCCCGATTGTGACTCCGTTTGCCGCCTGCGCGCGAGCTTGCCAGATCTCCCCCTCCCCTGCGTAGCAAGGGGAGGGGGCAAAAGCGCTCAGGCCAGACCGTGGCTGCGTAGCAGAGCATCCGGCTCAGGCTTGCGTCCGCGGAAGGCAACAAAGCTTTCCAGCGCGGGGCGACTGGCGCCCACGGCCAGGATTTCGTGGCGAAAACGCTCGCCGGTGGCCGCATCGATCACGCTGCGGCCGTTGATGGCCTGTTCCTCGAAAGCCCCGAAAGCATCGGCGCTAAGCAACTCCGCCCACAGATAGCTGTAATAGCCCGCGGCGTAGCCGCCCGCAAAAATATGGCTGAAAGCATGTGGAAAACGCTGCCAGGCCGGTGGATGCAGCACAGCCACTTCGCGTCGCGCTTCTTCCAGCACTTCAAGCGTGCGTGCGCCCTTGGCCGGGTCGTATTCCAGATGTAGCAGGAAATCGAACAGGGCGAATTCCAGCTGGCGCACCAGGAACAGGCCGGCATGGAAGTGTCGCGCCGCCAGCATGCGTTCGAACAACTCGTCAGGCAGGCGCTCGCCGGTTTCCCAATGCTTTGCGAACAGGTCCAGTGCTTCACGGTTCCAGCCGAAGTTCTCCATGAACTGGCTGGGCAGTTCTACCGCATCCCACTCCACGCCGTCGATACCGCCGACCGAAGGCAGCGGCACTTCGGTAAGCAGATGATGGAAGCCATGGCCGAATTCGTGGAACAACGTCAGCGCGTCGTCATGCGTGAGCAGCGCGGGGCGCCCTTCGGTCGGCGGTGCAAAGTTGCAAGTGAGGAAAGCCACCGGCAACTCCGATTGCGCGCCGTCGTCGAAACGCGCGCGGCACACATCCATCCATGCACCGCCGCGTTTGCCGCTGCGTGCGTAGAGATCGATATAGGCACCGGCGAACACGCGCCCGTCCCCATCGGTGACATCGTAGTAACGCACGTCGGGATGCCACACATCGACGTCGTCACGCGGACTGAGCGTGATGCCATACAGCCGATGCACCAAACCGAACAGACCATCGATGACGGCAGGCAGCGGGAAATACGGCTTGAGCTGTTCTTCGTCCAGCGTGTATTGCTTCTGACGCAGTTTTTCCGATGCGTACGCAATATCCCAGGATTCGATGTTGTCGAGCTTGAGTTCGGTCGAGGCAAAATCACGCAAGGTGACGAGTTCCTGCTGCGCGACCGGTTTTGCGCGTGCGGCCAGATCGCGCAGGAAGGTCAACACATCGTTAGGCGCACTGGCCATCTTGGTGGCAAGCGACTCTTCGGCGGCATTGGCGAAACCGAGCAGCTGCGCCGCTTCATGCCGTAATGCCATGATTTGTTCAATGCGTGCGGTGTTGTCGTATTTGCCAGCATGTGGACCTTGGTCGGAGGCGCGGGTCTGATAAGCCCAGTAGACGCGCTCGCGTAGCCCGCGGTTGTCGGCATATGTCATCACTGCCTGCACGCTCGGTTGCTTGAGCGTGACGAGATAGCCTTCCAGTTGTTTTTCCTTGGCGTACTGGCGCAGCACCGCGCGACCGGATTCGGGAATGCCGGCGAGATCGCGCTCATCGGTAATCTGTTCGTACCACGCATCGGTGGCATCGAGCACCGCATTGGAGAACTCGGTGGACAGCTTGCTCAGCTCCACACCGATTTCGCGGAAGCGTGAGCGTGCCGGTTCTTCCAGCGCGACACCGGAAAGCTTGAAATCGCGCAGCGCGTGTTCGACCAGTGCGCGTTGCGGGCGGGTTAGCTTGGCGAAGTCCTGCGCATCGGCCACCGCCTGCACGGCAGCGTAAAGATCGCGGTTCTGTCCCACTTCGATGGCATGGTCGGTGAGCTTTTCCTCGGCCGGTCCATATACCTTGCGCAGAGCCTCGCTGTCGGCAACCGAGTGCAGATGCGAGACCGGCGACCAGGCGCGCGCAATGCGCTGTTCGAGCCGTTCCTGCGGCAACATCACCGACTCGAAATCGTGCCGAGCCCCCGGTGCAGTCAATGCCGCGATGCCGGCGCGGCTATCGGCCAGCAGCGCGTCGATCGCTGGTGTCACCTGCTCGGGGTTGATCTGCGAAAACGCGGGTAGCGCGGTTTCGGCCAGTAGCGGGTTGTCTTGGCTCATGGGAACTCCTCTAGACCTGACAGCGTGCTGGCGCCCTGTACCGAAATCAAGCGGAAAGACGTCACGATCGTCATCGGGGGCGGGCGAGGCAGACCGCGTCATCACAAGCGTCGTACCATCGCGCGCATGCTGCCTGCCGATATCCCCGCCCTAGTCGGTCGCATCCCCCTATTCGCGCATCTGAACGACGCGCAACGGGCGACGCTGGCCGGACACCTGCGCTGGATCTGCCTGCCCGGCGGCCAATACCTGTTCAAGGCCGGGGAAGTAGCCGAGGCGCTGTATTTGCTGCGCAGCGGCAGCCTGGGTGTGTTCGACGGCCCCACTCACCTGGTTCGCCAGGTTTCCGCCGACGATTGCGTGGGCGAGGTGAGCCTGCTCAGCGGCGAGGCCCTGCGCTACAGCGTGCGTGCGTTGCGCGATTCGGAATTGCTGCGTCTGGACCGCGATCTGTTCGAACACCTGATCGAACGCCATCCGCGTGCCATGCTGGGCGTGGCGCGGCAGGCGATGGATCGATTGCTGCGCCGCGAACGCCACGTGGAACCGCCGGACAAACCACGCACCTTCGCCATCCTGCCGGTCGACAATACCGTGCCGGTACGCGGTCTGGCGATCCAGCTGGCGCAAGCGCTGGAAGCGTACGGCAGCTGTGTCGTGATCGACGCGGAGCACGGCGCCAATCGCGGTAGCGATTGGTTTGCCGAACGCGAGGCGCAGGCGCGTTTCGTGATCTACCTGGACAGCACCGGCGACGTCTCGTGGCGACTGCGCTGCCTGCGCCAAGCCGATGTATTGCTGCTGCCCGCACCCGCGGCGCAAGCGGCACGACCGTGGCCTGAGGCCGCACCAGGGCATCCGGCCAGGGTTCGGCATCGTCCGCGTCATCTATTGCTGATACATCCCGCTCATCGGGTGATGCCAGGCTCAGCGCGTCGCTGGCGGGCGCAGTTCAGTGGCGAACTGGAGCATCATCACGTATGCGGCGAGGCGGATATTCCACGCATCGCCCGGCTGATCAGCGGCCATGGTCGCGGCCTCGTTCTGGCGGGCGGTGGTGCGCGTGGCCTCGCGCACCTTGGCGCACTGCGCGCGCTGCGTGAGGCGGGACACGAGTTCGATGCGGTGGGGGGCACCAGTATCGGCGCGATCATCGGTGCGGGCGTCGCCAATATGTGGGACACCGAGACGATGTCGCGCATCTTCTACGAAGCCTTCGTACGCGGCAAACCGCTGTCCGATTGGACGCTGCCGTTCGTCGCGCTGACGCGTGGGCGGCGTGCCGCGATGATGTTGCGGCGTGCATTCGGCGCGATCGATATCGAGGATCTGGAGCGCCCGTTCTTCTGCGTCACCACCAATCTTTCCGGCGAGGGTAGGGTGGTGCATCGACATGGCCCGTTGTGGTTGTGGCTGCGTGCGAGCAGCTCCATTCCCGGCATTTTGCCGCCGGTGTTGCACCACGGGCATGTCTATGTGGATGGCGCACTGGTCGACAATCTGCCGACCGATGTGATGGCTGAAGATGGCATCGCACACATCACTGCCGTAAGCATTCGCGCCGATATCCATTTGCACGCCCAGACGGAAGAATTTGCCACGCCGCCGTGGTGGCGGTTGTGGATGCGCCAGCGTCGCGGCATCGGTTGGCCCGGCCTGGTTTCCACGTTGACTCGCGCGGCGATGGTCAACAACGAGGAAGCCGCGGTGCGCTGCCATGAATATGCTGATCTACTGATCACCCCGCCGCTGGAGCATGTCGGCATGCTTGACTGGAAGGATTGGCAGCGCGCGGTGGATTCCGGCTACCAGGAAACGCTGCGTGTACTTGAAGCGCGCGAACGCGGAGGCCTGCCTGGCGACAACGAGAACCTTACAGTCGCCGGATAGAATGCGCGCATGAATCATCTACGTAGTTTCAAGGGCATCATACCCACGCTCGGCGCTCGCGCCTATGTCGACCCCGCCGCCACCGTGATTGGTGATGTGGTGTTGGGCGACGACGTTTCGATCTGGCCCGGCGCGGTGCTGCGCGGCGATGTGCATTACATCCGCATCGGTGCGCGCAGCAATGTGCAGGATGGCGCGGTGGTGCACGTCACGCACGATGGACCGTATTCGCCTGGTGGCTTTCCTACCATTGTCGGCGAAGGCGTCACGATCGGCCACGCCGCGGTGATTCACGCCTGCACGATCGAGGATTACTGCTTGATCGGCATGCATGCCACCGTGCTCGATGGCGCCGTGGTGAAGAAATACGGTTTCGTCGGCGCGGGCAGCGTGGTACCGCCCGGCAAGGTGGTGGGCGAGCGCGAGTTATGGCTCGGCAATCCGGCCCAGCGCGTGCGATTGCTCACTGATAAGCAAATCGAGCAATTGCATTACTCAGCCGATCATTACGTGCGCCTGAAGGACGTCTATCTCGCCGGATAAGCGCGTTTTTAGCTCGTCATTCCGGCGCAGGCCGGAATGACGATGGCGCTCAGTTGGCGCCCTGGCCGCCCGAGGCCTGCTGCGCCTGGATGCGCGCCGCCTCAGCTTCGTGCGCGCGCCGCTCGATCACACGTTGCGCATCGAGCACACTGCCCAGCAAAGCCAGCTTGTAGTTGTGCGCGTCGTACATGCGCAGCAGCAATAGTTCGCGTTGTGCTTCGTCGAGATCACCCGAGTTGATGGTGTTTTCGACAACATCGCAGGCAGGCTTGAACGCATCGTGCATGCGCTGCAGGGCGGTCACGTTGCTCGGATCGAGCTGCAGCACGCTGAAATAGAATTCGTACACATTGCTGCCGATCGGCGCAACCAGATGCTGGTCGTGATACGCGGTGTCGGCCAGTCCCATCATGATGCCTACGTCGCTGCCGTCGTTAGCCGTGTGGCCAGTCGGCTTGGCGCTCATGGATGCATGGGCGTACCAGAAGCCGCCGATAACGATCAGCACGACAGCGGCGAGCGCGACAAACAACAAGCCGCGCCGATTCGGTGCGGAGAAAGGAGAAGAAGACATGACACCTGCGCGCTTACATGGGCTCGGAAGGCAGCCGTCTGGGTTAGGACGACTGCCGCTATCGCGCGAGGTTAATGGTGTCAGATGTCAGCAAAATGACTGAGGCTGTCGATTGTGACAGCTGCGCTGCGCGTCAGTGGAAATCGCCACCGATGATGTGCCCGCTGCTATCGAGCTGCGGAAAGAAGCGCGTGTTGTCGTAGCGGATTTCCATCGTGCTGATCGTTCCCGGCAGCATCAGTTGCACGCCCGGATACATCGTCTTGAACTGTTCCTGCGTCGGGTGTGTGGCGACAAACGTCTCGAAGCCGCCCATATCGGTGACGCCTTTCTTATCGACCCGCGTTCCGTCCGGACGCGTGGCGTGATGGCAACCGGCAAGCGCGACGGCCACGCCAAGGACGGAAAGGGCAAGCAAACGGGTACGCATATCGGCAAGGACTCCGGGGAACAAATTCGAGGGTCGAATACCTGCAAAACTAGCATGCCGGCGCCACTGCGGTCATCCGCAGCGGCGCCGGCCATTCAATTACCAGCCGAGAAAGCCCTCGCCCTGATAGGGCGAACCATCGGGTTCGGTGAACCAGAACACGCGATTCTGTCGGCCGGGGCAACCGTTTCCACTGTTGTAAGCGGTTACCACGTCGTTAGCTGCCGAGACACTGGCCCGATAGCAACCGCCCAGCGAATCGCTGAACGTAAAGTCTTGCTTACTGTTCTGACCGCTATGACCCAGGTAGTCGTAGTCGGGAGCGGGGCCGTAGTCGATCAAATCCGACCCTTCATGATGGTTGTGCACATCAGCCGCATACAGCGGGAAGCCGTCGATGGACAACTTCGTGTGCTCGTCGAAACCCTGGCGGACGCTGGTGAATACCGTCAAGTCACCTGCGCTGTCGATGACGGTCTGATTGCTCACAAAATGCAGCGGATAGCGGAAGCTCTGGTGGAATTGACCCGTCACAAACGCGCCCGCTTTGCTGGTGCTCATGCCCTCGACCGACGTGAGCTGGTCGGTGGTCTGGTCATAGGCGGCGGACGTGATGTCGAAGATTTGCGTATTGGCAAAGGACACCGTTTGATCCACCGTCGTGTCGACGCGGCCATGCGACGTATTTACATAGCCTTTGATCACGAAGTGACGGCTTAGGTTCGTGGTGACGTTACCGGTGACATTGCCAGAGGCGTCGGTGGCCAGTGTGCTGCCGGTGGTTGGCGTAGCCGGCTGATTGGCCAGCGTGTTGCTGACCACCTGACCGCTCACCTGCGAGGCACGCGGATCTTCATAGACCAACAGCGCCGCGGTGGCCATGAAGTAGTAATTGACACCTGCCAGCGTCAACGTCACCTGATGCGGCGAACCATTGCTCAGCAGACCCGCAAACGGGGTGAGGTCGACACGATAGGGCACAAAGTTGAGCGTCTGCACACCCGGCGTCGGCTTCCAGATGAATACGTCGGCGCCACCGGTGAAGATCCACGGATAAACCGGAGCCACGCCGGCCGGCTGGCCGTCGACGCTGATTTCAGCCTCACGGAAATTGCCGCCGCCACACTCGCCGGTCTGGCTCGCGTACTGATCCGGCACACAGGTGTACCAGAACTCATCCGGAGTACTCTGACCCTGGGTAAACACATCCAGATAGGCCCGCTCCACATTGCGCGGCAAGGTAAGCGTCGCCGTCATCGCATTGGCGGATGACTGCAGCAATACCGTGCTGCCTACCGGATCGCTGCCTAGCGGATACACCGCATCCGGCACCTTCGCCGCGGGCGCCACGCCCGAAGCGGGATAGAACAGCAACCGCGCGCTGCCAGAGATCACGCCGGTGTATTGGCTGTTGACGATGTTGCCGATGTCGGCCTGGCCTTGACCCGCATTGTGGAACAGCGCGCTGTAGTCGGTCAGATCGCGTTCCACATGCCAGCTTGGCGCGAGCGTGGAAGTAGGTTCCTGCGTGGTGCCGAAAAACAGATTGACGCCGCCCAGGAAGATCGTGGCGGTGCGGTCAAATTGAACGCCGGCTGTTACCGAGAAATCGGCTTCCAGCACGACTTTGGACCAGTGCGTGCCGCACCCGGTCGGCGGCGTGTAACTGAAAGGCCGCGTGTTGAAGTCATCAAACGTGTCGTTGTTGAAAAGCTGCACCACGCAGGGCTGGCCCGGCGGGCGCGGCACGGTGGGATCGGCGACGGTGACGTTAGCCGTACCTACGGGACTGCTAGGTGGTGCGGCCTCGACGGCACCGGCAAAAAGCAATGAGAACCCGGCAAACGCCAGGCAGCGACTGAATTTCCCCTTCGGCAACATGCGCTTACCCCCGCAAATGGTGCCCCCTGTCCAATCACGCTAGCACGATCTGAAATTTAGAGATGCCAAATTGCCAGACCCGGCAGCCGGCAATCGGCGCAAGGCGATTCAAGCGGCGCGGGTCGCGGTTTCCAGCGCGGTCAGCCAGTACAAAGCATGGCCGCGATCGGGGCCGCACATAGCCTGCTCGGGTTGCAGGCGACCGCATACCGCCGGGCGGCGCGGATCGCCAAAAAGGCTGCAGCGGTTTTCATCGGTGAGCTGGATGCAGCGCACACCCGCGGGCTTACCATCGGGCATGCCCGGAATCGGCGAGCTGATCGACGGTGCGATACAACACGCTCCGCAGCCGGCACGACAATGCATGCTCACGCGCTGCGTGCGCGCAGCGACTGATAGACCGGTTCGGTATCGGGCCGCTTGCCGTGCCACAGCTCGAAGGCATCGGCGGCGGTTTCTACCAGCATGCCTAGGCCGTCGTAGGCGTAACGCGCACCGGCCGCCTGCGCCCAGGCGAGGAAACCGAATGCGGATTTGCCGTAGCCAAGGTCGTAACAAAGCGCCCGCGATGCGGCCAGCGAAAACGGCAGCGTGAGCGATTGCCCCAAGGTGCCGGCCGAGGTGGCATTGACGATCAAGTCGTAGCTGCCGATGTTGCCGAGATCTTCCCAATAACGCGTGTGCACGCGCGCTGGTTCGCCGATCGCATCGGCCAGCGCGTCGGCGGGATCGGGCGAACGGTTGACGATGGTCAGCGTGGCCACGCCCGCATCGAGCAACGACCACGCCACGCCGCGCGCCGCGCCACCGGCGCCGAGCATCAAGGCATCGTGACCGCGCAGATCGATGCTGTGGCGGTCGGTGAGATCGCGCACCATGCCGGCGCCATCGGTGTTATGCGCGGCAACGCGCCCATCGGCGAGACGCGTAAGCACGTTGGCGGTGCCGACACGCAATGCAGCCTGTGTGCGCTCGCTGGCCAACGCAAACGCGGCGGCTTTGTGCGGCAACGTCACGTTCGCGCCACGGCCTTCTTCCTCGTCGAAGAAGCGCCGCACGGCCTCGGCGAAATCGGCGGGAGCGGCGTCGATCGTGCGGTAGTCCAGCGCGATACCGAATTGCTGAGCAAACGCCTGATGGATCTGCGGCGAAAGACTGTGTGCGATCGGATGACCGAAGACGGCGAATTGGCTGGGTCGGGACATGCGGGGCTCCTACGGGCCCGCCATTGTACTTGGCCGAGAAGCTCAGCTTTTTGCTCCTCCCCTTATAAAGCTAAGGGGAGTCTGGGAGGGGGTAAACACACTTGCAGGAAAGCTTGGTTTGAGAGCTGCCCCTCCCCCAACGCTCCCCTACTTCGCAGGGGGAGGGAGTTTTGGCGCAATCGCAATCTGTGAGATCGACTGCCGGCAAGCTTTGTCCATGCCCGAGACGGAGTCCTCTCATGCGTCAACCCATCATTGATACCGATCGTCGCTCGCGGCTGCTGGCCGCTTCGTTGCTGTGGCTGTGCGGCGGCAGCCTGTTGCTGCTGAGCACCTTGGTGCCTGCGCATACCGCATTGCTTGGATGGGCGCCGATGTTCTGGCTGCTGTGGGCACCGCTGGCCGTGACGTTGACGCTGGAACCGAAGCTGCCGCGCCAGTTGCTGGCGCTGCGCCGCTCGCGCCGTCGCAACACAGCGCATTTGATCTGGAACTAAACGTCTTCCGCTTGGCAGTGGAGCTAAGTGCGGCCGGAGTGCCGCATAGAGGGATGTTCACCGGCTTGGTAAGGGATAGGTCGCTTGTCGGTGACCGGCGCGATGGATCGCGCACACGGTTCCGGTCTGCTCAAGGAAGAGTGGGCCGGAACAACCCGATCAGTTCGTAATGCCCAGCCGCTTGCGTTCCATGCGGCGGAGAAATTCCTGCATGACGCGCCGGTAAAGATCCTCGCCGAGATAGGCATCCTCGACACCGGCATCGATCGAGGGGTTATCGTTTACCTCGATCACCACGGGCTTGTCGCCGACTTGCTTGAGGTCTACGCCATACAAACCATCGCCGACGGCGTTAGTGGCCTTGAGCGCGAGTTTGACGACTTCGGCGGGTGCATCGCGCGTGGGAATGGTTTCGAAGCCACCGGATTTGGCCGTGCCTTTCGCACCGTGGTTATAGATCTGCCAGTGACCGCGCGACATGTAGTACTTGCACGCATACAACGGCTCGCGATTGAGCACGCCCACGCGCCAGTCGAATTCGGTGTAGACGAACTCCTGCGCCAGCAACAGCGCGCTGTGCTGGAACAACTCGCCAGTGGCTTTTTCCAGCTCGTTTTCGCTTTCCACTTTGACCACGCCGCGCGAGAACGAACCGTCGGGAATTTTCAGCACCAGCGGAAAGCCCAGCTTCGTGGCGACTTCTTTCAGACCTTTGGTGTCATCGCGATAGAGAATTTCAGTGCGCGGGACGGCGAGCTTGCGCGACACCATCAGGTCGTTGAGGAAGATCTTGTTCGTGCAGCGCAGGATCGAACTGGGATCGTCCATCACCACCATGCCTTCGCGCTCCGCACGATGCGCGAAACTGTAGGTGTGGTTGTCGCTGGCGGTGGTTTCGCGAATGAACAGGCCGTCGTATTCGGCCAGTCGCTGGTAGTCGTTCTTGCCGATCGGATCGACTTCGATGCCCAGCTCCTTACCGGCGGAGATGAAGGACTTCAGCGCCTTCTTGTTCGACGGCGGCATCGCTTCGTTCGGATCCACCAGCATGGCGAGGTCGTACCGATACAGACGCCTTGTACGAGGCTTGCGCCACAGCTTCTTGGAGAAGCGGTCCAGCTCCGTGGCGAAAGCATCTTCCTGCGCATCATCGAGCGTGTGCAGGCCGACGGGCTTGATCGAAGCGATCTGCCACACGCGCTCGCGCTCGAACTCGATGCGCAGCAGCGGGCAGGGATACATTTCGAACACCTGCCGCGCCAGGTCCTGTAGCGCGGGGTAGGCGGTCTCGCCGAAATAGACGAGGGTGCCGAAATCAGTTGTGTCGCGGCCGCCCGCCGGCAGGAAGTGGGTGAGCTTGGCGTTGAGGTCGTCGATGGCCAGGCCGTAAAGCGAACGCCGGCGCAGATCGTTCACCGTGCGCACAGACGGCATCACACGATGCCCGCGCGCTTCGGCCAGCAGCGAGACGTAATAACCGGTGCCCAGGTACTTGTAGCTGCGGCACAGGTTGATCACATGGGTGCGCTCATCGTCGCCCCCCACCGGTTCGCGCAGGTAGTCCATCGCGGTGACCACGTCGACGGACGGATAGTAAGAGCCCCAATCGGAAGCTTTCTCGACGACGATGACGAGTCGGGTCATGACACCTCAAGTGTGGACCGGCAGGAAAAACGTCGTCGCGTAGGGGAACGAGGCGGCGCAGCGCAAGGCGGCAGTGTCTTGCACCAAGGCGAGGTGCACAAGGGCAAGCACTGAAGCTGACGTAAACGTCGGGCCCGGCGACGGCGGCTATCGCGTCGCCAATGACCTTGGCGGGATGCTTTCCCGCGCTCGGTGCACTACAGTGCCGCGCTAATTCGAATCCTACCCATCCGCTTATCCGCGTCCGGCCCGCTACCGGCGCGCAAGACGAGAGCCCCTGATGACCCCATCGCCAGCCACCGCCGCCGTGCGGGTGCGCAGAGCCGAACTTTCCGATCTCGATGATCTGGTCGCGCTGGAGCAAGCCACTTTCGATAGCGACCGGGTGAGTCGCGCGCAATTTCGCCGTCACCTGGATAGCGACTCGGCACTCGTGCTGGTGGCCAGCGCCAACCGCCGTCGCTTTCTCGGCACGGCCTTGGTGTTTTTCCGCAAAGGCAGTCGCAGCGCGCGGCTGTATTCGATCGCCAGCCTGCCCGAAGCGCGAGGCAAGGGCGTCGGCACGGCGTTGATCGAGGCGGCGGAGGCCGCTGCGCGCCAGCGGCGCTGTCAGGCGCTGCGGTTGGAAGTGCGCACCGACAACGACAGCGCGATCCGTCTCTATGAGCGCTTGGGCTATCACCGCGTCGGTGCGATCGAGAAGGGCTTCTACGAGGACGGCACCGATGCCTTCCGTTTCCTCAAGGCGCTGGCTTAAAGCCTCCACAAAGGGATGACTTCAGAGGTCCTCGGCAGTCGGGCGTAGATATCAGCCGCCCAGCGGCTGACCGATGCGCTGCTCTGTTGCATCGTCCGGGCGTGCCACCAGCGCACCGGTGCGCATCAGGTCCACGCTGTAGTGGCCGCCATCGATCAGCGGCAAATAGGCGCCGCTGCCGAACAGCGTATCCACGCCGGGCACCCAGCGTGGGTACCGCTTTCTCAGGTCCAGCAGATCGGTCGAGCCGGCCTGGTTGAAATCGATCACGGTGCGCGGCGCGTTCATTTCCTGGTTGGCGTCGTCGTAGCGCCCGGATACACGATCGAGCCGGTACAACGGCGGCAAGCCGGCCAGCATGGCGGGCAGCTTCCACTTCAGCACGATGGCCTCGATCCGGAAGTCGTCGCCCGCGAGCATCACCTCGCGCGTGTCGCCGTCCGGCCAGGTGAGGGTGAGTGCCCAGCGTTGCGGCGAAAGAATGCGCGAATCGATCTGCACCACGGGCGCTTCTTCGCCGAGGAAGCGGTAGCCGCGCAGCGAGACCGCCACGCTGGCCAGAAGCAGGCCCAACGCGGCAAAGACCAACAGCAGCAGCGTGTGTCCCGTCGCGGCGAGGGGGCGGCGCTGTTGCACGTGTTGGCGCGCCGCCATCAGCTGGACCAGCGCAATAAGCAGGATCACCCCGGCCAGGATGGCCAGCAAGGTGGTCGGCAAACGTAATAATTCGTTCCAGTTCATCGGGTACTCCACGTGCCGCACATCCCTTTGCGGTCAGGCGCACATGATAACGGTGCGGCGGTCGTATCCGAACGGCTTGGCTATACTGCGGTGGTTCCCCGAGGATTTTGCATCATGCGCCGATCGATCCTTCTGCTACCGGCTTGCCTCGCTCTTGTCGCGATCGCCGGTTGCGGCAACAAAGGTCCGTTGTACATGCCACGCCCGGCTCCAGCACCAGCCCCCGCGCCGGCACGCCCTGCATCGACGCCTGAACCGGCGCATGCGAGCACGGTGGCGCCGGCGTCCACGAGCTCGGTCGACGCGCCAGCTAGCGCGAGCAGCGTGACGACCAAGCCGCTCAACGGTGGCTGACGTCAGCGGCCGCATGCAATGACCCTGCGTTTTTCCAAGATGCATGGCAACGGCAACGATTTCGTCGTGGTCGAAAGCCGTGATGGTCCGCTTGCGCTGGACCCAGCCATCATTCGCGCGATGGCTGACCGTTACACCGGCATCGGTTTCGACCAGCTGCTGAGCGTGGAACCTCCGCGCGATGGCGTCAGCGCCTTCTATTACGGCATCTGGAACGCCGACGGTTCGCCGTCGGGCCAATGCGGCAACGGCGTACGCTGCGTGGCGGCGTGGTTACATCGCGCCGGTGCGCTGGCCATCGGCGAGACGGTGCAGATCGAGAGCCCTTCAGGGCCCGTCATGGTGCGGCTGCTCGGCACCGACCAGGTCACCGTGGACATGGGCGAGCCGATCTTCGATCCGGCCCGCATTCCGTTTGACGCGCCGCAGGCCGCAGACCGTTACATGCTCGACGTGAACGGCCAGCCGGTGGCTATCGGCGCAGTCTCCATGGGTAATCCGCATGCCGTCGTGGTCGTGGACAAGGTGCCTTCCGAGGCCATGTTGAGCTTGGGACCTGATTTGACTGGCCACGCGCGATTCCGCGAAGGCGCCAACACCGGTTTCGTGGAGAAGCTTGGCCCGCAGCATCTTCGCTTATTTGTGCACGAGCGCGGCGCCGGCTGGACGCAGGCCTGCGGAACCGGCGCCTGTGCCGCCATGGCTGTGCTGCGTCAGCGTGGCGAGGTGGATGCGCAGGCGCAGGTCGATCTGCCCGGTGGCAGCCTGCGTATCGATTGGAACGGACCGGGCGAACGCCTGTGGATGACCGGTCCAGCGGCGTTTGTATTCGAAGGCGAGTGGCTGGGATCGTAACGCGGTGATTGATGCGCAGGCGCGTCCATCGCACACTCGGGCCTAGCGGCTCGCCGCCCTACGTTTCCGGCTTGAGGTTTCGCGCATGACCAACGCCCTGCTCGACGACACGATGAAAGCCAGCGATGTGGCCGCGTACCTGCGCCGGCATCCTGACTTTCTCAGCAGCTACCCGGAGCTGGCGGCGCTGCTGACCATGCCGCGCGAGCAAGGGGCGGTGGCTTCCTTGGCGGCCTATCAACTGCAGACGCTGCGCGACAAGAACAGCGAGCTGGAACGAAAACTGGTCGACCTGACCGCGATCGCCGCCGAGAACGAGCGCTTGATGCAACGCGTGCACGATCTCAACGTCGCGATACTGCGCGCCAATACGCCGGCCATTGCGGCACGCAGCGTGGTCGCCAAGCTTTCGGACGATTTTGGAACCGACCAGATCCGTCTGGTGCTGTTCGGCGATGTCGCACTACCGCCAGCGGATTGGCTGCTGCACGAACCGAACGGTCGCGCAGCCATTCCCGAGTTCGCCGATTTCCTTGCCCATCACGAACCGATCTCGGGTCGGCTTTCGGCCGAGCGCCTGTATCGACTGTTCGGCCAGAATGCACCGGAAATTCGTTCCGCCGCGGTGATGCCGCTCGGCGAATACGGCCTGCTGGCGATCGGCAGCCACGATCCAGATCACTTCCAGCCCGGCATGGGCACGACGTTCCTGAAGATGATCGCCGCGACTGTGGCGGCGGCATTGGCGCGCCTGCACGACGGCGCCTGAGCGCATTCGTGGACGCCCAAAACCAGATCGACACATGGCTCGCGCGGCTAGCCAGTGAACGCAAAGCTTCACCGCATACAATCGACGGTTATCGCCGTGACTTGTCCAAATTGTTGCGCTTCATGCAAGCGCAGCAAATCGCTTCGTTTGCCGCGTTGGAACCCAACCGCATGCGCGGCTTTGTCGCAGCCGAACATCGCGCGGGATTGTCGCCGAAGAGTTTGCAGCGGTTGCTCTCATCGTGCCGAAGCTTGTTCCGTCAACTTACGCGCGAAGGTTTGTTGGCACACGATCCGCTCGCCGGCGTGCGCGGTCCGAAAGTGCATCGCAAGCTGCCGCAGGTTCTCGACGTCGATGAAGCCACTGCGTTGGTGGAAGGCGATGGCGACGATGGGCTTGCCGTGCGCGATCGCGCGATGTTGGAGCTGTTCTATTCGTCCGGCCTGCGTCTTTCCGAACTGATCGGATTGCGTTGGCTGGATCTGGATCTGGACGCTGGTGAAGTGCGCGTGCTGGGCAAAGGCCGCAAGACGCGCATCGTGCCAGTCGGACGTCATGCCATTGCGGCATTGCGCGCTCTGGGCGAGGCGGAAGGTCGCGAATCGGAATCGCCGGTTTTTCGTGGCCGCCATGGCGCACCGATCAGCCCGCGTACCGTGCAAACGCGCATGAAAACACTCGCGATGCGCCAAGGTTTCGCCAAGCACGTGCATCCGCATTTGCTGCGTCATACGTTCGCCAGTCACATGCTGGAATCGTCCGGCGATTTGCGCGCGGTGCAGGAGTTGCTCGGCCACGCCGATATCGCCACCACGCAGATCTACACGCATCTGGATTTCCAGCACCTGGCCAAGGTGTACGACGCCGCGCATCCGCGCGCGCGGCGCAAAGGGTCGTGATCTTTAGCTAGTCCCGCGCTTTTGCTCGTCATCCCGGCGCAGGCGGGGATCCTGTGTCAATTGAACGTGCGAAGCACTCAAAACCGATTTTGTGTACTGCGCACGCGTACCTCGCTGGACCCGGCCTGCGCCGGGATGACGGGCAAAAAGACCAGGTGATCCTGAGATCGGCTTGGAATTGGACGCAGCGGCCCCACGTTTCCGGACTAGGCTTCTTTCGGAGATTTCCATGGAATCGTTCCATGCCACAACCATCATCTCGGTGCGCCGCCACGGCCGCGTCGTGATCGGCGGCGACGGTCAGGTCACGCTCGGCAATACCGTGATGAAGGCCAACGCACGCAAGATCCGTCGCCTCGGCAAGGGCGATGTACTGGCCGGTTTCGCTGGCGCCACCGCCGATGCGTTCACGCTGCTGGAGCGGCT
>OUNK010000333.1_pt2 | contig 31073 bp, 26 predicted proteins | sample 1755341 | NCBI WGS metagenome assembly OUNK01 (sample SAMEA3914788, study PRJEB12502) | metagenome | biome: forest; material: soil | place: Canada | collected 2011-07-03 | depth 0.1 m | reverse complement strand
CGCGCGATGCGCGAATCGGACTTGCTGGCGTTCGAGATCGCGATCGAAGACGGCCATCCCGCTTCGGTGATGTGCGGCTACAACAAGATCAATCACGTCTACGACTGCTCCAACAGCCATCTTCTGAACGATGTGCTGAAGCACGATTGGAAATTCCCGGGTTGGGTGATGACCGACTGGGGCGCCGACCACGGCGTGAACGATGCGTTGGATGGCACCGATCAGGTTTCCGGTATCGATTTCGGGTCGGGCTTCAGCATAGGCAGTATGAGCAGCAGCTTCGGCGCACCGCTGACGCAGGCCCTCGCCAATGGCACGGTGCCGCGCAGCCGTTTGCAGGACATGGTGCATCGCATCCTGCGGTCGATGTATGCGGGCGGCGTGTTTGCTGATCCGCCGGTGATCAAACCACTGAATGCGGATGCCGATGCGCTCGTTTCGCAACATGCCGCCGAGCAGGCCATCGTGTTGTTGAAAAACGATCACGCGCAACTGCCGTTGAGTGCCGGCGTGAAGACGATCGCCATCATCGGCGGTCACGCAGATGCTGGTGTGTTGTCCGGTGGTGGTTCGGCGCAAGTGTGGCCTATCGGTGGACCGGCGATTCCGGCATCGCAGCCACCTGTCCAGAACGTATGGCAATGGATGGTCTACGATCCGTCGTCGCCGATGAAGGCACTGCAAAAAATGATGCCTGGCGTCACCGTGCGTTACGACGACGGTAGCGACCCGACGAGGGCCGCCGCGTTGGCGAAGTCGTCCGACGTTGCCATCGTCTTCGCCACGCAATGGATGTGCGAAGCCATCGATGCGCCCAACCTGTCGCTTCCGAACGGCCAGGATGCATTGATCGATGCCGTGGCCGCCGCCAATCCGCATGCGGTCGTCGTGCTGGAAAACGGCGGTCCGGTAAAAATGCCGTGGCTGTCGAAAGTGAGCGCGGTGGTTGAGGCGTGGTATCCCGGCGCACGCGGCGGTGAGGCGATTGCCGGCGTGTTGACCGGCAAGGTGAATCCATCGGGTCGCCTGCCCATCACCTTCCCGCAGGATGAGCAGCAGTTGCCGCGTCCGCAGCTCACCGATGCCCTGGATGTCGATTACAACATCGAAGGCGCGGCGGTCGGTTACAAATGGTTCGACGAGAAGAAATTGGAGCCGCTGTTCCCGTTCGGCTTCGGTCTTTCGTATAGCCACTTCGGCTATAGCGATCTGCACGTCAATACCAAGGGCGATCGCGTCACGGTGAGTTTCAAGGTCACCAACCTGGGTGATCGCGCCGGCATGGATACACCGCAGGTTTACGTAGGCATGCCGGCGAATAGCGGCGAAGCGCCGCGCCGACTTGGTGGATTCGAAAAGGTGGCGTTGCAGCCGAAGGAAAGCCGAACCGTCACCGTCACCATCGATCCGCGTCTGCTTGCGGTGTTCGATGTGAGCGGCGATCAATGGCAGGTTGCGGCTGGCAGCTATCCGATCCAGGTGGGGCGTTCGTCGCGTGATCTGGTATTGAACGGCACGGCTGCCGTCGCCGCTGCGCGGGTTGCGCCATAAAAACATTCAGGGACGCTCAGGAGTGACACCTTCCATGCAGGACCAAGCTTGCCGCGTTCGTTTGATCGCTCCTTCCGGCTATCCGCACGACCGTGACGCGATGAATCGCGGCGTGATGCGCCTGCGCGCAGCCGGCTGCGCGGTCGAAGGGCTGCACGTACTCGATCGCACCGAGTTGCGTTACGCAGGTAGCGATGCACAACGTGTTGCGGACATCAATGCGCTAGCCACGCTCGATACGTTGCCGGATATCGCGTTATCCATCCGTGGCGGCTACGGTGTGACGCGCTTGCTGGAGCATGTGCAGTACGGCGCATTGCGTGAACGTCTCACGGGTGCCCCGATGGCGCTGGTCGGCCATAGCGACTTCACGGCGTTGCAGTTGGCGCTGTACGCAAAGTCCGGCTTGGTCACGTTTGGTGGGCCCATGCTCGGCCCGGACTTCGGTCCGGCCGAACTCAGCCCGCTGACCTGGCGTCATTTCTGGCGCACGATCAGCGCGCCGCAAGGCAAGGCGAGTTGGGATTGCGGCGAAGCGGTCGAGTGCGACGTCGAAGGGCCGCTATGGGGTGGCAACCTCGCCATGCTGTGCAGCCTGCTGCAGACGCCGTATTTCCCGCGCATAGAGGGCGGCATCCTGTTCGTGGAGGATGTGGGCGAGCCGCCTTTTCGCATCGAGCGACTGCTATACCAATTGCACCTGTCCGGTGTGCTGGGACAGCAGCGCGCGTTGATCCTGGGTGACTTCACCCAGTGCCGGCCTGCCGCCTACGACAACGGCTACGACCTGGTCGACGCTTTTGCCCAGATCCGGCGTGTCATAGGGATCCCGGTGCTTTCGGGCATGCCCTTCGGCCACGCGGCCGATAAGTTCACCCTGCCGTTTGGCGTGCCGGCCCGTCTGCGCGTAATGGGACAGCGGGCTAGCCTGGATTTCCACGGCTATCCGCACCTGCGGCAGGCGCATGAGCCATCGATGACCTGATCTCCCAAGCAACCCTTCCCCCAAACCCGTAAAATACCTGGCCCGCAAGGGCTTACCCCTAGGAATCCAGCACCATGAAGACCATCGAAGGCGATTTCGCCACGCCCAAAGGCCGTTTTGCTATCGTCGCCGGCCGTTTCAACGGTTTCGTCGTCGAACCGCTGGTCGCAGGCGCGCGCGACGCGCTGGTGCGGCACGGCGTGAAAGACGATGCCATCGACCTGATCCGCGTGCCGGGCGCCTGGGAAATTGCGCTGGCCGCTCACAAGGTGGCGCATTCGGGCAAATACGCGGCGGTGATTGCGCTGGGTGCGGTGATCCGCGGCTCCACTCCGCATTTCGATTTCGTTGCTGGCGAATGCGCCAAGGGTCTGGCCCAGTCAGCGTACGGTTCCGGCGTGCCGGTCGCGTTCGGCGTGCTCACCACCGACACCATCGAACAGGCTATCGAGCGTTCCGGTACCAAGGCCGGCAACAAGGGCGCCGATGCTGCCATCGCTGCGCTCGAGATGGTCAACCTGTACGGAAAGCTGTAATGAACCATCGTCCGGAAGGCATCGATCTGGCCGCGCGCTCGCGCGCTCGTCGCCGTGCACTGCAGGCGCTGTACGCGTGGCAGCTCAGCGGCAGCCACATGAACGCGGTGATCGATCAGTTCCGCCACGAGCAGGACATGGAAGTGGCCGATCTGGAGTACTTCGAAGATTTGCTGCACGGCGTGGAAAAGCACGTCGACGAACTCGACGAGGCGCTCAAGCCGTATATTGATCGCGAAGTCGCGCAGATCGATCCGATCGAACGCGCGGCGCTTCGTCTGGCCGCGTACGAGTTGAAATATCGCCCCGATGTGCCGTATCGCGTGGTCATCAACGAGGCGATCGAAGTGACCAAGCGCTTCGGTGCCGATCATGGGCACAGCTACGTCAACGGCGTGCTGGACAAGCTTGCCGCGCAACTTCGCGTGGTGGAGAAGCGGGGAGGCGGGGCGGAGTAACGCGGGCGCATTGATGTGCGCGGCGGCGTGATCCAAGCTTAGCGACACGCGCAGCCACTCCCCCTACTTACGCTCCCATGGAATTCACTCTCATCGACCGCATTCGCGAGCGCACCGCACAGGGGCGCGACGATGTGCGGCTTGGGATCGGTGATGACGCGGCACTCCTCGCGGTGCCGGCAGGGCAGGAGCTGGCCGTCGCCATCGACACCTTGGTCGAGGGCGTGCATTTTCCGATCGGCACCGCAGCGGTCGATATCGGTTGGAAATCGCTGGCGGTAAATCTCTCCGATCTCGCCGCCATGGGTGCCACGCCAGCATGGGCGCTATTGGCGCTGACATTGCCCAGTGCGGACGCTGCGCTTATCGACGGTCTGGCGAACGGTTTCGCGCAGCTCGCGCAAACGTATCGACTCGCTTTGGTCGGCGGCGACACAACGCGTGGCGCGTTCACGATCAGCGTGGCGGTGCATGGCTTCGTTCCACCCGGCAAGGCACTTAGGCGTTCGGGTGCGCACGTCGGCGACGCGGTGCTGGTTACCGGCACGCTCGGCGACGCCGCAGCGGGCTTGAAGCTAGTGCAAAAGGGCAGCAATGCGGATGCGCGTTCGACGTTCCTGATCGAACGCTTGAACCGCCCGACACCACGTGTCGCCGCGGGCCTCGCATTGCGCGAACACGCCAGCGCATGCATCGATATTTCCGACGGGCTGCTCGCCGATCTCGGTCATCTATGCGCTGCGAGCAATGTCGGTGCCGAGATCGAGACATCCTTGCTGCCGCGTTCATCGGCATTGCTCGACCTGTTCGACGAAGAGGTCGCGCGCGATTTTGCGTTGAGCGGCGGTGATGATTACGAACTGTGTTTCACGGTGCCTGGTCAACATGTGGCTGCTGTGCAGGCAGATCTTGCCCGGCTCGGCTGCGGCGCTACAAAAATCGGAAGAATCGTCGAAGGCGGCGGTGTCAGCGTGCGCGATCCCGAAGGGCGCTGGCTGGAACCGGCACGCAACGGCTGGGATCATTTCGGCGCATGAGCGAACGCAAAGTACTCACCGATGCGCAACGTCGCGCACTATTGTCCAGCCCTGCCGGTTGGCTTGCTTGTGGTTTCGGTTCTGGCCTGGCGCCGGTGGCGCAGGGCACTTTCGGTTCTCTGGCGGCGATTCTGCCGTGGCTGCTGTTACGTCAGTTGTCGCTGCCGGTCAACCTGCTGGTTATCGCGATCGGTTTTGCCATTGGCGTATGGGCTTGCGATGTCGCTGGCCGCGCGCTTGGCGTGGACGATCACCGCAGTCTTATCTGGGACGAATTCATCGGACAATGGATCGCGCTGCTCCCCGCGCTGTTGGCGCCATGGTGGGCCGTGATCGCGGGCTTCGCCTTGTTTCGCCTGTTCGATGTTTGGAAGCCCTGGCCGATCCGTTGGCTGGATCGACATTTGAAAGGCGGTATGGGTGTCATGGTCGATGACGTGGTTGCCGGGCTTTTCGCGGCGATCTTGTTATGGTTGGTATTGCATCTGGCTTGAATAGACTTGAGCGCCACAAATAAAAGGGTGAGTCATGGGCTTTGCAACGAAGAGTAAGTTTTTCGCGTTAACGTTGGCCCCGATCTTCGTCGCTGGATACGCTGGAGCAGTGTGCAGCGCACAGTCGGCGAGCGACGCCGGCGCGCCTCCCCCCTCAAGCGACACGCTCAGCAATGGCCCGGGCTTTTTTTCGCGCCACTTCAGCACGGATGCACTCGGCAACGATGTGAAGGATGCCGTCATGCGCGCCAATCTTGCGCCGGTATCGTTCAACAAGATTTTCGTGCAAGCACGCGATCAACTTACAACGACTAGCCAGGCCGCTGATGGTCAATCCAATAACAGTCAAGCCAAGCCGACTATCTATACGGTGCAGCAAACGTTGGAAAATGCCGGTCACGGATTGATACGCCGAATGCAGTCCGTGGAAGATCAAGGCACCATCACCGTCACACGTTTCGACCTTACGTATCGCGGTTATTTTCCCTTCCTTACACAAAGCGTTCCCGCCAATGCGAGCACACTTCCTCCGGTAGTGGAGGCGCGCAAGCTCATGCGGTTCGACACGAGCACGGATGGCCATATGAATTTCACGTATTTGTATGGCCCGACCGGACAGAAGGCTTTTGACGACCCTGGTCAAGTCATTTGCGACAGCGGCAAGAGTTACAGCGCATCGCAACTGAATCAGGCCATTGATGGTCAGGCTCTCGAGCTGGATTGCCAGGTCGTCGACTCCAACGGCATCGTGATCGACAAGATGAAACTTGCCTACTTGGAAAAATACGGTGTGGCGTTGACGCTTCATGTACAGAGTTCCGATAGTGCGATCGATAGCAGCATCGTTGACTTCAAAGTGGAGTAAGCGTTACGCCGTGGCGTCGGTCGTCGTTGCCGCCGGTGCTTAGCCAACTGTTGTCATAGACCAGGAGAATCCCATGCAATACCGTCGTCTTGGCCGCACCGGCTTGCAGTTGTCCGCCTTGTCGTTTGGTGCATGGGTCACCTTCGGCCGTCAGGTAGGACGCTCCGATGCACGCGAATTGTTGGCGTTGGCCTGGGATCGCGGTATCAACTTCTTCGACAACGCCGAAACCTACAATCATGGTGACGCCGAACGCCTGATGGGCGATGTGCTAGCCGATCTGCGGTTTCCGCGCGACAGTTATTGCGTCTCCAGCAAGGTGTATTTCGGTGCGGCGGAGAAGCCGCGTCCCACGCAGCGCGGCCTCTCGCGCAAACATGTGATCGAAGCCTGCCACCAGGCGCTGGAACGCATGCGCGTAGGTCATCTGGACCTTTATTTCTGCCACCGCCCGGATCCCGAAACGCCGATCGAAGAAACCGTGGCGGCGATGGATACGCTGATCCGCCAAGGCAAGGTGTTGTATTGGGGCACCAGTGAATGGCCGGCGACGGCGATTGACGAAGCGCATCGCGTCGCGCAAGCCATGCACATGTTTGCGCCGGTGGCCGAACAGCCGCAATACAACCTGTTGCATCGCGAACGCGTGGAGCAGGAATACGCCCCGCTGTACGAGAGCTACGGCATGGGTACCACGATCTGGTCGCCGTTAGCGTCGGGCTTGTTGAGCGGCAAATACAACCAGGGCGTGCCGCAAGGATCGCGCCTCACGCAACCCGGTTACGAATGGCTGCGCGACGAGGTGTTGGGCAAAGGTGGCGACCGCGTCGAAAAGGTGAAACAACTGCCCGCCATCGCGGCTGAATTGGGCGCGACGCCTGCGCAGCTCGCTATCGCTTGGTGCCTGACCAATCCTCACGTCTCTACCGTGCTGCTGGGTGCCAGTCGTAAGGAGCAGCTGGAGCAGAATCTTGGGGCGCTGGATCTTTTGCCGCGCTTGGATGCGGCGTTGAAAGAGCGTATCGAGCGCACCCTCGCATAAGGTGCCGCACCCCGTCGTCCCGGCGAAAGCCGGGACCTAGAGTCTTACGCTTTCAAAGTCCCCGGGTGGCCAGCTTCGCTGTTGTGAAGCGCCTCCGGCGTTCGCCGGGACGACGGGGTGGGTTTGGCGTGGGCTTGACTATTAAATGAGAATTATTATCATTTGACCGTCACCCGACAACGGAGCCGCGCCATGTCCACCAGCACGCTAACCCTGTCCCGCCCCTCGCAACCCCTGATGATGCCGAGCGTGGATACCGCCCCGGCAGTCGCCTCAGTGCGGCGCATTTCGAGCCAACGCCTGCTGGCTGGCGAGCGTGAGCTGGTGATCCAGCATCTGGGCAGCGAGTACCACCTGCGTCTCACCCGCAACGGCAAGCTGATCCTCACCAAGTAACCACCGCGCAGGTCGCCTCTAGCTCCGCCTGAGAGCTAAAGGCCCGTCCGCAATCCCAACCTGTCGCCAGCGCGTTCTCGCATGCCAGCCGGGTCTTCATCCAGGAGATCGCCATGTTCGGCTGGCTGGCTGCCCGTTCCACACCGCTTTGCAATCATGCGCCGCAGACCCTCGTGTCGCGGCGCACACGACGAATGACCCCGCATGCGCTGATGCGCCATCTGCCGGGCCTCGGCAATGTGCTTTACCTTCATGCCGCATCGTCCGCCGTTATCACCGAGACTTTGCCGCCAGGTCTGCTCGTAGCGCAGCAAGCCTTCGCGCCTCTGTTGGATACGCGCTGGCTGATTGCGACTAGCGTGGTCACCGATGACGGTCCGCGCGAATGGTGCGAATGCGTGGATCGGTTTGGCCGCCCGCGAGCGCGACTGCATCTGTTGCCTGATACCGACTATCTCGCTTGGGATGCACTCATGAGTTCGCGTGGGTCGTTGGATAACCCGCCACCCACCTGGCCAGGTGGTCAATGGTTGCGCACCGACAACGCGAGCGTCGTGAATTTCCATACGCGCGAGCTGGCTGGTTTGTTGGTGTTGGACCGTGGTCCGATGAAAGCGCTGTCGTCGTTAGGGCGCCGTGTCGCTGCGCATATCGCCAACGCGGAGTCGGCATTGCTCAGCGGCTAGGGTTGTCCGCAGCGCCTGTCCATCTGTCCGGCAGGGTGTCCGCGGACAACGGTGTACGGATGTCTTGCGTCCACAAGTCATTGAAATATTGAAAGTTAATTGGTGATCGCGGGCTGGCACGCGGATTGCTGAGAGGGGTGTGGGGCCGCACTGTCCGCGGCCAAGGACTGCACCATGATTCGCGACACCTCAGCCCAGGACCGCCTGATCCAGGTCAAGCCCAGCCGCAAGAAGAAAATCTTGTGGGCCGGCGGCGCCGTGGCGGTCGTGATTGTCTTGGTTTTCCTCATGCCGGGCATTGCGCGTCTGTTCTCGGCGGATGCGTCGGTCAGCGCTTCGCGACTGGCATTCGCCACGGTCGAGCGCGGCCCGTTCGTGCGCGACATTGCCGCCGAAGGCCAGGTTGTCGCGGCGGTCAGTCCCACGCTGTATGCCACGTACGGCGGCGCGGTCACGCTGAAGGTGCACGCCGGCGATACGGTAAAGAAAGGCCAGGTGCTGGCGGTGATCGACAGCCCCGAGCTGATCAACAAGCTGGCGCAGGAACAGTCCAACGCCGATGCGATGCAAGTTGACTATCTGCGTGCGCAGATCGAAGCGCGCAAGCAAACCTCGCAAATGGAGAAGGCGTACGACAACGCCAAGATCGACGATCAAACCGCCAGGCGCGACCTCGATCGCTATCAAACCGCCTACAAGCAGGGCGGCGTTTCGCAGATGGACGTGGATCGCTCCAAGGACACGCTGGAGAAGGCGGACATTACCCTTGAGCATGCGACGGCCGATCGCAACCTCAACAACAACGGCTCGCAGTTCGATATCCAGGCCAAGAAGCTTGCGCACGATCGGCAGGTGTTGATGGTGCAGGACCTGCAACGCCAGGTGGACAACCTCAACGTGCGCTCACCCGTGGACGGTCAAGTCGGTCAGCTGTTTATCGCCGAACGCGCCACGGTGGCGAAAGACGCGCAATTGCTCAGCGTCATCGATCTGTCCGCGCTTGAAGTGGAAGTAAAGGTTCCGGAGAGTTTCGCGCGCGATCTCGCCATCGGCATGGGCGGTGACATCAGCGGCAACGACAACAATTGGAAGGGCATCGTCAGTGCGATCTCGCCCGAAGTGGTGAATGGCGAAGTAGCCGCACGCGTGCGTTTCGACGGCCAGACGCCTAAACAGTTGCGTCAGAACCAGCGCCTGTCCGTGCGCATCCTTCTCGATCATCGCGAGAACGTACTCACTGTGCAGCGCGGCTCCTTTGTGGATGAGTCCGGCGGCAGCTATGCCTACGTGGTGCGCGATGGCATCGCCACCAAGACGCCGATCCGCGCGGGCGAAAGCAGCATCGACAAAGTGGAGATCCTCGATGGCCTGAAGGAAGGCGACAACATCGTGATCTCCGGCACCGACAACTTCAAAGGCGCGGCACGCGTTGTGATCAGCCGCTAACGATTACTCCCTTCCTGCAGATACGCAGGAAGGGCTGGGGTGGGGTGAGCTAGCCGGCGAGCCCTTACCTCTCTCCCGGCCTTCCCTTGTGATGGGAAGGGGTCAAGACAAACCAACGAAGGACACAACCATGCTGAAGATGACTCACCTGTCTAAGGTCTACCGCACCGAAGTGGTGGAGACCTATGCGCTTCGTGATTTCAATATCGATGTGAAGGAAGGCGAGTTCGTTGCCGTGACGGGTCCTTCGGGTTCGGGCAAAACCACCTTCCTCACCATCGCAGGCCTGCTGGAAACTTTCACGGGCGGCGAATATCACCTCGACGGTATCGAAGTCAGCCAGCTCAACGACAATGCGCGCTCGAAGATCCGCAACGAAAAGATCGGCTTCATCTTTCAGGCGTTCAACTTGATTCCCGATCTGAACGTGTTCGACAACGTCGAAGTACCGCTGCGCTATCGCGGCATGAAGGCGCCGGAGCGTAAAGAGCGCATCATGGGTGCGCTGGACCGCGTTGGCCTCGCATCGCGCGCCAAGCATTACCCGGCGGAACTGTCCGGCGGTCAGCAACAGCGTGTAGCGATTGCTCGCGCACTCGCCGGTAGTCCGCGTCTGCTGCTCGCCGACGAACCGACTGGTAACTTGGATACGCAGATGGCCCGCGGCGTGCTGGAGCTGCTCGAGGAGATCCATCGCGAAGGCGCCACCATCGTGATGGTGACGCACGATCCGGAACTCGCAGCGCGCGCCCAGCGCAATGTGCACATCATCGACGGTCAGGTCGTGGATCTTGCCGAAGATCCGCGCTTCCACACCGCCTACACCGCTGCCGCCGGCCAAATTCGCAGCTGATGCTCGAGCACCCTCTCCCCGTCGGGGAGAGGGTAGGCGGCGAGATTCACTCTCGCCATTGCATTCACCTGATATGGACAGGCCGCGATCCGATGTTTGCCTATTACCTCCAACTTGGCCTGCGCAGCCTCCGGCGCAACCCCATGCTCACCACACTGATGGTGATGGCTATCGGATTTGGCGTGGCTGCATCGATGATCACCTATTCCGTGTTTCGCGCGGTGTCGGACGATCCGATTCCGAACAAATCGTCGCAATTGTTCGCGCCGCAGATAGACAGCTGGGGGCCGCAACAGAACGACAATGGCGAGATTCCGGGAGCGCTTAACTACGTCGATGCCATGGCCTTGATGCGTGCGCATAAGGCATCGCGTCAAACTTTGATCTATCCGGTGATGTTGTCGGCGCTTGGGCGAGATGCCGATAGCGTGCCCACGTCCGCCGCCGGATACGCGGTGACCGGTGATTTCTTCCCCATGTTCGAGGTGCCATTCCTGTATGGCTCCGGCTGGAATACCGATGAAGACGATCATCGTGCTGCCGACGTCGTTCTCTCGCAGGAATTCAACCAACGCATGTTTGGCGGTGCCAATAGCGTAGGCAAGGAAATCCAATTCGGCGGCAACACATATCGCATTGTCGGGGTCGCCAAGCATTGGAATCCTGCGCCCCGCTTCTATGCGGTGTGGAGCGACGACGGGTTTTCCGAAGCGCCGGATTTCTACGTGTTGCTCAATCGCATGCTCGATCTGCATGTCGACTCGTCCGGACGCAACAGTTGTCGCGGCAATCTGACCTTCACCGGTTGGGATCAGTGGCTGCAAAGCAATTGCATATGGTTGATGCCGTGGGTAGAGCTCGATACGTCCAGTGAAGTGGCGCAATACCGGCAGTTCTTGACCAGCTATGCGACCGATCAGCAGCATGCGGGCCGTTTCGGTTGGCCAGCCAATGTCCGTTTGCCCGATGTAATGGAGTTCCTCACGCAGCAGAACGTCGTTCCTCCTGAGAGCCGCATCTCGCTGATCGTGGCGTTGTGCTTCTTTGTGATTTGCCTGGTCAACACCATCGGTTTGTTGCTGGCCAAGTTTATGCGTCGTGCGGGCGAGATCGGCGTGCGCCGCGCGCTTGGCGCTACACGGCGGGAAATCTATACGCAATATCTACTGGAAGCCGCTTCGGTAGGTATTGCTGGCGGCCTGCTTGGTTTGCTGCTGACAGCTGTGGGCATGAGCGCCGTGACGCTGCTGTTCGATGAGGAGATTGCGCAACTGGCGCATATGGACTTGTCGCTGATTGCGTTGACGTTGCTGATGGCCATTCTTGCCACGGTGGCCGCCGCGTTCTACCCGGCATGGCGCGCAGCGCAGGTACAGCCTGCCTGGCAATTGAAGTCCAACTGAGACGAGGGAGTCGTCATGATGCAGATTAGACCGATTCTTTCCGCGCTACGCCGACACAAGGCCGGTACCGTGCTGATCGCTTTGCAGATCGCGCTGACCTTGGCGATCGTATGCAACGCGCTGTACATCATCCATCAACGCCTGGCGCATATTGCCGAGCCGACTGGCGTGGACGAGCCCAACCTGTTCGCCATCGCCAATCTGTGGGGCGAGCAATACACCAAGCAGCAAGCGGCAGCGAAAATCGAGCAAGACCTGATCACTTTGCGGCAGTTGCCGAGCGTGGCCGACGCTACGCCGACCAACGGTTACCCTTTGCGTGGCGGTGGCTGGGATAACTTCATCACCATGAAGCCCGATCAGGTCGACAAGACCACCGATGCGGCGGTCTATGCGGGTGATGAGCATTTCCTGCGTACGTTTGGCCTGAAGTTGATTGCCGGGCGCGATTTCAACGCCGATGAAGTGCGTGACATGGGCTTGCGTGAAGCCGTCACGCCACCGGTGACCATCGTCAGCAAAACCCTTGCCGACAGGCTGTATCCAAAGGGCGACGCGCTAGGCAAGTCGTTTTATTCGATGAGCAGCACGCCGATTACCATCATAGGCATTGTCGACACGCTGCATCGCCAGGATGTATCGACGTGGAGCGCTCCGTATAAGGGTCAGTCGCTGATCTGGCCGCTCCGACTAGCGCAACCGATGGGCGTATTTTATGTAGTGCGCGCCAAACCCGGACAGCTTGCCGATGCCATGCGCGAGGCGCCCAAAGCCTTGTACGCGGAAAACCGCATGCGGATGTTTCCTGCCAAAGACGGTCTGGTCGATTACCGCCAGATTCGCCAGGAGGCCTTTGAGCGCGATCGCGGCATGGCCATTCTGATGGGCGTCATCTGTGTGGTGCTGCTGGCGATCACGGCAGCGGGCATCATCGGCCTCACCAGCTTCTGGGTCGGACAGCGGCGGCGGCAGATTGGCGTGCGCCGTGCATTGGGTGCGACGCATCGCGACATCCTGCATTACTTCCTTACCGAGAATCTGCTGATCAGCCTAGGTGGTGTTGCTATCGGCATCGTGCTGGCGTTCGGGCTCAACCTGTGGCTGAAGCAGAACTTCGCGTTGGAATCGCTGCCGTTGACGTATGTATTGAGCGGTATGGTGATTCTTATCTTGCTGGGCCAAGGTGCGGTATTCGCCCCGGCACTGCGCGCCTCGCGCGTGCCACCGATCGAGGCGACGCGACCGGCATGAGCATGCTTGCCTACTACTTTGGGCTGGGATGGCGCAGCTTGCGCCGCAACCCCATGCTCACTGCGTTGATGGTGATGGCGATCGCTTTTGGTGTGGCCGCGTCGATGATTACGTGGTCGGTATTTCGTGTGGTATCAGGCAATCCAATACCGTGGAAATCCAGCCAGCTGTACAACGTGCAAATCGACAATCGGGGTCCGCAATACGACAACGCGGGTCACGAGCCTCCCGAGGCATTGAATTACACGGATGCCATCGCATTACTCCAGGCGCACAAGGCGCCGCATCAGACGTTGCTATACGACGTCGCTCTCTCGGTGATGCCGGAAGGTGCGCACGACCTGCCGATCAATGCATTGGGTTACGCGACCAATGCCGATTTCTTCACGATGTTTGACGTGCCGTTTGAATACGGAGCTCCTTGGGCGACATCGGATGACGATGCGCACGCGGCCGTCGCCATCATCAGTGACGATCTCAATCAAAAGCTTTTCGGCGGTGCCAATAGCGTGGGCCGCAATGTAACGCTTGATATGCACACCTATCGCATCGTAGGTGTAACGGCCCATTGGGATCCGAAGCCGCGCTACTACGACGTATTCAACGGGATGACATTCTCCGATCGGCCGCCGCAGCTCTATATAGGGTTCAATCGCGCCACCGATTTGCATATCACTACGTCCGGGCGCAACAACTGCGGAGGCGCACCTTTCCATGCGGATAGCGCAGAGCAGTGGCTGCATCGGGAATGTGCGTGGATTCCCTTTTGGGCCGAGTTGCCGAACGAAGCGGCGAAGAAGAGCTACGAAGCATTCATCACGGCCTATTCGGCTGAACAGCAACGCGCCGGCCGTTTTCAGTGGGCACCCAATGTGCGCCTGCGCAACGTGACTGAATGGTTGGAGTTCGAAAAAGTGGTGCCGCCGGAGAGCCGCATCTCATTGTTCGTCTCTGTCGGTTTCTTCGTCATTTGTCTGGTCAATACTATCGGCCTGCTGCTCGCGAAGTTCATGCGTCGATCCGCAGAGATCGGTGTTCGCCGCGCGCTGGGCGCCACGCGTCGCGAAGTCTATGCCCAGTTCCTGATTGAAGCTGCCGCGGTCGGCCTGGTGGGTGGCGTGCTCGGTCTGGTCATTACCATCATCGGTATGCAAGGTGTTGGTCTGTTGTTCGACCCGGATATTGCGCAACTTGCGCATGTAGATATCTCGCTGCTACTCACGACGTTGGCCGTGTCAGTCCTGGCGACCGTCGTCGCTTCCTTCTACCCGACCTGGCGTGCCGCGCAAGTGCAGCCGGCGTGGCAACTGAAGTCCAACTGAGGCGCAGCGACGATGCAGATCAAGCCCATACTCGCCGCGATGCGCCATCACAAGGCAGGTGCATTGCTGGTTGGATTCCAGATCGCTTTGACGCTGTCCATCATATGCAATGCGCTTTTCATCATTCAGGCGCGTATTGCACGCGTGGAACGGCCGTCCGGCGTAGACGAATCGCGCGTGTTCGTCATCGAGAACGATTGGGCGGACAAATCGTCTTATCAAGCGATCGGTGCACAGGTGGAGGCCGATCTTATTGCGTTGCGTCAGCTTGGCAGCGTAGAGGACGCTTCATCGACCAATAGCTTTCCGCTGCATGGTAGTGGTTGGGACAACTACGTAAAGATGAGTCCCGATCAGATTCACATGACCACGGATAGTTCTATCTATCTCTCGGACGACCATACGCTTAATGCGCTGGGTGTGAAGTTGATTGCGGGCCGTAATTTCACGGCCGACGAGGTGCAGGCTGCGCAGTTGGAGGAAGGGAAGTCGTGGCCGGTGATTATCATCAGCAAGGATCTGGCGACGTTTCTTTTTCCCGGTGGTGATGCCGTAGGAAAGACGCTCTACGTGACGAACACCAATACACCGTCGACGGTGATCGGTGTCACCGATACGTTGCAGTCGCACATGATGGATAGCGACTCCAGCAGTTTCGCTTACAACGCCGTTCTTGTCCCGGTACGTCAGCTGAGTAGCTACATTTATTATGTCGTACGCGCGCGCCCTGGACAGTTGGCAGCGGCCATGCGTGACGCGCCAAAGGCGCTTTTTGCCCAAAGCCGCATGCGCATCATCGATCCCAAGGATGGCGTCATGTCCTTTGCGCAAGTTCGCATGAAGGCTTATGAGCGCGATTACGGAATGGCGATATTGATGGGCATCGTCAGTGCAGTACTGCTGGCGATCACCGCTGCGGGCATCGTCGGACTGACTAGTTTCTGGGTGGGGCAGAGGCGCCGGCAGATTGGCATCCGTCGTGCCCTCGGTGCTACGCGTACGGACATTCTTAGCTACTTCCTGACCGAGAACATGATGATCGGTGTGTGCGGAGTAGTCGTCGGCACCTTGCTGGCCATCGGCATCAATCTCTGGATGGTGACCCGCTTCGCGATGGGGCATCTGTCCATCACCTACGTTTTGACCGCTGCAATCATCCTGCTGCTACTCGGTCAGGGCGCTGTCCTTGCGCCGGCGTTGCGCGCGTCGCGCGTGCCGCCGGTGGAGGCAACGCGTCCTGTATGAACAAGCATCGATTCCAACGCGGATAGGAGTGACGGATTCTCATGCTTGCCTATTACCTCCGACTCGGCATTCGCAGTTTGCGCCGCAACCCGGTGTTGACGGCGTTGATGGTCTTGGCCATCGGTATTGGCGTGGCGGCTTCCATGACGACGTACGCGGTCTTTCGTGCGGTTTCTGGCAACCCCTTGCCGGATAAGTCAACGCAATTGTTTGTGCCTCAGATCGACATATGGGGGCCGGAAAGCCGCGCCAAAGGACGTGATTTTCCCGACGCGCTAAGTTACACCGATGCTATGGCGTTGATGCGCGAGCATCGGGCTGTACGTCAGGCGGCTATTTATCCGGTGACCTACACGGCGATACCGTCGGATGCGTCGCGCGAACCGTTCAGCGTGAGCGGTTACGCAACCTATACCGATTTCTTTCCGATGTTTGAGGCACCGTTCCAATATGGCGGTGGTTGGGGTGCTACGCAGGACACTGCGCATGCTGCGGTGGTGGTGATCAGCGCCGACCTCAACCAACAGCTATTCGGCGGTGCCAACAGCGTTGGCCGCACCATTCGCTTGGATGACCACGATTATCAGGTGGTAGGCGTTCTCGAGAGCTGGAATCCGCGGCCACGCTTTTACGACGTCAACAATTCCGATGGCTTTTCCGATCCGCCGGATTTCTTCCTGCCGTTTACGCGTGCTGTAGATCTGCATACCGATACCGCCGGTAACAGCAACTGCTCCGGCAGTGGCGGCCGCGCACCTGGTTGGGACGGTTGGGTCCATTCCGATTGCGTGTGGGTTTCCTTTTGGGCCGAGCTGCCTAACGCCGCAGCAGTGCGGGCCTATCAGAACTACTTGCAGGGATACGGGGCCGAGCAAAATCGCGCCGGTCGATTCCACTGGCCAGCGAATGCGAAGCTGCACGATTTGATGCAGTGGATGGACTACGAGAAAGTCGTTCCGCCCGAATCGCGCATCTCGCTGCTGCTGTCGCTGGGCTTTCTATTAGTGTGCCTGGTCAACACGGTGGGTCTGTTGCTGGCCAAGTTCATGCGCCGATCGGCGGAGATCGGCGTGCGCCGCGCACTGGGTGCATCGCGGCGAGAAATATGGACGCAGTTTTTAGCTGAAGCGGCCATGGTTGGCGTGGCCGGCGGTGTCGTCGGCTTGGCGCTTACCGGCGTCGGCATACTCAGTATCGGTCTGGTGTTCGATCCGGATTACGCACGCCTAGCGCATATGAGCTCGGGGTTGATTGGCCTGACGCTTCTTTCCGCATTGGTGGCGACAATCGGCGCCGCTTTCTACCCCACCTGGCGAGCCGCGCGCGTGCAGCCCGCGTGGCAGCTGAAGTCCAATTGAGGCGACGACGATGCAGATACGCCCCATCATCGCCGCGCTCCGCCATCACAAGGCAGGCACTTTATTGATCGCGCTGCAAATCGCCTTGACGCTGGCGATTGTGTGTAACGCGCTTTTCATCATTCACGCACGGCTGGCGCGTCTCTCGCAGACCAGCGGTATCGATGAGCCTAATTTGCTGGTGATCCACAACGGATGGGCCGGCAAGCCGCAATCTGGCGAGATCGCCTCCCTGATGGCTGCCGATCTCGACACGTTGCGCAAGATTCCCGGCGTAGCGGACGTGTATGCGACCAACACGTATCCGTTGAGCAATGGCGGTATTGCATACGGCATTGGCCATTCGGCCGACAAACTGAAACCCGTTACGACTACGGCAATTTATCTCGCCGACGAAAATGCGCTACCGACGTTGGGTTTGAAGCTGATCGCCGGTAGGAATTTCAGGCCGGACGAGATTGGCCAAATTGGCTTACATGGCGATACCGACCCGTCGGCGATCATCGTTACCAGCGCGCTGGCCAAACTCTTGTTTCCGGACGGTTCTGCGGTTGGAAACGTGGCTTACATAAGTGCGAAGCCAAGCACCATTGTCGGCGTGGTCGAGCGCATGCGCACGCCGTGGGTCGATAGCAGCCTGGCCAAGTGGGCGGATTGCTCAACGCTTATTCCATACCGCCCATTGACGTCCGCGATCCAATATGTGGTTCGTGTTCAACCTGGTCAACTAGAGAATGTGACCCGTCACGTCAGAGCGACGTTGTATGCGGCCAATCGCATGCGGGTCATCAGTCCCAAAGACGGTGTGCAAACCTTTGCCGACATACGTGCCATTGCTTACAACAGCGATCGCGGCATGGCCATTTTGATGAGTGCCATCAGCATCATTTTGCTCATCATTACAGGCGCCGGCATCGTCGGACTCACCAGCTTCTGGGTGGGGCAACGGCGCAAACAAATCGGTGTACGCCGCGCGTTGGGCGCAACACGGCACGACATTCTCAGTTACTTCCTCACCGAAAACCTGTTGATCGGCGTGGGTGGCGTGATCATGGGCGGTGTTCTGGCCATCGGTTTGAACCTGTGGCTCATGAATCAGTTTGAGATGGATCGGTTGGCGCCGGGTTACGTGCTGGCCGGCGTGGTGACGCTGTTGTTGCTCGGGCAAGGCGCTGTCCTGGCGCCGGCTTTGCGCGCTTCGAACGTGCCGCCGGTGGAAGCGACGCGGTCGGTTTGAAGAGTGGAGGTCCTCGCAAGAGGGTCATCAAAAATGAGGGAGGTGCCCCATGTTGGGCTATTACATCGATCTGGCAGTGAGAAGTCTAAAAAGAAGTCCGGGTCTTACGCTGCTGATGATCCTGGCCGTGGGTTTTGGCGTGGCGGCCTCCATGACGACTTATTCAGTGTTCCGTGCGGTGTCGGGCGATCCGATTCCGTGGAAATCTTCGCAACTCTACGTGCCCCAGATCGAGATGTGGGGTCCGAAAGGGCACGGTGGCGACGGCGACAACGGCGATCCGCCGGATGCCATGGATTACACCGACGCGATCGCGTTGATGCACGATCATCGCGCCAAATATCAGTCGGCGATGTACATGATTTCGCCGTCGCTGGTTCCTGCACAAGCTGGCAAGCATCCCATCAATGTCGGCGGACATGCCGTTTATAACGAGTTCTTTCCAATGACGGATGCGCCGTTCCAGTACGGAAGTGGCTGGTCCGCAGCCGAAGACGAGCAGCGTGCAGCGGTCGCGGTGATCAGCGACAAAATCAATCAAAAGCTGTTCGGTGGTACCAACAGTGTCGGCAAGACGATCAACGTCGACAGTAAGGATTACCGTGTCGTCGGTGTCCTGAAGCCGTGGAATCCGCAACCGCGCTTTTACGATGTTTCCAATACGGGCGGATTTACCACGAACGACGAGGATCTGTTTATTCCGTTCCTGCGCGGTATCGATGTGGGCATGGCCAATAGCGGCAATACCAACTGCGTCGAGACACCTGCGCAATCGGGCTTCAAGGGTCTGCAAGAGTCCTCCTGCATTTGGATGTCCTACATGGTCCAGTTGGACGATGCGTCAGCTGCCAAGACCTACAAGAGCTACTTGGATGGTTATGCGAAAGAGCAGCAACATGCTGGGCGCTTCAGTTGGCCGCCGAACAATCGCTTGCGCAATCTGCCTCAGTGGCTGGATGCGGAGCATGTCGTGCCGACCGATACGGAGATCTCACTGCTGGTAGCCATCGGTCTACTCGTCGTCTGCCTGGTGAACACGGCAGGACTCTTGCTCGCGAAGTTTTTGCGTCGAAGCAATGAGATTGGTGTGCGCCGTGCACTGGGCGCGCCGCGTGCCGCGATTTATGCGCAGTTTTTGGTGGAGGCGGCCATCGTGGGTTTTAGTGGCGGTGTGCTTGGATTGCTGTTGACGGGCATCGGTATTCACAGCGTGAGCTGGGTGCTTCCCAAAGACATTGCGAGCCTTGCACGTCTCGACGTACCGCTGCTGTTGCTGACCTTGCTGGTTGCCGTGGTGGCCACAGTGCTGGCCGGCGTCTATCCCACATTCCGTGCCGCGCGTGTACAGCCGGCCTGGCAGTTGAAGTCCAATTGAGGATAAGGAAACGCTCATGAGCCTCCATCCCATACTTGTCGCGTTACGCAAACATAAGGCGGGCGTCATACTGATCGCGCTGCAGATCGCGCTGACACTGGCGATCGTGTGCAACGCGGTTTTCATTATCTATAGCCGCATTGAAAAGGTGAACAGGCCGACCGGCATCAACGAAACCAATCTATTGCTGGTCGAGCAGCAGTGGGTGAGCGCATCGGACGGCGACAGCGCAGCTGGCATCCAGCAATTCGACAGCTTATTGCGCAACGATCTCGATACGTTGAAGCGATTGCCAGATGTCGAATCCGTGGCGCCGATTAATTCAATACCGTTGCTAAATTCGAGCTGGACCGGCGGCATTGCACTGAAGCCGGGCCCCGGGCTAAGCGATAAAAACAACGTCCACACGGCCTACTACTTCGGTGACGAACAAATGGTCGGCACGCTGGGTGTGCACATTATCGCCGGGCGCAATTTCACCTCGGCGGAAATCAACAACAAGGGTATGCGCGATCAGAGCGAACCCAATCTGGTCATCGTGACGCAGGATTTGGCCAAGAAATTGTTTCCCAAAGATTCGGCGGTCGGCAAAGTGGTTTATCTAGACGGAAGCAACACGCCGAGCACGATTATCGGGATCGTCGAGCGGATGCAGATACCCGCGGTCGGCTGGGGCGACAACTTCACCTGGTATTCGACACTGGTGCCGACGCGCGTCAACGCCATCTTCTCCCGCTACATCGTGCGCACTCGCCCGGGCCGCCTGGATTCGGTGAGGCGCAGCATCGTGCCGGCGCTCTATCGCGCCAATCCGATGCGCGTGCTGGACGACGACGATGCCGTGCGCTCGTTCACCGATATCCGGGAGAACGCGTACCGTGCTGACGTAGGTATGGCGGTGCTAATGGGCGTGGTGTGCCTGATTTTGCTGGCAGTCACCGCAGCCGGCATCGTCGGATTGACCAGTTTCTGGGTCGGGCAGCGTCACCGTCAGATCGGCGTCCGGCGTGCGCTTGGTGCGCGCAAGATCGACATCCTGCATTACTTCCAGCTTGAGAATCTGATGATTGCCGGCGGCGGCGCCGTTATCGGCATCGGGCTTGCGCTGGGCCTGAATCGTTGGCTGATGAGCAGCTTCGAGATGCAACGCATGCCGATTTATTACGTCCTGGCCGGGCTGGTCGTGGTGATGGTGCTTGGGCAGGCCGCCGTATTCGTTCCAGCGCGTCGCGCTTCCAACGTGCCGCCGGTGGTGGCAACACGGTCGGCGTGACGCGTTGCCTTCGTGAAATGGGAATTCGCTGGATAAGGGGTGGGCGATGTTCGGTTACTACATAGATCTTGCTGTGCGCAGTCTCAGGCGCAACAAGGTTCTCACCGCGCTGATGATCTTGACGCTGGCGCTGGGCATCGGTGCCTCGATCACGACGCTGACGGTGCTGAAATTGTTGTCCGGCGATCCGATACCCCAAAAAAGCTCGCGACTGTTCTATCCGCAGCTCGATCCCAATACGTTGGATGGCTACGTGGCAGGCAAGACCAAGCCTGATGCCATCATGACCTACCCGGATGCGATGAACTTGCTACACGCACACCGGGCGAAACGTCAGGCAGTGATGGCGCTAACCCAGGCGAAGATCGTTCCACAACACGCGAATGATCATCCTTATTTCACCGATGGCGTAATGACCACCTCGGATTTCTTCGGCATGTTCGATGTGCCATTCCAATACGGCGGCGGTTGGACGGCCGAGGACGACGAGAGTCGCGCCCCCTTGATCGTGATTGCGGACTTTCTCAACGAGAAGTTGTTTGGTGGCGTCAATAGTGTTGGCAAGATCATCCGCATCAACGATCACGACTTCCGGATTGTGGGCGTTTTGAAACATTGGGCACCGCAACCGCGCTTCTATACGCAAGGTTTGGCGGGTCGCGATTACGGTGATGGCGACGCGGTATTTATTCCCTTGCAGACGGCGCGTTCGATGGACATGGGCCCGCAAGACACCGAGTGCTTTGCGGGGGTGACCGACGTGCAGCATCTGGAAACTGCTCCGTGCGAATGGCTCGGTTTGTGGGTGGAACTGGATGACAGCACAGCGGTCGCCGATTACAAGTCTTTTCTCGATGGTTACGTGAAGCAGCAGATCGACTTGGGTCGATTCAAGCGTTCAGACACGGCGCTATTGGATGTGATGGGTTGGTTGAGCGATCAACAAGTGGTGCCCGACGATGCAAGGCTGCAGGCTTATCTCGCTTTCGGTTTCCTGTTGATATGTGTGGTCAATACAGTGGGCCTGCTGCTAGCCAAGTGCCTGCGTCGCTCGCGCGAGATTGGCGTGCGCCGAGCATTGGGTGCTACGCGGCGCGCCATTTTTGCGCAATTCATGGTGGAAGCCGGCCTCATCGGACTCACCGGAGGCCTATTAGGGCTTGTACTTGCCCAGCTTGGACTCTTGGGCGTTAGGCACGAACCGGCCGAATACGCCAGCCTTGCGCATCTGGACGTCGAAATGTTCCTGCTTACGTTTGCTGTGGCACTCGTCGCCAGCCTCATCGCTGGCTTATTGCCGGCGTGGCGCGCGTGCATCATGGCACCCGCTCCTCAACTGAAGGCCGCCTGAGGTGATCATGGACGTTCTGCCGATATTTGCCAGTCTGCGTAAACATCGCATCCCGACCTTATTGATCGTGATGGAGATCGCGCTTGCTTGCGCGGTGTTATGCAATGCCGTGTTCATGATCAGCCGGAGAATAGGGGATATCCACCTGCCAAACGCGGTAGCTGAGCAGGAAATCACGGTGGTCACGTTGCAAGGCACAAATCCCAAGCTTGTCGCCAGCGATATTCCACGCAATTTGGCTGCACTGCGCACCATCGCAGGCGTGCAAGCGGCCGCCATCGCCAGCACGATGCCGCTGAGCCATAAAAATTGGGGCTGGAGTTTCGGGTTGACGCAGAACACCAGTGTCACCGACCAAAAAAATACCAACGTCACCCTGTATTTCCTGGGTGAAGGCGCCGAAAAGACCCTGGGCTTGCAGTTGCGCGAGGGGCGTTTCTTTAACGCAACGGAATATGCCGACAGCACCGTCGGCAACGCGGCGTTGCCGACGACTCATGTGGTGATCGTTAACGAAACAGTGGCCAAGCAACTATGGCCAGATCAGTCGCCGTTGGGCAAGACGATTTATTCCGCACCAAATTACTACACCGTGGTGGGTGTCATTGCGGACGTGCTGCGACCTTTTGTGTCGACGCAGAACGAGCAGAAGTCCTACTACGCCACTTTCTATCCGATGGCGCCTGATCCAGCGCTTGGCTATTACCTATTGCGCAGCGCACCGGCTGATCGTGATCGCATCCTGAAGGAGGCCGTGCAGAAGTTGCAGCAGCTCAATCCTGCTGCGGTAGCTACGGGCGTTACCTATGAAAGCATGCGCGGTAATTATTTCGCCAACACCAACAGCATGGTGTGGACGCTGACTCTGGTGTGCCTGGTGATGCTTGCGGTCACCGCTTTCGGCATCGTCGGCTTGACCAGCTTCTGGGTCGGACAGCGTCGCCGACAGATTGGCATTCGGCGCGCCGTCGGAGCGACGCGCGGGGACATCTTGCGTTACTTCCGGACGGAGAATTTTCTGCTGAGTACGGCGGGTGTGGTCATTGGAATGGGCTTGGCGTTCGCCATCAATCTGTATCTGATGCAGCACTACGAATTAAGCCGTATGCCCTGGTATTACCTGCCGGTCGGTGCCGTCACGCTGTGGCTGCTGGGCCAGCTTGCGGTGATGGGACCTGCGATGCGCGCGGCGGCGGTGCCCCCGGTCGTCGCTACTCATTCGGCCTAAGCGAAAGTAGAACTCAAAGGGATTGTGATGTTTGCCTACTACTTCGAACTCGCTTTGCGAAGCCTCAGGCGTAATCGGGCGCTCACTGCACTGATGGTGTTGGCGATCGCGTTGGGGATTGGCGCCAGCATGACCACATTGACCGTGTTGCATGTGCTTTCGGGCGATCCGCTGCCCGGCCGCAGTGCAACGATCTATTACCCGCAGCTCGATCCGCAGGACATGAAAGACTACACGCCAGGTGTCGAGCCACCGGAGCAACTGACGTGGACCGATGGCATGTACCTCTTGCGTGCGAAGCGGGCAACGCGGCAGGCATTGATGACAGGCGGCATGGTTCCTTTGCAATCGGTGCAGTCGGGCATCGATCCCTTTCAAGCGGCAGCGCTCTACACCACCGCCGATTTCTTTCCGATGTTCGACGTGCCGTTCAAATACGGCAATGGCTGGGGTGTGGGGGAAGATGACAGCAAAGCTCGCGTCGTCGTTATTACTTCAGATCTGAACGACAAGCTGTTCGGCGGGAAAAACAGCGTTGGACAGATCCTGCGCTTGAAGGAAGCAGCATTCCGCATTGTCGGCGTGCTGGGCGATTGGCATCCCAATCCGCATTTCTACGAGTGGTACATGGGAACCTATGCAAGTGACGAAGATGTCTACTTGCCCTTGTCGGCGTCGCGCGATTTGTTGATGGAGCACGACGGATCCACCGAGTGCTGGGGCAATTCCGGTGGCGACCAGAGTCACCTGGAGACGGTCAACTGCATGTGGCTGCAGTTCTGGGTGCAATTGGACAACCCCGCCAGCGTTGCCGCTTACAAAGATTTTCTCCTGCATTACTCGCAAGACCAGCACGCCATGGGCCGATTTGCGCGGCCACCGAATGTTCGTCTGCGCTCCATGATGCAGTGGCTCGATCACATTCAGGTGGTGCCCGACGACACGCGTCTGCAGAGCTGGCTTGCCTTGGGGTTTCTGGCGGTCTGCCTGATCAATACGGTGGGTTTGATGCTGGCCAAATTCATGCGCCGGTCCGGTGAACTTGGCGTGCGTCGTGCACTGGGTGCATCGCAACGCGCGCTATTTGGCCAGTTATTGATGGAGTCGGGAGTGATCGGTATCGCCGGTGGTTTAGGTGGCTTGCTGCTCGCGCTACTAGGTCTATGGTTGGTGCGCCAGCAGCCGGCGGACTACGCCAAGCTGGCGCATATGGACACCACCATGTTGCTGACCACGTTTGTGCTTGCCGTGGGTGCGAGCTTGCTGGCTGGACTGTTGCCAGCCTGGCGTGCGTGCCGTATCGCTCCGGCATTGCAGCTGAAGGGAAATTGACATGGACATTCGACCCATTCTCTCCACGCTACGCCGGCACAAGTTCACGGCATCTTTGTTGATCATGGAAATTGCGTTGACGTGCGCGATCATCTGCAATGCAATCTTCCTGATCGGCCAGCGTCTTGAGCGCATGGATATTGTTTCCGGCGTGGCCGAGCATGAGCTGGTTTACGTCCAGATGGCTTATATCGGTGCGCGCCCCGATGCCATGGCGCGTACTGCAGCTGACCTCGCGGCGTTGCGGGAGATCGCAGGTGTCAAGTCGGTCGCGCTAACCAACGAGTTTCCTTTCGGCCACTCGTCGTCGAACATGGGCTTACGGACCGATCTGACTCAGCAGAAGGATACGATCAACGCCAGTCAGTACCTTGGCGAAAACGTGCTGCCGACGTTGGGTGTCCAGTTGTCGTCCGGGCGTGACTTTCGTCCCGATGAATACCGCGATCTTTCGGATGTATATACAGCACTGAGCCGAGGCGATCTGAACGCGTTGCCAAAGCCTGCTCTGATTACGCGCGCCGTGGCAAATCAATTGTGGCCCGGACAAGATCCGCTGGGTAAGCAGATGTATGTGGGCGGCGGAATTTCCCTGACGGTGGTCGGCGTCATGGCGCAACTGATACGGCCCAACCAATTTGGAGTGGGCACGGAATATAGCGTGATCAATCCGATCCGCATGGATATGTCGCAGGGCATGGCATATGTCATCCGCTGCGCACCGCAGGATCGTGAGCAGGTGTTGAAATCGGCGCTGGCGAAACTCAAGGCGCTCGATCCGAACCGTATCGTGCTAGGGAAAGGCACGTTGGATCAGTTGCGTCAGGATTATTTCCGGAGCGATCGCGCTATGGCCGGCATCTTAGTCGGTGTTTGTCTTGCGCTCCTCATCGTCACGGCGCTTGGCATTGTAGGGCTCGCCAGTTTCTGGGTGGCGCAGCGCAATCGAAGCATTGGCGTGCGCCGCGCGTTGGGCGCCACGCGCGGAAACATCCTGCATTACTTCCAAACCGAGAATTTTCTGTTGACCACGATAGGCATAGCAATCGGCATGGTGCTGGCCTATGGGATCAACCTTTTTCTTATCGTGCACTACGAGTTGCCGCGCATGCCGGGGTTTTATTTTCCGGTAGGTGCGGCGTTGTTGTGGGTGATCGGCCAATGTGCAGTTCTGGGTCCGGCGTTGCGTGCTGCCGCAGTGCCGCCAGTGGTGGCGACGCGTTCAGTGTGATGAAGCTATGACGTGGGCATCGATAACTGCGAACACTACCCATCCTTCCCGGGGAGGCGGCCATTTCGCATCGCCTCGATCGGACATCGAGCGACGCAATGAGAGTTGGATCGCTATACGCGCAAGCGTGAGCCTGGAAAGGGGAGGGTCGTAATGTTGGGCTATTACCTGGACCTGGCTTTGCGTAGCCTCAAACGCAACAAAGTGCTTACCGCGCTTATGGTGCTATCGCTTGCGCTGGGTATTGGCGCGAGCATCACTACCTTGACCGTGTTTCGCCTGTTGTCGGGCGATCCGTTGCCGCAGCGGAGCAGTCAGCTTTTCTATCCGCAACTCGATCCCTATCCCATTGATCAGCCATTCTCGCGAAGCGGAAAGATGCCATGGCTGATGACCTACATCGATGCTATGAACCTCGTGCACGCTCGCAAGGCGCAGCGTCAGGCGGCGATGGCGATGACGCAAGTCAAAGTAGTGCCCATGGGCGCTGGAAAGAAGCCATTTTTCAGCGATGGCGTGATGACGACAGCGGATTTCTTTCCAATGTTCGATACGCCATTCCAATATGGCGCTGGCTGGAGCGGGGCGGACGACGATAATCGTGCGCAGGTCGTAGTGATCGCCGGCTTCCTCAATGACAAGCTGTTTGGTGGCGCTGACAGTGTCGGGCGAAACATACGCGCCGAGGGACATGACTTTCGCATCGTAGGCGTGCTCCGCCATTGGGAGCCCGAACCGCGTTTCTACGGATTGCGCCTCGGTGGACACGACTATGGTCAGGGCGACGCTGTGTTCATGCCGCTGCAATCGGCGCGTGCCGACGGCATGCTGCCGCAGATGACGCTTTCTTTTGGGCCTGAATCGACCGATGCAGCGAATCTGGAAAGCGCGTCGAGCACATGGTTGGGCGTATGGGTACAGCTTTCCGGTGCGGCTGACGTTTCGGCATATCGAACGTTCCTGGCGCACTACGCGGAACAGCAAGTGTTGCTTGGGCGTTTCCAGCGCTCTCGGGTTTCTCTGTCTGGATTGATGCAGTGGCTTGATGATCAAGGAGTGGTGCCTGGCGATGTACGCCTGCAGGTAGGGATGGCGTTTGGATTCCTGCTGATTTGCGTGGTCAACACGGTGGGCTTGCTGCTGGCCAAATGTTTGCGGCGCTCACGGGAGATCGGCGTGCGCCGCGCGCTGGGTGCCTCGCGTGGCGCGATCTTCGCGCAGTTCATGGTGGAGGCGGCCATCATCGGCTTGGCTGGGGGCGTGCTTGGGCTCGTGTTCGCCGAACTAGGGCTGTGGGGTGTGAGGCAACAACCCGCTGAGTACGCCAGCCTGGCTCATCTGGATTTGGGCATGTTCGCTTTTACTTTCGCAGTCGCATTGGTCGCCAGCCTCTTTGCGGGTCTCCTGCCATCGTGGCGGGCATGTGTGGTGGCGCCTGCACCGCAACTGAAAATTGCCTGAGGTCTTATGGAAATTCGACCGATTCTCGCTAGCTTGCGCCGCCACAGGATTCCGGCTTTTCTGATCGTGCTGGAGATTGCTTTGGCCTGTGCTGTGCTGTGCAATGCGGTGTTTATGATCGGCCAGCGCATGGCGGACATTCACATGTCCAACGCCATCGATGAGCAGGACATCTCAGTGATCACCTTGAATGGTGCAGACCCCGGCCGTTCCACCAGCGACATCCCAAGGAATATCGCAGCATTACGCAATGTTGCAGGTGTTGAGGATGTGGCCACGATTACCAGCATGCCCTTGGATACAAATGCTGCGTTAAATAGTTTTACGGCCGTGCCGAACGGGAAAAGCCAGGTCAATTCTTCCGAATATTTCCTCGGTAGTGGCGCGGAGAAAGTGCTTGGCCTGCACCTGTTGCAGGGGCGCTATTTCAACGCTACGGAATATACCGATAGCGATCTGCATAGTTTCCTGTCCACCGGACACGTCGTACTCATCACTCAGAGCGACGCGCAAAGATTGTGGCCAGGACAAAGTCCGCTTGGCAAGCTGCTTTACAGTGGCGAGACAGGATGGACCGTAGTCGGCGTGGTCGATGACGTGCTTGCGCAGGAGCCTGCGTTCAACGGGGGCGAGGGCAGTCATTCCAGCGTGTTCTTTCCGTTGCGTCCGCGCGCCGAGTTGAATGACTACATCCTGCGCAGTAAGCCGCAGGATCGAGATCGTATCGTGCAAAAGGCAGCGCAGCTTCTGGGTGATCTGGAGCCTGGTGCCGTGGTCGAAGCTCATACCTATGCGGCCATGCGCGATACGTATTTCGCCAACAACCGCTCGATGGTCTGGATGCTGTTGTTGGTGTGCGTCGTCATGCTCGCGGTCACCGCGTTCGGCATCGTCGGGCTTACCAGCTTTTGGGTTGGCCAACGTCGTGGACAGATTGGCATTCGCCGTGCCGTAGGTGCTACCCGTGGCCACATCATGCATTACTTCCAGACTGAAAATTTCCTGCTCAGCACGGCCGGCGTGGTGGTCGGCATGGGGCTCGCCTTTGGCATCAACTTGTATCTGATGCGCCACTACGAACTGGGCCGCATGCCCTGGTACTACCTGCCGATCGGGGCTTTCGTGTTGTGGCTGGTGGGGCAACTCGCCGTACTCGCCCCTGCGCTGCGCGCGGCAGCGGTGCCACCGGTGGTGGCGACGCGTTCGGTATGAATCCACTTTCCATCACACCTGCGAGAAGATTGATGAAAACACTGCATACGATGCTGATAGGGATGTTGCTCGTTATCTCGACAGGCGTAATAGCCGCCACCAATGACGCGGCGAAGCCGGGTGCTGCGCCAGACAAGTCGGTGAAGATGTCCCGCGAAGAAGTAACTCGTATCATCGCCAACAGTCGTCGTATTGTTTCGCCCAACGGTGTGGAAGAGTTGGTGAGGGTACCGATTAACGGCACCGATCAATGGCTGTCCATTCGCGGACGCGATCGCCGCAATCCCATTTTGCTGGTGCTACATGGCGGCCCTGCATCGCCGAGCATGCCGGCGGATTACGTGTACCAATCGCCGTGGGAGGACTATTTCACCGTCGTGCAGTGGGATCAGCGCGGTTCCGGCAAAACCTACAACGCCAACACCGAAGCGCAGATGGCGCCGGGGATGACCATCGAAGGCATGACGGACGATGCTGCAAAAGTGGCGCAGTACCTGCGTGAGCATTACGGCAAACAGAAGATATTCCTGCTCGGGCATTCGTGGGGTACGGTGTTGGGTGCGCGTCTTGCGCAACAACATCCCGACTGGTTCTACGTGTATATCGGCGTGGGCCAAGTGGTGAACGTGCGCCGCAACGAGGAAGTCGGCTACAACTTTGCGTTGCGTAGTGCCAAGGCCAGCGGAAATGCTCAGGCCATTCGTGAGCTACTGGCCATCGCGCCCTATCCGGGGACCTCGGCACTGACCCTGCAGCGCCTCGGCGTACGCAGCAAGTGGGAGATGTATTACGGTGGATTGACCTATGGTCGCCAGAACTACGATTTCGTTTCAGATGCCGAACAGCTCTCGCCCGACTACAGCGAAAAGGATCTCGATGCGATCGGTAAGGGCAGCGCGTTCAGCATCGGTCACCTGATGCAGCCCCTGCTGTCGGTCGACTTCGACAACACCACTCATTTTGATTGCCCGGTGATTCTGTTTGTCGGCGCTCACGACGAGACCACGTCGCACGAACTGGCCGAGCAATGGTTCGATAAGCTTCAGGCGCCCTCGAAACATCTGGTGAGCTTCGCGGACTCTGCACATATGGTCATGGATGAACAGCCCGGTCGATTCCTGATGCACCTGGTCAGGGATGCCTTGCCGCTGGCGCAAAAGGCAGGAGACATCGCTCCGGCCGAGGTCGAGCGTGACCGATGACCCCTGCAAGCGCTGTATGTTCGCCGGGGCCGGGAGCGCCTCGGCGCCCATAGCGCGGCTCGTGTGATCAATTTTCATATACGTGGGGCGGTCATCATGGCAACCTTTTGGGCTGGAGCGGCATCCATGCCTGCATGTGTAGAAAACGAATGCGCACCGTACTGATCATTGACGACAACCCGGCCGTGGGCGAGGCGCTGTCGCTGCTGCTTTCGCTGCACGACATCCGGCCACTGGTCGCGCTGACGCCCGAGGACGGCCTTGAAATGCTGGAGCGCGAGTCGGTAGACGTCGTGATCCAAGACATGAATTTCACGGCCGACACCACCTCCGGCGAAGAGGGTGTGGACCTGTTCCGGGCCATCCGGCAGCGCCATGCCGACTTGCCGCTGATCCTGCTCACGGCCTGGACGCACCTGGAAACGGCGGTGGAGCTGGTGAAGGCAGGGGCGGCCGATTACCTGGCCAAGCCGTGGGATGACGCCAAGCTGCTGGCTACGGTCGAGAACCTGCTGGAATTGTCCGAGTCCACCCGCGAAGTGAACCGGACGCGCCAGGAGCGCCGCAAGCGCCGCGACGCGCTGCAGCGCAAATACGACCTGGATGGGCTGATCTTCGCCTCCGAGGCCATGGCGCGTACGCTGGATCTGGCTTGCCAGGTGGCCCGTTCGGATGTGCCGGTGCTGATCACCGGGCCGAATGGTGCGGGCAAGGAGCGCATTGCGGTGATCGTGCATGCCAATTCGGCCGTACGCACGGGGCCGTTCATCGCGGTCAACTGCGGCGCGTTGCCGGGCGAGCTGATCGAGGCCGAACTGTTTGGCGCCGAGGCGGGTGCCTATACCGGTGCCAACAAGGCGCGCGAAGGGCGTTTCGAGCTGGCCGATGGCGGCACGCTGTTCCTGGACGAGATCGGCAACCTGCCGCTGCCCGGCCAGATGAAGCTGTTGCGCGTGCTGGAAACCGGCCAGTTCGAACGGCTGGGCTCAGGCCGCACGCGCAAGGTAAAAGTGCGCGTATTGAGCGCGACCAATGCCGATCTCAAAGCGATGATCCGCGCCGGCACGTTCCGCGAGGACCTGTATTACCGCCTCAACGTGATCGACGTGAATCTGCCGCCGTTATCCGAGCGCATCGACGACATCCTGCCGCTGGCCGAACACTTTCTGGCTGGCCGCGCCCAACTCAACGATGCGGCACGCGAGGCCCTGCTGACGTACCCATGGCCGGGCAACGTGCGCGA
>OUNK010860102.1_pt1 | contig 31239 bp, 31 predicted proteins | sample 1755341 | NCBI WGS metagenome assembly OUNK01 (sample SAMEA3914788, study PRJEB12502) | metagenome | biome: forest; material: soil | place: Canada | collected 2011-07-03 | depth 0.1 m | reverse complement strand
CCTCACCTCAATCCTCTCCCCGGAGGGGAGAGGAAGCAAAATCACTCCCCCACTCGTTTGTGCTTTCGGAGAAAAGCGTTTGGACAAGAACATGAAAATCCTGGTGGTGGACGACTTCTCCACCATGCGGCGAATCGTTCGAAACCTCCTGGTCGAACTAGGCTTCAGCAATCCGTTGATCCAGGAGGCCGACGACGGTCATAACGCGTTGACGATGTTGAAGGCCAACTCCTTCGACATGGTCGTCACCGACTGGAACATGCCGAACATGACCGGCATCGAATTGCTCCAGGCGATTCGCGCCGAGCCCAAGCTGAAAGGCTTGCCGGTGCTGATGGTCACCGCCGAAAACAATCGCGAACAGATCATTGCCGCCGCACAGGCCGGCGTGAACGGTTACATCGTCAAGCCTTTCACGGCGGTCACGCTCAAGGAAAAGCTGGACAAGATCTTTGAACGCCTGGCTGCCAGTGGAGCTTCCGCATGAACGCACCCGTGACCGCTCCGGTGGCTGAAAGCCTGCCGCCCGAAGTCCTTGCACTACTCAATACCCAGGACGGTACCGCGTTCGAGCAGGCGCTGGATGTGATGGTGCGTCAGCGCGAACAGCATCTGTTCCGCGCATTGGGCGTGCTGGCTCGCGATCTGCACGGCGCGGTATCGCGTCTGGGTAGCGACCTGGCCAACGAAGGCGTGCCCGACAGCATGACCGATGCGCGCAACTACCTGGCCGAAGTGCTGGAGATGAGTTCCAAGGCGGCGCATCGCAGCCTGGATTTCGTGGACCGCATGCGTCCGGAAGCCGAAGCGCTGTCCAACAACGCCGCTGCTGTGCTTGATTTCAACAGCAGCGAAACCGATCCGGCCGCCGTGCTGGCGCGACAGGCGAAAGTCTTCGCTAATGCGTGCGGCGAAGGCCTCAACGACATGGTGCTGGTGCAGTCCTGGCAGGATCTGGCGGGTCAGCGCGTGAAGAAAGTCGTCGCCTTTATCGAGAGCGTGGAATCGTCGTTACTGGAACTCGTGCGTCTCACCGGTGCATTGGCCGGTCGCGAAGCGCCGGTGGAAGTGGCCAAGGTTTCCAGCCAGGACGAAGTCGATCGTCTGCTCAGCGAATTCGGATTCTGATCGGATAGGCCTTGATGGATACGTTGAACCCGCTCTTGGACAGCGAGCTGCGTGACGATTTCCTGGTCGAAGCCGGGGAATTAGTACAGCGGCTGGGCGAACAGCTGATCGAGCTGGAAGCCTCGCCGCACGATCGCGAGCTGCTCAATGCGGTGTTTCGTGTTTTTCACACCGTGAAAGGCGGTGCGGGATTCCTGGGCATCGACCCGATGGTGCAGTTGTGCCATTGCGCCGAAGAACTGCTCAACGACGCACGCAACGCTAAGCTAGTGCTGAATGCTGCGCACATGGATGCGCTGCTGGAAGCCCTGGATCTGCTCAACGGCATGATGGCGGCGCTGTCCGCCGGCACGTCGATGTCGCCGCCACCCACCGCACTGTTGCAACGCTTGCAGCCAGTGGTGGAGACAGCGGCGGTAGCTGCGCCGGCGAAGGCGCGTTCTGCCGATCCGATCGAAGCCGAATTCGAAGCCTTGCTCGATACGTTGTATGGGCAAGGTGGTTCACCGGGCGCGCCGGCACATGTCGGCAACGACATCGGCGAAGACGAATTTGAAAGTCTGCTCGACACGCTGCATGGCAAGGGCGCCGCTCCCGGCGCCGCCAAGTCGCCGGTCGCTGCGGAAAAAAACGTAGAAATCAGCGAAGACGAATTCGAGGCGATGCTGGACAGCTTGCATGGCAAGGGCTCGGCGCCCGGTAGTGTTGCTGTCGCGTCCCCTGCGCCCGTGCCCGCTCCCGCACCTGTGGAGGCGACGCGATCGCCCGCAACTGCTAAACCTGCGCAAACCGAAAACACTGTGCGCGTGGACACCACGCGGCTGGATACGCTGGTCAACCGCGCCGGCGAACTGGTGCTGTTGCGCAATCGTTTGTTGAGTTTGGCCACACGCAGCGAGAACGAAGCGCTGTCGGCGATGGCGGGCGATCTCGATCGTGTTTCCGACGATTTGCAAACCGCCGTGCTCGGCATGCGCATGCAGCCGGTGGGGCGCTTGTTCCAACGTTTTCCGCGCATCGTGCGCGACCTTGCGCGTCAGCTCGGCAAAGACATCGAACTGATCCAGGAAGGCGAAGACACGGATCTCGACCGCAGCCTGGTCGAGGCATTGGCCGATCCGCTTATCCATCTGTTGCGCAACGCCGTCGATCATGGCCTGGAAGATCCGGCTGGACGCGAACGTGCCGGCAAGCCCAGCAAGGGCAGGGTGAAACTCTCCGCCAGCCAGCGCGGCGAACGCATCGTGATCTCGGTCAGCGATGACGGTCGCGGCATGGACCCAGAAGTACTGCGCCGCAAGGCGGTGGAAAAAGGCGTGATCGACGCCACGCAGGCAGCACGCCTGTCCGAAGTCGAATGCTACGAATTGATCTTCCGCCCCGGTTTCAGCACAGCCGCAACCATTTCCGACATTTCAGGCCGCGGCGTCGGCATGGATGTGGTGAAGACGCGCGTGGCCGAGTTGGGTGGCACCCTGCGGGTGCACTCGCGATTGGGTCACGGCAGCACGCTTGAACTTACCGTGCCGCTGACGCTTGCGATCCTGCGCGTGCTGATGGTGCGCGTGGGCGATCGTTTGTTCGCGTTGCCATTGAGCAACGTCAGCGAAGTGTTCGAACTGAATCCGCAACACGACCACATGCTCGATGGCCGGCGCGTTGCGGCACACCGCGGCCGTGCGTTGATCCTTGGCGATCTGGGCGACTGGGCGGGCACCGCCGGTCCGGGTGGTCGCCATGTCGTGGTGTTGCACGTGGGTCACATGCATTTGGGTTGCCTGGTGCACGAGGTGATCGGTCGCGAGGACGTGATGGTCAAGCCGCTCGGGCCGCTGTTCGAAGGCGTGCCAGGTGTTGCCGGCGCCACCGTAACGGGCGACGGACGACTCGCGCTCGTTCTGGACTTGGCTGCGCTATCGCAGGAAGGCGGGCGCTTGCTCCCGTCGTTAAAGGTATCCGCCTGATATGGACATCATAAGCATCATCGGCACGATCCTGGCCTTTGTGGTGCTGATTGTCGGCGCCATCCTCAAAGGCACCGACGTATCGGCGCTGTGGAATCCGGCCGCTTTCGTAATCGTGTTTATCGGCACCATCTCCGCACTGATGCTGCACACGCAAGGAAAAGTGCTCAAACGTGCGGCCGGCATGTTGAAGATGGTGTACAAGCCGCCGCAACTGCATCCGTCCGATCTCATCAGCCGCGTGATCGGCTGGAGCGAGATTTCGCGTCGCCAGGGTTTGCTCGGTTTGGAGCCGCATATCGATGCGGAACCCGACCCCTTCGTGAAGAAGGGTTTGCAGTTGCTTGTCGACGGTAGCGAACCGGAAGCCATTCGCACCGTGCTTGAATTGGAAGTGGAAACGCGCGAGCAGGTCGACCTGCATGCCGCGAAAGTATTCGAAACCGGCGGCATCTATTCGCCGACGATGGGCATCATCGGCGCGGTGCTCGGTTTGATGGCCGTGATGCGCGATCTCACCGATCCGGCCAAGCTCGGTCACGGTATCGCGGCGGCGTTTGTTGCCACCATCTACGGCATCAGCCTGGCGAACTTGCTGTTGTTGCCGATTGGTGCGCGACTGAAGGCGCTGATCAACAAGCAGACCCAGGTACGTGAAATTTTGATCGAAGGGCTGATCTCGATTGCGCAGGGCGACAACCCGCGTCAGATCGAGAGCAAGTTGCAGGGCTATCTTGTATGAGACGGCGGCACAAACATGAGGATCATCCCAACCACGAAGCGTGGGTGATTCCCTATGCGGATTTGTTGACCTTGCTGTTGGCGCTGTTCGTCGTGCTGTATGCCATGTCCAGCGTCAACACCACCAAATACCGCGCCTTGGCGCAGGCGATTTCGTCGGCGTTCAACGGTTCGCGCTCCGTCATCCAGCCGGTGACACCTAACGCGCCGCAGTCCAGCATGCCGGTGCCGACCAACAAGCCCGCGCCGATCCCGCGCACGCCACTGGCGCAGATTTTGTTGCCTGTGCAGTCGCAGCACATCACTACACCCGACCCGGCGCAGGCCGCGTCTCCGGATAACAAGAATGAGAAGCTCAGCGATGAGCAGCAAAATCTCGAGCGCATCCGCAGCGAAGTCGAACACGCGTTGCAGCCGTTGATTAACAAAGGCCTGGTCGTGGTAAGGCGCACGCCCAATTGGCTGGAGATCGAGATTCGCACTGATATCCTGTTTCCCAGTGGCGTCGCCACGCTATCGCCGTCCGCTAACGATGTGTTGACCAGCCTGGGCAAGATCCTTGCTCCCTTCGCCAATCCACTGCGCGTGGAAGGCTATACGGACGACGTGCCGATCGATACCACCGTGTATCCCTCGAACTGGGAACTGTCGGCCGCCCGCGCAGCCAGCGTTGCGCGTTTGTTTGCCATACACGGTGTCGATCCGGAACGTCTGGGCATCGTCGGCTGGGGTCAATATCGCCCGGCTGCAGACAATACCAGCGAGGATGGCCGCAATAGAAACCGCCGCGTGCTGGTGGTGGTGCTGAGCGATAAGGCGGCACCGCGCCGGTTCTACACCAACAGCGATCAAATCAATCAGACCGCCGATACCGACACGAATGCGACCGGCGATCAGATCGATGCGTCTGCCGCGTCACCTGCGTCCGTACAGCAAACCGCTGCGGCGATCACTTCCCAAGCCGCGGCGATTCAGTTGCCACCGGCATCTGCGACTCCAGCGCCTGCCATGATTCCCGTGCCGCCAGTCGTCGCGCCCGTGGCAACGCTAGTCACGACACCCGGCGTCGCGCCATCGCCACGTCTGACCACGCCCGACGACAAGGGATAACGCCAGCCCATGAGCCTTGTTCCCAACATCGAAGTCATCGCGCGCGAGCCGTGGTTGTCGTTTCAATTGAACGGTCAGCATTACGCGGTATTGCTTAACCAGGTCAGCGAAGTCATCCGAGATTGCATACCGACGCCCGTGCCGGGTGCGGCGGCCGATCTGCTCGGTGTTTGCCATTTGCGCGGCCACATCGTACCGGTGATGGATGGACGTCGCCGTCTTAGTCTGGATCACGCGGCGCCAAGCGATCCTGCTTCTGTGCGCATCGTGGTGTTGGCGCACGATACGCATCGCGTCGGGTTGCGTGTGGATGCGGTGGGCGATCTATTGCAGCCCAAGGTCGAAGCTATCGAACTGCCTCCCGCTCGCTCGGGACGCGTGGACGATCCCGTGCAGGCCGTGATGGGCTGGCAGGGCGGTTTTGTCGCTTTGTTGGATGTTGCCCGGTTATGTCGTCTCAATCAGGAGTTGCAAGATGTGGCGTGATGCGGTGATCGTTGCCCTGTGCGTGATGCAACTGGCGACGCTTGCGTTGCTATGGCGCCAGGCTCGCCGCGTACCGAGTGTTGCGGTCAACCGGGAAAACGATCAAAGCGATGTGCCTGCATTGATGATGGTCAATGCACTCAACAAGATCGATCATCGCCTGAGTCTGCTGGAAGCGCGCAGCAAATCCACGGATGCGCCACGACGCTCGGTCGAAGTGCCTGCCGTGCAGATGGGAACGTTGCGTTCGGCCAGTCATCACTCGTCCGCGAGCAACTACGAACTGGCACAACATCTGGCGCGCGAAGGCGGCGATCTGGAACAGTTGATGACGCGTTGCGGGCTTTCCCACAACGAAGCGGAGCTGGTACTGCGCCTGCACGCCAAGCGCGCCTAACGAAGCCGTATTACGGTTTGCGCGACACGTCGTAGATGCTGGCAAGCACGGCAGCAGCAGCGGCATATAGAAGCGGCGGCACGTCGGCGTTCATGCGCAATGACACCAACAGCGCTGCAACCTGCGGATCGTGATGCAAAGGCAGGCCCAACGCGTGCGCATGCTTGAAAAGGTTGTCGACGTCAGCGGCACTGAGACTCGACGGCGTCGAGCCCTCGCTGCCCGACAGGCGAAGCACGACTTTGCGTTGCGGCGTAGGCAGCGGCGTTGTCATACAGTGGCCTTCAGAAATACCGCGCTGACGCTATTGCCGGCTTGCGGCAAGCCAAACTGGCAACTGAGCTGGTCGAGGAACAGGCCGGTAGCGTCCAGGCGCGAGCGTATATCCTCGAACTGTTCTTCCAGCCGATCGACCGTATCCCGATGCTGCGCCCACAAGCGCAGGGATAGGCGCAGGCCGCGCAACTGCAGTTCGCCCACGATCGGCCCGAGCGATGGCAGATCCAGAGAAAAGCCGAGCGTCCAGGCCTGCTCTCCTTCCTGTTGCTGTTTCAACAACAGCTGCAACACGTCGGCGCCGTCCGCATCCTGGATCGGGATTTCCACCAGCCAGTTGGCCACGCCTGCCTGCAACTGCGCCACTTCAAGGCGAGCTAGTGCGGATTGCACGTCGGTATAAAGACGCGGCAGAAAATCGGTTGCTTCGCTGCTGTTGGCCAGTTCCGGGGGAAGCGGAAAACGTCCTTGAGGCAATACGCCGCGGTAAAGCAGCGGTGGATCTACTTCGGCGTCGCTGCTTTCGCCAACCAGAGGCTGACCTTTCAAAATGGCAACCAAGCGCAGCAACGCGCCTTTCATATCGTCGTGCGCGGTAGTGGCGTCGCTGGCAGGCGCTTGCGCAAGTTGCGCTTCAAGAAAGATGCCGCTGCGATTGATGGCCTGTCGTAGGCCTTCGCCGGTGGACACTTCTTGCGGCGTGCTCATGCTGTGCTCGAGCAACGCCAATGCCGAACGCAGATACGGCGGCAGCTGGCGCACGATGGACCACTGCGACAGTGCGCCTATCGTGGCGAGCAACGGCGCGTAGCCGTTCTGTTGCGGCAGGCGCTCGCGCAAGGCCTGGTTGACGTTACCGTCGAGTTGGGAGCCGGCGCCGAGTATTTCCAATTGGGGCTGCGCGCCTAGGCTCAGTACGCGGACCTGGAATTGCGGCGGAAGCTTGGTGCCGGGGGCTTCGGCTTCGACGGTGATCGCGCCGATCTGCAACACCATCAAGCCTTGTTCGCTGACGCCGAGCGGACGCGCGGACAGCACACTGCCGATGCGCCAACCTTCCGAGCTGGCGCCGGCAGCGGCACCGAGCCAGGTCAGTGCGGCAACGCTGGTTGGCTGGATGATCACGCGCGGCTCTCCTGGTTGGCGATGGTGCTGTTTCGCACGTTTTCGCGAACCCTGGGGACGATATCGGCGGGGGTGGTTGGAACTTTAGCGGTTTCTTCTCTCACGTCTGAGAAGAGAGTTGAGGGTGAGGGGCACCCTCTCGACACTGCCTCATTCGTCGCCCCGGCGAAGGCCGGGGCCCAGTGACTTTGGCTTTAGCGTGGCTCCATAGCAAGGTTGCTCGCCTGCGGCGGCCTTTCGGTCCCTTCCGGACCCGAGTCACTTTCTCTTGCGTGCCCACGTCCGCGTCTGGAACGCGGACGAACAGCAAAGCTGGCCCGAAGGGCGGAGGGCAGGATGCCCGGAGTCAGAGAAAGTAACCAAAGAGAAGGGCACCCCGAGGGCGCGCTTTGCGGGCCTCCTGCCCGCAAAGTACGCGAAGGGATTACGGGGTTTTTCGACAGCACTTCCTGTGCTGACGAAAAACTGGCCGGCGTCCTGCCGGCTCACTCTGCGAGCTTTCCTCCATCCCTCCGCCGCGCCCTAGGGGCCCCGGGTAGAGCGGCGCGCATCCATGCGCGCACTTTTAAAAAGCAAAACCTTGCGAGCTCTGTGCTAGCGCTGCGCGCTGCGTACGTCTAAGTCCCGTGAAAAGGCTCTAAAGCTGGGTCTGTGCTGGCCGATAAAACTTGCAACAGACTCCCATCGAGGACAGGGCTATGGGCGGCAAGAGCAAGGGTGATGCGGGGACGAGCGGTGGCGCGCGTATTGGTATGCCTGCCGATTTCCGGATCGCGGACGTGATGGATATGCATCGGCAGCTGCGCGATGCGCTGAATGTTTCCCCGGTCGTGCTGGATGGGACCACGGTGGATCGTGTCGATACGGCGGCGCTGCAGTTGTTGGTCGCCTTCCAGCGCGATGCGCAAAAGCGTGGGCATCAGGTGGGTTGGGCGGGTGCTAGCGCACCGTTGTATGACGCGGCGAGCCAGCTGGGTCTGGCACAGACATTGGCATTGCCGGCGAAACAGTCGGCCTGAACTTGAGGTGGAAGATGGCAAAGATTCTTGCGGTAGACGATTCGGCTTCGATGCGCGGCATGGTGGCGCTGACGTTGCGCACCGCTGGCTATGACGTCAGCGAGGCGGAGAACGGTCAGCTGGCGTTGGATTCGGCGGCAGCGTCGCGCTTCGACCTGGTGCTGGCCGACGTCAACATGCCGGTGATGGATGGCATCAGCATGGTGCGCGAATTGCGCACGCGTCCGGAATACAAGGGCGTGCCGATCCTGATGCTGACGACCGAGTCCAACACGGACAAAAAGATGGAAGGCAAGGCGGCGGGTGCGACGGGCTGGTTGGTGAAGCCGTTCGATCCGGAGCAGTTGCTGGCTACCGTTCGCCGCGTTCTCGGTTAAGCACCGCATCTAAAGAGTCCGATCCCTATGAGCACGATCAGCATTGCGCAATTCCACAAAGTCTTTTTCGAAGAAAGCCTGGAAGGGCTGGACGCGATGGAAGCGGCACTGCTGGCGCTCGATGAGGGTGGCGATGCGGAATTGGTGCATAGCATTTTCCGCGCAGCGCATTCGATCAAGGGTGGTGCGGCCACGTTCGGCTTTCCGGACATGGCGTCGTTCACGCATGAAGCGGAATCGCTGCTCGATCAGGTGCGTGACGGTCGGCGCGCCATCGACAAGCCGATTGTCGAATTGATGTTGCGTACCGTCGATTGCCTGCGCGGCATGTTCGATCGTGCACAGGCCGGTCAGCCCTTGGCCGATGCCGGTAGCGAAAGTCTGAAACAGCAATTGGCCGCTGCAGTCGGCCGCGAGATACCGGCAGCGGTGACGAAAGCCGCCACCAAACCCGCGGCGTCCAGTGGGTGGATCATTCAGTTCCGTCCCCACGCTGGCATGTTGGCGGGCGGCAACGACCCGTTGCGTCTATTGCGTGAACTGGCTGCGCTCGGGCAGCTGGTCGTCGAGGCACAGTTGGATCGTGTGCCCGCGCTGGACGCACTCGACCCATCCGAATGCCATCTCGGCTGGCGCCTCGAACTGACCGGTGCGGTCAGTCGCGACGCTATCGCGGCGGTGTTCGAGTGGGTCGAGGACGAGTGCGATCTGAGCATCGAACCACTCGTTGTCGCCGCGCCACCGCCTGCACCGGCTGTCGAAGCCATCGCCGCGCCGGCCGGTGCGGGCGCGGCGGCAGGGACAACGCGCAGCGCAGCTAGCAGCAATGATGCGGGCTCTGTGCGCGTGGGCATCGACAAGATCGACAGCCTGATCGATCTGGTTGGCGAGCTGGTGATTACACAGGCGATGCTCGATCAGTTTCGCGAAGAATTCGATCTATCGCGGCTGAGCATGCTGCAAGATGGGCTGGCGCAGCTGGCGCGACATACGCGCACGCTGCAAGAAAGCGTGATGGGCATTCGCATGCTGCCGATCGGGTCGGTCTTTAACCGTTTCCCCCGGTTGGTGCGCGATCTGAGCCAGAAGCTCGGCAAGCAAGTGAAGCTGGAAATGGTCGGCGAACACACCGAGCTGGATAAGACGGTGCTGGAGAAGATCGGCGATCCGCTGGTGCACCTTGTGCGCAATGCGATCGACCACGGCCTGGAAATGCCAGACAAGCGCCGCGCTGCCGGCAAGAGCGAAGTCGGCACGTTGCGCCTGGAAGCTTTTCATCGCGGCGGCTCCATCGTGGTGGAAATCGTCGACGACGGCGCCGGGCTCAATCGCGACGCGATCATCGCCAAGGCATTGCAGAAAGGTTTGATCACGAGTGGCGAAGGGATTAGTGACGAAGACGTCGGCGACCTGATTTTCCAGCCCGGTTTTTCTACTGCCGCAGTCACCACCGATCTGTCGGGACGCGGTGTGGGCATGGATGTGGTTCGCCGCAACGTGGTGGATCTGGGTGGCAATGTTGCCATCAAGAGCCGCGCAGGTGCCGGCACCACGTTCACCATCACCTTGCCGCTGACGTTGGCGATCATCGATGGCTTGAGCGCGGCGGTGGGCGATGAGTGCTATATCGTGCCGCTGGTATCGATCGTCGAATCCATCCAGTTGCCCGCCGATGCAGTGCGCAGCGTGACCGGCGGCGGCGAGTTGTTCCGCTTCCGTGGCGAATACCTGCCGATCGTGCGTCTGCATCAGCAATTCGGTTGCGCGACGGCGCGTCAGAACATTCAAGACGGTCTGGTGATCGTGGTCGAAGCCGACGGCAATCAGATCGGTTTGTTCGTCGATGAATTGATCGGCCAGCAACAGGCCGTCGTGAAGTCGTTGGAAGCCAATTATCGCCGGGTCGACGGCATTTCCGGCGCGACCATTCTTGCGGATGGTTCGGTCGCGCTGATTGTCGATATCGCCGGAATCATTCGTCTGCAGGGACGACGCAAGGCGGCCTGACGCCGGGCATTGCGACGGCGCTGGAACGGGCCGCCGGTTTCACATTCCACGCATCGATCGCGCCGGAAAGGCTGGCGTGCGCTTGCGCTTGGAATGAATTTGAGTAGCAGCGTGTTCATTCGCACCCGGTCAATTGAAGGTCGTTCTCATGAAGTCCCCGTTGAAACTATTTGATCGCATGAGCCTCGCAGCCAGGGTGTGGCTTGTCATCGCCATCGTTGTGGTTGGGTTGGTGGCGTTGACCGTAATGTCGGCTATTTCCAGCAGAAATCTGCAGATGCAGGCGCGCGAACGCGCGTTGGGCGATCAAGTGGCTAGCGCCACGTCGTTGCTGCAGAGCTATCACGATCGCGCTGCCGCGGGTGAATTCAGCGACGCGGAAGCACAGCGGCGTGCGCTGGCAGCAGTGGCTGCCATGCGCTGGAACGACGGCACGGGCTACGTCTACGTGTTCGATTCCAACCTCATCATGCGCATGCATCCCGTCATGCCGAAACGCGTGGGCAAGAGCATTCGCGACGAGGCCGATTCGACCGGCAAATACATGTATCGGCAGATGCTTGCTGCCGATCAGCGCGACGGCTACGGCATCACCGACTACATGTGGCCGATGCCGGGCAGCAAGGGCGACAAGCTCAAGATGACCTACACCGTTTGGTACAAACCGTGGGATCTGCATGTCGCTGCGGGTGCTTACTTTGTCGATATCGACGCACAGTTCCGTCAGATTTTGATCGGTAGCCTATTGCGCGCTGCGCTGGTCGGGTTGCTGGTGATCCTGGTGGTGTGGCAGTCGATGCGAAGCATCCGTTTGAGCATCGGCGGCGAACCCGCCGTGGCGTTGACGATTGCGAACCACATTGCGGACGGCGACCTGTCCCGAGCCGATGCGCAAACCACGCCACCGCCCGGCAGCCTGCTGGATGCCTTGCAACGCATGCGAGACAAGCTCACCGACATCGTGGGCGAGGTGCAGCAGGGCGCGCAGACCGTCACCACGGCAGCGCAGCAGATCGCGCGCGGCAACGACGACTTGAGCTCGCGTACGCAGGAGCAAGCGTCCAGCCTGGAGGAAACCGCGGCGTCGATGGAGGAGATGACCTCCACCGTGAAGCAAAGCGCGGATAACGCCAATCACGCCAGCCGTCTCGCCGCCGACATGCGCGTGCAAGCACAGCGCGGCGGTGATGTGGCTGCGCGTGCCAGCACGGCGATGCTGGCCATCAAGCAGGCCAGCGGACAAATTGCCGACATCGTCAGTCTGATCGATGAAATCGCTTTTCAAACGAATTTGCTCGCCTTGAACGCAGCGGTCGAAGCGGCACATGCCGGCGAGCAGGGCCATGGCTTCGCCGTGGTCGCCGCCGAGGTGCGCAATTTGGCCCAGCGCAGTGCCCGTGCCGCGAAAGAGATCAAGACGTTGATCGGGGACAGCGTGGAGAAAGTGCAGGCCGGCTCGCAACTCGTGGACGAGTCCGGCAGGGCGCTGGCCGGCATCATCGGCAGCGTGCAAAAGGTCGCCGATATCGTCAACGAGATCGCAGCAGCCAGCCAGGAACAGTCCGGCGGCATCGAACAGGTCAACCATGCCGTCACGCAGATGGACGAAGTGACCCAGCAGAACGCCGCGCTGGTGGAGGAGGCTGCCGCGGCCGCCCGCGCCATGCAGGAACAGGCCGACCTGCTGCAGGCCCAGGTGAGCTATTTCCGGCTACACGGGGACGCGCAAGGCGTTGAAAAAGCGGGTCAATCGGTCGCTAAGCCCTTCCTTCCGGTGCGATTGCCGGAGCCGCTGCTACGGCCCGTGGCGGTCGCCGGGGAGTGGACGGAATTCTGATTTTTCCGGGGTTTGGCAGCTCAAGTTTTGCCCAAATCCGCCGATCCATCTTTCGAACGGGAGCGCCGTGTGGTGCTCCAACGACGAGGCGAAACATGTCCGACCATGCCCGGAGCGATGCGCTCCAGTCGCAGTACCTCACCGTCAACCTCGCGCATGAGGAATACGGTATCGACATCCTGGCCGTGCGCGAGATTCGCGGCTGGACACCGGTGACGCGCATTCCGCAGTCGCCGCACTACGTGCTTGGTGTGCTGAACCTGCGCGGCGCCATCGTGCCGGTGATCGATCTGCGTTTGCGCTTCGGCCTGAATCGCGAGGAATACAACGCCACCACCGTCACCGTGATCATCACGGTAGCCGGACGCCAGTTCGGCGTGGTGGTGGATGCCGTATCCGATGTGATCGACCTGGCAAGCGATGCCTTGCGTCCAGTGCCCGATATGGGCACGACCGTGGACACCGAATATTTGAAAGGACTTACCTCGATCGGCGACCGCATGGTGCTGCTGCTCGATGCAGACAAGCTGCTGCAACCGCAGGATGCACAGATGCTCGAGGCCGCACTGAACGCGGCAGACGATGTGAAAGCCGTGGCCTGAAGGAACAAAACAATGAAACTGAGCTTCCAGAAATTTAAGTTTATGTCGCTCACCATCAAGGCGCGCCTGATCATCTTGGTCGGCCTGCTGGGTGTCATGCTGCTGGCGGGCGCCGCGATCGGTCTGTATTCGATGTCCCAGCAGAACGCTGGTACGCAGCGCATCTACGAATCGGAATTGGTGCCGTCGCAGTACCTGGACACGGTGCGGACCGATTCGCTCAAGTCGTTCATCACACTCAGCGAAGCCGCTGGTCTGGTCGGCAAGGCCGATCAGGTGAAGCAGAAGATGGCGGAATACGACCGCGATCAGAATGAAATGAACGACTACAAGAAGCGTTTTTCCGATCTTCCAATGAGCCCCGCGGTAGCGGCAGCCAGTAAGGAATGGCACTCCACCGATAAGGATTACGACCAAGCCAAGCAGGATGTGCTCGATGCCATCAAGCAGGCCGATACGGGTGCCACCGACCTGGTCGAAATGGAGTTGCGCCCGTTGCTGATGCAGCGCGAAGACGCGCTCTCCAAGCTCGTGCAGGTTCAAAGCACCGAAGGCGGCCAGATCTTTCAGGATCAGATCAAGAGCTATCAGCGCGTAAGACTGATCACCATTATCGCCTTGGCGGCCGGACTGCTCTTTGCGCTGCTTCGCTCGACTTTCTTGATTCGCTCGATCTCCCATGCGTTGGGCTATGCGATGAAAGTGGCCAACGAAATTGCCGGCGGCAAGCTTGGGCACGATATCGAGGTGAAGGGCGCGGACGAGCTCGCCAACTTGCTCGGCGCTTTGCGCACGATGGATCAGCGACTGGTGGAAATCGTCGCCGAAGTACGTCAAGGCTCCGATGCGGTAAGCACCGCTGCACAACAGATCGCACGTGGCAACGACGATCTGAGCCAGCGCACGCAAGAGCAGGCGTCCAGCCTGGAGGAGACTGCCTCGTCGATGGAGGAAATGACCTCCACCGTGAAGCAGAACGCGGAGAACGCCAGCCACGCCAATCAGCTGGCTCGCGGAGCGCGCGAACAGGCCGAGCGTGGTGGCGAAGTGGCGGCGCAGGCGGTTACCGCCATGCGCGAGATCAACTCGTCCAGCCGCAAGATTTCCGACATCGTCAGCTTGATCGATGAAATCGCGTTCCAGACCAACCTGCTCGCGCTTAATGCGGCAGTGGAAGCAGCGCGTGCTGGCGAACAAGGTCGCGGCTTCGCGGTGGTCGCCACCGAAGTGCGTAATCTGGCTCAGCGCAGCGCGGGTGCGGCGAAAGAAATCAAGCTGCTTATCAACGACAGTGCCGAAAAAGTGCGCACGGGCACGGAACTGGTCGATCAGTCTGGCAAGGCGCTCTCGGATATCGTCGACAGCGTCAAGAAGGTTACCGACATCGTTGCGGAAATTGCCGCGGCCAGCCAGGAACAGTCGGCCGGTATCGATCAGGTCAACAACGCCGTGTCGCAGATGGACGAGATGACCCAGCAAAACGCGGCGCTGGTGGAAGAGGCATCGGCCGCAGCGCGTGCCATGCACGAACAGGCTAATGAACTCACCAATCAGGTCGGCTTCTTCAAGCTCGAAGGCGTAACGAAGGATAAGTCCGCTGCCAAAGTGAAGGCTGGCGACACCGTTGTCGCCGAAGCCGAGGCTGTGTTCGCCGCTGTCCGCAAGAGCAGCGCGCCGAGAGTGGCGCCTCGCGCCGTCGAGACGGCAGACGCCGGCGCCTGGAAGGAGTTCTGATCGCATGGCCGCGCGCATCATGGTCGACGATTCGCGCGGCGCGGTCGCAAGCGCTGGGGGATGGTCGCTGGGCGATAGCGATTTTGCGTTCCTCAGCGACTTCGTCTACAAGCACTGCGGCATCGTGCTTGGCGAACACAAGCGACAGTTGGTGCAGGGGCGGCTATTGCGTCGCCTACGCGCACTGGATTTGGATGGCTTCGATGCGTATGTCGATCTTCTGCGCACCGATCCGGATAGCGAACTAGGTGAACTCGCCAGCGCGATCAGCACCAACGTCACCGCGTTCTTCCGCGAAATGCATCACTACGACTTGTTGGTCGATGAGTTGCTGCCGCGCTGGCTTGAAGCCAAACGCAACGGCGGTCGCTTGCGCATATGGTCGGCCGGATGCTCCAGCGGCGAGGAGCCGTATGCGCTGGCGATGGTGCTGGCCGAGGCACTTGAACGCACGGGTAGTAAGGTCGATGCACGCATCCTGGCGACCGATCTGTCGCCGCAAGCGTTGGAAGCGGCACGTTCTGGCACGTATTCGTTGGAGCGGATGGGCGGTATCAGCGAAGCGCGTCGCAATCGCTGGTTCCTGCGTGGTGAAGGTGCTTACGAAGGTCTCGCTTGCGTGCATCCGCGGCTGCGCGAGCTGGTCACCATCCAGCCGCTCAATCTGCTGCACGAATGGCCCATGCGCGGTCCGTTCGACGCGATTTTTTGCCGCAACGTGGTGATCTATTTCGACAAGCCGACCAAGCAGCGCCTGTTTGAGCGCTATGCCGGTTTGTTGGAGCAGGGAGGCTATCTGTTTCTTGGCCATTCCGAGTCGATGTACGGCCTTAGCGATTCGTTCGAACTGGTGGGCCGTACTGTCTATCGGAAGTGCGTGCCATGACTGCCCCTATGTCCAGCGTCGCCGTGAAGCCCGCAGCGACTGGGTCAGTACTGCCCGGCTTCGAACATATGCGCCGGTTCTGGGATCCTACCCATGCCTGTATGACGGTGAAGGTGCTTCCTGGCGAGTTCTACGTCAGTGCCCAGGAGGAAATGGTCTCCACGGTCCTAGGGTCGTGCGTATCGGCATGTATCCGCGACGACGAACGACGTATTGGCGGCATGAACCACTTCATGCTGCCGGAACCTATGGGTGGCGAGCGTAACGATTGGTCTTCGGCGGTAGGGCGTGCAGCACGCTATGGCAGCGATGCCATGGAGCAGCTGATCAACGCGATTCTGAAGGCGGGTGGCAAGCGCGAAGCGTTGACCGTGAAGATCTTTGGCGGCGGTCGTGTGCTGGCACAGATGACCGATGTAGGGCAGCGCAATATCGCCTTCGTGAAGCGTTATCTGGAGACGGAAGGGCTGCGGCTTCTCGCATCCGACGTCGGCGATATCTATCCGCGACAGCTGCAGTTTTTTCCAGCGAGCGGTCGGGTGCGGGTGCGCCAGTTGCGTGGCTTGCGCGATAGCGAATTGGCCGCCAATGAACAGAGCTACCTCAAGCGTTTGGCGAATGATCCGATAAAGGGAGAGGTGGAGCTTTTCTAGCGCCCGCTAGAAAAACTCCACCTCTCGCAGGCCATGGATGGCCTGCCGCGAATCAAACGCTCGTAGCGTTTGATTCTGGCGGAGCTGGTTGCGGCCACGACCGTAACCGGCGAATCGATAAGGGGCAGGAGTCCTTTATCGATATTCACTGGGAAAGGTCAAGTAAACATGTCAAAAGTTCGCGTCCTGGTAGTCGATGATTCCGCACTCGTGCGGAAACTGCTGTCGGCCATGCTCGATTCCGATCCCGGTATCGAGGTCGTCGGCGTGGCTGCCGATCCGCTGATCGCCCGCGACAAGATCAAGCAGCTCAATCCCGACGTGCTGACGCTCGACGTGGAAATGCCGCGCATGGATGGCTTGACCTTCCTGGAAAATTTGATGCGACTGCGGCCGATGCCGGTGGTGATGGTTTCCTCGCTGACCGAGCGTGGCGCAGAAGTGACCTTGCGCGCACTGGAAATCGGCGCAGTGGATTTCTTCACCAAGCCATCCAGCGATCTGGCCAGCAGTTTTGCCGACAGCGCGCAGGAAATCTGCGCCAAAGTGAAGTTGGCGGCGCTTACCCGGCCGCGTGCCTATACGACGGTACAGAAACTCGACGTGCCGCCGCGGCTCACCGCCGATGCGGTGCTCCCGCGTTCGCAATCGCCGGGTACGCGTGGTAGCAGTCGCATCATCGCGGTGGGTGCTTCCACCGGCGGCACCGAAGCGATTCGCGTCCTGCTTGAAGCGATGCCGCCCGATGCGCCGTCGATCGTGATTACCCAACACATCCCTGCGGCATTCAGCGGTCCGTTCGCTACACGCATGAACAACTGTTCGGCCATGCGCGTGTGCGAAGCGCGTGACGGTCAACCGATCCAGCCTGGGCACGCCTACATTGCGCCCGGCGGCGAACATCTGCTGGTGATGTGGGATGGCGCCAAGCATGTTTGCCGCCTGCATGATGGTCCACAGGTCAATCGACACAAGCCCAGCGTCGATGTGCTGTTCCGTTCGATGGCCGCCAGTGTCGGCTCCGCCGCGATCGGCGTGCTGTTGACCGGCATGGGCGACGACGGCGCACGCGGATTGCTGGAGCTGCGTGAAAGCGGTGCGCCAACCTTGGTGCAAGACGAAGCCAGTTCGGTGGTGTGGGGCATGCCAGGCGCCGCCTGGAAGCTCGGTGCCGCCGACGAAAAGATGGCGCTCGAACAGATCGCTGCGCGCTTGCTGGTACTGGCGCAACAACCCACGGTCGGCGCGCGCCGCGCCGCCTCCTGACGTAACGGAACATCTTATGTCCGCTATCACACTTCCCTTCGCTTCGCGCCCGGTGATTGGCATCGGTGCCAGTCTCGCGGCATTGCTGCTGTGTCTCATCTGGAATCCCATCTGGATGGCGCCGGTGTTGGTCACCGCGCTATGTGCAGTTTGGATATTCGAATGCCGACGACTGGCCGCGCCGGCCATCGTGGTTGAGACAGCCATCGATCCCGACAACGCGCCCGTACGCGAAGCGCTGGAAGATGTGCGCGGAGCATTGGTCGACGAACTCGGGCACGCGTCGCGCGAGCTGCATCAGGCGCTGGATCTTCTGCGCGACGCGGTATCCGAGCTGGGCGGCGGTTTCGACGGTTTGTCGCACAAGACGGGCATGCAGCAGTCGTTGCTCAAACAGATCATCGACGTGCAGAACGGCGGCGTATCGGTGCAGGATTTCGCAACGCGCACCGGCGATCTGCTGGAACACTTCGTTGGCCTGATCGTGCAGCTGTCGCGCGAAAGCCTGCGCATCGTTTACCGCATCGACGGTATGTCCAAGGAAATGGACGCAGTGTTTGCGCTGCTCAAGAACGTCAACACGATCGCCGAGGAAACCAACCTGCTGGCACTCAATGCCGCTATCGAAGCGGCGCGCGCCGGTGAGGCGGGGCGTGGTTTCGCGGTAGTGGCGGGGGAAATTCGCAATCTCGCCAGCCATTCGAACCAGTTCAACGAACAGATCGGCAGTCACGTCGAACGCGCGCGCATTGCAATGGAACAGGTGCGCGATCTAGTCGGCGAAATGGCCTCGCAGGATCTCAACGTGGCGCTGTCGGCCAAGGGCGGCATCGATGCGATGATGGCGCATGTGACCGAAAGCGATGCGCGCGCCAGCGCGGTCGCCGACCAGGTTGTGGAGATCAATCGCGGCCTCGGTACCGACGTTTCCACCACCATCCGCTCGCTGCAATTCGAAGACATCTTGAGTCAGCTGCTTAATCAGACGCGCACGCGTCTAGTCGAACTCCAGGGCGTCGCTGCAGAGACCACGCGCGATATCCAGACGCTTGCCTGTGAGTCCGTCGATGCGCAAGTGTTGCGGCAGCATTCCGACCGCGTACGTGAGCGGCTTGCACTGCAACGCGAGAAAGCACGCATCCGTTCGCGTGGGCCCGCCTTGCAGAACACGATGGATGCTGGCGAAATTGAACTGTTTTAAGGAGTGATTGCCATGAATCTCAATGTCCAACACGACACCGAGCAGGATTGCTTGACCCTGCAATTCGGCAACCACTTCGATTTCAGCGTGCATCGCCAATTTCACGAAGCCTGCCTGGGGCAACGCAAGCCCTCGCGCAGCTATGTGATCGATCTGGGCGACGTCGATAGCATGGATAGTTCGGCGCTCGGCATGCTTCTGTTGTTGCGTGAACATGCTGGTGGCGATCGCGCCGAGATCAGCATCGTCAACGCAAGCAGTGCGTTGCGCGGGACGTTGCGTGTGGCCGGTTTCGATAAGCTATTTACGTTGCATTGATGCGGCTCGGGAAAGCATCCAAGGCCTAGGTCTGGAAGGTCCGCCGCTGCCTTGTTGCAGAGGCGTCATCGGTTTGCTTTTCGCGCTCCGACACATCATCAGGTGGATATTTCAGCTGCTCACCTTTCGCAGCGATGCGTCAATGGAGTTCGCTGTCCAAGAGCCGGACGTGATTGCGCAATGCATTCAGTCCGAGGCCGTAGGTATCTGACTTTGGCGTTAGCGCTGTCGCTCGCCAATATCGTAGATGGCGTCGTTGGCCTCAGTGGGCTCAAGCGGCGCTTGTATGCATAGAACGCTTCAAGACGTGTTATTGGCGGTGCCGCGCCGGGTTCTCTCATTTCGCGTCCGCCGTTGCTGAATTAGTGCAAGGCAGCGGATGCATTTTTTTAGAGAGAAATGCCAAAAAAAGGCCGACGGCAGGTAGATGCCGTCGGCAGGTTCACACGCACGTTTATATCTAAGGGGATTACCAGGCGCGAACGTCGACCACGCTGACGGAGTAGCTCTGCATGTCCGACTGATAATGCAGCAGGCGGCCCAGGTCGAAGTCGACCGACTGGCCGGGGCTGATGTTGGTGGTGCCGGCGGGCCAGCCCACCTTGGTGGCCAGCACATTGCCGGAACCGTCCTTCGCGTCGACGCGAACTTGCGCGGCGGCGGCGGAGGTGCAGTTGTTGACCAGCTTGCCCTTCACGCTCAAGCGGGTGGCGACGCCAGTGCCGGTGGCGCTCACCTTGACGTCCTGGATGGCGAAATCAGTAGCCGCGCATGCTGCATGGGCGGCGATGGGGGCGACCATTAGCGCGGTCGCGGCGAGTAGCATTTTCATAGGTCTCAGTTCTCCGGCCGGGGGTGCCACACGAAAGCGGCTCGGATGGGGTATCGGCAGGAGAAGCGGTCAACTTTAGGCCTGCAGACGAGCAAGCCGGGTTTCGCGGGGACAAAAAAATCCCCCGAGTTGCCTCGGGGGACGGGGTATTGCCGGCCGCGGCACCGAAAGGCACAACGGCTTGGTCGTGCTTAGAAGCGGTATTCCACCGAGGCGGAGTACGCGGCAACGTTGGCGCGCGAATGCGACACGCCGATGTTGTCCAAGCTCGTGCTGTTGCCAGCCTGCAGGCGGTAGTTGTCGTAGTTCAGACCGACGCTGAAGTTGTTGGTCACGTCGTAACCCACGCCTACACCGGCGTACAGGCCGTTGTTCCAGGTCTTGTAGCGGTCGCCGCCGAACGCGTCGATGGCGTCGAACTTGGTCTGCGAACGCATGTAACCGGCGTGCGCCGTCACGAACCAGGCCTGGTAGAAGTTGTACTTGGCGTTCACGCCGACGGTGGCGGCGCGCGGCTTGACCGAGAGCTGGCCGGCGTTATCGGCGTACTTGGGCTGGCCCAGGTACACGTAGCCGATTTCCGGGCCGACCAAGCCGTTCCAGCGCCAGCCGAAGCGGACGTTCTGGAACACGCCGTGATCGTGGTTCAGCACATTGCTGTCGACGCGGTACTGGCTCTGGCCCAGCTGGCCGGCGACGAAGAAATTGTCCTGCCAGTTGGTGCTGGCGGCGGGGGTGCTTGTGTCATCCGCATGGGCGGCCTGGCTCAGCACGGGGGACAGGGCGAGGGCGGCCAAGGCGGCCGAGAGGGCTAGCTTATTCATGGAGGACTCCATCTTCTTTGTTTTAGACCGTCGCAACGATGGGGAAGTCGCTGCGAGGGACCGCGCGGGGATACGCGGCGTAACATGATTGTAACATCCGTCTTGCACCAAACTTTCCGCAACCTTCGCGGGCGCGGCCATGGTTCAGCTAGCTGATTGCGCGTTCAGGGACGCGTGATCGCTGGAGAGCTTGGCGGCGCAAGGCGTTGCGCGTGACCTCTGGCAGGGGGGCAGGATGCATAGACGTGGCTAGCATCGTGGTCTTACGCCGTCTTCACATTCATGTTGACGGCTTGTACCGCGCCAGGAGACCACCTTGAACCGCCATCCGCTTGCCGCCGCCATCCTCGCCACCGCGCTGGGGTGCACCGCTTTTGCCGTCTACGCCGACGACGCAGCCACTCCGCAGAACGTGCCTTACAGCGCAGGGACGCTGAAGATTGATGTCGATGCCACCGATATCGCCCACCGCGTGTTCCGCGTGCACGAAGTCGTGCCGGTGGCGCCGGGTCCGCTTACCTTGCTTTATCCGGAGTGGATCCCTGGCAACCATTCGCCGACGGGACCGATCGACAAATTCGCCGGCCTAGTGGTGAAGGCCAACGGCCAGACACTGCCGTGGACGCGCGATCAGTACAACGTCTACGCCTTCCATGTTGACGTGCCGCAAGGTGCCACCTCGGTGGATGTGGAATTCCAGTACCTGTCGCCGCAGGACATGCGCCAGGGCCGCGTGGTGATGACGCCGGAAATGCTCAACCTGCAGTGGAACACCGTGACGCTGTACCCGGCCGGTTACTACGCGCGGCAGATCCAGACCGATCCCAGCGTGAAGCTGCCGGCTGGCTGGCAGTTCGGCTCGGCGCTGGAGGTCGCTTCGCAGGATGGCGACACCGTGCATTTCAAGTCGATCAATTACGACGACCTGGTTGACTCGCCGATCTACGCCGGCAAGTACTTCAAGCGCGTCGATCTCGATCCGGGTGCGAGCACGCCGGTGCACATGGACATCGTTGCCGATGATCCGAAGTACCTTGAGATCACGCCCGAGCAGGTGAAGATCCATCAGGCGCTGATCCAGCAGATGTACAAGCTCTACGGTGCGCATCACTACAACCACTATGACTTCTTGTTCTCGCTCAGCGACAAGATGAGCGGCAACGGTCTGGAACATCATCGTTCCAGCGAAGACGGCACGCCGAGCGGCTACTTCACCGAATGGGACAAGAGCTGGATCATGCGCGATCTGCTGTCGCATGAATTCAACCATTCGTGGGACGGCAAATACCGTCGCGGTGCCGACCTCGCTACGCCTAACTTCAACGTGCCGATGGGCGATTCGCTGTTGTGGGTCTACGAAGGCCAGACGCAGTTCTGGGGTGAGGTGATGGCTGCGCGTTCGGGTCTTTGGAGCAACGATCAGTTCCACGACATGATCGCCGCCGTGGCAGCCAACTACGACAAGGGCCGTCCGGGCCTGGCCACGTGGCGCAACGTGCAGGACACCACCAACGATCCCACCATCGCGCAGCGTCGTCCGTTGCCGTATCGCAACTATCAGGCCAGCGAGGACTACTACTCGGCCGGCCAGATGATCTGGCTTGATGTGGATGGCAAGCTGCGTGAGCTCACCAGCAACAAGAAGACCATCGACGATTTCGGTAAGTCCTTCTTCGGCGTCAACCCTGGTGCGTGGGATGTCGACACCTACACCTTCGAAGATGTGGTGAAGACGCTCAACGACATCGCGCCGTACGATTGGAAGAGCTATCTGCGCACGCGTCTGGATGGTCACGGCCCGCTGATTGGCGGTCTGGCGTCGCATGGTTGGAAACTTGTCTATAACGACAAGCCTTCCGCCGCCATCAAGGCTGCCGAAGCCTTCCGTCACACCGCCGACCTTACCTACTCGCTGGGCTTGTCCATCGGCAAGGAAGGCGCGATCAACGATGTGTTGTGGGATGGCCCGGCCTTTAACGCAGGCCTGTCGCCCGGCATGACGATCGTGGCGATCAACGGCCATAGCTACGATCCGGATGCCGTGAAAGACGCGGTGACCGCAGCGGCGAAGGACAACAGCCAGACCATCGAGCTGCTGGTCAAGAACTTCGATGAGTACAAGACCATCCGCATCGACTACCACGGTGGCCTGAAGTACCCGCACATCGAGCGCGACACCAGCAAGCCCGACACCCTGGCCCAGTTGATCAAGGCTCGGTAATGTCAAATACCCCGCTCCCTTACGAGGGGGCGGGTTTGGCGGGGAACCACGTCCACGCGGAATATCATGCGTGGGCGTGCTCCCCTAACTCCGCTATACTTCCGGTCCGCCCTGGCGCGCACCCTTCGGGTCGCCCATGCCAGCGCGCTGCACATCACGCGCCCGTAGCTCAGCCGGATAGAGTAGTGGCTTCCGAAGCCATTGGTCGGGGGTTCGAATCCCTCCGGGCGCGCCACTCCCCTCGTTTATCGATCCGGTCGATGCCGTGGCCAAATATTGCTCGTGGCGTGCGCACTGTCATAGGCAAGTCGCAATGGGTCATCGTATATTTTGTGCAGCCGACTAACCGACCCTATTGCGAGCCATGAATCGCTGGAAAGCCGCCTCCATCCATTTGTTGATCAGCGTCGTATTGGCCGCACTGATCGGTGCATTGCTTTACTTCGTATGGTTTCCATCGCCCTACTTCGCAGCAGCCGGAGCCAGCGGACTGATCCTGCTTTTGATGGGCGTCGATGTCTGCATCGGCCCGCTGCTCACGTTGTTGGTCGTCAATCGCAATAAGGCGCGTAGATTGTTGCGGTTGGATCTGACCATCATCGGCGTACTGCAGGCCGTCGCATTCGGCTACGGACTGCATGTGATCATTGGCGCGCGACCGGTGTTCATCGTTGCCGAAGTGGATCGCCTGGTGATGGTGTCAGCCGAGCAACTCACCGATGCCGACCTGGCCAAAGGCAGCCGACCCGAATTTCGCAAACGCTCGCTGACCGGGCCGGTATTGGCAGGTGCACTTCCGCCCAAGGGCGCTGCGTCTGGCGACTTCGCGATGCAGGTCATGAGGACCGGTAAAGATATCGATCAACTGCCCCAGTATTATTTGCCCTACGATCAAGCGATAGACGCCGTGATGAAGCGCGCCAAGCCGCTGTCATCGCTCAAGAAGGCAACAGATTCGCAGCGGGCTTATCTCGATCGGCTGCAGGCAGCCACACCTTCGCAGACGCTTGAAGTATTGCCTCTCCAGCGTGGCGATCATAGCTACGCGGCAATCATGTCACCTGAAAGCAAGCGTCCGATCGCGGTGCTACCTATCGACGTCTGGTAACGAGACATGGCGCGATCAGCTTGCTGAGTGATAGATGCGATTCGCACACCGCTATCGAGAACGGACCGCTGGTCGATGTCATCGCGACTGAATGAATGTGCGGCACTAAAAGTCGAGAACAACTGCATCGGATTCAGAGCGCAAACGACGAATAATAACGCGTTAACGCATAGGCTGATCAAAGAACCATAGCGAGCGTGAATTCGGCTTGACTTGCCGAACGCCGTCGCGCCCATAATCACCTGCTTTACTGGGCGGCAACGCGACGCCTGGCCTCAGCCGTTGACCAGCAACGGTGTCGAAGACCGGAACGTTTAGAGCGGTCGTCGTCCTAATATTTAGTGAGGTGAAGCCATGTCCGAAGAAACTGATTCTCAGCGCCGGAATTTTCTTGGCATTGCGGCCATCACGTTGGCTGCCGTTCCGCTAAGTTCCATGGGTACTGCCATCCTTGGATCGCCTGCTGCAGCGATGGCAGCCGATTCGCCCACAACAAAATCAAGTGACGTCAACGCATTTGGCCCGTTGAAACAGATCAACGCCGGCCTGTTAAATGTCGGGTATGTCGACGCCGGTCCGGCAGCCGGCCCGGTGGTCATTCTCTTGCATGGCTGGCCTTACGACATTCATAGCTTCGTTGATGTCGTGCCTTTGTTGGTCGCAAAGGGATATAGGGTGATCGTTCCGCATCTTCGCGGTTATGGCTCGACGCATTTCCTTTCCAGCGAAACGGTCAGGAATGGTCAGCAATCTGTCGTTGCCCTCGACATCATCGCGCTTATGGATGCGCTGAAGATCAAAAAGGCGATTATTGCAGGGTTTGATTGGGGCGCGCGGACAGCTGACATCATGGCGGTGCTTTGGCCAGAACGATGCAAAGCGTTGGTGTCCGTAAGTGGCTATCTGATCGGTAGCCAGGCCGCGGGCAAAACCCCCTTGCCGCCGAGCGCGGAGTTCCAGTGGTGGTATCAGTATTATTTCGCAACCGAACGTGGTCGAGTCGGTTACGACAAGTATCGGCACGATTTTGCAAAACTCATTTGGCAGCTAGCTTCACCAAAGTGGAATTTCGACGACGCTACATTCGATCGTTCGGCCACATCGTTCGAAAATCCCGATCACGTTGCTATCGTCATCCACAATTATCGATGGCGCCTTGGGCTTGCAGAAGGCGAGTCCAAATATGACAACTACGAAAAGCGACTCGCTACAGGCCCCGTCATTACGGTGCCGGCGATAACGCTGGAAGGCGATGCCAACGGTGCACCGCACGTTGATGGCAGCGCCTACGCCAAGAAATTCACGGGCAAATATGCGCACAAAGTTATTACTGGTGGTATTGGGCACAACCTTCCCCAGGAAGCCCCTGCAGCGTTCGCGAATGCGATAGTTGAAGTCGACGGTTATTGACGAGCGCGATTCAGAGACAGGCAAGCGTTTTGCTAACCATTCCGCTCCAGGGCGGAATGGTTGCTCGGTTGAAGCCGCGTGATTGGGCTTGGACTGCAGCGATAGGTCGGCAAACGCAACAGGATCGCACTGGATGTATTATCCGTTATGCAGTTCGACGTGCGCATTCAGCGCAATCCATCTGGCCATCTATCGGGAGCAATGCATGGAAAGCAAGTTCGCCGTCACAGCGCTAGTTATCGTCATGCTCGCATCGTCTGCGATGGTTCACGCCCAGCAGTCCATCCGTCTAACGACACCGGATGCGGTGAGCACGGTGACGAAGCCGGATGCGTACGTTGTGCCCAGCATCGGCAACAGCAAGTCGGATGAATGGAAAGGTCAGCAGCGGTTCGTCGAGCAGCCGAATCGATTCGGAAAAATGTTCCAGGATCAGGCCGCCGAAGCGGGTGATCCCCGGCGCGTTCCCATGTATCTGTTGATACCTTTTGCCCGTGGCCGAAGTCAGCCGACGACCGTTGGCCCTTCGTTGCCCGCGAACAATTCCGTGCCTCTACCCAACGTGGTCAAGGATGTTGGCGCCTTGGTCGCGTCGCTTCGAACGAACGGTTGACCATCGCCCTGCGCAGCCATGCCTGAGCCATAGATGCGCAGGGCGCGGCTTATAGCGATGCCGCCAGGGTGGGATAGTCGATGTATCCGCTGGCACCCGGCGAGTAGAACGTGTCGCGGTTCGGTGTATTGAGCGATGCGCTGGCGCGGAAGCGTTGGTGCAAATCTGGGTTGGCGAGATACGTGCTACCGAAAACGGCGGCATCCGCGTCGCCCTGCGCGATCATCGTCGCGGCCGATTCCTTGGTCAGGCCGCCGCCATGCAGATACGCGCCCTGGAACAGGGGACGCAGCAACGCGCGATAGTCGAACTCGCTCTTGTTGCGAGCCACATGCAGGTACGCCAGCTGCAGCGGTGCAAGTTGCTCCACCAGATAACGATAGGTTTCCTGCGGCGTGTCATCGCTGATGTCGTTGAAACCCATTTCCGGCGAGATCTTGATGCCGACACGATCGCTACCCGCTTCGGCGGCCATGGCGGCGAGCACTTCCAGGATGAAGCGCGCGCGATGAGCGATCGAGCCGCCGTAACGGTCGGTGCGTTGATTGGTGCTGGAGGAGAGGAATTGCTCCGGCAGATAGCCTGACGCAGCATGCAGCTCGACACCATCGAAGCCTGCTTCCAACGCGTTGCGCGTCGCGCGGCGATAATCGTTCACGACGTCGCCGATTTCATCGGTGGTGAGCGCACGCGGCATCACGAAGTCCTGCGGACCGGTCGCCGTGAACACCTTGCCCGCCGGTTGGATGGCGGAGGGCGCAACAGGCGTCGCGCCATCCGGCTGCATGCTTGGATGGGAGATCCGACCACTGTGCATCAATTGCAGAAAGATATGGCCACCCTCGGCATGCACTGCGCTGGTGATGGATTTCCAAGCTTCGATCTGTGCAGCGGAATAGATGCCCGGCGTGCGCACATAACCTTTGCCGGTGGCCGAAGGATAGGTGCCTTCGGTGATGATCAGGCCGGCATCGGCACGCTGGCTGTAATAGGTCGCCGCCAACTCGGAAGGCACGCCGGTGGCGTCATCGGCGCGCGAACGGGTCATCGGTGCCATCACCAGGCGGTTGCGCAAGGTATAGGGGCCGATTCGGGTCGAACTGAAGAGCTTGTCCATGACGAATTCCTGGCTGTGGGAAGGTGGTGCCATGCTGCATTGATCCATTAAAGAGATAAAGGCGTATATTTGAATTTACTATTCCATAAATGGATCAATGGGCGTGGAACTGCTGAACTACATGCGCGTGTTCGTGGAAGTGGCGCGGACCAAGAGCTTTCGCAAGGCGGCCGAGGCGTTGGATATGCCGAATTCGACCGTGTCGCGGCACATCGCGGAGTTGGAAAAGCTGATCGGGCTGCGACTGCTGCATCGCTCCACGCGCAAGGTGGAACTCACGGGCGCGGGCGAAGTGTATTTCCAGCGCTGCCAAAACATCGTGGAAGAGGCGCGCGTCGCGCATGAATCCCTGCTTGATGTGGCAGAGAAGCCAAGCGGCACGTTACGGGTTTCGATGCCGGTCGAATTGGCTACCGGTTTTCTTGCGCCGATCCTGAAGGATTTCGCAGCGACCTATCCGCTGATCAGCTTCGAATTCGATCTGACGCCGCGTCGTGTCGACTTGCAGGCCGATCCGTTCGATCTGGCCATTCGCATCGGGCCGGCACCGACCGCGCCGTCGACACTTGTTGCTCGCCAGATCGCTTTATTGCCGCGTTATTTGTACGCCGCGCCGAGCTATCTGAAGCAGGCACCGCCGCTCACGCATCCCACCGACTTGGTGCATCACGTGTTATGCCTTGCGCAGGGTGCGATGAAGCAGCATGGCGTGCCGAAGACGCTTTATCGTGGCGAAGAAACGGTCGATGTGATGACCGAGTCGCGCTTTGCCACGAACAGTGTTGGCTTGAGTCGCTCGTTGGCCACGCTGGGCGTTTGCATTGCTGTCTTGAGTGACGGACTTGTTCGTGAAGAAGTTGCGCTCGGGCGATTGCGCCGTGTGCTTCCCGAATGGAGCTTCGCGCCAGTTCAAGTGCATGCCCTCACCGAAACGCGTCTGTTGCCGGCGAGAACTCGCTTGTTTATCGATTTCCTGAAGAACGGATTGCAAGAGGCATCGCTTACCGCGAGCTCCGCACCCGTTGGTAAAGCCGTTTCCCGAAGACACAGTTGAAGAAGCCGAAGGTGACGACAGCGGTTTTCGCAGCCGGATTCATTCGAAACTGCGCCGCCAAGCGATATGACCTAAAGCATTGCGTGTAACTAATTTATCGACGCAACTGGCGTGCTTGCGACGCCACTCAGCGCCATCTTTTCCGCATCGTGCTCGGTTTGCTGGGCGGTGACCAACACCGTTATCGCGCGATGAGCATCATCACGATTGCCGACTTCAACCTGGTAGGCATGCTTTGCAGCATCAGGATGTTTCACCAGGGATGAGGCGTATTTCTCCAGGCATCCCGCAAGACCGACATCGTCCACATCGCAAATCGCGACATGCGGCGCATGTGTGTAGACGGGCTCTGCACGGCCATGGCACCAGGACGATGGTTCGTCGATGGCGCCTTCTTCGTCGTTGTATCGACTGCCTTCCTGGCAACCGGTACCTGCTGCAGATGTCGGGACAGCCGTTGCGCCGCATCGACCCGGATTCGAGCCGGAAGTGAGGCAAACGGCTGTAATGTCCTCGGGATCACCGGGTTCGCTGGCGGCGGTGCGCACGACGGTGGAAACAGTCTGAGGGATCGAGTTGAATTGCATCACAGGCTGCATCGTGGTGTGAACGACGGAGCCTGAGATATGCGAAACGGTCAGCACGGGCGACTGCGTCAAAGTCTGGTTGGAATCCGAAGCGCGAGCGGCGAATGTCGTCATCGCGATGACACATACGATGCATGAAGCCAGGACGTAACGCATATTCGTAGTACTCGACAGGGACCGGGGCAAAACGAGGTGCATGTAAAGGGCATCGGCGACGGGGCAGGCGTCTTGAGCTCGAACCCTGGGGAAAGGGTCGGAAGCTCACGATTCTGTGATGCAGTTCGCGTGTTGCCAGGCGGCTGGCGCGCCGCCTGTGCCGGGGAATTCGGCGGGGTTGCGCGCTGCCGTAGCTTCCCGGTGCGGCAGCGCGAAGGTAAGGTAGGCGGGAAGGGGGACAGGGCATCCTATGGAACAACACGACCGGGCGCATTCGAACGCAGGAAACAGTCATGCAGGCGATCAAGCCGGAGCGACATGGCTGACCATGCCCGACGGCCAAAAGCTGTTTCTGCGCGACTGGCCGAATCCGTCAGCGCGCGATGCCGTATTGATCGTGCATGGCCTGGGTGAACACAGCGGGCGCTACGAGCAACTGGCGCAATGGTTTCTGGCACGCGGTTACGCGGTGCGCAGCTACGATCAGCGCGGTCATGGCCGTACGCCTGGTCAACGCTCGGCGCTGCGGCATGGCGACGATCTGCTGCAAGACCTTGCGAACGTCTACAAGGACTATGCCGCCAGCGTCGGGCGATTGCCGCTGCTACTTGGACACAGCATGGGCGGCACCGTCGCGTTGCGCACGGTGCTCGATGGTCGCATTGAGCCGCCTGCACTGGTTCTCTCCTCACCGGCGCTGCGCACTTACGAAGCGCCATGGCTGCGGCAGCTGGCCCGTGTTCTGGCTCGCGTGTTGCCCAACTTGCCGCTTCGCAACGGATTGGCTTTGGATGGCCTGTCGCATGACAAGCAAGTGATCGAGGACTATCGCAACGATCCGCTCTGCAGCGGCAAGGTCACGCCGCGGATGGCCGATTTCATTTTCCGCGCGGGCGCCACCAGCATCGCCGACGCCTGGCGTTTGCGCACACCCACCTTATTGCTGGTCGCCGGCAGCGATCGATTGGTCGACCCTTCCGGTAGTCGTGATTTCTCCGCTGGCGCGTGGGCGACAAAGCGACTCACCAGCCGCTTCTTCGATACGCTTTTCCATGAGCTGTTCAATGAGACCGAAACAGGGCGTCATCAGGTGTTGGCGCAGTTGGCGGATTGGCTACGGCGCAGTACATCCGCGTAAACGGATCGCCTGCATCACAGCATTTTTCGATACACCACGAAACCTGACTTCTCGGCTACCTTGTCATAGAGCTGCATGGCTGTCGCATTGGTCTCGTGCGTATGCCAATACACACGCGGAGATCCCGCGTCGGTGGCGCACCGATAAACTGCATCGATAAGTGCGCGTCCTACGCCCGCGCCCCTGGCCGATTCATGCGTATACAAATCCTGCAGATAGCAGCTCGGCTCCAGCTGGATGGTGCTGCGGTGGAAAAGATAATGCGCCAGCCCAACCACCTTGCCGTCGCTTTCGGCGACCAAGGCGTGCATCGGTTCGTAGGCGTCGAAGAAACGCGCCCAGGTCGACTGTGTGATTTCCGTCGGCAGCGCAGTCGGCCCCGTTCTTCCATAAAAGGCGTTATAGCCCTCCCACAAGGGTAGCCAGGAAGAAAAATCCGCCTTCGTCACGGTCCGGATTAAAAGAGGCTGAGTCATGAACGATCCTTTGAATTCTTATTGATGAGTGTGCAGATGCGGCGCATGCTGAGCGACTGGACACAGAGGTTCCTGATTCATGCCGGTTATGACGTTGGAAATGATGCTCAAGGAGCTTGAGCAGGATCGTTCGTTGCACGAACCGTATCAACTGCGTCGCCGCATCGAGGTGCTCGATCGCCTTGAAACGTGTCTTATTCATACGCCAGATGGGGCGGAATCGACGCTGCTTCGCCAAGCTCAGGCAATATCCGCCGAGCTGGAAGCCATCAACGAGAAGCTTTACCAGTCCATTCGCCGCAAGATTCAGCAAGGTGCCGGTGATGGAGGGCTATACGAATGGGCGACCGTATCGAGCGAAGTGGGGCGTCCGCTCGATCAGCTCAATGGCGTGGGCTATGACTATCTCGACGTGTTGGTTAGCGGTACTTTGCAGTTCGACGAGCCCGACGAGAGCATTGCGTCGTTGGCGCCGGAAATGGTGTTCTATCAGCCGACGCCGGCACGCTACGTCTTCGACCTGATTCGTGACGCTGAGCTCAAGAAAGGCGATGTACTGATCGATCTCGGCTCCGG
>OUNK011150706.1_pt1 | contig 31605 bp, 32 predicted proteins | sample 1755341 | NCBI WGS metagenome assembly OUNK01 (sample SAMEA3914788, study PRJEB12502) | metagenome | biome: forest; material: soil | place: Canada | collected 2011-07-03 | depth 0.1 m | reverse complement strand
TAAGGAAATAATAGCTTTTTAAGCTAAAAATAGCGAACGGCTTTAATTCATGAAACAAAGATGGAAAGCGGTGATGATCGGGTGCGGTGGAATGAGCGGGGCTTGGCTGGCGGCGGTCCGAGATCATTTTGCCGACCGGGTGGAGATCGTGGCCTTGGTCGATCTGAGGCTGGAAGCGGCCAACGCCAAAGCGGCGGAGTTTCAGCTTTCCGATGCCTGGACCGGGACGTCTTTGGAAGAAGCGCTGCAGGCCAAGCGGCCCGATCTGGCGTTTAATTGCACCATTCCGGAGGCCCATGCGGCCACCTGCACGACGGCGCTTCGTGCCGGTTGCCATGTCCTGGTCGAAAAGCCGCTGGCTCCCACCGTCGAGGAGGGAAGGGCGCTTTGCCGGATCGCCGCCGAAGCGGGACGGACTCTCGCGGTCATCCAGAACCGGCGCTATCTGACCGGGGCGGTCGCGGTGCGCCGTTCCCTGGAAAACGGGGATATCGGCGCCATTCACTCCCTTTACGCCGATTTCTTCCTCGGACCCCGCTTCGGGGGCTTCCGCGAGGAGATGAAGCATCCTCTCCTGCTCGATATGGCGATCCATACTTTCGACCAATGTCGGCAATTCCTGGGCCGGAACGCTGAACGGATCACCTGCCATGAATTCAATCCGCCCGGCTCCTGGTTTGCCCAGGGGGCGAGCGCGACGGCATTCTTCGAGATGCAGGGGGGCGCCTGTTTCTCCTATCGGGGCAGCTGGTGTGCCCGGGGCTCCAATACCGCCTGGGCCGCCGGTTGGCGCATCCTGGGGGAGAAAGGAACGCTGCTCTGGGACGGCGAAGAAACGATCACCGTGGAGCGCGTGACCGAACCCTGGGATGGAAAGAGTTTTGTCGAGCCCGTGCAGAGATTGGAAATTCCCGCCGCCTCTCTCGGTGCCGCCGGGCAGGGACACGCGGGGAACCTGGGCGAGTTCCTGCAGGCGGTCGATACCGGGACCCTTCCTCAAACCGTTGCCGCCGACAACCTCCATAGCTTGGCCATGGTCGAGGGAGCGATCGAGAGCGCCCGCCGCGGGGTGGCCGTCCCCATCCTTTGATCGGATAAATTTTCATGACAAACAACATCGACCGCATGATACGGGTGGGAACCTTGGCCGGAAAAGGAGCCAAGACTGCCGATTACATCAAGGCCTTGATTCCGCTCGGCTTCGAATCGTTTCAGATCAATTTCTGGCAGACCCTCGGAGGCCTCGACCTGAAACGGCTCGCCGCCGAGGTCGTTCCCGTCCTTCAGGCCTCGGGCACGATCGTCTCTTCCCTATCGGTTTTCGGCAATCCCCTGGGCGAAGAGGAGATCGATCGGGAAACCGTCCGCGCCTGGAACGAGGCGATCGATGCCGCCGGTGACTTTGGATGCGATCTGGTCACTGGTTTCTCGGGTCGGGTCCGGGGCAAACCCGTTCCGGAATCGATTCCCCGGATGCGTGAGGTATGGATGCCGCTTTTGGAGCGGGCCGCCGCCAAGGGGGTCCAGATCGCCTATGAGAACTGTCCCATGAGCGGGACTTGGCAGTCCGGAGATTGGAATATCGCCTTCAATCCCGATGCCTGGGAGTTGATCTTCGCCGAATTGCCTGCCTCCCACCTCGGCTTGGAATGGGAGCCGTGCCACCAGCTCTGCCAATTGATCGATCCGCTCCCCCAATTGCGCCAATGGATGCCCAGAGTTTTCCACGTCCACGGCAAGGACGCCAGCGTCTATCGGGACATCGTGGCCAAAGATGGGATCGCCGGTCTCCGCCCCTTCGCAGAGCACCGGCATCCCGGCTTCGGGGATACCGATTGGGCCTCGGTGATCTCGATCCTCCGTGCGCATCGCTATACGGGAACCATCGATATCGAAGGCTGGCACGATCCCGTATATAAAGACGACCTCGAAATGACGGGCCAGGTTCACGCGCTCCATTATCTTAAACGGTGCCGGGGAGGGGACTTCGTTCCCAATCCGATCATCGAATGAGGCCTTTCAAAGCCTTGAACGAGGGGTTGTGAGTAGGCCTCGAATCGATAAGTCATCGATTTATAGATTTTTTCGGAATCGGCCGAGTCGGCGCGGCGCTTTTGAATCGGCGCTGTTTCTCTTATGGTTCAAGGGAGGAAAGACACGCGGCGAAATGCTCCCATTGCCTTCTTTCGCGAAGATCGGTAATCAATGAGATTCTGTGATTCGTCTCAAAAAAATAAGGCGGCAACTGGGTCGATGGTGGCGGGGCGAAAACCACTGGATGAAGATCGGTGTTCTTCACCAGTATCCGGCGCGGTCCCTTTCGTTCGTTTGTCCTTCCTTGAGCGCTCTCCCGGCTCCGAAACTCTCGATCGCTTTAGTCACGCCTTCCTACCAACAGGCTTCCTTTCTTCCGGCGACGATCGAGAGCGTCCTCGACCAAGGCTATCCTGATCTCCGCTACGCGGTGATCGACGGAGGTTCGACCGATGGGTCGGCAGGAATCATCGCTCAATACCAGGAGAGGCTCGCCTACGCCATTTCCGAGCCCGATGGCGGGCAATCCGATGCTTTGCGGCGGGGTTTTGAGAAGGTGAGCGGCGATATCATGGGCTGGCTTAATTCGGACGATCTCCTCCTTCCCGGTTCGCTCGATGCCGTTGCCCGCTATTTCGCCGAACATCCGGAGGTCGATGTCGTCTATGGCCATCGGATCGTGATCGATGCCGAAGGGAAGGAGGTGGGGCGCTGGCTGCTTCCCTCTCACCACCCGGAATGTTTTCGCCTTTTTGATATGATTCCCCAGGAGACTTGTTTTTGGCGCCGCTCGATCTGGGAAAAGGTGGGAGGGATCGATTCCTCGTTTCATTTTGCGATGGATTGGGATCTCTTTCTCCGGTTTGAGGGGGCCGGGGCCCGGTTTCGTCGCCTCCCTCTTTTCCTCGGTTGTTTCCGTGTTCACTCCGCCCAAAAGACGAGTTCGCTCTATGACACGACGGGGCAGAAAGAGGTCGATCGTCTCCATCTCCGTGAATTCGGTCGGAAATTCACGCCGGAGGAGCTCAGACCGACCTTCGAAGCTGTCCAATGCCGGGCCGCCTGGGTCGCCCGTCTTTGGGAACGGGGAATCTGGCGCTGAGGGAGGTCATCCCCGGCCCATCGTTTTCGGTCCTTTGACGCTTCCAATGAGCGGTTCCCCGGAGTTCGTGAACAGACCCTAGCTTTTTCTCGAAATACGCCGGAACGGAGCAGCCAAAAAATTGAAGCTTTTTCGAAAGCACCGAGTAATGACTCTTTTTGAGGATTGCATCGCGATTTGCCAGAACAGCACCGTCAGGATCGTCGGCACGGGCCGAAGTTGCTGCGCGAAGTATAAGAGCTTCGGCGGCGGGAGGGAGAGGTTGACGAGGGGGTGGGAAAAGCGGCTCTTGTAGCGTGGAAGAACGATGTTTTTTGCCGCAGGTTCCTTACGAAGAATGCGGCGAAGTTCGAGGAGATAGGGGAGGAAAAGTTCCTTGAGGATCAACTGCGGGATCGGACAATTCCAGTAAAAGCTGATTCCGGGATCGACGAGCCACCGGGCGATGAGGCCGAAGTTGTGGAAGTGATAGAAAATAAGGGGATCGCCATCGATTCGAAGGCCTGACCGATTTGCGGTGATCGTGTAGCCGAGGAGATTCCATGGAGCCAGTCCCGCCCCGGCTTGGCGGAGGACGCAGACGCCGGGGAACTTTTCCGGCCAGTGATCGAGGTATTTTTGATCGGCAAAACGATCGGCTTCGACGAGGTCGTAGCACCATTGGTTGCACCGTTCCCGCCACCATTCGAGGCAAGAGAGCCCATTGGCGTCCCGGCGAAAGGAAAGAAATCCTACGTTGTAGATGCCGTAGCGTTCACGTTCGTTGAGATGGGAGGGGAAGCGATGGCCGATGATCAGGATCGACCGGTTCCCCATTTCCGAGAAAATCGGCTCAGGGTCGGAAAAGAAGTAGAGATCGGCGTCGAGGTAGGTGATCTGGTCGATCTCCGGGTGCCAGTGGAGGAGGCGGAGAGGCAGGGTGGGACTGAGGGTGAAATAGTACTCGATTCGGCTCCGGTTTTCTTTTGCACGCAGGAGCTCGGCGTCTCCCGCCTCCAACTCGGCTAGGGAGATGGCTCGGATTCTTGGCGACGGATGGGATGTGAAATAGCGGTGAGTGGATTCGTCGAGGCAAAGGATGTGAAGGGTAAAGGGAGGGGAGTGGCGTTCCAAGGAGGCAATGAGCGCCAGGCCTCGGGCCAGATAATTAATGTCGAAAAGGGTGCAGTAGTGTCGCACGGGCCGTGGGGATTCGATTATGCCGAGGGTAAGATTTCGAGGAGGGCCGTGCAGACGGTCTCGGCGTCTTGAGGGGGCAGCTCGGGAAAGAGAGGAAGACTGAGGACCTCTGCCGCCGCCCGCTCCGTTTCCAGCAGCGGGAGGGGGATGACGCAAAGATTCTGGTAGCCGGGGTGGAGATGGGCGGGATGGGGGTAGTGGACGAGGGTGAGAATGCCGTTGCCACGGAGCCGCTCGCGCAGAGTATCGCGTTTAGGGTGACGGATGACGAATTGATGCCGGGCGCTAAGAAAATCGGGACCATCTCCTTCGACCAAGCCGATTTTTCCCAAGAGGGCCTGGCGATAGATTTCGCTCAGGGCCCGCCGTTTGTCATTGTCCGCGTTGAGGTGAGGGAGCTTGGCCCGGAGGATGGCCGCTTGGAGTTCATCAAGGCGGGAGTTTTTTCCCGGGAGAACGGCGATCCGCTCCCGATTCCAGCCGTATTGGCGCAGGTGTCTCACCCGATCGGCCAGCGCTCCATCCGAGGTGGCGACGGCGCCGCCATCGCCGATAGCGCCCAGATTCTTCGTAGGGTAAAAGCTGAACGCCGAGGCGATGCCGAAGGTGCCGACGCGGCGACCCCTCCAGGTTGCCCCATGGGCTTGGGCGCAATCCTCAACGACGGCGAGTCCATGCTTTTCTGCTAGGGAGAGGATGTCCTCCATTGCGGCAGGGCGACCATAGAGATGGACAGGGACGATTGCCTTCAGCTTCGGCTTTCCAGAGAGGGTGCCATGATTCCATTCAGAGAGGATTTTTTCGAGAGCTTTGGGGCAGAGAGTGCATGATTCAGGATCGACATCGACGAGGACCGGGGTCGCTCCGGTCAGGGTGATGGCGGCGACCGTGGCGACCGCGGTGTGCGAAACGGTGAGGACGCCGTCTCCGGGGCCGATGTCGAGGGCTCTCAGCGCGAGCTCGATCGCGTCGGTTCCATTGGCGACGCCGATCGAGTGCGAAAGGCCGAGATAGGCTGCAAATTCGTTTTCGAAGGCCGACGTTTCGGAGCCAAGAATATAGCTCTCTCCGACGAGGACCCGGGCGATGGCGGCGTCAATGGCGGTCCGATGCGATAGGTAGGACGATTGCGGGTGGCACTGAAGAATGGAGGGCATCGAAACTTAAGAGTAGAGGGCGAGGTTGGGGCGGTAGTAATCCAGGGTTCGGCGCAGGCCCTCCGTCAAGGAAACGGTCGGCTCCCATCCCAGGAGATTTTTGATTTTCGAAAAATCGGAATAAAAGTCCCCGATGTCGATCTTCTTCCTCTCGGCGGGATATTCCCGGATGTTGAAGTGAGCGGCGGGGACGATTTCAGCGAGGATTTCAGCGAGGCGACGGAGCGAGATCACTTCGGTATCGCCGAGATTGAAGACTTGGCCGATCGCTTCGGGCCTTTCGCCGGTCAGGAGCAGGGCTGCGACGACGTCATCGATATAGTTCAGGTCCCGGAGTTGTTCCCCGCCCCAGACTTCGAAGGGTTCTCCCTGCAAGGCATGGCGTATCCAGATGCCGAGGAATGTCTGGCGTGCGTCTCGAATCCGCATCCGGGGCCCGTAGGTGTTCGTGAGGCGGAGGACGCAGGTGGGGATGCCGTAAACTTGCTGGTAGAGGAGGTGGTAGAATTCTCCGGCCAGTTTGTTGATCCCGTTGACGTCAACGGGCCGCAGAGGGTGCTTTTCATCGACCGGGAGGTAGTCGGGGCGGCCATAAAGCTGGCGGGTGCTGGCAAAGACGATTCGGATCCCGGGATTGTGGTGGCGACAGGTTTCGAGTATCGAGAGTTGGGCCCGGCTATTGATTTCGAGGTCGTCGTTCGGGCGCTGCATCGAATCGAGGTGACTCGTCTGGCCCGCGAGGTTGAAGAGAATATCCTGGTCTTTGACCAGATAGCGGAGGCTATGTTCGTCCCGCACGTCGGAGATGTTTAGCTTCACCCGATCTTCAATGCCCCGAATATTGGCCAGATTTCCGCCATATTCGGGAATCAGACTATCGACGAGGAGGACGTGGCTGCCGAGATCGGCGAGGCGCCCGGCGAGATTTGATCCGATGAAGCCAGCTCCCCCGGTGATCAGGACTTTCTTCTCTGCGTAATAGCTTTTCAAGGTGCTCATAGGGGTTTCGTCGCCTCCATAAAGAAGGAATCGGGTTTAACAGGGGTTCCGTCGGGATAGCTGTCGAGATGATAGGAAGTCCAGCGGGGATCGGCGCTTTCTTGTGCGGCGCGCTTCACGGGATGTTCGAAACCGCACTCCTGCAACAGGCGGGCGAGGGAGTAAGAATCGTAAATCCATTGATGAACCTCTCCTGCCAACCTGAAACGCCCGATCTCGAGGGCTTGGGGGGCGTCGTCGCCTGCGATAAGGCGAAGAAGGTATTCATGGAGACGGTGCGCGATTCGCTCCCAACTGCTGGTCCAAGAGGGACGGGAGGGGGGAGGTGCCGGAAGGTGACGGAGATGATGGATAAGCTGGCTTCCCTCCTCTCCGATCCGCTTGACGATGAAGGCTTCGTTCAAGAGGGGGTCGCGTTTGAGAAAATTAACCATGGCACCGCCGCTTCGCTCGCGAACCGTCTGATCGTACATTTCGAGGAGGACCCAACGATAATCCTCCTCGGCGTTCGGGAGATTTTGACGGGCGTTTCGAAGTTTTTCAAGGTAGAGGAGAACGATTTCTTCGAGATCTGGTGTCGCGATACGCAGTAGCCCGCCAGGACGGAGTACTCGGAGGCATTCGCGAAGGAAAAATGGAGCCTCGTGCTGACGCATGTGCTCGATGATGTTCGAGTGATAGACGATGGCGCAGTGGTCATTAGGCAGAGGGATGCCTTTTCTGAGGTCGTGGGCGATGACCGCAGGCGAGTGAGCCACGATATCGATATTGATCCAATCGGGATGGTATCGACGGCCGCATCCGAGGTTGGCCATGGGAGGGGGCAGAGGCGTGCTCAAATCGGGTCCTTTTTTTGAAGAATAAAGCCTTTGAAGAAAGCATTTTCATCGTTGGGACGGACGATGTCGGATCCGGGGAATTCGGCGATCAAACGGTATCCTCCCGCTTCGAAGGCGGAGAGGAGATGGGTTTCGCCAAAAAACCACGCCGGATAGCTCGCATGATAGATGTTGTCCGGGATGTGCTGTACAGTCAGACGATCCCGATCTCTGACGAGAAGGGGAGTTCGGTCGATAAGGAGATGGCGGATGCCGAGGGAAAGCAGTTGGGCGAGAGTGCCGTAGGGGTCGGGCAGATAAGCGAGGACACTCGAAAGAAGAAGGGTATTGGGTTGTCGTTGAGCCATGCAGGCTTCGGGATTGCGATAGAATCGTAGAATTTCATCCTCGAAATAGCTCTTTCCCCGCTCGACATGGGCCGGCTGTTCGACAATCGACCATTCGAGGGGGGAGATGGCATGGAGGAATGGGCGGCACTGAAAGTAGGTGGTACCTAGTGAGCCGCCATAGTCGAGGACGCTAAGTCGGCCTTTGTCAATCAAGGCAGCTCGAAGAAGGCCGCTCAAAAGTGGAAAGGGATACTCGGGCTTGTCGAAGAGAACGGAGTCCCGCTCAAAGGCAGCCTCTCCGCGTTTGACTTTCAGAAGGGCTGCGCACGTTTTGTCGAGGATGAGGGGGGCGTCGTAGCCTTGAGCATTAGCGTTGGCTGTAGCCCAGTCGGGGTAATTTCCGGTGAAAGAAATGTGACCGTCTTCTGGAATTGGAAGGGGTTTTTTGCCGAGAAAATGGAAAAGGGTCCGCATGATCGAGAGGTTCTTTTTCACGATCCTCCTTTCAGCCAGGAGATAAGATTCTCGCGGCTGCGACGAAGGTGCGTGACGATCGATTTCTTCGGCTTTGATCTCGTTCTGGAGGGAATTGGAAAAGATCCCTTCCAAAGGGAGGCGCAATCGGATTCTTCAATTGGGGCGGGCCATTCATCGGGCAGATCGACCTGTTCAGGGAGGGTGACAGACCAATGGAAAGAATTCGGAGTGAAGTTCGTCGCCGCCGTATCGAGGCCGACGTGGTCGATCATCGGATGAGAGGGACGAAGACAGAGGCCTCGGTGGACGATATGCCAGTAGAGAAAACGGACGGCCCAGATATTCCGCGCATGTTCGGCGTCGGCCATTTCCGAGAGGTCGCTGCCGTAGAGATCCGGGGCGATCCCGAGGCGGGTGCATTTGTCCCGGAGCGTTGCCGCGTCTTGCTTCTCGATTCCCTGCCAAGCCCGTCTCCATGTGGCCCAGCCCCAGCACTCGGCCCTTCCGTCGAAGTAAGGGCGGCCGGCAGCGGCTGGAGGTTGAACGCGTGGATGGGTCCAGCCGGTGATACTCATGACTTTCGGCTCGTTCCGATATCGGTCCAGAGCGGCGGAAAAAAAGGCATAAGTGCCGGCGGTCAGGATAAGGTCGTCTTCGAGGACGATGATTTGTTCTTCCTGCCCGAGAACTTCGCTGACGCCGGAGAGGATTGATTTGCCCAAGCCGAGATTTTTCTCCCGGCAGACCAACCGCACTTCACACCACGTGATATTGCGGATGAGAGCTGTAACCTCTTCGACGACATGGGTCTGTTGCTCAGTCTTGGGGCCGTCGACATAGGCGTAAAGAAGGGGAATCCGTTCCCGCCGAAGACATTCGAGAACTTGCCGGGTGTGCTGCGGCCGCGCATAGGCGAAAAGAAGAACCGGAGTTTTCATGACTTTGGCGGAAGCGCGAGGAGGTATTCCGGGCCTAGGTGAAAATAGCCGCAGTGATGAGGGATGGTGGCAGGAACGATCGAAGCTTGCCAGAGACAAACTGATCGCCGGCAAAACAGCTGGAAGAAATTGATCTTTCGAAGCATCATTTTGGGAGCGCCTTCATATCCTCTGTTTTATGCCACCCTTGGGATGTGGCTTATGGCCAGAACATTCATTCTTTATTTTCATTTCATTTTTTATTGAACAAAATAAAATATCCAAGACAATTCCTGACAATCGCTCGTTCCTCAATGAATATGCCTCCCCAGAAAATTTTGGCCCTTATTCCGGCGCGTGGAGGTTCTGTCGGCATTCCCCGAAAGAATCTTCAGCTGCTGGGGGGAAAGCCCCTCTTGGTCTGGACCATTGAGGCGGCGCAAGCTTTGGGAGCGTCCTGTCGGGTGGTTGTTTCGACCGATGACGATGAGATCTCTTCCTGTGCGATCTCGGCGGGTGCCGAGCACATCCGCCGTCCCGCCGATATCTCGACGGGCACGGCATCTTCGGAGGTGGCGCTCTCCCACTCCCTGAAATTCCTTGCCGAACAGGAAAATTACCATCCTGATGTCGTCGGATTTTTTCAATGCACCGCCCCATTCCGCACGGGAAAGCATGTGGCGGAGGCCTATGCCCAATTCCTTCGTGAAGGTGCCGATTCGCTGATCTCCGTTCATCGGGAAGCCTGTTTTCTCTGGAGAAAAGAAAACGAAAGTTGGGTCCCCATCAACCATCCCATCACCCATCGTCTGCGGCGCCAGGAGATCGATCAATTCGAGGAAAACGGGGCAATCTACTTTTTCAAGCCTTGGATCTTGCGAGACCTGGGAATGCGCTTTGGTGGCAAAGTCTCCGCCTATGAGCTTTCCCCGGAAGCCGGTTTCGATATCGATACTCCGCTCGATCTTGAGACGGCGCGCCAGTTTCTCTCCGAAAAGCATGATCTTTAATTGGCCCTCCTTTCTGATTCGCACCGCTATTCCTTTGCTCGATATTCCGTGTTGATTTTGTTGAAATCGTCCATTATCCCGCCCTTCCTTTTATGATGAAACCGTCGCTTTCCGCCGCTGGAATACTCCCTCAAGCGGCTGTTCTCTCCGACTCAGAAGTGCAATTGATCGATATTTGCGTTCGGATATCGCAGTTTGTAGGACTTCCGAAATCGGTGGGCGAAATTTACGGGCTTCTCTTCGTCTCCTCTTCGCCTCTTTCCTTAGACGTCGTCTGTCAAAAACTGAGCCTCAGCAAAGGCTCCGCCAGTCAAGGTCTCAAGCACCTTCGCGCCTACGGCGCCGTAAAGTCGAACTATATAGCTGGAGACCGTCGGGATCATTATATCGCCGAAACCGATTTGAATACCCTTCTCAACGGTTTCTTGAAGGAGCGAATCGCACCGGGCATCGCTGATCTCGCCGAACGGCTCGGTCGAATCGAGGAGGAGACGGCAAAACTCTCTCCCGCCGAGCAGCGGGCCGCGAAGGAACGGCTCGCCCAGCTGAGGCAATGGCAGCGGCAGGCCGCGAAGATTCTTCCCCTTGCCAACACCTTGCTCGGTAAATAGCCGCCCCTATTCGAGATGAAACAACGCATTGTCATTGAGGCCGTCAAGCCCTGGAAGCCATTCGATTTCGCCGAGATCTTTCGTTATCGGGACATGCTCTATTTCAAGATCATCAACGCCTACAAGGCCGATCATCGCCAAACGATCCTCAGCTACTTCTGGGCGGTCATCGACCCGTTCACGAAGATCATTTTCTTCTATTTGATCTTCGGAAAAATCGCCCACGTCGCGACCGGCCATATCCCTTACCTCGCCTTCAATGCCTCAGGGATCGTGCTCTGGAACTTCATCGGGATTTGCCTGAACACCTCGATCAGCAGCCTGACCAACGAAAGTATGCTCCTTCAGAAAATCTACTTTCCACGGCTTTTCATTCCGCTCGTCCCCTGCATCTCTCAAGTGCCGAATTTCCTTCTGAATCTTGTCATCACCTTGGGCCTTCTCGCTTTTCTCGGTTTCACGCCGACATGGAGGCTCCTCGGCATCTTTCCGATTTTTCTCTTTTCCATCGTGATCGCTTATTCGGTCGGCCTTCTCCTTTCGAGCTACGCGCTTCAATATCGCGATATTCGCCGTCTTTGGGGCGGAATCATGCAATTCATGGTTTACACAGTTCCCGTCGCCTATCCGCTTTCGGCCGTTCCTCCGCTGTGGCGTAATGTCTATCTTCTCAATCCAATGGCGGCTGCCGTCGAGGGCTTTCGGTGCTCTCTCCTCGGCCAACCGGTGCCCTGGATGTGGCTCGGGATCGATGCCGTGGTCGTTTTCATCATCTTTTATTTTTCAGCGGGGATTTTTCGGATGAGAGAGCCTCTCATCATCGATGCCGCCTGAGCACCCCCTCGATATGAACTCCGACACCACGATCTGCGTCGAAAACCTCGGCAAACGGTTTCGCATCCCACCGACCGAGGGGGAGCAGCCGAAAGGCCTCATCAACCTGTTGAGCACCCCTATCAGGCTCTTTCGTGAAATCCGATCACTCACCAAGTTTGATGAAAAAGAGGACAGCTCGGTCTTCTGGGCCCTTAAGGGGATCGATTTCGAGGTGAAGCGGGGGGAGATCCTCGGCATTATCGGGCGGAATGGCGCCGGCAAGAGCACACTGCTGAAAATCCTCAGTCGCATCGTCGCTCCGACGACCGGTCGCATCGAAATCAACGGCCGCGTGACCAGCCTCTTGGAGGTCGGAACTGGTTTCCATCCCGACCTGACCGGCCGGGAGAATATCTACATGAACGGCACCCTTCATGGGATGTCGAAACGGGAGATCGACAAAAAACTCGATGAGATCATCGATTTCTCCGGAATCGAGCGGTTCATCGACGTCCCGATCAAGCGCTATTCGAGCGGCATGGGGGTCCGCCTCGGCTTCTCCGTCGCCGCTTTTCTGGAGCCGGAAATCTTGATCCTCGACGAGGTCCTCTCCGTCGGCGACGTGAAATTTCAGCAAAAATGCACCAAAAAAATCAAGGAGACGGTCGAGTCGGGTTGCACCGTCATCTTCGTCAGCCATAATATCGCCGCCCATTCGGTGATGTGCGATACCGGCCTCGTCCTCGATCATGGGCGGGTCCTCTTCCATGGAGGGATCGGCGGGGCAATCTCCTCCTACCTCCGCCTGGAGGAGCAGAAGACGACGTCATTCACGTGCGCTACCGATCCTGAGCGCCCATGTGACATTATCAGCGGACGGATCTTGAAAGAAGACGGCTCGGAGGGGGACTCTTACGATTTCAACGAACCGATTTTCATCGAGGCTGATTTGGAGGTTCGAGAGCCGCTTGAAGGGCTGCAGTTTTCCCTCGCCATCGCGCGCAATATGAACGAGGTCTTCCGCGCTTTCGATACGGACGGGGGTGATCCTCTCGCGCTCAAGGAGCCGGGTCGGTACCGCTTCCGTTACCGGATTCCGGGAGGCATTCTTAAGGCAGGGGTTCTGCATGTGAGTTTCGATATCGGCTCTCCGAGTATCTTGTATCAGCATCTCCCATTCGTCATGATGACGACGATTCTCGAGCTTTCGGAAGTCACCACGCATCGAAGCTATCGTCAGGATCGTCCCGGGGAAATCCGGGCTCCGGGTGCTTGGACTATCGATTTTTTGTCGTAAGCGAATTCTAAATCGAGTTCCATTGCATGAAAAAAGGCCGGCAAGTTACTGAATATCGCGGTCGCCTCTTCAATTCGTTCGTCGACTGCAGAATCGAAGATCTCGATAAGCGTTTTTCAAAGGCGGAACAACTTTTTCGTAATGTCGCAAAAAAGCTGAGATCAAAATCAAAAAAGATCGTTTTATGAACGTGTCTCATTCCAGCTGGAATGCTATTTCCCCTGAAGTTGCGGCGAAGTATCTCGATGGGCATGGACACCCGTGTCCGGTATCGAAGGAAATACTCTGTCGGCTGCTTCGCCACTACTGCCCGGATTCTTCGAATCATGTTCTCGATATGGGCTGCGGGAATGCGCATCTTTTCGGGGCATTGAGAGAAATGGGTTTGGGATGTCGTTATACAGGAATCGATGTTTCCGAGCCTCTCCTGGCGGCCGCCCGTCAACGGTATGGGAATGAGCTTAGCTTTGGGCTGATTCATTCAGACGTCAATTATCCGGAAAAGCTCCCCGGCGCTTGTGACGTCGCCATCTACTCTCATGTTCTCGAAATGATCGAGTCGCCGGAAAGCTCACTTCAACTTGTTCGGAAAGTCGCTTCTAAAATCATCATCCGCTTTTTTGAGCCTCCCGATTACGACTGCGACAGTGTCGAATTGCGGGTTCAGGATCTCGGGGCGGGACTGGTTCCCTATCTGCGGAGAAAGATGTCGCATGATCATTATCGTCTGATCCTTTCACGGTTGAGATGCCGCAGGGTCGATATTTACCGGGCCCCATCGAAGGATCAGGTCCACGTTCTCCATTTTTAGAGCACCCAAAAAAACGAGAAGCAATCTGACAGCTCGCGATCATTATCGATCAAGATTTTAACTAAAACCGTCCGAACATCGGTCCTTACAATGAACTTATTCCAATTTCTCTGCCGTCCCAAAGGTTCCGTTGTTATTCTCGATGCGGAGCGAAAGCTGGGAGATTTCAGCCTTCCTCCATCGGACTATGACACCTCGCTCTGCAAAGAAAATGAAGCGCGGCGTTTTCTCTTCGGCATTGAGGGAAGAGGGCTTCGCTTTCTCGATGTCGGAGGGCGCGATGGTAAGCTCACTTATTTATTAGGCATTCATAAAGACCTAGCTATCGACGAGGTGTTTTATGAGGAGAATCGAAAGCATTTCTATGAAAAGTATGAATACTACGGTCTCGATATCGCTCCGGAAAGTGATCCTCGTGTTTTAGGCGGAGATATCTGTTCGGAAAAATTCTTGGATGATTTTCCGGCCTTCCGTGAGGGATTCGATTACATTTATAGCAATAATGTCTTCGAGCATTTGCGAAAACCTTGGATAGCCGCTCAACATATCTGGAATCTTCTAAAGCGGGGGGGTGTGTGCTCCATTGCGGTTCCTTTTTCTCAGAGATATCATGAATCTCCTGGGGATTTTTTTCGCTACACCCATACCGGAATCCTTTCCTTATTTGAGGACCAGGGCCCCTTGGAAGTTCTTGCGAGTGGTTACGATATTCAAGGTCGCCGCACTAATTGGCAGGGAGGAGGGAAGGCTATGGATATTGTTCCTGTCGATCACTTTGGGGCGTGGCGTGAATCATGGTTTTCCGTCTGTATTCTCCGGAAGAAATAGCCGCCTCATCGATTCAAGTCGTTCGTTTTGCTTACCGTTTATCTATTGTGGCCTGCATTCTAAAACTTCCTGGTACCCACGGCAAGGGCGTCGTTACCTTCACCACTCAGGAGCGTGACCTCTTTATCCTTCCCGATCGCCGGTTGCAGGATCGGATTGAGCGACTGAAATCGGCTTGGCTTGTCGGCCTTCATCACAACTGGCACGACTGGTCCTTTCGCTATAATCCCTTGTTCGATTTTAGCATGGCGGGAGAGGACGATCTTCGCGTAAGTGGCGGAAAGGAAGTCCCCCTTGTTCCGATGGACGCCTGCAATTTCATCCCGCCCTGCTTCATGCGCCGTAATGAAGGAGAAAAATTTTGGGACATCCTCTACGTTGCGCGGGCCGTTTTCTTCAAAAAGATTCCCGAATTTCTCCAGATCATCAGACGCCTTTACGATAACGGGCACCCTCTCCGCGTCCTCTTTCTTTGTCCCATCCCTCCCTATGATCGGAAGAGCCGGAAGACCTCCTATCGCGATATCCGTCGGGAATTCGAGGCGCTCTTTACGCCCGAAGAGCGGCATCGTTTCACCTTGATCACTTTTGAAGCCGATTATCCCTTTCCCCTCGACCTTGAGACGCTCGCCCATTTTTATCGCTCCTCGAAAGTCTTCGTCCATGCCCCCGACGACGAGCGGCGCTGCCGTGTCGCCTCCTATGCGTGGGCCGCGGGCCTCCCCGTCGTCGGAATGGACTGTGTTGGCTCCCTCCTTCCTTCAGAGCTGCGACGTCCCCCCATTTTTTACCGCGCTGAAAGCCATGCACGATTCGACGAGGCGATCCTTGCCGCGCTCGGCGTCCCTTCCGAATCCTCGTCCGCGCGGGAAGAGGCGACCCTTTTTTTCTCCCCTGAAGAATCTCTCCGTAAACTTTTACTTCATCTCCGTGCCCAGATGGAGCGAACGGGCGCGGCTTGGGAGGAAAGCTCCCTTTTCGTAGAAAAACTTGATATCCGTCTTGGCCGCCACCATGCCGATATGACCGGTCCTAATCACCTCCGTCCCGGCATAGCGGCGTTTCTCGATCTACTCGAAGATCGTTCACAATGGGCGAGCCTCTCCGGTCCCGATCCAGAACGGAGGTTTGAAAATCTCCTTTCGACCGTCCAAGGAGAGGGCTGCGCGGGCGGCTTGAGTCGCGTCTTGGCCCGTCTTATTCCGACCATTCGTTGACATTTATACAATATGATTATGATGCCTTCTCGTTCAGATTCCCGTCGCATCGCTTACCTTCACTGATTGCCCCTTGCAACCGATGAACTCTCCTGAGGAAAAATGATGCTCACAAAACTTGAAAAAACAGTCCGGCAGGAACTCACTAATCGCCGCCGGGAAAAAAAGAAAATTCTTCCGCACCCGAACGATGGAGAAGGTCTCCGCGTCCTCAGGGAGGTGGCGAAGAAAGGCTATTCCGTTCTTTCCAATCACCGAACGCCGGAAGAGTGCGCCATCTTTCGTTCCGAGATCGATCGTCTCTGCGAGGTCTATAGGGAAGAAATTTGGCGAGGTCCGTTGGATTCTGATCATCGCATTTTCGGCTCGAACCATCTTTCCGATCCCATCTCTTCCATGTGGGAGGATCCTTTTCTCCGCCGCATCATCGAGAACTACGAGCGCAGCACTAAGATCGTGGGTTTCACCTTGGCCGCCCGGCTCGAATATCGGCCGGGGAATCCCGGCTCGGGCGACGGATGGCATCGGGATCGCGCCGATGCCAAGCAGACGAAGGCGATGCTCTATGTCTCCGATACCTCGGCCGAAAGCGGTCCCTTTCAATATATCGAGGGAAGCCATCGTCCGGTCAAGATCATCAACGAGATGGTGCGGAGTGGCTTCGAGCATAATCAAAATCGCTTCACCAACGAGGAGATCGATCGGATCATTGCCCGTGATCCGGGACTCTTGAAGACGTTTACGGCCAAGGCGGGGACTGTGATTCTCTTCGACTCCCGCGGCATCCATCGCGGCTCTCCGATCAGCAAGGGAAATCGCTATGCCTTGACAAATTACTGCTGGTTCGACATGGAGATACCCGAACATATCGGAAAGCTCATCCCAAAACGGAAAGCTCATCCCAAAACGGAAAGCGAAGCCCTGATTTAGCGGCCCCACCGGCGCCTCCTCATGCCCCAGCGCAATGCCTACACGTTCGCCGTCGATCTCAGTGAGGCGATCGAATCGGCTCTAGACGGGATCCCGCAGGGGAAACTTTTGTATCGAGGGGTTGATTTTCGAGGCGCTCTCGGTTGCTATCTTTACTTTGCGACGATCAACGACGAGGCCCTTCTCGAAGCCTATCTAGCTTCCTCCGGGGATTCTGCTCCGCTCCCTGGCCCGATTTCCTCGCTTCTCGCCGGCCAACCAAATCCTCTTCCCCCATTCCGCGCTTCTCTCCGTCATGCGGTTAGACGGTATCTCCCGAAGCGCCTGCTCCAACGTTCAATCGTTCCTCGAATTCAGTTTCCTCCGCCTCTTCTAATTTTTGTTCAAAAGATAAAATTTGTCCGTTACGTCGAGAAGCTTTTCCCGACGTTTCCTTCCGGTTCTGTCTTTCTTACCGAACACCCTGAAGTCGAAGTGTTCCTTCAAGAGAAAGGTTTTCCCTATATGAGGTTAGGGCTCTCCAAGTTCCTGCGGGGACAGCTGCTCGTTTCGTCCGCTTACCATTTGGGTCTTCTTTACGATGCGATGGAGGAGGTTCTTCACAGCTCGCAAACGAGGCGCGTTGTGGTTGTCGAAGGGAACGCGCCGGAGGATCGTATTATGGGCGAGGCCTGTCGGAAGCTTCGAATTCCCTGCGATTGTCTGCAACAAGGGTGGTCGCCGATCGTCCATTCGGCTTTTCGCTCGATGACCTATTCCCGAATGCTGGTTTGGGGAAAGGCCTTCATCCCTCTCCTTGCCCCATACAATCCAAAGCTCCATTTCCAGGTTGTCGGCAACCATGTCATCGAACTGCCGCTTCTCGAAGAGGAGAAGGGAACCGCCATCGCCTTCTTCTTCCAAGGCATCACCCCTCTTATCACCCGAAAGACATGGGAAGAGATGGTCGCCCTTACCGAATGGTGTGCCGAAACCTTTCCCGATCGGGAAATTCTCGTTCGGGAGCATCCGGGAGAGCCTTTTTCCGAAGAACTCCTCTCCCGCCTAAGGCTCCATCCGAATCTCCGTCTTCTGCCTCCTTCCGTCGCTCCCTTGGGAGATCTTTTTCGCCAGGCCGAAATCAGCGTTGCCATTTATTCCTCGACGATCTTGGAATCGATGGCCGCAGGCGTATGGCCCCTTATTTTCAATCCTACTCCCATCCCCCGCTACAATCCCGATCTCGCCGCCGCGAATGTCGCCACGGAAGTCAAATCTCTCGAAGAAGCAAAATCGACGCTTCACGTCCTTCTGGCCGACGGACAAAGCAGAACACGGAAAATCGCGTTGGCTGTGGCTTGCCCGAGCTATATCCGTCACACCGGGGCGTCCGCGGTTGCGGAGGTTCGATGTGCCCTAACAGAGAATAATCCCTGATTTCTGCATGTTTTTGAATAGCCGATTCATTAGTTCGTTAATATGAAGCGACAAGACTTTCTCCCGCATGTTAAAATGATTCCTATGAAGTTAGGTTGGTTATTCAAAAAAATATTGCCCCCATTATTCGTTGATCTAGCTCGAAGTCTAACTCGTCGCCGGACGGTCAAATCTCCGAAACGATTGGCGAATCTATCGATCTTGGAGGCCAAGGAGTTGCAAGACCGTGTGCCCGCCTTTATCGATTTTTCGATAACCCCGGAAAATGCCCCCGCCTTAGTCGATTTTTACAACTCGCTCCTACCTCTCTATCTCAAAGAATCCCACGGCTCTTACCTGCGGAGCCGCCTCTTTGAATTGAAACAGCGTGTCCCCTTCCTCGCCGAACAAATCGCAGTCGAAATAGCTCGGAGCAATCTTACCGATGGAATGCCAGACCGCGCTCAAATTCTCAAAAATGATCCTCGATCGGTCGATGAATTAAAACAGCAGACAATCGACTTGGAAACCTCGTACGGAGCCGATTTAATCAACGGCAATTGGATCAACGCATCGAGAGGCGCAACGCTCCTCTTGTATTTCAGCAACCACCGAGAGCTTATTGCCAAAAAACGAGTGCTGCATATTGCCCCTGAACCAGAACTAAGGGACTGGCTCGCTGGACAATGTGATTACACCGCTCTCGATGCGGTGCCTTCACAAGATGGAGATGTTTGTGCAGACATCACTTCCCTTCCCCTAAAATCGCAATCGTTCGACATCATCATCTGTCACCGTGTCCTTGAGCACGTCCTTAACGACCTTGGAGCAATGAAGCAGTTTTTCCGAGTGCTAATCCCCGGAGGGGCGCTCAATATTTCGGTGCCTCAAGCTGTCCACAGGGAAAAGACCGCCGAATGGATTTACCCGGACGCCTCACACCATGGACACGTCCGTCACTACGGAAAGGACTTTTCGGATCGTTTGGCCGAAGCTGGTTTCAAAGTCACCGTAATCGACTGGCTCCTGAAGCAACGGCATATCGAACTTGACCGCGCTTCCGCTTATCCAATGAGAATCTATGAGGCAACAGTTCCAAGCAGTCTTTAAGTTGAAGATTGAGAAGAAAAGCGGCAAAATAACTTGCTTTACGCTCTCTCTTTGACAATCCAATCTCGCGGTCTTCTCTTAAAAGATCACGCCAGAAACGTAAAAATCGAACAAACCATGCAGGACATCAAAATAGGCAATACCTTTATCGGGGATGGCCGATCATGCTACATCATCGGAGAAATTGGAATCAATCACAACGGTGACGTCAATCAGGCCAAAAAGCTAATCGATGTTGCGAAAGTCGCTGGTTGTAATGCGGTTAAGTTTCAGAAACGGACGATCGAAGTGGTCTATGCCGTCGACGAATTGGCTGCTCTCCGTGAAAATCCCTTTGGCGCTACCAATGGTGATTTGAAGCGGGGACTCGAATTTGGAGAAAAGGAGTATCGCGAGATCGATATTTATTGCAAAAATGCCGGCGTCGATTGGTTTGCTTCCTGTTGGGATGAGGCTGCCGTTGACTTCATCAATCAGTTCGATTCCGTTCCATGTTATAAGATTGCCTCGGCTTCATTAACCGATGATGCCCTTCTTCGGCACACCCGAATTGTCGCACAAAATCGTCCGATCCTGCTTTCGACCGGGATGAGCACCGTGGACCAGATCGATCACGCCGTCGAGGTCTTGGGACGCGATAACCTTGTCTTGATCCATACCGTCAGCACCTATCCGGCGAAAATTGAAGAGCTTAATCTCAAAACGATCACCACCCTACGGGAGCACTACAACCTTCCGGTCGGTTACTCCGGGCACGAGACAGGGCTTGCCACTACCCTGGCAACGATCTCGATGGGAGCATGCATCGTCGAACGGCATATTACGCTCGATCGTGCTATGTGGGGTTCCGATCAGGCCGCCTCGCTCGAGCCCGTGGGCTTGACCCGGCTGGTCCGCGATATTCGCGCCATCGAGATAGCGATGGGCGACGGGATCAAACGTCTCTTCGACCGCGAAATTCCGGTCATGAAGAAATTGCGCCGCAAATAGGGGCCGCGATCATGACAATCAAGGCCATCGCCCTCGATGTCGATGGTGTCCTGACCGATGGATCCTTCTTCTGGGGGCGCGGAGAAGAGGAGACAAAGCGCTTCAGCTTTAGGGATGTGATGGGAATCTCTTTAGGCAGCCGTGCGGGCATTTGTTTTGCTCTCATCTCGGGAGAGCCGAGTTCCCTAGTCGACCGGTATGCCGCGAAGATGGGGATCGAAGATGTGTATAAAGGTTGCAAGGACAAGGCGGCTGCATTCAGGGAGTTCGCTGTGAAACGGGGGCTGCCGCTCAATGAAATTGCTTTCATGGGAGACGATGTGAACGACATTGAAGCTATGAAGTTGTCCGGATTTGCATGCGCCCCGGCGGACGCTCATGCGGAGGTTCTTCGCTTGGCGTCTTTTGTCTCTTGTCACCCGGGTGGCCAAGGGGCGGTTCGCGAACTGATCGATCTTTTGCTTTCCGATCGCGAAAAGTAATTCTTTTTATCATGTCCCGTCGAATCGGAATCATGCAGGGGCGGCTCACGCTGCCAGTGGGGGAGCGGATCCAGGCATTTCCAGCTGCAAATTGGAGGGGCGAATTTGCTTCCGCTCGGGAAGCCGGCCTTCAAAGCATCGAATGGATATTCGACGTGGATGATGAGGGGGTGAATCCAATTTCCACCCCAGAGGGCATTGCCGAGATGCTAGGATTATCGGCAAAATACAGCGTTGCCGTCACCTCTCTCTGTGCCGACTATTTCATGTCTGAGCCATTATTGCGAGGGAACTCCGGCGAGCGGGAATATCGGCGAGTCAAGCTTGATTGGTTGATCCACCAATGCTTCAAAGCTTCGATCAATCGAGTGGTTCTTCCCTTCGTCGATCACTCCCAGATTTCTGGCGAGGGCGATTTTCGCGGCCTGATTTCCCTCCTCGACGATCTCTTGCCGCAGGCAGAGTCTTCCGGGGTGGAGATTCATCTCGAAACGTCCCTGCCCCCGCAACGCTTTGCCTTGCTGCTCGCTGCCGTAGACCATCCCTTCCTAAAAGTGAACTATGACTCAGGTAATAGCGCCTCTCTCGGCTATCTGCCGGAAGAGGAATTCACGGCATATGGCAGGCGGATTGGCAGTGTTCACATCAAAGATCGTCTCAGAAACGGCGGCACCGTTCCTCTCGGTCAAGGTGACGCCGACTTCGCATCCCTCTTCCACTGTCTGGAGAAAAGCGGCTACCAAGGGGATTTTATTCTTCAGGTTGCTCGGTCAGCTCCTGGTGATGAAGTCGCTTGGGCACGGCAAAACATTGCCGCGCTCAAGCGGTGGTTGTGTCCTGCGTCCTGATTTCACCGATTATGGATCTTCTGCTGGCAGATCATGTCACCTTTGTCTCTGGTTCCTCACGTGGCATAGGGCGGGCGATTGCCGCCGCTTTTCTTCGCGAGGGTTGCCGGACGGTGATTACCGGAAGAAATGCCGAAGAGGTCGCGGAGACACACCGGACACTGAGCGCTGAATTCGGCGCCGATCGGGTTTCTTTTTTTGTCGGGGATTTAACGCAGCAGAAGATAATCAAGGAGGCAGTCTCCTCGGCGGTTGAAAAATGGGGGCGCCTCGACACAGTGGTGGCGAACCTCGGTAACGGACGCGGCACCCCGGGATGGGGGGGCGCTGAAACCGAGTGGGACCCCTTGCTCGACGTCAATCTGCGCGGCGCCGTTCGCCTCGCTTCTTCGGTGCTGCCACATATGAGGAACCGGCGGCAAGGAACTCTGATCTTCATCAATTCGATCGTTGGCCTGGAAAGCACCTCAGCTCCCTTTCCCTACAGCGCGGCCAAGGCGGCTCTCCTCAACTACGCCAAAAACTTGGCCCGCGAGGTCGCCTCTCTCGGCATTCGGGTGAACACCATCGTGCCGGGCAATATTTTGTTCCCCGGCGGCTCATGGGCAAAACATTTGGAAACAAATCGGGAAACGGTCATGTCCTACATCGAAAAGGAAGTCCCCGCAAAACGCTTCGGCACACCGGAAGAGATTGCCGCGTTGGTGGTTTTTCTATCCTCCCCGGTGGCCTCCTTTGTGACCGGAGCGCATTTGGTTGCCGATGGTGGACAGACACGCAGCCTTTGATTCCTCCCCCTTTGATCATGAATCCTGCTGAATTATTCAATCTCAATGGCCGGGTTGCCGTCATCACCGGCGGAGCGGGCCTTCTTGGAAAGCAGCATGCAAGGGCCCTCGCTTCTGCCGGAGCGATCCCGGTACTTGCCGACATTCCCGCAGCCTCGCCGGAGAAGGCGGCCTCCATCCTGGCCGAAGAGATCCAAAGCCCTGTTGTAGGCTGGAAACTCGACATCACCGATTCTAAGGAAATTGAAGCGTTCCGTGATGAGCTTCTATCTCGTTACGGGAAGATCGATATTTTGATCAATAATGCGGCCAACAATCCGAAAATCGAGTCGCCTGTTGACACTCGATTTGAGCGGCTGGAGAATTTCCCTCTCGAACTCTGGGAAAAGGATATCGCCGTCGGACTAACGGGAGCATTTCTCTGCAGCAAAATCCTGGGGACAGAAATGGCCCAGCAGGGGCGAGGAGTCATCCTCAACATCGCCTCGGATCTGGCCCTTATTTCTCCTGATCAGCGCCTCTATCGACAGGAGGGACTAGCCGAAAACCAGCAACCCGTGAAGCCGATCACCTACTCGGTCATTAAGACCGGCTTGATCGGTTTAACTCGTTACCTGGCGACTTATTGGGCAGACCGGGGGGTTCGCGTTAATGCTCTTTCCCCTGGTGGCATCTATAACTCTCAACCCGAGGAGTTCGTCGCACGACTCTCTCAACTAATTCCGCTGGGGCGGATGGCGGAACTTGGGGAATACCATGGAGCTCTCCTTTTTCTCTGCTCTGACGCCTCTTCCTATATGACTGGAGCCAACCTCGTTGTTGACGGCGGGAGGACCTGCTGGTGAACCTCTCTGCGCAGCATTTGTTTTCTCTTGAGGGAAAAACCGCCTTGGTAACCGGAGCCTCGGGTTATTTGGGAAGGATTTTTTGCCGCGCCCTCCTGGAGAATGGAGCTCGTGTCATAGCCATGGGGCGTAATCAACGGCTTGAATCCCTTATTGCCTCATGGCAGCAGGAATTTGGGGGTGAAAGAGTCGAGGGATGCTCCGTTGACATGTATGATCTGGATGCCCTTGGATCGGCTCTCGATCGAATAGTTTGTGCTGGAGGCGTTGATATCATCGTGAATAACGCCCATGAGCTTGCTCCCAAAAGCGGTTTTAATACGCCTGATGGAAATCTCGAAAATGCGACTTGGGACCAATGGAACCGGAATTTAATGGGCGGTCTCTACTGGCCCGCTTTTCTAGTCCAGAAGTTGGGAGCAAAAATGAAGGAGCGGGGACGTGGCAGCATTATCAATATTGCGACAATGTACGCGGTAGTTGCTCCAAGCCCCGCCTTATACGAAGGAACTGAGTTTATTAATCCGCCGGGCTACTCGGCATCGAAAGCAGCACTTATCGCCTTCACTCGCTATGTCGCTTCTTTTTGGGGAAAGCATGGTATCCGGGCCAATGCCATTTTGCCGGGTCCATTTTCCAACGTCGAAGATGATGGCGCGAACAGCGTGAAAGATACCAACAACTTTTTTCTGGACCGTTTGCGTGCACGCACCTGCCTAGCCCGGATCGGAAAACCCCATGAACTTGTCGGGGCTCTCCTTTATTTGGCCTCCGATGCTTCGACCTATACCACTGGTCAAGCAATCATCGTCGATGGCGGGTGGACGGTAACTTGATCAAGGCTTGGCTTCATCGGCAGTCATTTAGGATGCCGGTTTTTTATGTCTGATCCCCGCATTACGATTGTTTTGCCTCATCGGAATCAGGTGGGATTTTTGGCGGAGCGGTTTGGGTCGATTTTGGGGCAGACGGTGGGGGATTGGGAGGTGGTGGTGGTCGATGGGGAGTCGAGTGATGGGGGGTGGGAGGTGATTCAGGGGTGGGTGGCGCGGGATCGGCGGATTAGGGCAATGCAGGCTCCAGCGCGCGGGCCCTATGAGGCGTGGAATCGGGGGATTGCGGAGGCGCGGGGGGAGTTTGTCTGCATTGCGACGGCCGATGATACGATGGCGCCCGATTTTTTGGAGAAAATGGTGGGAGTGTTGGATCGGCATCGGGAGTGCGGGATGGCACAATGTGGATTGGAGATTATCGATGCGGAGGGGAAGCCGGTGGCGGGGGATGGGAGTTGGCGGGAGCAACCGGTGCAGAAGTTCTATCTAAAGGGGCTGCTCGATGTTCCTCATCTGCGGCTGGCTCCTCACGATGGGTTTCTCCATGCGGCGACGGGGACGGTCTATACGTCGATTACCCAGTTATTGATCCGGCGGGAGGTTTTTGAGCGGGTGGGAATGTTTCGGATCGATGCAGGCTCGATTGCCGATTTCGAGTGGGGCATGCGGGCTTCGCTCCTGGTCTCGACGGTCTATTGGCCGGAGATGTTGGCGACGTGGCGGCGACATCCGGCGCAGGCGACGAGTGATGCGCGGAATGCGACAGCGGCAAATCGACGGGAGATGGCGGCTCTGGTTGAGCGGGCGGTTGTTGCGGCATGTGAAATCGAGCCGAGGTTAGAGGGGCGGGTCGATGGGCGGCGGTTGGCTCGTCTGTTTCGGCATCAGGCATGGCTTTTCGAGCGGCAGGAACTAGGGGGCCGTTTTACGCCGTTTCTTCAATGGCTACGGGAACCCGATCTGATCGGTATCGATCTCCAAAACCGGTTTTTATGGAGGAACCGATTTCACCGTCTCTATCTCGACTGGATTCGGCGGGAGATGGCGGCTCAGGGGGTCGCTTTGCCGACGGAGACGTAGGGGATCGCGCGGGCGTCGGGTGGCTTCTCGTCGGCTTATATTTTTCTGATGAAAACGGCTTTGTCACCGGGCAGCATCTTTCGGTCGATGGAGGGGGCATGTTGAGGGCGTGATTTTCTCCCGACTCATTCTATCGTCGTTTTATGTCCACCGAATTTCCCTATCGCACCCGCCGCACGGTCAAGCCCGCCCAGATGGATGGCAACCGCGAGGTTTCCCGTGAATTGTTGTTGGAGATGCTGGAGGATGCCCATTGGGCGCCGACGCATGGGTTGACCCAGCCTTGGCGGTTCCATGTCTTTACGGGGGAGGGGCGGGAGCGGCTGGCTGATGCTCTTCAATCCATCTACGACCGGACGACTCCTCCGGCGGAGGTCCGCCCGGAGAAGCGGGCGAAGCTGCGGGAGGGGTATCTGCAGGCGCCGGTGATCATTGCGGTGGCGGCGCAGGTGGAGAGCGGCAAGGTTTCGCGGCTCGACGAACTCTGCGCGACGGCTTGCGCGGTGGAGAATCTGCTGCTCTCCGCCCATCAGCGCGGGGTCGGTTCTTTTTGGGCAACTCCGCCGGTATCGTGTTCTCCGGAGTTGGTGGCGTGGCTTGGCCTCGATGCGACCCATGAGGCTCTCGGATTGGTCCTCCTCGGCTATGCCAAGGAAGGGGCTGTGCCGACCTCGACGCGGGTGCCGCTGGCGGAGCGGGTGAGTTTTCACACCACCCGGTAAGCGTGATCCCGGGCGCTTGCCCGCTTATTTGGTGGGGGAAGCGGGTGGCGGCGTGCCGCCGCCGTCGGTCGGGGGAGCCTGATAGCCGCCGCCCAGCGCCTTGATCAGGCGGACGGTGGAGACCCGTTGCAGGGACTCGACCTGGATGAGGCGGATCTCGGTGCGCAGCTCGGTCTGCTCGGCGGTGACGACCTCGAGGTAATTGACCAATCCTTCCTGATAGCTCTGGCGCGAGGCGCTGGTGGTCTCCCGGGCGGTGCGGACGGCGTCGGTGAGGGAGTGGGCCTGATCGGCGTAGAGGTCGAGGTCGACGACGGCGTCGGAGACATCCCGGAAGGCGTCGAGGACTTGCTGACGGTAGTCGGCGCAGGTTTCGTTGTAGTCGGCGCGGGCGTCCTTCAATTGGGCCTCGTTGAGGCCGCCATTGAAGATGGGGAGGGCGACCTCGGGCCCGATCGAGAAGAGGCGGCTTTCCCAATTGAGGAGGCTGCTGGCCTGGAGGGTCGAGTAGCCGGCTTGGCCGGTCAGGCTGATGGCGGGGAAGAAGGCGGCGTAGGCGACGCCGATCTTGGCGTTGGCGGCGGCCATTTTCCGCTCGGCGGCGGAGACGTCGGGCCGTCGTTCGAGCAGGCTGGAGGGAAGGCCGACGGGGATCTCGGGGAGGGGGGATGACGTGAGCGCGGGGGCGATGTGGAAGTCGGGGGTCGGCTGCCCGCAGAGGACGGCGAGGGAGTCCTGGAGCTGGTCCCGCTGGCGCTGGGCCTCGGCGGCGTCGGCGCGGGTTTCGGAGAAATCGGTCTGGGCCCGGTCGAGGTCGGCTTCGGGGGCGAGGCCGACCTTGACCCGGTCGGAGGTGAGCTCGACCGCCTTTTGCCGGAGGTCGGCGGTCTGGTTGAGGAGGCTGACCTGGCGGTCGAGCTGGCGGAGGAGGAAGTAATCGACGGCGACGTCCCCGTGGAGGGTGAGGAGGACGTTGTAATAAGAGGCGACGTCGGCCTGGGCCTGGTTCCCGGCCGATTCGAAGGCCCGGCGGACTTTGCCCCAGACGTCGATTTCGTAGCTGAGATCGACGGCGACGGTCGACTCGGTGGCGGTGAAGTCGGGAGGGACCTCGCTGGGGGGTGTGCGGAAGCGGGTGAGGGAGGGATCGAAGCTAATGTCGGGGAAGAACTTCGAGGCGCTCAGCCGGGCGTCGGCGCGGGATTTGTCGACCCGGGCGACGGCGGCCTTGAGGGTCTGGTTGGCGGCCTCGGCCTCGGTCTCGAGGGAATCGAGGATGGGGTCGTGGAAGAGTTCCCACCAATTTCCCTTCACGGCGGTATCGGCGGGCTCGGCCCGTTTCCAGCCCCAATCGGGAGGAATCTCGACGGTGGGGCGATGGTAGTCCGGGCCGACGGAGCAGGCGGCCAGGGAGAGACCGGCAAGGACGGGGAGGAGGTTGCGCCGAAGGCCGAGACTCATTTCCACGGACCCCGCTTGACGATGACGGTGCAGGTCATGCCGGAGGCGATGCGGACGCCTTCGGGGATGCGGTCGATGGCGATCCGCACCGGGATGCGCTGGGCGAGCCGGACCCAGGTGAAGATCGGATTGACGTCGGCGAGGTTCTGGCCGGCCGCGCCTCCGTTGGGATCGGCGATGCCGCTGCTGATGCTCTCGACGTGGCCGCGCAGGGCGGGGCCGACGCCCATCAGCTTGATGACGGCGCGGTCGCCCTCGTAGATGTGGGGGATCTTGGTCTCCTCGAAGTAGCCGGCGATCCAGAAGGAATCGCTGTCGATGACGGTGAGGAGGGGGTTGCCCCTGGTGGCGTAGTCGCCGACGCGAAGGTGGAGGTTGGTGACGTAGCCGTTGACCGGGCTGACGACGTGGACCCGGTCCATGTTGAGCTGGGCCAGGTCGTAATCGGCCTGGGCCTCGTCGAAGGCGGCGGTGGCGACGGCGGCGGAGCTCTGGGAGGTCTCCTGCTCTTCCTGGGAGACGGCCTGGACGCTGATGCGGCTGCGCCGGTCCGATTCGGCGACCTGGTTGAGCATCTGCTGGCGGCGGCTTTCGAGGGTGGCGGCGGCCTTGGCCAGGGCGAGGCGGTATTCCTCGGGATCGACGACGAAGAGCAGGTCGCCCTTGTGGACGAATTGGTTGTCGGCGACGTCGATCTCGGTGACCTTGCCGTTGATCTCGGCGGCGACGGTGACGACCTCGGCCCGCACCCGGCCGTCCCGCGTCCACGGCGAGACCATGTAGTGCCACCAAAAGGCGGCTCCGAGCAGGCAGGCGAGGGCGACCACCGCGCCGGTGGCGCAGCGGCGGCGGATTTCCGGGTCGGCGGGGAAGCGCGATTGGAGGGATTGGAAGGAGGCGGGGAGTTTCATGGTCAGAGGAGGAGCCCGATGAGCGAGAGGATAATGATGAAGACGGAAAAGTCGAAGAGATGCCGGTGCCAGACCCACCGGCCGATTTCCCGGCGGTCCATCAGCCGGTGGACAGGGAGGTAGACGGCGACGGCGAGGAGGAAGTAGACCGCGAAGGGGGCGAGGTAGACGCCGTTGAGGTTGAATTCCTTGAGGAACATGACTCTAAGCCGGAACGGGCCGGTTGAGGATGGAGAAGGGGCCGTTCAGGCGGGCGTCGATCTCCTCGACGACACCGGTGGCGCGGGCCCAGGCGCGGCGGGTTTCGTGCCGGTCCCCCGGCTCCCAGCCGAGGACGGCGGCGAGCGCCCGGCGGGTGGCCGCCAGGGCCTGTTGCGGGCGGTCGCGGAGGCGGGTGAAATCGGCGCGGGCGCTCTGCAGGGCCTGGCGGACCTCCCGGGGGAGACGCTCGTCGTCGGCCAGGGAGCGGAGGCGGAAGAGCTCGCAGCCGAGGTCGACCGAGCCGAGGCCGGTGTCGAGCCATTCGTCGGTATGGGTGCCGGAGAGGTTCTCGGGATCGCTCAGGCGGATGATCCGGTCGTACATCCGGGTGGTCCAGTCCTCGAAGGAGGGGCACCGTTCCCGCGAGATCGCCTCCAGGCTGTCGAGGATGCGCTGGACGACGTAGCGGCGGGCCGTCTTGGGATCGGGCGGCAGCACCAATTGGTAGGCGAGGGTTCCGGCGAGGACGCCGACCAGGGTGGCGATGGCGGTGTTGAGGAAATCGACGGCGTTGAACTGCATCGGGTTGGCGGAGGAGACCTGGGCCAGGAAGACGAGGGGAAAGGCGGCGGCGAAGCCGGTGGTCTTCGGATAGCAGAGCATCACGCAGCAGGGGATGAGGAAGAGCCCCATGTCGACGGCGTAGACGGCGAAATCGGAGGCGTGGGAGAGGAGGCAGAATTTGCAGACGTAGGCGGCGACGATCGCCACGCCGGCCGCCTGGAGGAAGGACCAGCCGACCCGATCGGGCCTCGGCACGGTCGAGAAGAGGCTGAGGAGGACCGAACTGATCACGAGGGCGCCGGGACCGTGGGTCCAGGCGGTGGCGATCCAGAAGGCGCCGATCGCGGCGGTGGCCAGAGCGGCGCGCAGGCCGTTGATGAGGGCGGCGCGGTGGTCGCGATGGAAGTTGAGGCGGACGGGGGGGCGGTCGATCCGGCGGCGGTGGAGGCGGGCCCATTCCTTGAGGGCGTCGCCGAGTTCGCGCAGGAGCTCGTCGAGGCGGTCGATGACGATGCGGTGGGAGACGAGTTCGTGCGGGGGGAGGGGGAGGCTCTCGGGATCGAGGGTGCCGAGGCGGGCCCGCAGGTCGGCGAGCTGGTAAAGGAGGCCGGTAGGGTCCTCCTCGTCGAGGCGGGCGGGGAGGGTTTGCAGGAAGGCGAAGCAGGCGTCGCGGGCTTCCAGCAGGGGAGGGTATTCCGGCATGCCCCGGCGGACGACGTGGGCGTCGAGGCCCCGCTTGGCCGAGATCACGCCGAAGAGATGGACCAGGAGGCTGTCGGCGGTCGCCCGGTGGACGCGGAAGGAACCCGATTCGGCCGAGGCGAACTCGACCAGGGTGTTCAGGCCGATGAGGTGCTCGATGAGGTGGCGGCCCATCCGCTTCCGTTCCATGTCGTCGCCATGCCAGGAAAAGCAGGCCCGCCGGGCCGCCTCCCCGATGGCGCTTTTCAGGCCGGCGAGGACCTGTTCCCGGGCGCTCTGGGGGGCGAAGAGCGCCGCCACCACCACGGAACAGGCGATGCCGATGAGGGTGGCGGAACCGCGCGCCATGGCCACGTCGAAGATCGTCTCCGGGTTGGCGATGGCGCCGAGGCTGACGATGGCCGAAGTGTAGCCGGCGAGGACGGCGGCGTAGGAGCGGAAGTTGGTCAGGAGATTCGCCCAGAGGGTGCAGAGGCCGATGAGGAGGGCGAAGGCGCCGACGAAGAGCTCGGGCGTCTGGGCGAAGAGGATGACGAGGAGGAGGCCGAAGCCGCAGCCGAGCACCGTCCCCACCAACCGATAGACGGCCCGGGAGAGGAGCATCCCGGTCTGCGGACGGGCGACGATCAGGACGGTCAGGAGAGCCCATTGCGGCGAATCGAGCTGCAGCCTGCAGGCGATCCAGAAGGCGAGCATGCCGCTGATCCAGGTGCGGAGGGCGAATCCGAGCGCCGCGCGCAGCGGGGCGGAGACGGGGAGGCCCCAGGCGGCGAGCACTTCGTAAAAGTCCGGCAAGAGGCGCATAGGGTGGAGCGGGTTTAACTTAAGGGAGCTGAAGCAAAAGGGAAGAAAGAAGGCGGGTTCGATGGGAAGCGATAAACGGATTGCCTTTTCCCCCGGCCTTACCCAAAACCTAAGCCGGATCAACCAACCCACGCCCGACGGTGACGCCGGGCCGCAACCTTCCCATTCCCATGAAAGTCCTCTATTCGACCAAGGCCACCTCGACCGGCGGCCGCGACGGCAAATCGAGCACCGACGACGGTGTCCTCAGCGTGACCCTCTCGACCGCCAAGGAGCTGGGCGGCGCGGGCGGCCCCGGCACCAATCCGGAGCAGCTCTTCGCGGCGGGCTACTCGGCCTGCTTCCTCGGCGCCCTCAAGTTCGTGGCGGGCAAGGCCGGGGTGAAGATCCCGGCGGAGACCACCGTCACCGGCCAGGTCGGCATCGGCGCGCGCGACGACGGCGAGGGCTTCGGCCTCGAGGTCGGGCTGACCATCCATGTCCCGGGCATCGACAAGGCCCAGGTCGAGGCGCTGGTGCAGAAGGCCCATGTGGTCTGCCCCTATTCCCACGCCACCCGGGGCAATATCCCGGTGACGCTGACGGTCGCCTGATCGTCTGATCGCCGCTGATTGATGGCAAGGCCGCCCGGCTCCTCCCGCGAGGGGGCCGGGCGGTTGCCGGGCCTAATAGGCCGCACCTGCCGCCGGTGATCAGATGCCGGCGCCAACGGCGTCGGGAACGGCCAGGTGCCGGAGATGGATCTCGACCAGGCAGACATCGTCGGCGAAAGGGGTGCCCCGGGAGAGCTTGCGCACGCCCTGGATGAGACTGTCGAGGAAGACCTTGTCCGGTTGCCGGGCGGAGGCTTCGACCAGGGCGAGGAATTGCCGGTCGTTCACATCGATCTCCTCCAGCTCGCGCAGGCCGTCGGTGTAGAGAAGGAGGCGGTCGCCTTCCTCCAGCGTTTCCATCTCGGTTTCGTAGGTCGATTCGTCGATCAGGCCGAGCGGCAAGGGCGCGGGCCCCTTGCGGGAGCCTTCCAGGAACCGGGCCGCGCCGTCGGCGCCGATCCGCAGGGCGGAGGGATGGGCGGCGCTGGCGAAGCGGAGCGTCCCGTTGGCTACGTCGATGACCACGTAGAAGGCGGTGACGAAGAGGGTCGTCTTCATCCGCGCGAGGATGGCGCGGAGCCTCCGGTTCAGCTCGGTGAGGAAGAGGCCGGGCTCGGCGGAGGCGTGGTGAAGATCCTCGATCAGGCTGCGCTGCACCGCCGTGATCAGGGCGGCGTGGATGCCGTGGCCCATCACGTCGCCGACGACCAGGGCGACCCGGCT
>OUNK011150666.1_pt1 | contig 31697 bp, 30 predicted proteins | sample 1755341 | NCBI WGS metagenome assembly OUNK01 (sample SAMEA3914788, study PRJEB12502) | metagenome | biome: forest; material: soil | place: Canada | collected 2011-07-03 | depth 0.1 m | reverse complement strand
CTCGTTCTCGTGATGCGGGAATTGCAGATCCACGCCACCGGCGTGGATATCGATGGTTTCGCCCAGATGCGCGGCGCTCATCGCCGAGCACTCGATGTGCCAGCCAGGCCGGCCGCGGCCCCAGGGGCTGTCCCAGCCGGGCAATTCCGGTGTGGAGGGCTTCCAGAGCACGAAATCGATGGGGTTTTTCTTGTAGGGGGCGATTTCGACGCGTGCCCCGGCGATCAGCTCATCGGTGTCGCGGCCGGACAGTTCGCCGTAGGCGGGATAGGAGTCGACATCGAACAGTACGTGTCCCTCCGCCGTGTACGCGTTTCCACTGGCGATCAGCGTTTCGATCATCGTGATGATCTCGCCGATATGCGCGGTGGCGTACGGTTCGATATCGGGCGCAGCTATGCCCAATCCGGCCATGTCTTCTTGATAGGCCTGACTGAAGCGTCCGGTGATGGTGCCGATCGGCACGCCTTGTTCCTGGGCGGCGGCGTTGATCTTGTCGTCGACGTCGGTGATGTTGCGGGCATAGATCACGTGCGCGTAATGCCGGCGTAGCAGCTTGATCAGCACGTCGAAAACCACCGGGCCGCGTGCATTGCCGATATGCACATAGCTATAAACCGTAGGCCCACACAGGTAGACCGTCACCCGGTTCGGATCGAGCGGCGCGAAGGGCTCGATGCGGCGGCTGAGGCTGTTGTAGAGCGAGATCGGCATGGGGCGTGGTCCAGGACGGCGTTGCGGATTAGTCGATCATCTTAACAAGGTCTTGCAGCCTGTCCGCGAGCCGGCAAGCGAATGCATTTGCAGCGGCCCTGAAGCCATCGTAAGCACAAGTCCTAAACGCCACATTTAGTTGCGGCACTTCTAAGCGTGGATTCAGCGTGAATTTGTTGGAATCGACTTATGCGCAAATGGCGCTTTCCATGCCCCTTAGGGGAGGTTATCTGTGAATAAGAAGATGCTGTTGGTTCCGTTGCTGGCGCTCGCCGTACTGTCTACGGGAGTGGCGGCGCAGGATGGTGGCTATCCGCCGCCGCCCCCGCCGGGCGCGGGCGGTCCTCCGCCGGGAGCAGGTGCCGACAACGCACACTTCGCCTGGGCTGACGTGTTGCGTGTGGATCCGGTTTATGGCGTAGCCCGCACCGCGACGCCGACGCAGCAATGCTACGACCAGCAGGTGGTGCAGCAGACGCCGAGCAACAAGGGCATCGGCACAGTGCTAGGTGCTGTAGTGGGTGGCGTGCTCGGCAGCACCATCGGCCATGGTCGCGGCAACACGGCCGCCACGGTGGGCGGTGCGGTGGTCGGTGGCGCGGTCGGTAATTCCGTGGCCAGCGGCGGTAGCACGACGGTCTCCGACCAGACTGTCTGCCAGCCGGGCACCCAGGTGAGCGAGCAGCGCCAGATCATTGGCTATGATGTCGAATATCGCTATCACGGCGATATCTACATGTCGCGCCTCAGCTATGACCCGGGCGAGCGTCTGCGCGTCCGCGTGAGCGTCGCTCCAGCCGACTGATATCTGACAAAGAAGCCGCTTCGGGTGGATATCTAAAGGCGACCGCTGCTTCGGCACGGTCGCCCTTATTTTTGGGGATGGAGAAAGTCCCTCGCGAGGGTTTCTCAGCTCGTTGACTGGGGGCTATCGTCGCGAGCCGGGCATTTACACGTGGCATGGGTGGTCAGGCAAATCCCGAGATGTCCCTCCTGTTGCATAGCAGCGAAAATCCGGTCATTATTGAAGTTCAGCCACCCGGAAGCCTCATGTCCGCAGCCGTCTATACCGCTACCGTGCTTACCAGCGCCCGCATGGCCGCTGGCATGACATCGCGTGCGCGTCGACCGCTGGACCGACATACGGCCGGGTAGGCTGTCGCCACGTTGCATGTGTATACGACGACAAAACCCGGCCCATGCGCCGGGTTTTTTGCTTTTTTGGACTGGAGTCAACGATGCCGCTTCGCCATTTCATCACCACCCAGGATTACAGCCGCACCGAGATCGATGCGTTGCTTGAGCAGGCCGCAGCGTTCAAGCGTTCGCCGCACGGCCAGCAGCTTGCCGGCAAGTCGGTGGCCTTGTTGTTCTTCAATCCGTCGATGCGTACGCGCACGAGCTTCGAGCTGGGTGCCTTTCACCTTGGCGGTCACGCCATCGTGCTCTCGCCCGGCAAAGACGCATGGCCGATCGAGTTCAAGCCGAACACGGTGATGGATGGCGAACCGGAAGAACACATCGCTGAAGTTGCGCGTGTGTTGAGCCGCTATGTGGACCTGATCGCGGTGCGTGCCTTTCCGAAGTTCCAGGATTGGTCGGTCGACCGCGAAGATGCGGTGATCAAAGCTTTCGCGCAGTACGCCACGGTGCCGGTGATCAACATGGAAACGATCACCCATCCTTGTCAGGAACTGGCTCACGCGCTGGCGCTGAAAGAACGTTTCGGCGATCTCACTGGCCGCAAGTATGTGCTTACCTGGACCTATCATCCCAAGCCACTCAACACGGCCGTGGCCAACTCGGCATTGCTGATCGCGACCAAGATGGGCATGGACGTCACGCTTCTGTGTCCCACGCCCGACTACGTATTGGACGAACGCTACATGGCGTTCGGCGCGCAGAACGCGAAGGAAAACGGCGGCTCACTCAAGGTCAGTCACAACATCGAAGAAGCTTATCGCGGCGCCGACGTTGTATACGCCAAGAGCTGGGGCGCATTGCCGTTCTTCGGTCGCTGGGAAAACGAGAAGCCGATTCGCGAAGCGAATAAACACTTTATCGTCGACGAAGCAAAAATGGCGCTGACCAACAATGGCGTTTTCAGCCATTGCCTGCCGCTGCGCCGGAACATCAAGGCCACCGATGCCGTGATGGATTCACCAGCCTGCATCGCCATCGACGAAGCCGAAAATCGCCTGCACGTGCAGAAAGCGGTGATGGCCTCGCTGATCGCACAGCGCTGATCGGCCGGAACGCACCATGTACTTACCCAAGTCATTCCACGAAACGCGCATCGATGTGTTGCATGCGTTGATTCGTGCGTATCCCTTCGGCACCGTCGTCATGCACGGTGCTGAGGGTTTCGTCGCTAATCATCTACCGTTCGAGTTGGCGAGCGATACGCTGCTTCATGGTCACGTAGCGCGCGGCAATGAATTGACGCAAGCGGATGGTGCGCCGGTGCTGGTGATCTTCCAGGCTGCGGACGGCTATGTCAGCCCCAACTGGTATCCGAGCAAACACGAAACTGGGCGCGAAGTGCCGACTTGGAACTATGCCGTTGTGCACGTGCATGGCCGCATACGCGTCACGGACGACAAAGCGTGGTTGCGTCAATTGCTCGAACGGCTGACTGATCGTCACGAAGCCGATCAACCGAAACCCTGGCATGTCAGCGACGCGCCGGAAGATCACATCGAGAAAATGCTGCAAGCCATCGTCGGCATCGAGATATCCATCGATCGCATCGAAGGCAAGTTCAAGCTGAGCCAGAATCATCCCGACGCCAATCGTGCCGGTGTCGTGCGTGGACTCGGCGAACGCGCTGGCCGGCGCGATGGCGAGCTGGCGGATCTGATGCAGCAGGCTGAGGAGCGTCGTAATGAGCGATAAGCAGCATCAATATCCGGTCGAAGTGGTGTGGAGCGGCAATCACGGCAGCGGCACGAAAACCTACCAAGGCTACGGGCGCGAACATGAAGTACGCGTTGCCGGCAAACCGGTTATCGCCGGTTCGTCGGACGCCGCATTCCGGGGCGATGCAACGCGGCACAATCCGGAAGACATGCTGGTTGCCGCGGTATCGAGCTGCCACATGCTTTGGTACTTGCATCTTGCCGCGGTGGCCGGTGTCGTTGTCACGTCTTACGTCGACTCGGCCGTAGGTATGTTGCTGGAGCGTGCCAACGATGGACGCTTTACCGAGGTCGTATTGCATCCGTTGGTGACGATCACTGCCGACAGCGATCCTGTTCGCGCAGCCAGCGTGCACGAAGACGCGCACCGCGCTTGCTTTATCGCCAACTCTGTCAATTTCCCGGTGCGCTGCGAACCGCGCATTGTCATCGAATCCGTGTAAACCCCTTTCTCTTAATCGGTAACTTTTTGGACTTCGCATCATGAGCAAAGACATCGTTCTCGCCTTTTCCGGTGGCCTCGACACGAGCTTCTGCATTCCCTATCTGCAGGAGCGTGGCTGGGCCGTGCACACCGTATTCGCCGATACCGGCGGCGTCGATGCCGAGGAGCGCGCTTATATCGAGGAGCGCGCCAAGGAACTGAAGGCCGCCAGCCATGTCACCGTCGATGGCGGCCCGGCGATCTGGAACGGTTTCATAAAGCCATTCGTGTGGGCAGGCGAGGGCTATCAGGGCCAGTATCCGTTGCTGGTTTCCGACCGCTATCTGATCGTCGACGCTGCACTCCAGCGTTGCGCGGAGCTCGGCACCAAGGCCATCGCCCATGGCTGCACCGGCATGGGTAACGACCAGGTGCGTTTCGATCTGGCCGTCAAGGCGCAGGGCGATTACGAAATCGTGGCGCCCATTCGCGAGATCCAGAAGGAACACACCGAGGTCCGCGCCTACGAGCAGCAGTATCTCGAAAAGCTCGGCTTCGGCGTGCTCGCCAAGCAGAAGGCTTACACCATCAATGAAAACCTGCTCGGCCTGACGATGTCTGGCGGCGAGATCGATCGCTGGCAGGCTCCCGGCGAAGGCGCTGTCGGCTGGTGCAAGCCGCGCGCCGAATGGCCGTCCAAACCGCTTCGCCTGAAAATCAGCTTCGTCAATGGCGAGGCCGTCGCGTTGGATGGCGAAAAGATTGCCGGTCACAAAATGCTCGCCAAGCTCAACGGCCTGCTGGCGCAGTACGGCGTGGGCCGCGGTATCTACACGGGTGATACCACCATCGGTCTCAAAGGCCGCATCATTTTCGAAGCGCCCGGTCTCACGGCGCTGCTGGTTGCACATCGCGCGTTGGAGGAAGCCGTGCTCACCAAGCAGCAGAACCGCTTCAAGCCGGACGTGGCGCGCAAGTGGGTCGAACTGGTTTATGAGGGCTTCTACCACGACCCACTAAAGAGCGATCTGGAAGCCTTCCTGGCATCGAGCCAATCGCAAGTCAGCGGCGATGTAACGCTGGAAACTTCCGGTGGCATCGTTAACGCCGTTGCCATCGAGTCTAAGCACATCCTCAACGCCAAGGGCGCCACCTACGCGCAGGCCGCCGACTGGGGTGTTGCGGAAGCGGAAGGTTTCATCAAGCTGTTCGGCATGAGTAGCACGTTGTGGGCCGAGGTCAACCGAGGATGAGCACATTGCTCGATGCGACGCTGACCCATCTCAAGGCGCTTGTCGGCTACGACACGCGCAATCCGCCCCGTGAGATCGGCACCGGCGGTATCTTCGACTATCTGCGCGAACAGCTTCCCGGCTTTGACGTGACCGTTACCGATCACGGTGCGGGTGCTGTGACACTTTATGCAGTGCGCGGCACGCCGAAGTACCTGTTCAACGTGCACTTGGATACCGTGCCGGATTCGCCGCACTGGACGACTGATCCGCACACGCTGCAAGTCACGAATGATCGCGCCATTGGTCTGGGTGCTTGCGATATCAAGGGCGCAGCCGCTGCATTGGTTGCCGTTGCGAACGCGACAGCCGGCGATATGGCGTTGTTGCTGAGTACTGACGAAGAAGCCAACGATCCGCGTTGCATCGCCGCCTTCTTGCGCGAAGGGCATAAGTACGATGCCATCATCGTCGCCGAGCCTACTCGTGGGGAAGCGGTGCTGGCGCATCGCGGCATCCACTCGGTGCAAATGAGTTTCGCGGGACAAGCCGGTCATGCATCGGGTGAGCAGCGCCCCAGTGATAGCGCCTTGCACCAGGCCGTGCGTTGGGGCACGGCTGCGCTGGATTACGTCGAACGCCAGTCGCACGAACGTTTCGGCGGCCTGACCGGTTTGCGTTTCAACATCGGTCGCGTGGAAGGTGGCATCAAGGCCAACATGATTGCGCCGACGGCGGATGTCCGCTTCGGCTTCCGTCCGTTGCCAAGCATGAATCCCGACCAGTTGCTTGAAACTTTCCGCAGCCTCGTGGAACCGCAGCCCGTCACATACACCGAGCTTTTCCGTGGCGTATCGTTGCCAGCCGGCGATACCGCGACCGCCGAAACGCGACGTCTTGCAGCACGCGATATCGCCGACGAACTTGGCATACCTGTGGGCAACGCCGTGAATTTCTGGACCGAGGCCGCGCTGTTTTCAGAGGGTGGCTACATATCGTTCGTATACGGGCCTGGCGATATCGCCCAGGCACACTCCGCCGACGAGTGGGTTGCGCTCGATCAATTGCAGGCATACGCCGAAACCATCTACGAGATCGTGAACCGTGGAATCGCATAAGAACACCCGTCAAACCATTGTGCGCCTGCTTTCTGCCATGGGTAGCGCCAAGGAAATCCAGCAGTACCTCAAGCGGTTTTCGCAGCTGGATGCCAAGCGCTTCGCCGTGGTCAAGGTCGGCGGCGCGGTGCTGCGCGACGAGTTGAATGACTTGACGTCATCGCTAACGTTTCTACAGCAGGTCGGGCTTACGCCGATCGTGCTGCATGGTGCGGGTCCGCAGCTGGATGAGGAACTGCAAGCGGCTGGCATCACCAAGCAGACCGTCAACGGATTGCGTGTGACGTCACCCAAAGCACTGGGCATCGTGCGTCGTGTCTTCCAGCAGCAAAATCTGCGGCTGGTTGAAGCGCTGCAGGCGATGGATACGCGCGCGACATCGGTGCCTTCCGGTGTGTTCATGTCCAGCTATCTCGATAAAGACACCTACGGGATGGTTGGCAAGGTCGACAGCATTAACCTGGCGCCGATCGAGGCCAGTTTGCGCGCAGGCTCGATTCCGGTGATCGCCAGTTTGGGCGAGACGGACGAGGGTCAGTTCCTCAACATCAACGCCGACTTCGCCGCCAACGAACTGGTGCGTGTATTGCAGCCTTACAAGATCGTCTTCCTCACCGGCACCGGTGGCTTGCTCGATGATGAAGGGCGCATCATCGACTCGATCAACCTCAGTACCGAATACGATCACCTGATGTCGCAGCCTTGGATCAATGGCGGCATGCGCGTGAAAATCGAACAGATCGCCGATCTGTTGCAAAGCCTGCCGCTAACCACCTCGGTATCGATCACGCGTCCATCCGAGTTGGCGAAAGAGCTGTTCACGCACAAAGGCTCGGGCACGTTGGTGCGGCGTGGTGAAAGAGTCTTCCAATTCGACAGTTGGGAAGGTGTGGATCGCGCACGCATGCGCACCCTGATCGAGTCGAGCTTCGGCCGCACCTTGGTTGATGATTACTTCGATCGCACCACGCCCTATCGCATCTACGTGAGCGAAAACTATCGCGCCGCGATGATTCTTACCAACGAGGATGGGCTGATCTATCTCGATAAATTCGCCGTACTGGACGACGCTCAGGGCGAAGGTCTCGGCCGCGCCGTGTGGCTGGTGATGCGCGAGGAAAACCCGACTCTGTTTTGGCGTTCGCGCCACGGCAACCAGATCAACCATTTTTATTACGCCGAATCCGATGGTTGCTACAAGCAGGAGCGCTGGAAAGTATTCTGGTACGGCCTGGACGGTTTCGACACGATCGCTCGCTGCGTCGATCACTGCGCCGTGCGCCAACCAACCTTGGTGGACTGATTAATCATGGTTATTGCAAAGAAACGTATCGGCATCGTCGGCGCGCGCGGCCACACCGGCGCGGAGCTGATTCGTCTGGTCGCAGCGCACCCGACGCTTGAATTGGCCTATGTCTCCTCGCGCGAGCTGGATGGGCAGCGGGTGGATGCGCATGTGAGCGAGTATCGTGGCGACTTGCGCTACAGCTCGCCTGCGCACGAAGAACTTCCTGGCCTGGATGCCGATGTCGTCGTGCTGGCGTTGCCGAACGGCAAAGCATCGGTTTGCGTCGATGCATTCGACAAAGCTGGCAAGGATCCTGTCATCGTGGATCTGTCTGCCGACTACCGCTTCGATAAACAGTGGTATTACGGCCTGCCCGAACTGACTCGCGACAAATGGCGCGGCGAGAAGCGCATCAGCAATCCCGGCTGTTACGCCACGGCGATACAGCTTTCCATTGCGCCACTCAAAGCATTGTTGGCTGCACCGCCCGTATCCTTTGGTGTATCGGGTTATTCGGGCGCTGGGACAACCCCGTTGGATAAAAACAATCCGGAAAAGCTGCGCGACAACCTGATGCCGTATTCACTGACCGGGCACATGCATGAGAAGGAAGCCAGTTGGCATCTCGGCATCCCGGTGGAGTTCATGCCGCATGTCGCGCCGCACTTCCGCGGTTTGACTGTCACCACCAATCTCTATCTTGCACGGTCCATGAAGCGTGAAGACGTCCAAGCGCGCTTCCAGCATGCCTACGGTAGCGAGAAGCTGGTGCGCGTGCTGGATGAGGCGCCATGGGTAAGCCAGATTGCAAACAAGCATCACGCAGAGATCGGCGGTTTTGCGATGTCCGCCGACGGCAAGCGCGTGGTGGTGGTGGCTACCCTGGACAACCTTCTCAAGGGTGCGGCCACGCAAGCGATGCAGAACATCAACCGCGTCATCGGTGTGGATGAGTACACGTCAATACCCGTGTGATCGGTAAATGATCACTCGCGATAACAAGAGATGGAACCTATGAGCGATCTTCTTTGGCAAAAAGCCGGCGTCGAGACCAACGCCAAAATCATGAAATTCCTGGCCGGCGACGATGTGCTGCTGGATCGCGAGTTTTTTTTGCATGACATCACCGCCAGCAAGGCGCATGTCGAAGGCTTGGCAAACATCGGCGTAGTCAGCGCCCAGGAAATGCAGGATCTCAAGCGCGAGCTGGATGCGCTGGCGGAAGACTTCCGCGCCGGCAACTTTGTGTTGGACGAGCGTTACGAAGACGGCCATTCGGCTATCGAGGCGCGACTCACTGAGCGACTCGGCGATGCGGGGCGCCGCGTGCACACGGGCCGCAGCCGCAATGATCAGATCCTGGTTGCCACACGCTTGTGGCTGAAGGACAAACTCGTTGCATTGGAAGCACATTGCCGCGCGATCGCCGAGGTATGCCTGCAGCGCGCTTCGCAACCAGCGATTCCATTGCCTGGATACACCCATCTTCAACGCGCTGTGGTTTCATCCACGGCAATGTGGTTTGCCGGCTTCGCTGAGGGCTTTGTCGATAACGCGTGGCGCGCGCGGCAGACTGCTGCCTGGATCGATGCCAACCCGCTTGGCACTGCGGCGGGTTATGGCGTGAACCTTCCACTCGACCGTGCACACACTACGCAAGCGCTGGGTTTTTCGCGCATGCAGATTTCGCCGATCTACGCGCAGCTCTCGCGCGGCAAGTTCGAGATGGCGATGATGGAGGCGTTGGGCAGCGCCATGTTGGATGCGCGCCGTCTCGCATGGGATCTGTCGCTTTTCACTACGGCGGAATTCAACTTCGTGGCGCTTCCGTCGGAATACACCACCGGCAGTTCGATCATGCCCAACAAGCGCAATCCGGATGTAGTCGAACTGTTGCGCGCCTCCTATGCAACAGTGGCCGCGTCGCGTTGCGAAATCGAACAGCTTCTTTCGCTGCCATCGGGTTATCAGCGCGACCTGCAATTCTCCAAAGGTTCGCTGTTCCATGGCGTCACCCACGGGCTGGCTGCGCTCGAATTGCTGCCGGATCTGCTTGCTCGCATGCATTGGAACGAAGCATCCATGCGCGCGGCGATCGAGCCTGCGATGTATGCCACCGATGTGGCTATCGAACAGGCTGCGGCAGGCGTGCCTTTCCGCGATGCTTATCGCACCGCAGCGCAAGCTGCGACCGCTGCAGGACAGGGACGCACGCCCGAGGCGAGTTTGGCGGCGCGAACTTCACCCGGTGCCGGCAATGACTTGCAGCTGGATACGCTAAAGCAACGTCTCGCCGCGCTTGCGCACTGACGACGCTGATATGGCTACGGTCAGCACGGCAAATGCAGAGCACTATCGTTGGGGAGAATCCTGCGACGGTTGGCATCTGTTGGCTTTGGATGATCTGAGCGTCATCGAAGAACGGATGCCATCGGGCAGTGTCGAACAACGGCATTACCATGCGCGTGCGCGTCAGTTCTTCTACGTGCTTGAAGGCGAAGCGGTCTTGGAGCTGGAGGGTACAGCGCATCGACTGCGACAGGGCGAGGGGTTGCATGTGCCACCCGGCAGCGCGCATCAAGTGCGCAATGACAGTTCGATAGATGTTCGTTTCATTGTCGTCTCCACCCCGAAGAGCCACGGCGACCGAATCGCGGCGCCGAGGGACGCCGACGCATGACGGCATCGTTGCACCAGTTACCCGAATGCGCGCTGCCACCATGGCGACGCGCCGTGCTTAAAGTCGGGAGCAACCTGCTCGCGGCGGATGGCGGTGGACTGACTACGCGCTATGCGCAGGCGCTGGCGGCATTCATGAGCGCCAGCCACGCCGTAGGCCGTGAGGTCGTGCTGGTTTCATCGGGTGCCGTGGCCGCCGGTCGCGCATTGATGCGCGAGCGTGCTACGACTGGTGGTGATCTGGCGGCACGGCAGGCACTCGCAGCACTCGGTCAGGCGCCGATGATCTCATTATGGCAGGGCTTGTCGGATCGACCCGTCGCGCAGGTACTGCTTACTCACGACGACCTGCGTAACCGCCGCCGTTATCTCAATGCGCGTACCACGTTGCGGGAATTGCTAGCGCTTGGCGTGCTACCTGTCGTGAACGAAAACGACACGGTCGCGGTGGACGAACTCAAACTCGGCGACAACGACAATCTTGCCGCCATCGTCGCCGCGCTGGTCGATGCAGATCTTTTACTGATTGCTTCGGACGTGGATGCGCTTTACAACGCCGATCCGCGTCGTGATCCGGCTGCCGAGCCCATCGGTCACGTACTGCAACTTACGCCCGAAGTGATCGCCATGGCTGGCGATAGCGGCAGCACCGTCGGTACCGGTGGCATGCGGACAAAGCTGCAAGCCGCCGCAAAAGCTGCGGGCGCCGGTATCCCGACGGCACTGTTCGGCGGCCGCGACGCGGCAACAGTGAAGGCGCTGGAACAAGGCCGATTGCACGGCACGCTCATCGATGTCGCCGGCAACCGGATGCAGGCCCGCAAGTATTGGCTGCGTCATGCGCCGGCAGGCTCCGGATATATCACTGTGGATGCTGGCGCAGTGCGCGCACTCATTGGAGGCCGCGCATCGTTGCTGCCGGGCGGTATTCTTGGCGTATCGGGCGAATTTCATCGCGGCGACCTCGTTGAAATCGTCGACGCAGACAATCGCGCGATTGCACGTGGTCTGTGCCAGTACGGCGCATCAGAAGTGCGTCGTTTGATCGGACGACATAGCCGCGACATCGAGTCATTGCTGGGTTACAGCTACGGTGCCGAGATCGTGCATCGGGATGATCTGGCCACCGTGGAAACGGCCCAAGGCGGGGTGGACGCATGAGCGAGATTCGTACATTGGCGCTGGCATGCCGCGATGCCGCGCAGACGATGTCCACGTTGGACAGCGAAACCAAACGCAAACTGTTGCGCGACATGGCGGCGGCGCTGGAAGCAAAGTGCGAGACCATACTCGCCGCCAATGCGCGCGACCTGCAGCAAGCCGCCGCCAAGGGCGTGCAAGGCGCGATGTTGGATCGTCTGCGCCTGGACGCGGCACGCGTAACCGGTATTGCCAACGCAGTGCGCGAAATCGCTGCATTGCCCGATCCAGTTGGTTTGGTTACACGCCAAGAAATACGCCCTAATGGTCTGAAGATCGAGCGTGTACGCATTCCGCTTGGTGTCATCGCCATGATTTATGAGGCGCGTCCTAACGTCACTGCTGACGCCGCGGCATTGTGCTTGATGGCCGGCAACGCCGTGATTTTGCGAGGTGGTTCGGAAGCGCTGCATTCGAACGTTGCCATTGCTTCGGCACTGCAGGAAGTGCTTGAGCAGCATGACGTTCCTGCAGCTGCTCTGACGTTGATCGAAGATCTTCGCCGCGAAACGATGATCGAACTGCTGCAGCTGAGCGACATCGTGGACCTCGCCATTCCGCGTGGTGGGGAAGGCCTGATCCGTTTTGTTGCCGAACATGCGCGTGTTCCAGTGATCAAGCACTACAAGGGCGTTTGCCACCTGTATGTTGACGCATCGGCTGATGAAGCCCTGGCATTGAACCTGTTAGTCGACGGCAAAACATCCCGGCCGGGTGTCTGCAACGCGCTGGAAACCCTACTGGTGCATCGCGATATCGCGGCCTCGTTCCTGCCGCATGCGGCGCGCGTGCTTGAAGAACGCGGCGTCGAACTGCGTGGCTGCGAACGTTCCCGTGCATTGGTGCCTGGCATGCGCGCAGCCGGCGACGATGACTATGCCGCCGAATTCCTCGACCTCATACTCGCCGTACGCGTGATCGACGATCTCGGTGCAGCGATAGGGCACATCCAGCGATTCGGCTCCGATCACACCGAGGTTATCGTCACTCGCGACGATGCCAGTGCGCAGCGTTTCGTGCAGGCGGTCCGATCGGCGGTAGTGATGGTCAACGCTTCATCCCGCTTCTCCGATGGTGGCGAACTGGGCCTTGGAGCGGAAATCGGCATATCGACTACGCGATTGCACGCCTACGGCCCAATGGGCGCCGAAGCCTTGACTGTGGAGCGATTTGTGGTTCATGGAGCAGGGCAGGTGCGCCACCCACAGAGCAAGGTGTGATGCGCGAGCCCTCAGGTGATGGCAACTGAGTTCCATGTGTTGCCTGCTGTGCGGCATACTGGCTGCACTCGAAATGGGGGCGGTCCATGAAAGAGGGTGTCATCGCCATGCCACGGCGACTAGTCGAACTGTTCTTGCAACGAAAACTATCGATTTCGCCGGTCGCTTCGGGCCGCTCTGGCGACACTCCGACGATGGTTGACGAAAAAAGCGGGCTTGGGGCCATCGAACAGCAAGGCTTGTTTGTGCTCGGGGCGGCACGCAGCGGTACAACGGTTTTGCAAAACGCGCTGAACGATTCGCGCGAGATTTTTTTGTTTGGTGAGCCTTCTTTTCACGACGATATGGGTACGGCGGATTTTGCTACTCGCTACAACTATATGCATCGCGCTTGGGGTAATCAGGAAAACAAAAGCAGCTTTTGCCCCCCATTCTTTTCGGGCGATGCTATTTGGTCGGATTATCTGTGCCATCTGGCAACACTTTATCGCTATGTCGGCAGCAAGATCGTTATCAATCCCGAAAAGTCGGAAGAAACCTGCCAGCGCATCTTCGATTTCCATTGCCGCCATTTTTATCGCGCATACTATATTTTTACCTTCCGCAATCCGATCGACGTGTTGATGTCAACGCGAGGGCTTGCGGAGCTCAATGGCGATACGGCGGCAAGCTATGGAACGGTTTTACGCAGCTTTGTTGGGGTGGTGGCACTTTATATTCGCATGCTGCGCAACTTGCCGTCGGTCAGTGCGGTGTTTCATGAGAGCGTCACAGCGAAAGTTTTCCATGACATCGGTGCCGAACTAGGCGTGGATCTGTCGTCTGCATTGCACTACTACGACTCCAGTCGCGCCAGGCATTACACCTTGAACGATATTCCTGAAGAAGCTTGGGAATCCACCAAGGCGGTTGTCGATTTATACGAAAACCTGCGTCAACATGCGTTGACTGGATTCGAATCGGTTCAGCTCGAGCAAAATTCAGGGCATCTGGATATTCGACATTACACGCCGATAGGCGCGTTGCAGCGTCAAGTGGAACAGTTGCTCAGGCGACTCTGAAAGAATTGCCTTGATCGATCAGGCCCGCTCTTTCCAGCGGCGCACCGCCTCGGCAAATGCGAGGCAATCGGCAAAGCGGTTATAAAGAGGCGCAGGCGAAATACGGATCACATCCGGTTCGCGCCAGTCGCCGATGATGCCGTGCTCGGTGAGATAGTCGAATAGCACGCGCCCTTCCGTGCGACCGCCGAGTACGCGAATAGAGAGTTGCGAGCCACGGCGTTGGGTGTCTGCTGGCGTGACGATTTCCAGCACATCGGACAACTGACTTTGCACCAACCACTCCAGGTAGCCGGTGAGACGCAGCGATTTCTCGCGCAGGCGTTGCATGCCAGCGCGGTGGAAAATTTCCAGCGATACGCGCAGCGGCACCAATGCGAGGATCGGCGGGTTGGATAGCTGCCAGCCATCCGCGCCGGGCGTAGGCACGAATTCAGGGCCCATCTGGAAGCGTGTTGCCTTGTCGTGTCCCCACCAACCGGCGAAGCGCGGCAACGCGGCGTGTGCATGGCGGGCATGGACGAACGCTCCGCCCACCGCACCGGGACCGCCGTTGAGATATTTGTAGCTGCACCAGATGGCGAAATCGGCGCCGCTATCATGCAAGCTCAGCGGCAGGTTGCCGACGGCATGGGCGAGGTCGAATCCCACCATGCAGCCGTGTTTGTGCGCGAGTTCGGTGATGGCTTTCAGATCGAAGGCCTGGCCGGTGCGGTATTGCACGCCCGGTAGCATCACCAGTGCAATGCGCGAACCGTGTTCGGCCAATGCGCGTTCGATCGCCGTCATCGACAGAGTGCCGTTCGGTTCGTCGCCTTCCAACTCGATCAGCGAGAGATTGGGGCTGAAACCGTGATAGCGAATTTGCGACTCCATCGCGTAACGGTCGGTAGGAAAGGCGCCGGCTTCGATCAGGATCGCGTGGCGATCGGGTGTGGGGCAGTAGAAGCTCACCATCATCAGGTGCAGGTTCACGCCCAGCGTGTTCATCGCAACTACTTCATGGGGTTGCGCGCCGACGACTTCGGCGAGGTGATCGCGCACGAATTCGTGATAGTCCATCCAGGGCAGGCGGCCTTTGAAATGGCCTTCCACGCCCAGCTCACCCCAGTAATCCAATTCCGCGCTGATCGCTTCGCGCACGGCGCGCGGTTGCAGGCCGAGCGAATTGCCGCAGAAGTAGTGGCTCTCGCCATGCTCGTGCGGCGGAATCAAGAACTCATCGCGAAATGCACGCAGCGGATCGGCAGCATCGCTGGCTTTGGCCCAGGCAGCGGTGGCTTCGTAGGGTAAAGACATCGGAGTAGTTCCAGCTTGGTTCGTGCACAACCCGGTTGGGCGGAGACAAGCAGCTATGCGCGTTGATAAGCACCAACGCGCACAGGCATTTACGTATTCAACGTGGTGGCGAGAGTGCGGCAACCTTTATCGAACGACGCGGCCCAGGATTCACCGGCCTGGCTCGACGTGGGCCGTGCGCAGCGCAGCTGGATCGCGTGGCCGTTGCGGAACCAGTAGCGTTCGACGTAGGTATAGGGCGTGCCGCTTTCGCTGGCGGTGTAGACGAAGCTGTTCGAGTCGCCCGAGGCGTTGCTGCCTGGCTGGTAGTCCTTCAGGTTCTTGGCCTTGGCGACGGCGCCGCCGACATAGTCGTTGAAATCCTGCAGGTTCACGACCTGCTTCACCGTCACGCTGACGCGTGCCAGCGTGGTGCTGGCGCTTGGCGAGGGATCGGGAACCTGGAACACGCGCACTTCGGGATCGCCATCGACCTGCATGATGCCGACCCAGTTCGATGGCGTGCTGAAGCGCACAGCGCCAGACCCCATGCTGACGTCGTCGGCCTGGGCCACGGCGATGCTGGCGATGACCAGCGCAGCGATCACGATCATGTAGCGCCTGAAATTCATGCGTGCTCCTGAGAAGGGATATCAGAAATGAAGCGAAGGCGCGGCAGTCCCAGCCACTCCAGCGCGGTGCCGTGAAACAGGCGGGCGCGGTCCGGGTCGTCCAGTTTCAGCGCCTCGATGCCGCTGCCGGGCTCCTGCTCCCCCAGCGGGAAAGGATAGTCGGTACCCAGCATCACGCGGTCGACCCCCGTCACATCCAGCAGATAACGCAGGGCCTGGGGATCGTGCACGCAGGAGTCGAAGTACAAGCGCTTGAGGTAATCGCGCGGGTTGCGCGGATTGTCCGTGGCGACCAGGTCGGGGCGCATGCGGAAGCCATGTTCGATGCGCCCGATGGTCCACGGAAAGCTGCCGCCACCGTGAGCCAGCATCACGCGCAGCTTGGGCAGGCGTTCAAGCACGCCGCCGAACGCCAGGCAGCAGGCGGCGCGCGATTGTTCGGCGGGCATGCCCACCAGCCAGGGCATCCAGTACTTGGGCATGGTGGCTGCGCCCATCATGTCCCACGGGTGCACCATGACCGCCGCGCCGAGGTCGGCTGCGGCTTCGAAGAACGGGAACAGTTCCGGTGCGTCCAGGTTCCACTCGTTGCAGTGCGAGCCGATCTGCACGCCGCACAAACCCAGCTCGTCGATGCAGCGTTCCAGTTCGCGGATGGCCAGCTCCGGCGATTGCAGTGGTACGGTGCCGATGCCGGCGTAGTGCTTGGGAAAATCGTGGCAAACCTCGGCCATGTGATCGTTCAGATGCCGATGCAGCTCCAGCGCCTGATAGCCCGGCGCCCAATACGAAAACAACACGGGCACGGTAGAAATCACCTGCACGTTGACGCCAAAGCGGGCGTAGTCGTTGATGCGGTGCTCGGGGTCGAAGGAGGATTCCCACACCTCGCGGAAAAACTTGCCGTCCTTGTAGATGCGATGCCGGCCGTCGGCATGCATCATCACCGGAAAGGCGTCGTTGCCGAATTTAACGGCAAGGTTGGGCCAATCGCGCGGCAGGATATGGGCGTGGGTATCGATCTTGAGCATGCACACAGTGTATCGCGTGCGGGTATCACGGGCAGTGATAGGTTAGGACGAGTCCTATGTTTCGCCGTGATCGGCGTTAATCAGGGATGAACCCGGTGGTCGTCAGGGGTGGTCGCGGACTCCTGTGGGCCACGGCCAACTACATGGGTCAGCGTATTGATGTTGTCGACCAGGCGATCGCTGATGCGTACGAGTTGATCGGCCCGGGGGCGGTCATCGGCCATGGCAAGAAGTGCGGATAGGCTGCGCTGCAACGGCCGCAGTTCCAGCGTCGTTTGAGGAACCTGATTGTCGCGCAGCGCGGCCGCCAAGGCGTGCAGCTGGGACGCCGCCTGGTCGATGAAGTGCGTGACTTCGGTCTGTTCCGGCAGGCTGTCGCAGTTGTGTAGCAAGGCTTCCAATGTCATGGCGGTGCGCGCAAGGCGATTGCCGTTGAGGAAGAGGGCGTTGGCCAGTTCCAGCAAGGTCAGCGGCGTGGCCGGTTCGGCCTGCATGCGATCGAGCGAAGCCTGTGCGTTGGTGCGTGCGGTACGGGCGGCAGTGCGTGCCTCGCGATGGGTTTCGCGCCGGTCCGGTCGGGCCAATGCATGCAGGTAATGGGCATAGGCATCGAGCATGTCCGATAGCGCGGCGCGTGCGCGTCCACGTTCCCACGTCGGCCACGCGATGTAGGCAAGCAAGGCCATGCCGCTTCCCAGTGCAGTGTTGATGACGCGGTCCATCACCGCCGTACCCGAGTTCACGCCTTCGAACGACAGCAAGATCACTACCGTGCCTGTCAGTGCCGCGACCGCGACACCGTAATGCGCGGTTGCCAGGTAACGGAATGTCATGCACAGCACAGCCATCAGCGCCAGATGTGTCCACGGATCGTGCGGCGTGATGTGCAGTAACGCAGTGGTCAGCACCAGGCCGAGGATGGTGCCCACCACGCGCAGCAGGCCGAAATTGAATGTGGCGGCAAAGTCGGGACGCAGCACGATGGCTGCCGTCATCGGCAACCAGTAACCGTGCGGTAGTTGCCATGTGCGCGAAACGAGCAATGCCACGCTCAGGCATACCGCGCAACGCATGGCATGACGAAATGCGACCGAATGCGTAGTGAAATTGGCGCGCAGCGTGGCGAGCGCCGAATTGCCGCGTAACGCTCTGGGCAAGCGCGTTTCCGCGACGGCGGCGCGTTGTTCGCCGCGCGTGCCGGCCCAGTTCGCATTACGCACCGCAGCGGCCAACTGACCGGAGAGTGCATGGATGTGCGAGGCCATGGCATCGGTGCGCGTGTCGTCGTCCAGCAGTGCGCGTTCGGTGGCTTGCAGCGTTTGCAATGCACGTGCGGCTTGTTCGGGTGAATCACCACTTTCAAGCGCGTCAGCGATCGAGGTCAGTACGCGTTCTGCGTCACTGCGAAATAGCGCATGCACATCCGCCGTGCCCTGCGTATGCACCATCGCGATCAGTTCGAGGCGAATGCGCTCGGCCAGTTCCAACAACACGGCGAAAGCTTCCATGGCACGACCGCGCGCGTGGTGGCGGCCGAGCAACGTTTGCTGCAACGTGGTCATCGCCTCGGTGAGTGCCGGTACGTCTTCATCGTCTTGCGCGTGCTGTTTCGCCAGCGCAGCCAGCCCGCGATAGACGATCGCCAGCGCCATGCGCTCCGGACCGTAGCGTTGCAGCGGCCATGCGGCGATCGAGAACAGTGCCAGCAGCACGCCACCGGCGAAGATCAGCGATGCGCCGATCAACGCCTGATCGATCGTGCACGGCGTTGCCGCGGTGATCACCAGCAGGATCATGCTGGTCATACCGACGCGGGCGATATCCGCGCCGAACACGACGAGCAGTCCGCCAAGAAAGCCGAACACCGTGGTAGCGACCAGGATGGGCAGCAAATCGCCACCGAGCAGGAATCCGCAGAGCGAAGCGAGTCCGGCCGCCAAGGACGCCAGCAGGAGCTGCCAAACGCGCTGGCGATACGGCCCAGGTTGGTCGGAGAACATGGTATCGAGCGCGCCCGCGCCAATCGCCAATCCCGCTTCCTGGTGCCCGGTGAGCATGCCGATTGCCAACGGCAGCACTACGGCAGCGGTGTTGCGCACCAGCACCCACACGGGCACGTCCGGCCGCTTGGTCGTGGTCAAGCTTTGCAGCACGCTGGTGCGTAGCGAATAGGCTCGGGTGGACATGGCGGGGACGATGCCGAAGGATGCATGAATTCTGCATCACTAGCGTAGCCGCTGTCCTTAGGAACACAAACGGAAACGGCGCCGCCAGATGGCGACGCCGTTCGTGTGACACAAGAAAGTGCGTTTAGGCGCGGCCGGCGAATTCGCCAGTCAGTGTGTTCACCCACACCTTCTCGTCATTGGTGATGTACTCGGGCACCTGGATCTCGATGCCGGTTTCGAGTTTTGCCGGCTTGGTGCGTTTGGTGGCGCTGGCGCCTTTGAGCTCGGGTGCGGTATCGACAACCGTAAGCGTCACGCTGGTCGGTACTTGCAGGCCTACCGGCGCATCGTCGATCACCTGCACGTAATAGCCTTCGACGCTTTCCACGATGTAGCCGGCGTTGTCGCCAACCAGGGCGGCATCCAGCATGTATTGCGTGTAATCCTCGGCGTCCATGAACACATACGCATCGCCGTCCATGTAGGAGAAATTGGCGGGACGACGCAGCAGATCCATTTCCTTGAGATCGTCGTCGGCGCGCAGGCTCAAGTCGTACTTGCGTCCACCCGGAATCGAATACAGGGTGAAACGGAAGGTGACGTTGCCACCACGCGCGGTAGGTGCGCTGCGTTCGATATCGCGCACTTGGTACACGGTACCTTCGTGTTCGATCACATTGCCTTTCTTGACGTCGGAAGCTTTCATGAGTGAGAACCGGATGGAGTGATGTTATGAGACGCGTCATTCCGGCCTGTGACGGAATGACGTAAAGACCAGGGCTTGACCGAATTACTTCGGCTGCAGACGCACCGCACCGTCCAGCCGGATCGTCTCGCCGTTGATATAACGATTGCCAAGAATAAACGCCACAGTGGACGCAAATTCATCCGGCTTGCCCAGGCGCGACGGGAAGGGGATCGATGCCGACAACGATTCCTGCACCTGTGGCGGCATGCCGTCGACCATCGGCGTCCAGAAGATGCCCGGCGCGATGGTCGCCACGCGAATACCGAAGCGCGACAGCTCGCGCGCCATCGGCAGGGTCATGCCGACCACGCCACCCTTGGATGCCGAATAGGCAGCCTGGCCGATCTGGCCTTCGTAGGCGGCTACGCTGGCGGTGTTGATGATCACGCCGCGTTCGCCGTCTTCGCCGGCTTCATTGTTTTGCATCAAGGAGGCAGCGGCCTTCGCCACGTTGAAGCTGCCGACCAGGTTCACCATCACGGTGGTGGCAAAGGTGCTTAGCGGCATCGGGCCTTCCTTGCCGAGCATGCGGCCGGCGCCCAGGATGCCGGCGCAGTTCACCAGCACGTTCAGGCCGCCCAGCGCGTCGCGGGCGGCCGATACGTTGGCAGCGACGCCGTCTTCGGAGGTGACGTCGGTGCGGAAGAAACGCGCGTTGCCACCCAGCGACTTGGCTGCTTCCTGGCCCTTGTCTTCGTTGACGTCGAACAGGGCGACATGGCCGCCGTTCGTCACCAGATGCTGGGCCACCGCGTGGCCGAGACCGGAGGCGCCGCCGGTGATGATCGCCTTGACCTGATTGAGCTGCATGGGATGCCCTGGAAGCTAAAAACCGCAATGGTATCTCAGAGGCTTCCTGGTCGGCGTCGGCCGACGCAGCGTCGGCACGGCTATCGCAAGATCCTGAACACAAAAAGCCCCCACCACGAACCGTTCACGAAGCATTCGGGAGGCTGACGCAATCTTGATGGCCGCATTAGGCCATGACTTCGAGACGGTGCCATGCAAATCAAAGGATTGCGGCATCGAACACAAGGAAGTGGGCTCGTGCGTTTCCCATTTAGGAGGAGTACGCCATGAAGAAACAGCTAGGAATGATCGCCCTCTGCGGCACCTTACTGGTGTCGTCACAATTTGCGTTGGCCCAAGCTTATCGCCCGGGCCCGCCGCCCCCGCAGCCGGGCCGTTACCACGGCATGTATGACCAGGGCCGGCATGAGGGCTGGTACAAGCGTGGCGGCCGTATCCCGCCGGGCTACCGCGGCAGCCGCTATGTGGTCAACGATTGGCGCCACTATCGCCTCAATCCGCCGCCGCGCGGGTATCAGTACATCCGTAGCGATAACGGTGACTTCCTGCTGGCGGCGGTTGCTACCGGTGCGATCCTGAGCATCATCGCAGCCAACCACTGATGTGTGTCCCGTGGCCAGGTGCACGAGCGCGTGTACCTGGCCACGGCTTTATGTAACAGCCGAACGCTTATTGCTGCAAAAGCTTGTGCAATGCGCTTGATTCAAGCAGCGATGAAACGGGGCGTAGCGGATTCGGTGGATTCGCCGGTGGCTGCAACTCCTTTTGCCAGATGCCCACGTCCCACCATTGGGCCGCCTTGTAGCCAGCCTTGCGCCAGATGCCCGCGGGTGTGAAACCCATCGATTCGTGCAGTGAAACGCTCACTTCGCCAGGCATCGTAATGACACCTACCGCCTGGTTGATGCCCTGCAACGTCATCACATTGAGCAACACGCCATAAAGATGGCGGGCGATGCCGCGGCGTCGCGCATCGGCGTGCACATAGATCGACGTTTCCGCAATCCAATCGTAAGCAGCCCGTTCGCGAAAGCGAGTGGCGTAGGCATAGGCCAGCACGTTGCCGTTCTCTTCCCACACGAGCCACGGATAATGCTCAAGGCGTGTGAGGATGCGTTGACGCATCACCTCGGTGCCCGGCAGTTCGGTCTCGAAGGTGATGGCGCTGCTGGTGACGGCTGGGGCGTAGATGGCGTGAATGGCGGCGGCGTCTTCGGCCTGGGCGATGCGGATCATTTCATGTATTTCCAGTTGCGCTGCTTGCCTTCGGCCAACCATTCCAACGCCGTGGCGATGCGTTTTTGCCGAGTGGCATCGGTCTTGGCTTCGGTAATCCAGTCTACGTATTCGCGTTGGGCACTGGGGCTGAATGCTTCGTATGTTTCGCGCACCGCGCGATGCGTTTTCAACAGCGCGGCGAAATCGGCGGGGAGTTCCGGCGGTGGCTTAGGTGCTGCAGCGGGGCGTTTCTTTTTCAAGCTAGCATCGTTCAACGCCATGGCCTTGCGTACGTAGCTGGTTATTTCTTTTTTGTTCGGCAGATCCTTGATCGTGACGATCTTGCCGAACTGACCCATGCCTTTCTCAGCCGTTGTGCTCACTACCTCTTTGCGCTGCCAGAAGCCGAAGCTGCAGTGCTGCTTGAACGCAGCCATCGAACACATCATGGCGCCCTTGTAGCCGAAATGAGGAAAACCCCATTTCAGGCTTTCTTCCACTTCCGGGCAGGCAGCGTGCACGACGGCGCGGATATGTTCGAGGATAGGCTGCGCAAAGTCGGCGGATGTCGCGATATAGGCATCGATGCGTGGATCGCGATTAGCCATGACACATCCTCCACTAGAGATCGCGGATAAAGAAACGGTCGCAGCTGAAGTGTCCGGTACCTCCCATCGGAGCATCCAGCGGCGTGAATCCATGCTTCCGGTACAGCGCCTGCGCGGCGTCCATGCCGGTAAGGGTTTCAAGATAGCAGCGTTTGAAATCGAAGCCGCGCGCCGCTTCCAGGCAGCGTTGCATCATGCTTGCACCCGCGCCGATGCCGCGTGCTTCGGGCAAAAAATACATCTTGCGCAGCTCGCATACATCCGGCTTACCGCCGTCCAGTGCCGCCACGCCGCCGCCGCCAATGACTTTGTCATCGCGTTCCACGACAAAGTACGCGCTGCGCGGGCGTGCGTAAGACGCGTGCATGTCATCGACTTCGGCATCGTGGATGGCGAAGCCTGGACCATCGGCGCCGAATTCAGGCATCACGGTGCGGATGATGGCGGCCACCGCGGCGTTGTCGCGCGGCTCGATAGGGCGGATCAGGAAGTTGGACATGGACACGAACTTGGCGGGGGAGCCACCAGCGTAATCGGCCAGCGGGATTAGGCAACTGTGCCGGTAGTCAGGCTGCCGTGCGTGCGCGTGTCACGCGGCTGGCGGTTGGCTTGCTCAGCTGCGCCGCGAGCCATGCACCCGTTGCCACAAGCAGGTCCAGGTTCACGCCGGTCTGCATGCCCATGCCCTCGAGCATGTAGACCACGTCCTCACTGGCGACGTTGCCGGTGGCACCTTTCGCGTACGGGCAGCCGCCGGTGCCGGACACGGCGCTATCGACCACGCGCACACCTTCTTCCAGGCAGGTGAGGATGTTGGCCAATGCCTGACCGTAGGTATCGTGGAAATGCACGGACAGTGCGTGCATCGGAACTTCTTGCGTCACCGCGTGCAGCATGGCGCGAGCCTTGGCGGGCGTGCCGACGCCGATGGTGTCGCCGAGCGAAATTTCATAGCACCCCATGTCGTACAAACGCTTCGCCACGCTGACCACATCGGCCACCGGCACATCACCCTGATAAGGGCAGCCCAACACGGTGGAGACATAGCCGCGCACTTTTACACCATCGATCTTGGCCGCTTCCAATATCGGCTTGAAGCGCACCAGCGAATCGGCGATCGATGCGTTGATGTTCGTGCGGTTGAACGCTTCCGATGCGGCAGTGAATACCGACACTTCATTCGCGCCGGCTGCGCGTGCGTGGCGGTAGCCTTGTTCGTTCGGCACCAGCACGGGATAGCTCACGCCGGGCACTTTGCGAATGTTGCGAAACACTTCATCTGCATCCGCCAACTGCGGCACCCAGCGCGGACTGACAAAGCTGGTGGCCTCGATGGTTTTCAGTCCGGTCGAGGAAAGTCGATCGATCAACGCAATTTTTACGTCCGGCGGCAGCAACGTCTTTTCGTTCTGCAACCCGTCGCGGGCGCCGACTTCGACGATGCGGACCTCAGAGTCTGGTTTCATATGCCAAGCACTCCGCGTTGCACCCGAGTGGCCGCCATGCAGCAGCGCGCAGCTTGACCAGGCAGCCAGTCTGGCGCTGCGCTACGCGCTGCCACCTGACGACCACTCGGGCGCAACGCAAAGCACTTGGCATATGAAACCAAACTCTTGGAGTCATTCATGTGAAGCTCCTGCAACCGGGCGGCGGTTCATGACTTAAAACGAACGAGCACCGCGTCGGCTTCCACGAACTCGCCCTGCGTTGCGCTTATGTTCTCAATAGTGCCAGAACGCGGCGCCTTCAAGGCCAGCTCCATCTTCATCGCTTCCATCACCAGTAGCTCCTGGCCTTCTTCGACTTGATCGCCGACGTTGGCCTTCACCAGCACCACGCGACCAGGCATGGGCGCGATGATCTGGTTACCGCCGCTGCCTTGCTTGGATTCCCAAGCAAACGCAGCGGTGCGAACGAATGAATAACGTTGGCCGTCAGCATCGTGCAAGGACACGCGCTGCGCGTCCGCATGAATTGCAAAGCGAAGGCCTTCGCCATCGAAGCGGGCGCTAAGCACGCCATTCTGATGGCGTGCGCCGTGCACGTCGCAATGCGATTCGCCATGCTGCAGCTGATAGTGACCATCATGACCGTGGGCTTCGATTTCATAACGTTGTTCACGTAACGAAAGGGCAACAATGCGTTTGCCCGCGTGACCGATACGCCATGCATCGGCGCGCGACCACGGCGAGTGAGGATCGCTGCCATGCAAGGCATGTGCGGCGATCGCGCATTCGTCATGAAGCAGGGCGGTAGTGGCGGCGGCAAACAACACGTGATCGGAGGGTGCCGCATCACCGGTAAGAAATTCGTCAAGATGACGATCCAGGTAACCGGTGTCGATGCGACCTTCGACGACGACGGGATGACGCACCAGCCGTTCGAGGAAGGCGATGTTGGATTTTGGCCCGACGATCTCGCATTCGGCCAGCGCCTCGCGCATACGCTGCAGCGCTTGCGTGCGGTCGGCGTCGTAGACGATCAGTTTGGCGATCATTGGATCGTAGAAAATGGTGACGGTGTCGCCCTCAACCACGCCGCCATCCAGACGCGCATGACGCGACGGCACAGGAAGTTTCAGCGTGCGCAGCTTGCCGGAGCCGGGCAGGAAGTTCTGATCGGGATCTTCCGCATACAGGCGCACTTCGATGGCATGCCCGCGCGCATGAACTTGCTCTTGCTGCAGCGGCAAGGTCTCGCCCTCGGCAATGCGTAGTTGCCATTCGACGAGATCGAGCCCGAGCGTTTCCTCGGTAACGGGATGCTCCACCTGCAGGCGCGTATTCATTTCCATGAAGAAGAACGTGCCGTCCTGTCCCACGATGAATTCCACCGTGCCGGCACCGACGTAGTTCACCGCTTTGGCAGCGGCAACGGCCGCTTCGCCCATCGCCTTGCGGCGCTCGGACGTAAGGAAGGGCGAGGGCGTTTCTTCCAGAACTTTCTGATAGCGGCGCTGCGCCGAGCATTCGCGCTCATTCAAATGAATGACATGGCCGTGCGTGTCACCGAACACCTGGAATTCAATATGGCGCGGATGCTCGACGTAACGCTCAAGAATGACGCGCGTATCGCCGAAGGAACTGGCGGCCTCGCGCTGCGCCGAGGCCAGCGCATCGGCGAATTCCTTTTCGGCGCGCACAATGCGCATGCCTTTGCCGCCGCCGCCAGCTGCTGCTTTGATCATCAGCGGAAAGCCGGTCTTGCGCGCCTGCTCGGCGAGGAAGGCGCCATCCTGGTTTTCGCCGTGATAGCCGGGCACCAGCGGCACCTGGTGATGTTCCATCAACGCTTTTGCGGCAGCTTTGGAACCCATCGCATCGATACTTTCCGGGCGCGGGCCGATAAACACGACGCCAGCATCGGTGCAAGCGCGCGCAAAAGCGGTGTTTTCCGACAGAAAACCGTAACCGGGATGAATCGCCTGCGCACCGGATTTTTTTGCGACATCCAGAATCACATCGCCACGCAAATACGAATCGGCCGGGCGCGAGCCGCCGATCAGCCACGCTTCATCGGCCAGACGCACATGCTGCGCATCCTTGTCCGCCTCCGAATACACGGCGATGGTGTGGATGCCCAGGCGCCGGCAGGTGCGGATCACGCGGCAGGCGATCTCGCCACGATTGGCAATCAGTACGCGCTCGAACATGCGGAATCCTTGCGGGTGTTGCGGGCTGCAAACCTCGTAAAACTAGCAGATTTGCGTGTATTAGCCGATGCGCGGCGCAGCATGGCGGCGCGTACCGGATATTATTCGCCGTCCCAATAATCCAGCGATTCGTCGTGCCGGCCGATAACGCGGAGCTGACGCGGAAGGTTGTCTGTGGATGGATCGCCGGGTGCAAAAGCGAGGTATTTGCCGGAATCGGGGTATTCGCAAATTTCCGCTTCGGACTGATTGCTTACGGCAAGGTAACGAAGTTCCACCTCGCCGGTGTTGATGATCTGATGCGCTGTTTCCGGGCCGCCGGTGGGGCAGGCGATGACGTCACCCGTTTTGATGGGATAGCACGCGTCGCCGTAACGCAATTCGCCGCTGCCTTCGAGGATGAAGAACATCTCCTCTTCGACGCGATGGCTGTGGAAAGGGCAGTTGCGCTTTCCCGGTGCGACGACGGTGAGGTTGTAGCCAAGTTTACGTGCACCGATTTGGCTGGCGATGTCGCCCCAGCGGATGTCGTAGTGCTTCGCGGTGTCGCCTTTGGGAGCGTGCGAGGGATCAGCGGTCTGGATAACGACATCCGCGATGTTCAAGATCGGCTTGGTCATGACGGCGGTTCCACGTTTAGCTGTTGAGATTCCATGTTGGTGCACGCTTGTCGAGAAACGCGCCGAGCCCTTCCTGGCCTTCCGCAGAAACGCGCAACCGCGCAATCAGCGCGGCGTTGTCGCGATCGAGACGTTCGGCAGACTCTTCGGTAAGCCCATGTATGCCAAGCGCCAAACGCTTCGCTTCATGCTGCGCCACCGGACCGGCCTTGGCGAGCAGCTTGAGCATCTCGTGCACCGTGTCATCCAGGTATTCCGCAGGCACGGCTTGATGCAGCAGGCCGATCTGCTCGGCCATCTCGGCATCGAAGATTTCGCCAGTGAGGAACAGGCGACGCGCCTGGCGAACGCCGATGGCGGCGATCACATACGGCGAGATCACGGCAGGTACAAGGCCCAACTTCACTTCGGTCAAACCGAACTTGGCGGTGTCCACGCCGATGGCGATATCGCAACAGGCGATCAGACCCACGCCGCCGCCGTATGCTGCGCCGTTGACGCGGGCGATGGTGGGCTTAGGCAGAAATTGCAGCGTGCGCATCAGGGCGGCGAGGCGCAAGGAATCTTCGCGGTTCTGCGCTTCGCTGGCCGTGGCCATGCCGCGCATCCAGTTGAGGTCGGCGCCGGCAGAGAAACTGGCACCAACGCCGGTCAGCACTACCACGCGTACGGCAGGGTCGCGGCCGGCCTCCTGGAGCGCGGTGCTGAGGTCGGCGATCAGCTGGTCGTCAAAGGCGTTATGCACCTTCGGGCGATTGAGGCGCACTTCGCGGATACCGGCGTGGTCGTTGATTTGTACGGCGCTGGGCATGGGGCGGTCCTGGGAGCAAATCGAAGGCATCTTAACCATTGCTCGTTAAAGATGACGGTTTGGCTGTACTACATGAGAAAAGAGGTTACAATGCGAACCATTCTTATTTAGAAGCATGAAACCGTGCGCCTGTCCGATTTGCCGAAAGGTGCTTCCGCCGTGGTTGAACGAGTTGACGATGTCCATCCTAACGACCCGATCGCGCAACGTCTGCGTGACCTGGGCTTTGTCGAGGGTGAGCAGGTGCGGCTGGTAGCGCGCGGGCCGGTAGGCGCCGATCCGCTGTTGATCCAGATCGGTTCCACCCGGTTTGCCCTGCGGCGCAGCGAAGCGGCACGGGTCACTGTACAAGTGCAGGAGGCCGCATGAGCGCCGGCACGCTGCGCATTGCCTTGGTCGGCAATCCCAATTGCGGCAAGACCGCCTTGTTCAATCAGCTCACCGGCGGTCGCCAGAAGGTGGCCAATTACGCCGGTGTGACGGTGGAGCGCAAGGAAGGGCGCTTCACTGCGCCGTCCGGTCGCGTGTTGCAGATTCTTGATCTGCCCGGCACCTACAGCTTCGATGTCACCAGTCCGGATGAGTTGATTACCCGCAACGTGCTGGAAGGCAATTATCCGGGCGAGGCCGCGCCTGATCTGATCGTATGCGTGGCCGATGCCACTAACCTGCGCCTGCATCTGCGTTTCGTACTGGAAGTGAAGCGCCTCGGTCGTCCGGTGGTGTTGGCGTTGAACATGATGGACACCGCGCGTCGTCGCGGTATCCATATCGATGTGCCCGAATTGCAGCGACGCCTGGGATTACCGGTGGTGGAAACCATCGCCGTGAAGCGTGGCGGTGCACGTGCGCTGATCGAGCGTGTCGATGGCGAACTGCCAGATGCCGCGCCCGCGCAGCCGGACGATGCGGCCAGCCGCGTCAATCTGCACGCGCAGGTGCGTGAGATACTCAGCGCTACCGTTACGATGCCTCGTGCGACGTCGGCGCTCGATGACGCACTCGATCGCTGGGCGCTGCATCCCGTATTCGGTCTGATGATTTTGGCCGTCGTGATGTTCCTGGTATTCCAGGCGGTGTACTCCGTGGGCAAGCCGATGACCGATGCGATCGGTGCCGGCTTCGACTGGTTCGGCGCGCATCTGGCGATCTGGCTGCCGGCCGGCCCGCTGCAAGGGCTGGTCAAGGACGGTGTCTGCACCGGCTTGGGCACGGTGCTCGGTTTCCTGCCCGAAATCCTGGTGCTGTTCTTCTTCATCCTTACGCTCGAGGAATCGGGCTATCTGCCGCGCGCGGCATTCCTGCTGGATCGCATGATGTTGTCGGTGGGCCTCACCGGGCGCTCCTTCATTCCGCTGCTGTCGAGCTTTGCCTGCGCGATCCCCGGCATCATGGGCACGCGCAGCATCCAGGATCCGCGCGATCGGCTTACTACCATTCTGGTGGCGCCGTTGATGACGTGCTCCGCGCGTCTGCCGGTGTATGCGTTGCTGATCGGCGCGTTTATTCCGATGCACCGCGTGTTCGGCATTTTCAATCTGCAAGGACTGGTGCTGTTTGCGTTGTATGTCGCCGGCATTCTCGGCGCGATGTTGGTGGGTTGGGTGATCAAGCGTGTGCGTCGCGATCAAAGCGAACATGCATTGCTGATGGAGTTGCCGTCGTATCGTGTGCCGCAGCCGCGCGATGTGGCGATCGGTCTGTATGAGCGCAGCATGGTCTTCCTGAAGCGGTTGACTGGCGTGATCCTGGCATTGACGGTGCTGATGTGGTTTATCTCCACCTTCCCATCGCCGCCCGCCGGTGCCGTCGGGCCGGCCATCGATTACAGCATTGCCGGTTATCTTGGCCGTGGCCTGCAATTCATTTTTTCGCCGTTGGGCTTCAACTGGCAGGTCAGCTTGTCGCTGATCCCCGCGTTCGCCGCGCGTGAAACCGCTGTGGCTGCGTTGGCGACGGTGTATGCGGTCGGTGGCGATGCGCAGGCCGGCGGTCTCGCACATGCGCTTACCGCCAATATTTCCCTGGCATCGGCGCTGTCGCTATTGGTGTGGTTCGCGTTTGCGCCGCAGTGCATGTCCACGCTCGCGGTGATTCGCCGTGAGACCAATTCATGGCGCAACGTGGCCATCTCCTTCGGTTACATGTTCTGCGTAGCCTATGCGGCGTCGCTGATCACTTATCAGGTGGCGAGGTTGTTCCTGTGAGTACGAGCCTGCTTATTCAATACTTGGTGATCGGGCTGATCGTGCTGGCCAGCGCGTTAGTCGCATTTCGCAAGCTGGCGCCGCTGCTCACCAATCGCTGGCTGGCTGCTGCATCGATTCATTTCAGTCAGCCTGGACAAGCTGCGTGGCTGCGTACGCTTGGTCGTCGCCTGCAGCCGAAGCAGGCGACAGGCAGTTGCAGCGATGGCTGCAGCACCTGCGGTGCTTGCGGTCCCAAGCCGCCGGCTGGTGCGCATGGCGATGCCATGCCGCTGGAATTTCGGCCGCGTCGCCACTGAGTGATGCTCTCAAGCAAATCACATGGGCTTGGCGCCCATGCGATTTGCCAACCCTGCCTGTGACGCATTACTTCCAGGGCGTGCCGCCCGCATCATCGCTGCTTATGGTGGTTTCGAGCTGAGAAAGGATGCTCGCGTTGGTGGTGGTCAACCCCAGTTCGCGATTCTCAGTCAGCGACGCGCTGGAGAAGTTCTCCGAGCCCACGAACGCGACGGCAGTGGATTTGCCATAGTCGGCCAAGATGGCTTTGGCATGGATATACAGCGCCGTATCGTTGTCCGGATAGGTGCTGATGTTCACGCCATCTTTGTATAGCGCGTTGAATTCGCTCTCGTAGTCATTGTCGTCGTTGGTCATCACGACAGTGACGCTGACGCCGCGTTTGGCTGCCGATTCCAGCGCATCCACGATCGCGGTATCGCTCATCTCTTCATTCTCGACCAGCAAACTGGTCGTCGCGTTGTTGATGACGCTGAGCAAGGAACTCTGAGAGTTGGTGGGGCTCCAGACCAGGTCGCTACCGTCGGAGGGTGTCACCGAATCGTGTGCGAAATCTTTGTTGAAGGTCGCTTCGATCGCCGCGATATCGGTGGTGTTGTTCTCGATCACCGCAAAATCGCGTGTGGTGCTGTAGTAGCGGCTGGTGAGGTTGAGCGTCATGATCGCGGTCTGGGCGTTGGACGTCGCGGCATCGATCGTGATCGTTTTCTGATGCGTCGCTTCGTACTTGGTCCAGGCCCACACCACATTCACGCCGCAATTCTTGAGCTGGTTGTAGGCGGTGGTGTTGTTGCTCTTTTCATCGTTCACATCAAGGATCACGCGGACGGTGACGCCGTTGGCGGCAGCGTTGCAGAGATCGTTCTGTGCAGTGGTGTCCACCAACTCATACATGGTCATGTCGATGGTCGACTTGGCCGAGTTGATCAGGTTGTAGATCGAGGTGAGGCCCTGATCGGGCTCGATGATCAGCGTTTGCGTGCCGGTCTGTGCTGCGGCGGGCAGGGCGACGCCGAATGCGCAGGCAATTACCAGGGCGGTGGAAAGTGCGGTTTTTGCGAAGTTGGAACGCTCACAACGGCTCTTCATGACTTGATCCTTTGTCAATCGATTAGGGTCACGCTTCTCCCTGCGATAACTGGCTGCCGCCCTCCCTGAGCGACTTCGGTTGTCCGGATGATCCGGTCGTCCCCTGATGAGATGCGCGCTCGCATCGCAACCGAAGCGCCGATCAAAGCGTCGATCGATGACATGAGTCTTTCTGTAGCGTGGCAATGCGAAGTGCGTTTAAGTGGCGTGCGCCTTCGTCACGTTTAGGTGAACGTGAAGGTTATGTCGAAGCTGTGATGCGCAATACGAAAACTTGCTGATGGCTTACGGTTTGCGAGTTGAGGTCGCGCAATCATTCGTGTTCCGCACGATTACATGCGGAACACACCGTAGCGTTGCGGTTCGATCGGTGCATTGAGCGAAGCGGAAATTGCCAGGCCAAGCACGCGACGCGTATCGGCAGGATCGATAATGCCGTCGTCCCACAGTCGTGCGCTGGCGTAGTACGGATGACCTTGGTGCTCGTATTGTTCGCGGATCGGCGCCTTGAACGCCTCTTCTTCCTCGGCACTCCAGCTTTTGCCGGACGCTTCGATGCCATCGCGCTTCACAGTGGCCAGCACACTGGCTGCCTGTTCGCCGCCCATCACGCTGATGCGTGCATTGGGCCACATCCACAGGAAGCGTGCGCCGTAGGCGCGGCCGCACAT
>OUNK010002711.1_pt1 | contig 31906 bp, 19 predicted proteins | sample 1755341 | NCBI WGS metagenome assembly OUNK01 (sample SAMEA3914788, study PRJEB12502) | metagenome | biome: forest; material: soil | place: Canada | collected 2011-07-03 | depth 0.1 m | reverse complement strand
CCGCCGACGAAGCGAGCCGGGGTGCTGAGGCCTACCCCTCCGTCGCCGCGGTCGGAAGCCCCGAAACAACCGCCGCGATCCTCTACGTCGCCCGCCAAAAGCGCGACGATCACCCGGACGGAACCTTCGACGACGCCAAGCGGTGGTACCCCACCGGCCGCGACGCGGAGGTGATGGAAGCGGGGCTCCGCTCGCCCTCCCGCGCCTGGCCCTTCTCCTACATGCACGCCTGCCGCTCTTTGGGGCACTGCATTCGGCACGCCGGCGCCCAGGACGAGGAGCTGGTTCGGGCGATCGTCCTCCTCCTCTCCGGGAAGGCCGGAGCGAAATCGATCGTTTGGAAGAGGATCAAAAAAGCGGTGGCAAGGGACAGGAGGTATGTCTTGCTCCTCGCCCTTCAACCCGTCGACGACGCAAACCGCAGATGACGCACCCGCCGCAGAGGGGAGCCGGGCTAATGCCCGGCCCCCGCTCTGCGAGCCGCCACCAAATACCTCTCACGACCATGAAAAAGCCCATCGAAATCACCACTGTCACCTCAAACATCGACGACGACCGCCACATTTCGGCGCTGCGGGTCATCGCCGCCAGGGCTCTCATAGCCATCGGGAGGACGTCGACGGAATGCCGCTTTGTCTTCGTGCCTGGTCCGACCAGCGTCAGGGTTAAGGGCCTCTCGATCGATGAGGAAGCTCGCTTCCGCCAGGCGCATGGCCACATCGCCGGGCGGCCCGGCGCCGGCGCGCACCCCCTGCTGGTCAAGGGCACGGCCCCGTGCCCTGCTCACATCTTCCGAGACCGCTTTCTTATTCCCCCGAGTCGGGCGGTCATCGAGGAACTCCGCGCGGCGGTTCTCCGCCGGTTCGAATACAACGTCTCGGGAGTTGACCCAGACGTGGCCACGGTCACTACGCGAATCGACTGGACCAAACAGGAACTCCCCGAGTTCCAGGTCGATGACGACCTCGGCGAGCTCACGCTCGATCTGGCCATCAATCTCTTCGGGCTGTCCTCGGATGAGGGCTGGCGCATTTGGCAACGCAGCAAAGCCGCCAAAACCGTCAAAAACTTTACCGCCTGCGAAAAAATCCGTTGACCTCGAGACAATCAGAACTATCCCCCCATAACATGAGCATCATCGACGACCTTCGCCGCGACCTCGCCCTGGAATCCGCTGTCCTCGCCCCTACGAACTCCACCCCCATCCCCGTGACCGACGGCATTCCGGCGATCTGGAAGCAGGCTCTGGTGGACCTTGACGAGGCCACCATGATCAACAGCGCCACAAGTCTGGGTATCCCAATCGAAACCCTCCGCGCCGAGCATGCAGCAGGTCGCCTGGGAGCTTACGAGGGACGCATCGCCTTCCCCGTCCAGCAGGACGCGGACGTCATCGGCCTTCATGTCTACTCGGCTCGCGACAAGGCCTTCGCCGTCCCTACCCAAAGCCTTGAGCCGCTCGTCTATCCCTCTCCGGTGGCGATCGATCTCGCCTCTACGGTGCACGTCGTGCCAAGTCCCTTCGCCTATCTGCTGATTACGTCGCAGGTCGATCTTCTTGATGGTGCGGCCGTAATCGCCTGCCGAGGCGAGAACAAATCCCAGATTGGCGAGCTCCTGCGCCCTGGACAGCAGGTGTACCTCTGGACCGAAGATACGCACGACCGCACCTACAAGGAGATCCTCGCCAAAATCACCGGCTGCGACGTCTACCAGGTCGTGGTAAAAGAGCGCAACTTCGCGGAGGCCTTGGCTGAGGCCGTTCGGGTCAAGCAGGCCCCCGCCATCGATCCGAACCGTGACGAGCGATTCCCGCTGGATGTCCTGCCGCCGCTCGCCCGCAGCGTCGTGCAAGAATTTGTCCGGGTGTTCGGTTGCAATCCCCTCATGCCGTTCTTCTCGATCATCGGAACGGTGAGCGGATTGTCTTTCGCTCGCGTCCGGGCGAACTACGGACGAGGCGAGTATGCACACTCCAATATCTTCGTCGTCGTCCTCTCGCCAACCGCCTCGGGCAAGACCCTGATTGGAGGGCGAATCGGAGCGCCGGCCGTCCGGTACAACGCCTTCCTAATTGAAGAGCACCAGAAGGAGCTGGACGGCATCAAAGCTCGCGAGCGCCTCCTCACGAAGGAGCGGGACCACATCCTCTCGCGCATCGCCCGGGAAGCCGACAAAAACTTCCGCCCTCCCGCCGGCAAGTCCTCCGCAGCGTCCGCGGGACAGGTCATCTCCTCTGAAACACCGGGTTGCGAACCCCGATTCGCCGATCGTGACGATGAAATGAGGCTCGAACGGATCGAGCACGAGCTCGCGAGGCTCGAGCGAGATAAGATCACTCCCAGCTTCATCGTCGATGAACTTTCAAGCGAAGCTCTCGAGATCAAGCTCTCCAAGGCCTCGAGCGAATACGTCTACTCCTATTCGACCGATGCCCGGAAGGCGGCGTCAATCACGCTCTCGGGTCGGTACCAAAAGAAGGGCGACACCGATGACGGCCTTCTGATCAAATGTTTCGAAGGCGATTCCCATGCCTCTGAACGAGTGACCCGAGATGCCGTCGTCCTGAAAATGCCGCGGATGGCATTGCTCTGGTTCCTGCAGCCGGACCTCGCTGATAAAATCCTCCGCGAGGAAACGGTCCACAGCGGGTCGATCGCCAGATTCTTCGTGACCCGTCTCCAGGCTCTCAAGAGCCGGGCCAAGGCGCGTGTCGTTCTCGATCCGCAAATCCTGGGGCGCTGGGATCGCTTTGCCACCACGATCGCGAAGAAATTCCACAGCATGGCGGTAAATGGCGCCTATCTGACCCTTACCATCTCGAAGGAGGTGCAGCAGGTCATGATCGATTTCGAGAATCGGTTGATCGACGAGGGCCTTGAGACCACAAACCTCGCTGGCGCCGAACCCTTCGCGGCCCGCTGGCATGAAAAAGGAATGCGCCTGGCGCTGCTTTTTCACCTGATGGAGCGGGAGAAAGACTTTACCAACCCCGATCCGAGCTCGGCTTCGGACGAGCGAAACACCATGAGCGTCGAAACGGCGCGGGCAGCCATCGCGATGATCGAACATCTCGCAGCCGAAGAACTCCGGTCTTTGACCGCCTACCGGTTCGATGCCGAGGACAAAGATCACAAGAAGGTGATGCACCGGCTCGAGATCCGGGGCGCGGCAACGATGCGAGAGCTGTTCCTGGCGACCGGCATCGCACAGGCCAGCATCCGAGTGGTCCTGGACCGTGCAATCGAACGAGGGCTGGTCATCGCCACCAAGGGCCCGAAAACGACCCGATTCAGGGCGAGCGGGTCAGCGACATAGACAGTTCGAGGCTACAGGGCCCCTCCGCTAGCGCGGCAGGGGCCTTTTCTTTTAAACACGGCGGGCCCGGGCTATCGCCCGGGCGCAAAAGCGCCCGCTGACCGGCATTTGGTTGGAAGCCGGTAGGGCGATCTACGGTTATCTACACTTCATCTACAGTTGGTAGGTGGTCTTTACGGCTTATAATCAATGAGATACAGCCAAGTGTAGAAAGTGTAGATGACTTGGAGGCCGTTTCCGGCCTAAACCCTCATACGCCGTCACTGCAAAGCGAAAACAACAGTTATCTACAGTTGAGAGAATAAGGAGATATGTAACTTAATAATAATAAGCATATTATATAAGAAATATACCACCTACTAAAGTGTAGATAACCGTAGATAGCTCTCTTCAATCGAACATGAATCCGTTCCGATAACTCGCTGCTTTGCAGCGAGTTATCGTTTGGTAATAGGAGGGTGGAAACTGTAGACGTTTTCGTCTACAGTTTCTACGCTTTGCGGCTGGCGCCCCGGGGCATTGGGGGGCTGCGGCGTTAGCCGCAGTTCCGATTTGTCGGCGTGGCCCTTTTCGGCCACGATTGGGAATGATCCGCGTGACCGTTGAATTATTGGCTGAAGGAGACGAGCAGGCGGTGCAACGCCTGGGTACCGTCGAGATCGAGAACGTCGGCGGTCGCCACCCGGAGACAGGCGACTACCATGTGGCCCTCCTGGAGGGGGGCCACATCGTGAAGCGCGGCACCATCGCCGGCTTCCCTAGAAAAGCCCAGGACGCTTACCAACTCGCTCACCGCGCTCTCGCCGAGCTTCTCTAGTCCCGCCGCGAACTCTAGAACTGCACCCGCACCGAGACGTCGAAGGAGTGGTCCTGGTACTCGCCATTGGCCTCGCCGGAGTAGGAAAGTTTGGCGGTGACGGAGTCGGTGAGGCCGGCGGAGAGCCCGGCGCCGAAGGTGGCGCTGTCGTGGCCCAGGTTATCGCCCGTAGTGGTGAAGACATCGCCCGCGCCGGAGGCGAAGCGGGCGGAGACGGCCTCATCGGCATCGAGGAACTCATGAGCCCAACCGGCGGCGACATAGGGGCTCCAGCCGACGCCCTTCCACTTGAACCCATAGGCGACCTGGCCGCCCAGGTTGCTGCGGAAGGAATCGGCGGTCTGGTCCTGGATGGATAGGGGGGCCAAAGAGCCGGTTTCGGTGTAGGGATCGATATCGAGGTGGAGATAATCGAAGCCGAAGGTGGGAGTCAGCGTCCACGGACCGACCTTGAAGTCGTGGCCGTATTTCACGCTGCTATCGAATTCCAAGCCCGTGGTATTGCTCGTCGCGGTGCCCCCAAATCCTTCGCGGTTGGAGTCGTACCAGTGGTAGGCGCCGCCTACCGTTCCATCGACCCAATCCCCGGTCTTGTCCTTCCAGGTGGCGTAGGGTCCGAAGCGAATGCTGTTGGCGGTGGAATTGGAACCCGAGTTGTTGAAATCGGTCTTGGAGTAGTCGTAGCCGGTGGCGAAGCCGACGGTGAAGGCCTGGTTGAGGCGATAGTCGCTGCCGAGGGTGAAGCCGGTGCCGTAGTAATTCGATTGGCTGGTCTTGCCGTCGATGTCGCCGAAGTTGCCATCGGCGGCGGCGAAGAAGCCCCAGGGGTTGGTGGGGGAAGGCATGAAGGCCTTGATGTCGGTCGGCATGTCGGTTCCGGCGATGAGGGAGGCGGCGGGGATGTCGGGGTTGACCAGGTTGAACTGGTTCAGGGAGAGGCCGGTCGATCCGGCGCGGATGTTGCCCATGCGGTCTTGCAGGGTGCCGAAGCTGGCCCGGCTCGAAGAAAGGGAGGTCTGGCTCATGGTGGTCTGCTGGAGGGGGGAGATCTCGGCGAGGGCCGCAGGAAGCGCGCTGCCGGGGAGGGAGTTTAGCGCGGAGATCAAGGTGGCCTCCCGAGGGTCGGCGGCGATGCTGTTCAAGGCCGCGGCGACGGTCGATTGGTTCGGCGTGGCGGCGAAGGTGGAGAAGGAGTTTTGGACGGTGGTGATCTGGATGGTGGGGGTGTTATCCGTGACGCTGAGGGAGTGCGAGCTATAGGTCGAAACGAAGGTGACGGCATTGCCGAGGACGTTGACGGTGGAGAAGGTGCCGTTGATGGCGTTAGCGTTGATCAGGGTGAAACTCTGGCCTCCGAGGACTCCGTTCCCGGGCGTCAGTTGCAGGGTGCCGGCCAGGTGGGCGGTGCCGCTGACGGCGATGAGATCGGAATTTCCCGAGCCGTTGACCCGCATGTTGACGATGCTGCTGTTGCTGAGCGTGAGATCGCCCTGGATGGTCAAGGTGCCGATCGTGGAAGCGGTGCCTGGACTGAGGATGCCGTTGGAGGTCACATTGCCGAAGATGGTGCCATTGCCCATGAGGGCGGCCCCGCTGTTGACGATGACTGGGGAAGCGATGGAGCCATCGACTTCGAGAGTGCCCTGCTGAATGGCGGTGGTGCCGGTGTAGGTGTTGTTGCCGGTCAGGATCAGGTCGCCCGCGCCAGTCTTGGTCATGGTGCCGGTGCTGGAAATGACGCCCGCGTAGGTGCCGTCGGCGGCCTGGTTGAAGATCAGGGCCGCGTTGTCGGTGATGTTGCCCTGGAGGCTGGTGGCATCACCTTGGAGAGTTCCGGCACTGATGGTGGTGCCGCCGGTGTAGCTGTTCGCACCCGTGAGGACCAAGGTTCCGGTGCCTGCCTGAGTGAGGCTGCCGCTGCCGGAATAGGCCCCGCCATAGGAGACGGCCCCGCTCTCGTCGAACGTGACCGCACCATTGCTGGCCAGGTTCCCCAAGATTGCGCCGGTGGTCCCTCCATTGCCGATCTGGAGCGATCCCGAATTGACGGTGGTCGTGGAGGCCGAGACGATGCCGGTGATCGTGATTCCGGAGGCGGCAGAGAGGGCCAGGGTTTCGGAGAGCGTGGAATCGCCCAGAGTAAGAGCCGTAGAGTTGGTGATGGCGGCATTGGAGCCGAAGAGGGAAACGGCGCCGGTGAAACTGTTGCCGGCGCTGTTCAAGGTGATGCTGTCGGTTCCGGCATTGAAAAAGGCCGTGCCGCCGACGGTGAGGACACCGCTGCTCTGGGTAATGGCCGACCCCGTGGTGGTCAAGGAAAGCGGACCGGTGACCGTGATGTTATTGGCCAGGGCCAGGCTCCCGCCGAGGACCGTCAGACTGGAAAGGGCGGTGGTTCCACCCACGGTGCCTAGGGTCACCGCTCCGCCGGTGGCGACGGTCAAGGCATGGGCGCCGTCCACGGTGGAATTGAGGGCGATGGCCCCGTTACCCGTGCTGGCTAGTGTGAGGTCGTTACCCAACGTGACCGCATCCCCATAGGTCTGGGCTCCCGTCGTCGTCACGCTCCCGTTGAGCGTGGTTGTCCCGCCCGCATTGGTCGTTAGGCTGGTCAACGCCATCGCTTGGCCCACCGCCCCCAGCGCCGTCCCACCGGTGGTGTTGACCGTCAGCGCATGGGCGCCGTCCACGGTGCCGAGCGAGATGGCACTGTTGCCCGTACTGGCCAAGGTGACATCGGCGCCAAGGATGACCGCATCCCCGTAGGTCTGGGCTCCGGTCGTCGTTACGTTGCCGTCGAGCGTGGTCGTTCCGCCCGCGTCGGTCGTCAGGCTGGTCAATGCCGTGGTCTGGCCGACCGCTCCCAGCGTCGTCGCGCCGGTGGTGTCGATGGTCAGCGTGTGCGCGCCGTCCACGGTGGAATTGAGGGCGATGGCCCCGCCCGTGCTCGACAGGAGCATATCGGCGCCGAGAGTGACCGCGCCGTTGTAAGCCTGGGCATCGGTGGTGCTCACGTTGCCGTCGAGCGTCACCGCATTGGAAACCGTCAGGTCGGTTACTCCCGAGACGGTTTGCAGCGTCGTCGTAGCCCCTCCGTTGATGGTCAGCGCGTGCGATCCGCCGGTTACGTTGCCCAAAGTGGCCACGCCGGTAGCCGTCACCGTGGTGTCGCCTCCCAGGGTGATCGCGGCGCCGAGGAGATTAACGCTGGTCGCCGAGACGGTGCCGCCGCTGAGCGTCAAGGTCCCGCTGGTGTCCGTCAGGGTGGCCACTCCTGCCATGCTTCCCAACGTCACAATTCCCCCGCCGCTGATCGTCAGGTTATGGAATCCGCTGGCACCCGTAACGCTGCCCAACACGACCTCAGTACCGGCGTCGTTGATCGTGGTCGTTCCGGTCGCTCCCAGAATGACCGAGCTTAGGTTCATGCCAAGCGACGTCGAATAGCTGTTGCCGGTGAATGTCAATGTCCCGCTGGTGTCCGTTAAAAGGTTCACCCCCGACACGCTTCCCAACGACGCATTACCCACGATCGTTAGGTTGTTCTCGTTGCCGAGCACGGTGCCCATGGTTAGCCCGGAGGTGGTGGTGAGGGTGGTGGAGCCCTCCAGGGTAACCGACTCATTGCCAAAGTTGATGGTGCCTGCCGAGATGCTGCCGGCGTTGAGCGTCACCGCGCTGGTGGTCTCCGTCAGGGTGGTCACTCCCGATAGATTATTCAACGTCAACCCTTGTCCGCCTTCGATTGTCAGCGAGTGCCCCCCTCCCGTCACGTCGTCGAGCGTGATCGTGCCAGTAGGACCGGTATCATCCAGCGTAATGTCGATCCCTAACGTCACCGCGCCGCCTAGGTTCTGGGCCCCGGTCGTGGTTATGTTCCCGTTGAGCGCCAACGTTCCGGCGCTAACCGTCAAGGCGCCCACATTCGTTACGGTCCCCAGAACCGACGCGCCGGAGTCGGCGATCGTCAGGTCGTGCCCCGCGCCGTTCACGCTGCCCAGCGTGGCGGACTCGCCGACGACCGTGACATTGGCGCCCAGCGTCACCGGGCCGGTGAGGTCGACGGTCGTTATCTGATAGGCAACGCCGCTGGCGCTGAGCGTCACCGGCCCGCCGAGGTCCGTCAGGCTGCCTAACTCCACGTTACCCGCCAATGTCAGCCCGCCGGCATCGGAGACCGTCAGGGCGTTCCCAGTGCCGCTCACGTTGTTCAGCGTGAGCGCGGTGGGAGTGTCGATCGTGGTGGCGCCTGTCACATCCACGGAGCTGGAGCCCAGATTGAGGGCAGTCACCGCCACGGTGCCGCCGGTGAACGTCACCGCCGCGTTGTCGGTGATCGTCAGCGAGTGAGATCCGCCGATGACACTACCCAGCGTGACACTCCCCCCCGAGTCAGGCACATTCCCCGTGCTGGTCAATGTGATGTCGGTCCCCAGCGTGATGGGCCCTCCGTAGTTCTGGGCCCCGCCCGTCATCCCCCCCGGCGCATTGAGATTGTTATCGATTAGAGAAGTCGTGGTTACGTTTCCGTTGAGGGTCACCGCCCCCGTGACCGACAGGCTGCCGAGCGCCGTCGTCTGGCCCACCGATTGCAGCGTCGTCATGCCGGTCGTGGAGATCGCCAGCGCGTAGGGGCTGTTCAACGCGGAATTGATGGTGATGTCCCCGCCGCCGGTGCTGACCAAAGTCGTATCGGTCTGGAGGATCAACGCGCTGTAGACCTGGGCGTTGGCGGAACTGGTGGCGATCGTAACCCCCTCATAGGAATAGGGAAAAGACGCCACGGTCACCGGCCCGGAGCCGACGTTGAGACTGGTCACTGAGACGTTGCCATTGAACGTCACCGCCCCCCCGCCGTCGATCGTCAGCGCGTACGTGGCCGTCCCCCCGCCGGAGAGCGATGCGGGCAATATCTGCCCCAGCGAGATGGCAGCCCCGCCTGTGCTGTTCAGCGTGACGTTATTTCCCAGGATGACCGTGGTGCCGTACGTCTGGGCTCCGGTCGTAGTTACGTTTCCGTTGAGTACCGTCGTCCCAAAGCCGTTTTCGACGATCTCCGTGGGATTCTGGTCCACCCCCTTCGACACATTGGTTGTCGTCAGGCTCGTCAACGCCGTGGTTTGGCCCACCGCCCCCAGTGTGACCACTCCCGGCGTGGAGATCGCCAGCGCGTGTGCTCCATCGACCGAAGAGTTGAGAGTGATGTTCCCGACGTCCCCCAGGGCGTCTACGCCGAAGAACGTCGCCGACGATCCGGATGGCGTGCTCAAGAGCGTGACGTCGTGCCCCAGGACAACCGCGTTGCCATAGATCTGAACCCCGCTCGAGTCCCCACCAGCGCCAGTTTCATCGTTGAAAACCGTCGTCACGTTGCCGTTGAGCGTCGTGGTTGCGCCCGGAACGATCGTCCCAGGCGTGGTCGCCAGGTTTCCGTTGATCGACACGCTTGCCAACGGCGAGGTCTGGCCCACCGCCCCCAGCGTGGTGGAGCCCACCGTGGTTACGTCTGTTGCCGGTGTGCCGCCCGCCGTCGTCTGGGTCGTATTGATCGTTAGTGACTCCTCCGAGCCATTCGCGTCCCCATCCACCGTCGATTGGAAAGTGACCTGTCCGGTGGTTATAAGGTTCAACTGGTTGTTCGAATTCCCGTTGTCGATGACCGGGTTAGTGTAGATCTGGTCAGCGCTGCCGGTGTCGATAGTACCCGACAGAACGGTGGTCTGCGACCACAGCAGCCCCGGAAACAGGACGACCAGGACCGCGAGGGACACGGAGAGGAGGGAGGTCGTTTTCATCTGAGGAGGGCGGCAACGCGGAGCCCTGTTTGGGTCGATCACGGATTTCAAAGCGCAGGCAGCGAGAAGCGGATTTTGTTCATGAAGAAAAAAGGTGCTGAATCATCGGTTCCTCTCTGTTGAAAGGACATGTAAATGAATTCCCCACGTAGAATTCCTCAGAAGCTTTCCAGGCGACCATGCCCGGACAGTAGGGCTTTCTGATTTTCTGAATACTCCCCTAAATAGATACATTATTAACCCGGCCGGGTTAACAGCCATCGCTTGCGGAGGAGTCACGGTCACCCGAGCAAGGGATCGGCGCTGACCGGCGCCCCGCGTCAGTCGATGACTACGCGGGGGAACTTCAAACCGTGGAGGTCTTCGAGCGGGGCAATTCGCTCTCGCTCCCATCCAGCCACAGGGCCATCAGGGCCTGGCGGCTCTTCACGCTGAAGAGGGTGTAGAGCGCCGTCACGTGCTTGTGCAACGTCGCCGGTTTCCGGCCGATGGAGAGGGCGATTTGTTTTTCCGTCTGGCCGGTCAGGAGACCGCGCAGGATTTGCCGCTCCAGGGGGCTGAGGAGTTTGTCGCTCGCGAGCAGGCCGTTGCCAAGGAGAAGACGGTGATGGAGTTGAGCCAGACCACGCAAGGCATGGGCGGCCAGTTCGGCCTCGCGACGAGTGAAGAGACGGCGGCGGGGTTTGGCTTGAAAGCGATCGATCAAAAAAAAGGACTCGAGATCGGCCGTGACCGGAAAACCGACCATGATGCGATCGGCGATGCCGGCGTCACGGTAGTAGCGTTGGTAGTGGGGCGTCTTTTTAAACGCGGCAATGTCGAAGAAGGTTCCATCGTGAACCCGATAAAAGCGGAAGCGACCGGTGCTGCCCATGGTGGCGCGACTGTCCATGCCGATATGATCGGCATCCTTCACCTCGTGCGAACGCTGGTAGTAGGTCGGAGTAAGTTTGCCGTAGTGCTCGCTGTCGTAGTATTCGGCGAGCTGCTTGCGATAGGGCGCGGGATCGGGCCGCAGGGCGACGCGAGCACGGAGACGCCAGCCTAGGAAGGGATCGGCCTTTGCCGCTGCGCCGCGCATCACTCGGACACCGCCGATCCAGATAACGTTATCGGCATCGATCTTTTCTGCGATCCATTCCTGAAGATGCTTCAACGCGGCATCTGTCTCGCTGGCGGGAAAATTGGAAAGTCGCTGCCAGAGGTCAAAAGTCGCATCGGTGACGGAGGAAATAGAGGGCATGATTCTGTTGGAAACCTACATTAATCCATAGATCCGAGCCCCGCCAGTCAGCACGCCGTTGGTTTTTCGATTTCAGCATGGATTGGCCGCAAATGAGCCGTTGCTTTGTTTTAGAGAGAAACAGCGAATTACCCCTTTTATCGAAAACATGCGATTCGAAGGGGATCCAGCGCACAAATTGACCTCACTTTCGAGAAAGCCGGAGTAAGATTCAGGGACCTGTATTATGCCGGGCTATCGAGGGGATGGCGGAAGAGAGGAGAAATCAGGGCGATAGAATTCGAACCTTGTGGGGCTCAGAGTAATTTTTCATTTTGGAGGGTTTTGGGCGTTTTTCAATCGATTCAACGGAGTGGTCCGCGATCACGAGACTGACTTTAAATCGAGGGGGAGTCTGATCAAAAAGACGGTTCCCTCACCAGAAGTTGTTTCAAAAGAGATAGTTCCCCCATGTTTTTCGACGATTACGGCGTGGGCGATGGCGAGGCCCTGGCCGGTTCCCTTGCCTACCTGCTTAGTGGTAAAGAAGGGGTCGAAGACTTTGTTTCGATGGGCTTCGGGAATCCCGCTGCCAGTGTCGGAAATGCGGATCTCGGCAAATCCATCCTGAACGCCTGTTTGGACCGTGATAAGGCCCTTAATGCTGGAATTCTCGCCGACTACGTCGACGATGGCGTGGACCGCGTTGACCAATAGGTTCAAGACCACCTGATTGATCTCATCGGGGAAGCAGGGCACCAACGGAAGGTTTGGATCAAACTCCGTTTTCAGCTCGGCGATGTATTTCCACTCGTTACTCGCGACGATGATGGTGCTTTCGATGGCCTTGTTGAGGTCGATCCGCTTCTTTTCCTGCGAGCCAGGATGTGAGAAGGTTTTCATGGCGAGCACGATGCGACTCACTCGTTCCAAGCCGTCGAGGGATTGTCCGATGGCCTTGGGAACTTCCAAGGCAAGATAGGAAACATCGGCAGCCGCCACCGCCTCTTCCACTTCCGTCATCAGACGGGGCGAGACCTCGTTTTCTTTGACCGCCTGGAAAAATCTGTCGTATTTTTCCAGAAGGGTTTGCACATCCTGGAAGGCTTCTTTGAGAAAGCGGGTATTGTCGCTGATAAATTGGGTGGGCGTATTGATCTCATGGGCGATCCCGGCGGCAAGCTGGCCGATCGATTCCATCTTTTGTGAATGCCTCAGTTGCGTCTCCATGGTGCGCCGTTCCGTGATGTCTTCCACCGACCCATCGAGATAGAGAACCCTGCCGTTCTCGTCTCGGAACGGCTTGACGATCTCCCGTGCGACCAAGGAGGAACCGTCCTGCCGGGGCCAAATGGTATCCTGGCTTTGCGAGGCGGTCTTTTCAGCCATTCCCTGGAGGAGGGTATGGCGTTCCTTATGGACAGGGTTGCCTTCCCAAAGGCGCTGGGCCACACACAGCTCCTCAACCGAGGCGAAGCCAAGTATGTTCAGCAGGGTAGGATTGACCAATTGCAGCGTCCCATCGGGAGCGGCCCGATAAAGGCCGATCGGCGATTCCTCAAACAGGTTGCGGAAGCGGCTTTCGCTTTCCTTCAGTTCCCGGGTGCGGTCTTCGATCTTTCCCTCCATCTCATGGTTCATTCCTTCAAGGACGAGCTGGCGCTTGGCGACCTCCCAAAGATCGGAAAGACTCCAACGGATCGAGGCCCAAAGAAAGCCGACCTCAAAAAGAACCCAGAAGGCATGTTCCACCGAACGCCAGGGGGAGGCGACGAAGACACCATAAATCGACTCAGGCCAGAAGACGCCCCGCAAAAAATGGTCGGCGGCGGTCACGATCGTCGCGGTGACGAGGACCGGTTTATTGCGATAGAAGGCTAGGAAGGCCAAGGAACCAAAGATATGGAAATGGGATTCGATCCGCCCTCCCGTCAGGTGGATCAACAGGGATGACGTCAGCATCTGGGCGATCGCCATGAGGTGGCGGGTCAGCACCTCCCCTGCCCGGTTCATGCCCATCCAGGCTGGATAAAGGCTGATAGCTCCCCCCAGAAGTAGGGCGGCCCATATGTGAGGATGGACCGAGGAAACACGTCCCGCCCAGCTCAAGGGCGAAACCACCACCGCCAGTAGGACGCATACCACCCACTGGACGAGCAACAACCGAGCGAAGAAGCGATCGGTCCGGACATGGATGAGCCGTAGCATCTCGTTGAAACGCCGGACAACGCTCAAATCCTGCGAGGGCCTCCTCTCATCGAGGGGGATCTTCCTCATGGGGTCTCCAGCTTGATTTGACTCCACCCCAATAGTGAACAGCCGTAGGTGGGCGTCCGCACAGGCGTGCCGGTTTTTCCCAAAATAGCCGCAGTAACGGCGTCGGCACCCGGGTTATCCCCTTCGTGCCCCCGGGAACCGGTGATGCCCCCGGAAAAGCAAAGCCCCCCCCTGGAATCGAAGAGCAGGACTTGGCCGGAGGTCAGGGCTCCGAAGCTGGTCGCTATTTTTCCATCCGGATCGGCTGCAACCGTAATTCCCGGGATTTTCGATGCCTCGCGCCATAGAACGGTCTGCCGCCAGGACCCCTCCTCCTCCTTCGGCGAAAAGAAGAAGATCGAAACCCTCACCCGGTCCCCACACCGGGTCATCACTTTTATTAGTTCCGCGAGGGTGGCAGAGGTGCAGGGACAACGTGGATGGGCGAAGAGGATCAAATTCATGCGGTTCCCATCAAAGACAATGGGGACGGAGGCGGGCCATTCCGAAGGGATGGAAGCGACGGCGCCGGGCTCCAATTCGTGACGGGTCAGAAAATAGAAGCCGGTGGCGATGGCTCCTAGCCATGCTAGCACGGTCAAGCCGAGAAGGCATTGGCGCTGCCCGATTTTATGGAATGGATTCATGGTTGTCCGGGTTCCATCGGAAGGCGAATTAAGAAGGTGGTACCCACGCCTTCAGCGGTTTCGAAAGAAAGAGTGCCGCCATGCTTTTCGACAATGACCGCGTGGGCGATGGCGAGGCCCTGGCCAGTTCCCTTTCCCACCGCTTTGGTGGTGAAAAACGGATCAAAGATCCTGGCGCGGTGCTTTTCCGGGATGCCGGGGCCGCTATCGGCAATGCGAATTTCCGCCCATTCGTCACAGATCCCAGTGGCGATTGATATCTTCCCTTTGCGCGGGCTGTTTTCCCCCAGCATCTCGGCGAGCGCCTGCGCCGCATTAACCACAAGATTAAGGATGACCTGATTGATTTCGCCCGGCAGGCAGCGAACCACTGGAAGGGCGGGATCTAAATGGGTTTCGATCTCGGCCACATACTTCCATTCGTTGCTCGCCACCAAGAGAGTGCTTTCGATGGCTTGGTTGAGATTTACCAAGGTCTTTTCGCCGGTGCCAGGATGGGAAAACTCCTTCATGGCCCGAACAATGCGGCTGACCCGCTCCAAGCCGTCGAGGGATTGTTGAAGGGCCTTGGGCACCTCCGCATTGAGATAATCGATATCGATCTCGCGGGCGACGGCTTCCGTCTTGGAAACAATATCGAGAGAGACGTTTTCCTTCTTTGATTGTTGCAGGAGCTGGTCGTAATGGTTCATCAGGCGGCCGATGTCCTGAAACGAATCTTTGAGAAAGCGGGTATTGTCGCTGATGAACTGAGTCGGGGTGTTGATTTCATGAGCGATCCCGGCAGCGAGCTGCCCGATCGATTCCATCTTTTGGGCATGCCTTAATTCGAGTTCCATAGCGCCACGCTCCTTTTCAGCATCGATACGAGCGATGAATTGGACCACCTCGCTGCTCCAAGTGCCCAGCACCTTGAGAAGGCGGGAATCGAAGTCGATGTTGCGACGCGCGTAGAGAGCGATCACCCCGATGATCTCCGTACTTAACACCATGGGGATCGCCAAGGCGTGTCGAAAGCCATATCCGGCCATTGCTTTGAGATGCGAATCGGTCTCTACGTCCAAATCGGGCATCCAGACCGGTTCCTTGGAACTCAAGGCTTTCCCGGGCAACCCCACGCCCAAGGAAAAGGATGAAACCTGCTGCAAGCGCTCGATTTCTTGAAGCGGAAGATAAGGAGCACCCCACATGCAGGAGAGTGTCAGCTTTTGCGCGCGGGAATCGATCAGCCAGACCTCGCAAAGGTCCCAATGGCCCGCCTCGCAAAATAATTGCAATACCTCGACATATACGTCCTCGAATTTCCGGGCATGAGCCAGCGCCCGGGTCAGCTCGGCCTGCGCGATCAACCGCTGTTCCACCAGCTTGCTTTCGGTGACGTCCTCCACTGTACCCACATAGCCGATGATGCCTGACGCCCCCTTCATGGGGGCGGCCTTGGCGCTGATCCAGCGAACCCGGTCGCGTCTGGGAAGAATGCGATGGGCGCTTTCAAACGTGCGATTCTCCCGGACAGCGGCCTGCCACTTTTCGACCACCACTGAACGGTCCTCGGGGTGAATCAGAGTCACCCATCCCGATCCCAAGATGGGAGATCCCTCGAAGATATCGTGCAGCAGTTGATTGGCGTAAGTGCAGAGCCCCTGGGAGTCGGTGGTAAAGATCCCCAGGGGGGAGGCCTCATTCATGGCCTCCAATTCGTTTTGCTTCAAACGCAGCGATTCCTCGGCCTGCTTGCGTTCGGCGTTTTCGAGGGAAAGCTGCGCCGTCCTTCTTTGCACTTCTTTTTCGATCTGACGATATTGATCGCCCAATTGGCTAGCCATGTCGTTAAAGGCACGTCCCAAGGCGCCCCATTCAGCATGCCTCCGAATCCGGACTCGAGTTTTCCATGAGCCTTCCTTCAATTTTTCCGCCGCTTCCTTCAACTCCTGGACGGGAGTAAGAATGGCGGAAATCAAAAAGACGGAAGCCCATACCATTAATATCAATAGAGTCCCGACCGCCAACGCCATCTGAAGGCAAAAACGATGGATACGGTCGATGACGTCCTGCTCCTTTTCGAGAGCCACGGCACGCAGCCCATTGATCGGCTGTCCGATATTGATCATCCACCGGCGCCCCTCGCCGTTACGCAAGACGATGGCCCCTGGCCCCTTGATGCCTGCCAGGAACGAAAATACGGAAGAATCCCGCAGGGCGAAGTCCGGACCGGCTACGATCCTTCCCTGCGCGTCGATCACGCAGGGAAAACCGGTCTTACCGATGGCAATGGCGCGAATCTCATTGGAAAGCGCCTGAAGATCGGGCAGGGGCGGCCCGGGGGCCTTCTTTCCTGATGCGAATGTGTAAGGGACGGCCTCCGGACCGGTGGCACCCTCGATTAGGGCGGTCACCGCATCGACGGTCTGATCCAAGGTGACCAACGCTTCCCTATGGAAAGAAGCCGCCGTCTGAAAGGCGAGCAAACCGCAGGCGGCAATCATCGGCAGAAGGGAGCCAATCACAATCACCAGCAACATTTGAGACCGAAGGGAAAGATGCTGCCACCGCTCCCAAAAGAGCCTTCCCCAAAAATGAGCCGTCCCATCTTCCGTGATCGGTACGGGTGCGGTCATGACGCTCGTCCTTTTAATTTTGGACAAAGATGGGCAGCTTGATCCCCTGGACGGTGCTGAAATTGGCAATTCGCTGCAAGAGCAGGGGCGTGATTTCGCTGCCGCTTCCCACCACCAATAATCCATCTCGCGTCGTCAGGTTGGCGGCCAATCGGTCGCCCGTCCGAAGTTCGGATAGCGCAACCTCCCGGGGACCTCCATTGGGAGAAGTAGGAGGAGCTTCCGTCACCTCGATCTGAAGGGTGCTTCGCACCGATTCGAGCAGGACGGGATCGAAGCGATGAGGTTCCTTCGACATCTGCCGCACCGCAGCCCCCTTGGAAAGGCCCCGCTCTTCATGGGACACCAGCTCCATTAGGATCTTGATGAGACGCCCACCCAGGGGAATCTCCCCTTCCCGCACCGCGTCGAGGGGAACCCCGCTGCCGTCATAGTTTTTTTGATGGTAGAGCACCATCCGGGCCGCCTCGCCGAGGCGAGGGATGTGCTGGATCAGTCCGTGACCGATCGCCGGGACGCGGGCCACCATCTCCGCCTCCTCCTTTGTCAAAGGCGCCCCCCTGCGAGCCTTGACGGCGATGGCGGGAGGGACGGTGACGAATCCGATCTGGCTGAGCAATCCCGCCAACTCAAAGGCCCAAGCGTCCCTCACCGGATTCCCGGCCAGGTAACGGCGGGTGTAATCCCGAATCTTCTGCCCGGTGCCGAACGATTGAGGTTCCGTCAACGAAAGGGTTTCCACCAGCATCCGGATGCTACCCGCCAGAGTATCCTCCAGGAGCTGCCGCTCGGCGGTGATCAGTTGATAGTGCTTGAGCCCCTCCTCGATGGAAAGTTCGAGCATCTCGGGAGAGCAGGGCTTGGTGAGAAACCGGTAGACCTTCCCCTGATTGATCGCGCCGACCGCGGTTTCCTGGTCGATATTTCCCGTCAGCATCATCCGAACCGTCTCGGGAGCCCGCTCCCGGACCTGGAGCAGGAACTCAATTCCCGACATTCCCGGCATCTGCATGTCGGCGACGATGACGCCGTAGGGGTCCCCCTTGCCCACCAATGCCAGCCCCTCGGCGGGTCCTAGAGCCACCTCCACCGAGAATTTTTTCCGGAAGTTCCGCTGATGCGCGGAGAGGATGTTGGGATCGTCGTCAACGAAGAGAACTTTGGGATTCATCATATTGAAATCGCTTCCTTCCACTTGGCGACCCGCTCCGTAAGCCGCAGCTTTTCCAGGTAAGGTTTGTCCAAGTTAAAGTCCACCACATGGCCGTCCCGATGCTTCTGATGGACGAGGACATCGGCGCTATGCACTGCCGTCAGGGGAGTGAATCCAAGGACTTGGCTTTGGGAGGGAGAGTGGTGAAGGGCCACCGCTTCGACGACCCCGATCGGCAGACCCCAAAGACCAAAGAGATAGCCTCCAATTTCGGAATGGGCTGATCCGAAGGTGCGTTCCTCCAAGTCAGCTTGATTCGACCCGGCCACTGCGGCTGCTTTCACGCATCTCTCGTATTCCTCGGAGAAGTTGGCCGCCAACACCAGTTTTCCGGCATCATGAAGCAATCCGCCGATGAAAGCCTCATCCTTGGTCTTCTTGTCGCTGTTTTCCAGACCGGCGATAATCTGGGCTGCGTTCGCTACCTCGAAGCTATGAGTCCATAGGGCTTCAACAGAAAGGACCCTGCTGTCAATGCCCTCGAATTGCTCGAAGACACTGATCGACAGCACCAGGGAGCGGAGAGTATCAAGGCCCAGATAGGAAATGGCCTCGTTGATGCTGGCGATCTTCAGCGGAAGGCCGAAGAAGGCCGAATTGACCAATTTCAAAATCTTCGCGGTCATGGCGGGATCCCGCATCACGATTCCGGCAACATCCTCGACTGTGGCATTGGGCTGTTGCAGACAGTGGATGATCTCCAGATAAAGCTTTGGCTTGCTGGGCAGCGACTGAAGGCGCGCGATCAGATTTCGCAACGTCTCGTTATGCAGGCTTTCCTTGAGCTGGGCGGCCCTCCGCAACGTGGCAATCAATGCCTCTTGATCGCAGGGTTTGGACAGGTATTGATGCGTCGCCTCCACGCATTGCAGGATCATCTTCTGATCCGCCTGCCCCGAAAGAACTACCCGGATGGTCGCGGGATGAAGCTGCATGGTCTTTTTGAGCAATTGCGCCCCATCCATGACCGGCATGCGCATGTCGGTGACCAGTATATCGTAGGGGAGCTTTGCCATGGCCTGCAACGCCTTCGCTCCGCTGTCGAAGAAATCCATCTCCCATTCATGTCGCAAGGGCCGCAACATCCGTTGCAACCCTTGTAGAACCAGTTCTTCGTCGTCGACGAATAAAATGCGGTGCTTCATGTGCTGACTGCCCCTTGTGCCCTTGCACCATAATCACTCTAACTATTATTCACCATAAGTCTCCCAGCAATATTTGGCGTCCTCCGAGGAAGTCAATATGACTGCAATTCGCTAGGGTTTCCGTAGACTACCCAAGTATCGCATATATTACTCTGCATTGAAGCGTCAGCAGGGACTTCACTCGGAACGGGAAGCTCAGTTGGAATTTATTATTCAGAGTAAGGACATCTTTTGTTCGACATGTTGAGCAAAAGGGCAGATACCCCATTAGGCTGCTTAGCGGGATTATTCAGGGGCCCCCAATACCGATCCTATTGGACTCGGGAAGTTGATTCTTATGACAATCCATCGGATTTCCGATGGAAATGGGTTGATCTCCAGACGCATCTAAAATACGCGCCGTCAGGCGCATTGCGATCAGTCGGTTTGAGAATAGGAGGGTTGGAAAACAATTTTTTTCGGGACAACAATGTTCGCACAAAACCCAAAAGCGTTTGCCCGTATCGCTGGCGGGTTTGTGTTCATTGTCGGAATCGCCGTATTGCTGGGCTGGGCGTTGAACGTCCCCCTGCTAAAGAGCGTTTTTCCGGGCTTGGTCACCATGAAGGCCAATACCGCATTGGGAATGACTCTGAGTGGCCTAACGCTGATGCTATTGTCTCGGGACAAGATCGATGTTCCGCTTCGCTTTTGTACGGTGGCGCTTGCGGTTGTAGCCGTTGCCCTAGGAGCATTAACGCTGGGTGAATACTTTTTGGGTTGGAATCTAGGAATCGATGAACTCCTGTTTCGCGACGCTGAACCGATAAGGACGTCATTGCCCGGGCGAATGTCGACCTCCACGGCGTTTTGCTTTGTTCTGGTCGGGAGTGCGCTCTCGGTGGCGTCGCAGCAGATATTGTCCCGGTTGAGATTTTCCATTCTGTCGGGGCTGGGCGCAACCTTGATCATACTTGGAGGGGTCGCGACCTTTGGCCAAATTGCCAATGTACTGTTCCATCTTCGTTTGTGGAACTATTTTGGCATGGCGGTGCATACCGCGATGGGATTTGCTTTGCTGGGGATCGGATTGCTGTCTCTCGTTAAGGGCGAGAAGGGATTGGCATGGTCTTTAGACAAGAGAATCACCACTGGATTCATCGCTTCCATTGCGATCATGCTGACAGCAGCCGGAGTCTCTTGGAATTACACCAGTGAATTACAAGACGCGGCCGCCTGGGTGAGCCATACTCATCAGGTTCTCAAGGAGATTGGGGATGTCCGAGCCGGAATGGCGGAACTGGAGAGCAGCCAGCGCGGCTACATCATCTTAGGTGACGAGCATCTGCTGGCATCCAGGGAAGAGATCAAGACGGAAATTCGCAAAAGCATCGAGAATCTTCGCAGCCTGACCGCCGACAACCCCCGTCAAAAGCCGCGTATCGATCAACTCGCCCCCCTGATCAGCCAACGCACAGACTTCGGGGAACAGACCATTCTCGTTCGCCGACAGCAAGGGTTCGCCTCCGCCCAACATATGATTGCCCTTGGGACCGGCATGAGGCTTTCAGCCGATGTCGAGCAGGTGCTTGGAGCGCTACGCGGTGAAGAAGACTCCCTTCTGGTCACTCGGGAGAAAAAATCCGAAATGATTTCTACAGCCACCTTTCTACTTCTACCGACGGTTGTATTCGTCAGCCTGACCATTTTGTCGCTGGCATTGTTCTTTTTGAACAGCGGCGTCGGTGAGCGAATGAAAGCCGAGGAGGCCTCGGCTCAATTGGCGGCGATTGTCCATTCCTCGAGCGACGCCATCATCGGAAAAGACCTGAACAGCGTTATCACCAGTTGGAATATCGGTGCGGAAGAGATTTTTGGATATACCGCCAATGAGATGATTGGCCACCACACTGCGCGACTCATCCCCCTCGACCGTCGGCAAGAGGAGATACAAATTAATACTCGGGTCGAGAATGGGGAAAGCGTAGAGCATTTCGACACGTTGCGGCTGGCCAAAGACGGACACCTGATTGATATCTCGATGGCGGTGTCACCCATTAAAGACAAGGCAGGAAGAATCATTGGGGCTTCCAAAGTGGCTCGCGATGTCACCGAGCGCAAGGCGGCGGAAGAGAAAATCAACCAGCTCAACACTAAGCTGGAGGATCGAGTGGTTGAACGCACGGCCCAACTCGAAGCGGCGAACAAGGAATTGGAGGCGTTCTCCTATTCGGTATCGCACGATCTCCGCTCGCCGTTGCGTGCCATCGATGGCTTTTCCCAGGCGATATTGGAGGATTACGGGACGCAATTGCCACCGGAAGGTCTGCATTACTTACAGACGATCCGTGAGGGCGCGCAACGGATGGGCATACTCATTGATGATCTTCTGACATTTTCTCATTTAAGCCGCGCCTCGTTGAATAGACAAACCGTGAACACGGCTGAACTGGTGCGTTCGGTCATCGAAGATTTGAGTTCGGAGCGGCAAGGGCGACAGATCGAGATTAGAATTGGTGAGTTATTGCCCTGCCAAGGGGACCGCGCGCTTTTAAAACAAGTCTGGACGAATCTTCTGTCCAACGCCGTCAAATACACCCGCCATCGCAATCCGGCCCTGATTGAAATCGGCTGCGAGGTGGAGCAGGAGACCATTTACTTCGTCCGCGACAACGGAGCCGGTTTTGACATGAGATACGTTCACAAACTATTCGGCGTATTTCAGCGCCTCCATTCAACGGATCAGTTCGAGGGTACCGGCGTCGGCCTCGCCATCGTGCAACGGGTGATCAACCGCCACGGCGGACGCGTCTGGGCCGAAGCAGGACTGGATCGCGGCGCGAGTTTTTATTTCACTCTAAAGGACGAATCCAAAGCATGAGCAATACCAATATTGTCGAAATTCTGATTGTCGAAGACACCTCTCAGGATCTTGAACTGGCGTTACGCGCCCTACGCAAGGCGAATCTCGCAAACCATATTCAGGTCGCCCGCGATGGCGAGGAAGCTCTTGCCTTCCTCTTTTGCGAAGGCCCCTACATAGACCGCAAAATCGAGAATAGCCCGAAAGTCATTCTGCTGGATTTGAAGCTTCCCAAGGTCGATGGGCTGGAAGTATTGCGGCGTATCAAAGGAGATCCGCGCACTCAATCCATTCCCGTGGTCATGCTTACATCCTCAAAAGAGCAGACCGATCTCGTGGAAAGCTACAAGCTCGGGGTCAACAGTTACATCGTCAAGCCGGTCAATTTCGATGGCTTCGCCAAGGCCATCCAGAATTTGGGAATGTATTGGCTGCTTCTCAATCAACAGCCACAAATCGAAGGATAAGATGACACAAAGACTTCAAATCCTGATCGTCGAGGACAACCCGGTGGATGCCGAGTTATTGGTCATGGAATTGCGCCGCTCAGGATTTGTTTTCGACTGGCATCGAGTGGAGAAAGAGGCCGAATACCTTGCCAAGCTAACTTGCGACCTTCATCTCATCCTTTCCGATTTCGAAATGCCGGAGTTTAACGGTCTTCGCGCATTGGAACTCCTCAAACAGCAATCCAAACTCGATATTCCGTTCGTCATCGTGTCAGGCACGATTGGCGAGGAAATGGCGGTAGAGGCCATGCGAAAGGGAGCGGACGACTATCTGCTGAAAGACCGGATCGTCCGCCTGGGGCCAGCAGTGCGTCGTGTTCTCCATGAGGTCGAAGAACGCGCAGAGCGCAAGCGACTCGAGGCACAATTCATCGAAGCACAAAAGATGGAGGTGGTGGGCCAGCTTGCAGGAGGGGTGGCGCATGATTTCAACAATGTCCTGGCCGTTATTATTGGATATAGCGAATTGATTGCGGACGGCGTCAGCCCAGACCATCCGATGCAAAAGCATATCGAGGAGGTCAAGCATGCGGCGGACCGGGCCTCCGGGCTGACCCGGCAACTCCTCATCTTTAGCCGCAAACAGACCGTGCAAGCCGTAGAAATCGACCCCAATGAGGTCGTGGAAAGCATGGAGAAAATGATGGGACGGCTCATCGACGAAAACGTCGAGATGACGGTGATTTATGGAAATCAAATCGGCATGATCAAGGCCGATGCCGGCTACATCTGGCAGGTATTGATGAATTTGGTCGTTAACGCCCGTGATGCCATGCCCAACGGCGGCAAACTCGTCATCGAGACCAGCGCCGTGATGCTAAACGAAACCTACGTATCGGCGCATCCCGGCACAACTTCCGGAAATTATATCATGCTTAGTATCAGCGATACGGGAACAGGCATGACCGATGAAGTCAAAGCGCGCCTGTTCGAAGCGCTTTTCACGACCAAACCACCGGGCAAGGGCACCGGCTTGGGTCTGGCCACGTGCCAGACCATTGTCCGACAATCCGGAGGCCATATCGATGTGATCAGCGAACTCGATAAAGGCACGACCTTTCAAGTCTACTTTCCTAGAATAGACGAACCACTGACGGGGGTGGTAAGCCCCATCTCCAAGGGGGAACCGTTACGGGGTGGGACAGAAACAGTGTTGGTCGTGGAAGATGAGCCTTCCCTGCGTCATCTCGCGCAAGGGGTGCTGAAAGCCCAAGGCTACAACGTACTGACGGCTCCAAACGGTCAGGACGCTTTGCGTGTGGTCGATGAACATCAAGGCGAACCGATAGCCTTGGTCTTTACCGATGTCATTATGCCTCGAATGGGCGGCAAGGCGATGGCGGAGTGGCTGCAAATCACTTATCCCGATCTCAAAATCCTCTTCACCTCCGGTTACACGGAGGATGCCATTGCACACCATGGCGTACTTGACGCCGGAATTGAGTTCCTCCCCAAACCGTACACGCCCATAGCACTCGTCCGAAAAGTGCGCGAGTTGCTTGATCTCCCTGTGCTGTCTCAAAGCAGCTTGTTGCTTCTGACTTCGATTTCGCTGGCTGCGATTAATTTTGGATAGCTGCCCTAAAGGCGTTATGAATAAAGGCCACGGCAACTTTCACGCTGCCACCTCTGGACAGTTTGTTTTCGACGCCCCCAGCGAAAACAATGCCGTTTCGGCACAAACAGAGATTATTTTTCACGAGCAATTGGATGCCAATCACAAGCGAACCGACCGCATGTTCGCGTGGTTGATGACGCTTCAATGGTTAGCAGGGATTGCGGTGGCGTTATGGATGTCGCCCAGGGCATGGGAGGGCCCATACAGCCAAATCCACATCCATGTTTGGGCAGCCCTCTTTTTGGGTGGAGCAATCTCAGCATTTCCCGTGTTCCTGGCCTTAAAATATCCAGGATCTGTTTTGACCCGCCATGCAATAGCGGTTGGACAGATGTTGAGTTGTGGCCTGTTGATTCATTTGACCGGCGGCCGCATTGAAACGCATTTCCAATACTTCGTTATCCTAGCCTTCCTTGCGTTCTACCGGGACTGGCGGATTCTCCTTACCGCCTCGGTCGTAGCCACGGCGGATCATTTCATTCGCGGTGTGGTATGGCCGCAATCGATCTTCGGAGTGTTTTTAGCAAGTCCATGGCGAGCGATGGAACATACGGCGTGGATCTTATTTGAAGACGCCGTTCTGGTGATGTTGATACGTCAAAACCTGTGGGAGATGCTGAACGTGGCCGAGCGTCAAGCCAAGCTGGCGAGCATGAATGAACTCATCGAACGAAAGGTCGATGAACGAACCAGCGAATTAAGAAAGGAAGTGGCGGAACGCACCCTTGCGGAAGAGACTTTGTACGCTAGCGAGGAGAAATTCCGCCAATTGGCCGATAACATTAGTGACGTGTTTTGGATGACTTCGCCCGACATGCGGACAGTGCACTACGTCAGTCCGGCCTATGAACAGGTCTGGGGACGGTCGATAGAAAGCCTGTACGCCCATCCGCAACAGTGGACCGAAGCTTTGTCACCGGAGGACCGCGATCGTATAGGCATCCTTTTTTCCAGTCTGGTGACCGGTGCCCCCAGCGTGAGCGTCGAGTATCAAATTTCGCGCCCGGACGGGGAGATGCGCTGGATTCATAGCCGAGGGTTTGGAGTCCAAGATGCTGCGGGGCATGTGATCCGCCTCACGGGCATCGCGATCGACATTACCGAGCGCAAACGCACCGAGGCGCGCTTGTTCCAATCCCAGAAAATGGAAACGGTCGGCAAGCTCGCCGGGGGCGTCGCCCATGAATTCAACAGCATCCTGACGGCCATTATCGGCCAGAGCGAATTGTTGCTCAGCGATCTTCCCGCAGAAAGTCCGCTGGCCAAAAACGCGACGGAAATCAGGGAAGCAGCCGATCGGGCCGCCACTCTGACGCGGCAGCTTTTGGCTTATGGTCGCAAACAAATTCTCCAGCCTGAAATCATTGATCTGAACACCCTCCTCACCGGAATGGCCAGCACCTTGCAACATCTGGCGGGCAAGGAGGTGGACGTGCGCCTTATTCCCGCTGCCGGACTGAAAGCAGTAAAAATCGATCCCGGACAAATGGAGCAGGTCATCGTGAACATAACCTTGAACGCCGCCGACGCCATGCCTAACGGCGGCAAATTCACCCTCGAAACCGCCAACGTCACTCTGGACGAGGAATATGTCCTCCCTTTTCCCGGATTAAAGCCCGGGGGCTATGTGATGCTGGCCATGACGGACACGGGGGTGGGAATGAGCGAAAAGGTAAAGGCAAGCGTGTTCGAGCCGTTCTTTTCCACCAAGGGCGTCGGGCAGGGAACGGGTTTGGGATTGGCAACCTGCCACGGCATCCTGAAACAGAGCGACGGTCACATCGCTGTCTATAGCGAGATTGCCCGAGGCTCCACCTTCAAGATTTATCTGCCTCAAGTCGTGTCGAAAGCGAAAATTGAACTTCCCCGCCTCAAGCCATCCGATTTGCCGCGCGGAATAGAAACCATTCTGATGGCCGAAGACGATCCCTCCCTGCTTAAAATGTCGGCCAATATGCTAAGACGGCTCGGTTATACCGTTTTGACTGCGGCCAATGGGCTAGAGGCATTGAATCTTAAAAATCAACGGGACATCGGTCATATCGATTTGCTGTTTACCGATATCGTCATGCCCCATATGAGCGGCAAAGAATTATCCGACCGCATTCGGGCGATCTACCCCCAGACGAAGATCCTCTTCACCTCCGCTTACACCGAGAATGCCATCGTCCATCAAGGCGTCTTGGATAAAGGCATCGTGCTTCTGAAAAAGCCCTTCACGCCGTCGGCGCTTGCGAACAAGGTGCGCGAGGCTTTAGATCAGACGGAAATCTATAGCAAATCATTGAATCACAACGATTAGAGGCGACTTACCCCTTTTGCCGAAAAGAGGAAATTCGCGCTTCATATGGCCGCCAATAGATCGGCTGCGCCAGTCGTCAGGCTGGTGCAATAACGCCAGGTCGTCCCGATGTTGCGGTGGCCCAGGACAGCCCCCGTCCTCACCAAACAATTACCGCTGCGGCGATAGACCTCTCCGGCCATTGCCGCACCAAAGGGCTTAGAACACTCCAGAGATGAAGATCGTCGGGTTGGAGATTTGACCATCTACGTCGTTCATCGCAGCACCGAGAAAGGCGGAAGGATGTTCCAGGGAGTCGTCGGGCGCGGGAATGCCGACGAGCCGCTCCTGGGCCGCATTCTGGTTCAGGGAGTCCGCGTCCTCGAACGGAACTTCGAGAGGGGCGTCGACGAGGCGGGAAGTTGTCATGAAGGCATTGTGAATCGCCTTCGCCCCGCTCGAACTCCGCTTCTTGCTTTCTAATTATTCGGCGGGGGATCACTCCTTGCTGGGGTCGGAGCGAATCCCCTGACTGGTCCAAGCGTAATAGCCCACCATGAAAATGAAGATCGCCACAGCAAGCATGGGGTGGACGTACCATCCGAGCATTCCCGAGAGGACGTAGAGCAGGACGCCCATGGCAGGACGGATCACCTGGGCCGCGAACAGCCCCGGAGGAACGCCCTCCTTCACAAGCCTCGGATGGCGATGGAGGTGGGGAAACACGGGGAGCCATGCCGCCGACATGAGTCCCGCGATCAGAGCGTAGAGGACCACCGCCGCCTTCTGGTCTTCGAGATTGCCGTCCCTGAACGCGCTCGCGAGGACGCCGGTCGGGAAAGGGATCAGGGCTGCCGTGCCAAGGATGCCGAGATTGATCCAGTTCAGGGGCAGATCAACCCTGCGGAGACGTTCCACCATGTAGTGATGGTTGAGCCAAATCACCCCCACGTAGAGAAAGGCCACGGCATAGGCGAGATAGGAAGGCCACTCTTTCAATAGTTCTTCCGCCAATCGTCCCTGCGTTGCATTGGGGCGGTGAACTTCAGCACAAGCAAGGTGATGATGGCAAACGCCCCGTCGCTGAATGTCTCCAGGCGCGTTGTTCCTGCGAGATCGGGGTCTCGATCTTCGGGAGAAGGCGGCGTGTTCATGTAGATGGAGCGATCAGTTTCCCGACCACCACAGATGGGCAGTCCCGAGGCTGCGGAACGGGGCGAACTGCGCCGATAGGCGGAGCGTCTCGGTGGCATCCGGGCGCTCCTTCAGCTTCAGCACGCGCTGAAGGCCGCTGGTGACGCCCGTATCTCCGACGGGCAGGCAATCGGCAAAACCGAGCGCCCGCATCATCAGATAGTTCACCGACCAGATCCCCAGTCCCCGGATTCCGAGAAGGGTCCGTTGGGCGCGCGTGGCCGATGAAGTGCGGAGCTTTTCCAGGTCGAGCTTCCCCTCGGCAATCAGGCGGGCCATCGAGACGACGTAATCGGCCTTCTGGCGCGAGTACTGGAGCGGCAGGAGCTGCTCGGGCTTCAACGCCGCGATCCGCTGGGGGGTCGGCGGCGCGTAGAGGCCGTCCTGGATTGGCGTGCCCGCCAGCTCGGTGATTCGCTGACGGAGGCGACAGGCGAAGGGGATGTTGATCTGTTGGCCGATCACGGTCCAGAGAAGACCGTCGTAGACGGTGTGGCTCTGGTGGACGCGAAGCCCGGCGCAGGCGACGAGGTGCCCGACGCCGCGCTTCTTCGCCAGTTTCTCGAAGGCGTCAGTGTCCTGGTCGAGGCCGAGGAGTCCCACGATCATCGCGTGAACGCGGGCGGCTTCCTTCGTCAACGGGGAGACGGAGACGCTCGCCCCCGAGCGCGAAAAGACCATTATGACGAGGCGGGGGCCGTCCGAAAGATTCACGCCGGTCACGTAACGGTCGTCTGACAACCGCTCGGTGAAACTATGCATATCCCTTCCCAATGCTTGGCGGAGGGATGCGAGGGGATAGCCCTCGGGCAGGCGGAGCCGGAAGGTGGACGTCTTGGGCAGATCGCGGTACGCCTCGGGCGTCATGCCGTTCCGGCGCTCGAAGAGGTCGCGGAACTCCCTCGCATCGGGAAAGCCCACCTCTTTGGCGACCGCCGCTATCGTTCCGGTGCCCGCGAGAAGCTTCCCCTTCGCCGCATCGAGGCGGGCTCGCATCAGGAAGTCGCTGGGCGTGGCGTGGTAGTGCTCCAGGAACCTGTCCACGAGGAGAACCCAAGGGACGTCCGCCACCGCTTCCAGGCTCTTCGGTTCCGCGAAACTCCCGGGGCGGGCACGGATGATTGTCGCCAAGGCCTCCGTCTCCTCCAGGATTCGCTCCTCTGCGGGGTTGATCTTCACCTTGTTCATTTTCCGTCGTGGAAGATGACGCCCATCGTGTGCCTGCGCCCGGAACGGATGCGGCTGACGCCGTGCCGGAGATTCACCCGGTAGGAGCCTCGCGTCCCCTGGACGGGACGGTGACGGACGGCGAACACGACGCCGTCCCCCTGGGCGAGGCTGACGACCTCGGCCCGCGATTGCATCCGGGGGCGTTGCTCGGTGAGGACGAACTCGCCGCCGGTGAAGTCGATTCCCGGCTTCGAGAGCAGGAAGGCGATCTGGAGCGGGAAGACGAGGTCGCCGTAGACGTCCTGGTGGAGGCAGTTGAAGTCGCCCGCCTCGTAGCGGAGGAGGAGCGGCGTCGGGCGTGTCTGCCCGGCGGCATGGCATTCCTTCACATAGGCCTCGTGGGTGGAGGGGTACGCCACGTCGATGCCCATCACCTTGTTCCATCGGTTCGCCACCTTGGCGAAGTGGGGAAAGAGCGAGCGGCGTAGGTCGGTGACCACCTCGGGCAGGGGATACGCCCAATACTTATACTCGCCCTTCCCGAAGCCGTGCCGTGCCATCACGATCCGGCTCCGAAACGGCTCGTCGCGGTCGTATTGAGCGGCCAGCTTCTCGCACTCCGCGGGGGTCAGCACGCCCTTGAGGACGCCTGCCCCATAGGAGTCGAGGCTCTCCTCGATGTCGCTCCAACCCTGTCCTTCCACCCGGTCGAGGACATGGCTCACGCCGCCTCCTTCAGAAGGAGGGCTTTCTTCCGGTCAACGCCCCAGCGGTAGCCGGAGAGCGCGCCGTCGTTGCGGAGGACGCGATGGCAGGGAACGACCACGGCGAGCGAGTTCGCCCCGCAAGCCTGCGCCACCGCCCGCACCGCTTTGGGCGCGCCGATCTTCTTCGCGATGTCGGAGTAGCTGGCTGTCTTTCCCACCGGGATCTGGCGCAGGGCCTTCCAGACCTTCTGCTGGAAAGCGGTGCCCCGGACGTCGAGGGGAAGGTCGAAGCCAGTCCGAGGGGCCTCGATGAAGGCGATCATCCGGGAGACGGTCTTCTCGAACTGGCTGTCGCCTCCGATGAGATCGGCCTTCGGGAACCTGTCCTGAAGGTCGCGGACGAGAATGACGGGGTCGTTGCCCATCAGGACCGCGCATACCCCCTTCTCGGAGGCGGCGACCAGGACCGATCCGAGGGAGCATTCCGCCACGGCGAACCGGATAACGTTGTTCGCCCCGCCCTTGCGGAATTGGGTCGGCGTCATCCCAAGCGTGTCGTTCGACTTCGAGTAAAAGCGGCTGTTCGAGTTGAACCCCGCCCCGTAGATCGCCTCGGTGACCGACGCCGCCTTCGGGAGTTTTTCCCGGACCTGCTTCGCACGGTGCGCGTTGGCGTAGCCCTTCGGGGTGACACCGGTGATCGCCTTGAAGACACGATGGAAGTGATGCGGGCTCATCGCGACGGCCTTCGCGAGGGCGTCCAGGGAAGGAGCCTCGTCGGCATTCTCGATGATGCGGCAGGCCTTTTCGACCGTGGCGGCGTAAGCTTCCTGGAGCGAGGGGCCGTTGGGGCGGCATCGCTTGCAGGCGCGCCAACCGGCATCCTCGGCGGCCTGGACGGTTTCGAAGAAGTCGACGTTCTTGCGGAGCGGAAGACGCGAGGGACAGGACGGACGGCAGAAGACGCCGGTCGTCTTTACCGCGTAGTAGAATTGGCCGTCAGCGGCTTTGTCACGGCGGTTCAACGCCGCCCACTTCGCTTCGTCGGTCTTGTAATGTTGCTTTTCCATTCGGTTATTCATCGGGATTTTGTATTGGGAGGACCATAACCGCTTTGGAATCCCGCTGAACTCCGGTTCTTGCTTTCTAATTATCGCCCATCCACCCCCTGAAAAGCGGCATACCGTATTGAGGCCGACGTCATCGATGACTCCCTCCGTCGCGAAATCGGATCAAAATCGATATTCTACCCTATAACCCCCTCCGTCCGATCGGGATGTGGCGAATTACCCCTTTTGTCGAAAAGAGGAAATTCGAGCTTCATAGAGCCGCCAACAGATCGGCCGCACCGGTGGTCAGGCTGGTGCAATAGCGCCAGGTCGTCCCGATGTTTCGATGGCCCAGGACGGCCCCCGTCCGCACCAAACAATTTCCGCTTCGGCGATAAACCTCCCCGGCAACCCACTTCCGCATCGAATGGGTGTTAAGGCCCGAATCGAGTCCCGCATCCACCACTGCCCGCTTGATCATCTGGAGGGCCTTGCGCCGGGAAATAGGTTGAACTCCCCTTCCCTTCCGACTCACGAACAGAAAATGGCTTCGACCAGAAAGGCTCCGTTTTGACGCAGCTCGACCAGCCAGCGGCCCAACGCGAACTTGGCGGTGGGGTGGAGTGGAAGGCGTCGATCGGATCGCTTGCCCTTATGCCCGTTGGGCGTTTTTTTGGGCATTTTGCAGTGGACGGCTGGGTGGGTTCACCCTTGCCATGCAAAAGATAGCCGATACTAGGCCCTCACCTCTTCGGATATTAAGCCCAAAGAGACTCAATAGCTGATTGTCACAGCAAGGCTACCGCGAGAGCCGAAGGGATCGCCGAGGCCGGTGTCGGTGAGCTGGAAGCCGTAGTCGAATTTGACGGAGACGTAGCGGTCGATGGTGTAGCGGAGCCCGGGGCCGACGCTGAGGAGGTAGATGTTGGGGTCTTCGCCGGGCAGGAGGTTGATGTCACGGGTCCAGCCGTAATCGACGAAGCCGAGGAACTGGAGCTGATCGTGGGCAATATTGGTGCCGAACTTGGGGGCGAACCAAGAACTGATGCTATAGGCGGGGGTGCGGATTTCGTTGCTCAAGAGCCAGCCTTCGTCGCCGTTGGCTTCGCGCTCTTGGTAACCGCGCACGGTGTCGGCTCCGCCTAGGCCGAATTGTTCGCTGCCGAGGAGGTTGGTGCTGGCGTCTTGGTAGGCGCCTTTGAAGACCCAGGAGAAGTCCCCGGGGAGGCGGGTGACGCGATTGAGGGTGGCTTGGCCGTAGACGTAATCGGAATGGGCTCCCTTGCGGGCGCCCGCGAAGTCCTGGGTGGTGTTCCCGGAGGTCATGTCTCCGGGGCTCAGGTAACAATTAAGGCCGAGGGTGGTGGTGCCCCAGTTGTCGGTGAGGCTGCTGTTGTAGGCGGTGACGAATTGGGAGACCTGGGTGGTGGTGTTGAAGACTTGCTGGCCACCGAATTCGAGGTCGTTGTTCGATTCCTTGAAGTCGTAGCCGGCGCTGAGGGTCT
>OUNK010002591.1_pt1 | contig 32213 bp, 22 predicted proteins | sample 1755341 | NCBI WGS metagenome assembly OUNK01 (sample SAMEA3914788, study PRJEB12502) | metagenome | biome: forest; material: soil | place: Canada | collected 2011-07-03 | depth 0.1 m | reverse complement strand
AGCGGCAAGTTGACCAACGGCTACTGGCTGGGATCACAGCCCACGTTGATCGATGCCGCCTCGTCGTACACCGTCTGCGCCGACCAGAAGTCGTCCAACCGGCTGAAGTGCCAGCTCCCCGCCGGATCGACTACGGCGAGGCCGAGGTCGGGACGGCCCAGCTCGAAGCCGACGAGGGGACCGGCGACGGCGAGCAGCCACCCTGCCGCCGCGAAGCCGAAGGCCAGCTTGAGCGACTGGGAACGGAAGACGACTTTGTCGATGGGATCGGGATCAGTCATGGAGGGTCAGGTGTAGTTCTCGTCGCGGTTGCCGAGGACGCGCATCGCCTCAGCCTTCCGGCGTTCGAGTTCGTTTGCGGAGGGCTTTCCGGTGCGACCGGGAGCCGAGCTGTCGTATCCGGCCAGGATTTGGGATTGGCGCTGGGCGGGGGTAGCCGAAGCGGACGACTCTGAGGAAGCCTCTCTACCGGTGGTCGTATCGAGCGTGCTGCCTCCGGGGGGTCGGGTCGGGGGTTTCGGGGCCGCGTTGCCGCCGTCTTCATCGCCCTCCTCGCCACGGCGGGACTTGCGAGTCTTCGGGGAGTCCTTGCCTGCTGTGGCTGCCCCAGCGGCCTGCCGTGCGGCAATCTGCCCTCCGACCATCCCTGCCATGCCGAGAGCGCTCAGAGCCATCTCCATCCCGGCTTTGGCCCCGGTCGTCAGAGGCGAGCCGCCCCGCAGGGCCGCCGCGATCAGGATAGGAACCGCCAAGTAGAGGGCGAGCGCCATGCAGATAATCCCGGCCAGGATGCCGAGGAAGACCGGCAGCATCCCGGTGGAGATGACGGTCGAGGCGGTGATTGCGCCGCCGATCCCTCCCAGCGTCAGGAACTGGGTGGCCACGCTCGCCAGGAGGATATCGACCAGGGCGATTCCGAGGTGCCACGCGGCCACGCCGAATGACGTGATGAGAAAGGTGATGCCCGCCCCTTGCGTCCACGGCACGGCCAGCGCCCCGATCAGGACGGGGGAGATAGCGATCAGCCCGTTAAAAGCCCAGGATTGGACCCAATCGAGGAACCAGATCGAAATCTTCCCGATCCATTTGCACATCTGGCAGAGCATCAAGGCGATCTTCTCGGCGATCTGGTCCCAGGACGGGTCTTGGAACTTGGCTTGGAAGATCTGCTGCCAGGTTTGCTGCGGGGTGTTCGCGGTGGTCTGCTGGCGGAGCTGCTTGAACCCGTCGGCCACCGTGGTCAGCGCGGTCGGATAGCCGTTGGCCATCACGACGATTGCCAGGATGCCGACGATCGTCATCAGGATCTCGTGGAAGTTCCCCCAGTGGCGCAAGACCGAGAGGAGGAGTCCCAAGGTGCAGAGGAGGTAGGCGATCGGCATCAGGGCCGTCTGCAGCTGGATCGCCTGGGCGTAGCCGAGGTTGTTCATGGCTAGGGCTTTTGGGTGAGGATTCCGGAAAGGGCGGTGTCGGCCTGTTGGTCGGCCTGGGACTGCGCCTGGTCGAACTCGGTATTGAGCGTGTCCTGTGCGGCCTGCTTCTGCTTTTCCGAGTCTTGGGTATTGGCCTCGCTCTGCGCCTGCCGCTGGGTATCGGCATCATGAATCGTCTGGTCGTTTTCGCGGAGCTGAGTGGACAGGGCATTGATCCGGGCAACCTTCTCGTTCTGTTCGGCCAATGTGCTGGCCGCCGTGTTCATCACGGTCTGAAGCTGGTTGAGGAGCGTCTGGCGTTGCTGCTGCGCGCTTTGGAGAATGTTCCGGAAGTTTCCGAACTCCTGCTCGAAGGCGTCGAATTTGTTATAAGCCGTCGTATTGCGGACGACCGTGGTGCCGTTCGGTGTCGTCGACGGGATAGCCTGGAAGACCCCACCTTGGGTGTTGAGCAGGCTGCGGGCGCCGCTGACGCTCTTCTCGATCGACTGGATCGATTGGAATAGACCGCTGCCTGAGAGGGCCGAGGTTCCCAGGCCGTTCGAGCCGGAGGCGAAACCGAGTGCCGACGACGGGTTGCCAGTGATGGTGAGAAGCTGCTGCCCCTGGCTCTGGATCGTCTGGAGCGAATTGATCTGGGTATCGAGCTTGTCTAGCTCGGTCGCCATCTCCTTCAGGTAATTGGCGTTGCCCTGGCTGATGAGTGCCTGGGCGGCGGAATCGCTCACGGGATACTGAGCGGACGCGGTGGCGGCCAGGACCAGGAACGCGGTGATACAATAGAAGGGCGTTTTCATCAGTTGGGATGGGTGGCCAGGACCGGCAGGACGCGGGTGTGCGGCACCTGCTTGATCGGGGCGTTGGGATCTTCATCGACGGGAATTTCGAGATATTCCTCGGGCTCCGGTGTGGAGTTTGCATCGGGTTGTTTGGCCCGTTCCTTGGCCCAGTAGAGTTCCTTGACCGCGTCCGACTGGCCGCGGTCGTACTCGGCCTTCAGTTTGCTGTTTCCGGTCACGCAACCGGGGAGGAAGAGGAGGCAGGCTAGGAGTGCCGCACCCCGCATGACATTTCCTACCGGCAGGGGGAGAAAGGATTTCATCCGATGGTCTCCAGGGTGGCCGTAGACGCCGGGGCTTCCGGCGCGAACGGCGGGTTCTTCGACACCGTGATCGTCCCGCAGAGGGGACGTGAGGCGTCCATGTGGTAGTAAAGGAATTGGCTATAGGCGTAGCCGATGTGCTCGGGGAGAGGGTAATTGGCGACCGCCTCGGCAGCGGCTTCTGGCAGTTCCAGCTCGCGGGAGATCGACTGGACCAGCTTCGGCGACCGCTGGCGGCCCAGGAGCGCCTGCTTGATGTTGCCGAAGACGACCTTGCGGACCTTTTCCTTTTCGAGCTGGGCGTCGTTTTGGAAGGCGAAGCAGGCCCAGCAGTTGTACTTGCGGAGCTGGGCCGCCATTTCCTCCATCATCGCCGCGCCGTCCGGGATGTCGGCGACGCGGGCGGCTTCCTCGATCAGGCCCCGCTTCAGGAGATGCCGGGGCAGCGTTTTGACGTGCTTGCAACAGGCGTTGCTGATGAGGTAGTAGGCCGCCGTCTTCATAGGCGACTCCCCACTGCCGAGGAGGGACAGCTCGAACAGGGTCAGCTGGTCCTTCAGGGAAATGTTCGACACCCCGTCGAAGAGCTTCCCCTTCGACCCTTCGTCCCGGGTCCAATCGGAAAGCTGCTCGGCCAAGTCTTGGACCGCCCGCCGGTCATGTTCCGGCATCGGGGTGCTCCGCATCATCTCGACCAGGACCGAATGGGTCGGCATCTGTTCGGGAGTGAACCGGGCGAAGAGGCAGTTGCGGACCACTTCTTCGGTGGCGGGGGTCTTCAGGAACTGGGTGACCTCGTCTTCGTTGGGGGAACGAAGCGATGCCTTCCACTGGTCGGCGTTCGCCGCCTGATGAGCGTCGATCCAGGCGTCGAGGAAGGAGGAGCCTGCCTCCATCCCCTGATGCCAGCGGGTGGCAGCCAAGGCTTCCCGGGCGACTTCGACCAGCTCGTCGGGATGGAACCGTGCCCAGTCCTCAAACGTGTCGGTATAGAGCTGATCGATATACCGGGCGAAGAGGGCGAGCCGGAGCCGCTGGGTGTCTTCGTTGGCCGAGGTGCCGACCATGTAGGCGCAGAGCGCGGCGGCCTCCGACTTCTGGCTCTTGGCGAGGGGGAGTCCCTGGGTATCGAGGTAGTTGAGGGTTTCCTCTCCATCAGGCCTAATTACCTTGGGACGGAAACCGAGTGCCTTGGCGAAGGGGGTGTAGCCGAACCCTTCCTCGACGATGAAATTATAGACGTAGCGGTGATATCCCTGGCCGAGGAAGGTTTCAAGGAGGGTGGTCTTCCCGGCGCCGGTCATGCCGAGGAAGAGGCAGTGCTGCGGCTGGCCCTCGATGTTGGTCTTGATTCCGACCACGGATCGGTTTGCGCCGGGGTGGAGGATCTCCGCGCCGGAGAGATGGCCGGTGAACGTCGAGGAAAACGGCAACATCGCCGCCAGGTCGATGTCCTCGAAATACTTGGCCTGATGGGTATATTTCCCGAAGACCGATCCCGGCCAGGTTTGGAACCAGAGCTGCTTGTTGGTCGAAAAGGTGAGGGGCTCGTGTTCCTTGCAGCCATCGAGCCGGTTGATGACGGTGCGGAGGATCTGGGTCTTGTTGGCAAGTTCCTCGGGGGTCTCGGCCCAGATGCGAACGATGAAGTCCGCGTCGTAGGGATGGACCGAGCCCCGTTTGATCGCCTTGATCCGCTCCTCGATCATCGTCATCGCCTCCAGAAATTCGGGATCGCGGGTCGAGGCGTAATCGCCCCGGACGCGGCGGAGCTTTTCCTGCTCCTTGCGGACGACCTGGTCCTTATTGGAGGGATAGAGATTGGTGGTGATCGCGTAGTCGAGGAGGTTGGTCTGGGTAAGGAGAAGGATCGTGTTCGGATCGGTGCCGTCCGGCAGCCGCCGCAGGGTCAGAATGTTCCAATAGAGGCCGTGGTAGCGGAATCCGTAGGAGGGGAGATGGCTTTCCCCGGTGTCGAGAGCTCCCCGCAGCCAGTTTTCCTGCAGGGAATCGTTGGGATAGAATTCCGGCAGGGAGTCATATCCTTTCCGCGTGGCGTAGGCTGGATTGAGATAATAAAGCCCCTGCCGGAAATGCCCCTCATCATCCAGGGGCGTGAACCGGACGTTGCTCGGGGCGAAGAGATTGGTCAGGCCCGTCTGGAAGAGTTGGAATTCCCGGACGTATTCGCCGAGGAGCTTCCGGTAATAGGTGTCCCGGTGCTTCGAGGAGGAAAAGACGGGAGGTCGGACGGCGATCTTCTTCGAGACGTAGAGATGGAGGTGTTCCCGGCGCAGCTCCCGCCGCTCCATCGCGTCGTGAAACTTGAGGAAGGTGGCGGTGCGGATCTGCCGGGGATAGGGGTCGGAGCAGAATTGCTCCGTCTCCCGGGCGTATTCGACCAGTTCGTCCTGGTAGTTGGAATCGACCGACCAGCAGAGCTGCATCCGGTACTGGCCGCCCAGGCTATGGAGGAGGCGGCGCACCTGTCCGTGGAAATCGGTATTGAACTGATCCGAGGCATTGGCCCGGTCGGGGCATTCGACAATGAACCCCTTGCTCACCACGGCGGGGACGAAGGGATCGAGGCCGTGCCCGTAGACGAGCAGCCCGTCCTTGAAGAATCCGTTGGGGCATTCAGCGGCCATGGACCCTCCAGAAGGGTTCAGGTTGGTTTTTCCAATCGGCGGACCAAGAGGTGCCGTTGAGCTTGGTGTCGAGGAGGTCGAGGTCGTAATGGGGCGGCCTGCCCTGCCGGAAGCCGAAGACCCAGATGCCGCCGAGGATGGCGGGGGCCGCGCCGAGGCCGATTACGGCGACTACCGGCCACCCCTTGCTCATTCCCTCGGAGACAATCGAAATGCCGAGAAGGAGGGCACCCAGGAGAATAAAGATGTTGTTCCCCTCGAAACCCCAGGTTTTCCCTGCGGAATCGTCGGCGTTGTTGACGCGGTGGTAGGGGAGGGCCATGGCTTTAGTTCCCGAGGATGAGCCAGTCGATGAGGTAGAGGCCGACTGAGAGCCCCGCCAGGAGCCAGGTTTGCCAGGGGAGCTTCCGGGTATCGGACGCTTCATCGCGGTAGAGAAAGGCAAAGGCCCCAGCTCCGATGAGCAAGGCGGTCGAAAGGACGGTCAGGCTGCGGGCGGCGGCAGTGATTGCCGTCAGGACCAGAATGACCAGGAGGAGGACGATGGTTTTGGTGTTCATGGGGTCAATTGGAGGGGGTGATGTTGATCGGGGTTTCGCCAGTGGCGAAAAGGGCTTTCACGATCAGGGAGGCGACGGCGGCAATAAGCGCGCCCATGACGGCCCATTTGGCGGCCTCGGATTGGCCTTTCTGGACGTTCCAGGAGGCTGCGATGATCATCGCGAAGGCTCCGAGGTAGGCGATGCGGGCCAGGATGCCCATGCCCTTGCCGATGGCGTTATCGAGGCTGCTGGCCTGGGCGAGGAAGAAGCTTCCCTGCTGGAGGAAGGCGGCGCCGAGAAGGAGCGATTGCATGGCGACTATTTCGCCATGAATCGGGGTTCAACTGTTACCGATTAGGTAAACAGCTATGAGACGCACACAGAGATTATGCGTGGAGTAGGTCGGGACATCGCAAAAATGCGATGTGGAAGCGAGGAGGGGAGAAGGAAGCGAAGCCGAATTAAGGCTTCCGTCGCTTATCGAAGAAATCTTTAACGAGCTTTAATGCGGAGAGTGCCGAGGGGAAGCCGACGTAGACAGCACTTTGGATGATCACTTCGACGATTTCTTCCTTGGTGCAGCCCGCTCGGAAGGCGGCTGAGATGTGGGTTCGAAGATGATTCTGGCAATGGCCGATTGCGGCGAGGCTGGCTATGGCGATGAGTTCCTTGGTCTTTGGATCGAGCACGTCCCGCGCGTAAATGGTTCCAAATGCGAATTCGACAAAATACTCGGCGAAATCTGGAGAAATCTTCTTGAGTTCTCTGACTAATTCGGCGCCCCGTTCAGGATCGATTCGGGTGATTTCTTTTAATCCGCGACGATAAAGTTCTGACATGGGGACTCCTATTCTTGAATGATGTTTTTGAAAATTATGTGAAGGCTTTAGAGGACAACGAGCGCCCCCGCAGGAATTTCGTGGGGTTCATTGTTCCAGGTGATCCAAAGGGGAAGATGTGAGAGGTTCTGAACATGGGTTCCATCGACGTTGACGCGGAGCTGGCGCAAGGCGCGGAGATAGTCGGCAATCTCGATATTGGTGGCGCACCACGCTCGCTCTTCTTTCGCCACGCGATCCCCGAACTGCTCGATCACGTCCCAGTTATCCTTTCTGGCAAACTCGTAGCTATGGCCCCAGACGTAAAGCAGGCGGAGCCGCAGTGTCCTGGTTTCAGAAAAGAAGGCATCCGTCTTCGCCGCAAGGTCCTGGCCGTGGTGGCAAGTCGGGTGCCAGAGGAGGAGATTGTCGGGAACGTGGAAGCGCCCATGCGACTCGACGGTGCGTGCATATTCGATTCCCAACGAAGGCAACGTCTCGACGATGCTCTCGCTGTAGGTGCCGAAGGGATACGACATGCCTCTTACCGGATAGCCGACCAGCCGTTCGAGGGCGCGACGGTCTTCCAGTATCTCGGTTGCAAACTCCTCGCGGGGCAATGCGTCAAGATGGGGATGGCTCACCGAGTGGGCAGACACCTCGTGATTCCTGTAAAGGGCTGCGATCTCCTCCCTTTTCAGGTTAATGTCTCGGTCCAACGTTGCGGAATTGAGGTGAAATGTTCCCTTCAAGCCGTGGCGATTGAGAATCTCGACCAAGCGACGATCCTCGATCACTCCGTCATCGTAGCTGAGAGTAACGGCGTGGGTCTTTCCTCCGGGGTACAGATTAAAGCGAATGGGGGGCATGAGGTGTTTAGGTTGGTTGTGGGATCGAGCAATTGAGGATCAGATCCGAAAGCTAAATCCCGGCTTTTTGAAGGCGGTTTGGCCGAGCGCGGACGCGTTCGGCATATTCGGTTTCGCTCTTTACGGGGTGCATTGCGCATTGCTTGGCAAGCAAGGTTTCTGAATCGAGAAAGGCCAATTAACTTCGCAAACACTCATGGATTGGCCATCTGGATGGCCACGTTGTCAATGTACATAGACGCCCCAATTCCCGAGACACCGACCTCCAATATATTGAGAGCAGAGGGGCTTCCGTTAAAATCGTAGCTCGTGGGATAGTCCGTCAAAGTCCCGTCGACCGGCCCGCTTGTTACGGTAAAGGTCGTGGGGGCCGCCGCCGGCATCGCGACCGTTATCCGATACCATATATCCGCGCTAAATGTTGTAATGATCGGGCTTCCCGACTGCGACGAGATCAATGAAATGCCCCCGGACCCATTCGGAGTCAAAGAGAGATAGGGACCATTGCCACCGATCCCCCCGATGGCAATGACGCCATGGGTCAGTTTTGAAAGCGCACTCGATGGAATCATTAGGTCCACGGTCAAAGTCATATTCGTTCGGCCGTCCTGTTCTTGAGGAGTAAACCCTGCCGCGTATAACTCCCCTCCTGCAACCCCTGTGGCTGTCAACTGAAAGCTCTGTCCGTTTGTCGCTTCCGCCAACGGGCTGCTCGCCGTATTGACCACAAGCCCCTGGTCTCGTCGCAAGACATTCCAGAACGCCGCATCGTTCCCGTTCAGCAACGCCGGATCGTCAAAAGGGTTGTACAGAATGGTGCTTGTAATCCCGGCATTCTTGGCGACAAAAATCGGGTGATAGCCAACGCTGACGCTTGAGGTCGAGCCCGAGCTCGAAAACTGAAGATTTACACCGTACATATCTTGAACTCCTACGATAGGGTAAGCCAGGGTGAGCGGATATGTTTCGCCGAGCGGCTCTGAGGAGTCCCAAATCACGATTCGATCTCCGAAATCAAGCGTGCAGAGCTTTCCCTGCGGATAGCTTCCGGTCGTGTCGTGGCCGACAGCCTGGGTCAGAGTTGCGGCCCCTACATTCTTCAACCACGACATCGCAAAGGCGGCGGCATAGTATGAGGGCCTGGGCGCCTCGGTCGCTGGAGAGCCTGGGGTTGTGGACGGAACATTTGGATCATAGAATGAGAATGCGCTTTCCGTTAAAGAGAAGGGAAGGATACCAGCGGCATTATAGGCTTTCATGGCGGTTAAACCACGGGATATAAAAGTGGCCTGATCATCCATGCTGAACTCGGACCAAGAATCCGAGGAAGTAAGAGGCCAGCCAAATTCGGTCCAATAATGCGGCACATCCTCGGCTAGGAGACTTACCCCGTTGCCGTCGGTTTCAGCACTTAAAGTGTCGATTTCACCATACCACGCTTGTAGAGCGCTCAGCCACGCATCAAATTGCGCGGCGGGAGGATTGTTTGCGGGAGGAGTGCCTGGACCCGCCACCGCATAATTGTGCATGGAGATGGCATCCAGCCATGTTAGCGCGGGTTGTCCCTGCGATTCGGTATTTGCCAAGGTTTCGAATTGAGTGAGATTGTACGCGGGGGTCTCCCAATACACGGGTTGTGTCCAGGTGGGGCCAGTCAAAATCAGATCGGGTCGGCTTGAAGCGTTCTTGGCTTGGGCGGTATTGGAAATATAATCGGCCATATGCTGTGCGTCCTGCCATCCGGGTGTGGGACCCCACCAGGTAATTTCATTGGACATCTCGAGCACTTTGACTTGTGGTGGAAATTGGCTGATAACCCATTTGATCATGGCTTGGTAGCTCGCCCAGTTGTTGGGCTGCTGGGTGGTACCAGACGTGCAAAGCCAACTTGGCAGGCCGACCAGGCAAAGAACCCAATTTCTATCCGTCGGCATATACTGCCACGGCGGCGTGCCATTTGCCGAGCCGAAGCAGCCATCTCCGTAATACCTTCCATTGACGCCCTGAGAAGCCGGATTTTGAACCGTTTGATCCCAGGAAAAGGTGGTGCCGTTATAAAGGATGGTATTGAGATTAATAAAGGCGCGGTCCCACATGGCATCGGGCATTTTATCGGCCCACGCTCCTCGATTCAGCCCCATTTGTCCAAAGGGGTTGGTGGACACGCCCACATTGTCGACATACATAGAGGACCCAACCCCCGTGATGCCGATCTGCAAAAGATCTATGGAAGACGGATTTGCGGCGAAATTATAATTCACAGGAAGATTTACCGTGTTCTGGCCGAACTGGGTAAGAGAGACAACAAAGACCGTGGGGGGATTCGCGTTATTCCCAAATTCGGTGGTGTTAGTCCCTGCGGGAAGGGTGACTACAAGTCGATACCAAGTATTCGGCTCGAGCGTTGCAAGAGTCGCTCCTCCTGGCTGTGCGGAGGTCAGCAAGAGACCTCCGTCGCTCGGACTTATCTGGAGAAATACTCCATCGCCGGTGGATCCGTCGAGAGCGATACAGGCGCTGGTCAAACCCGTAAGCGTAGGAATCATAAAGTCCACTGTAAGAGTCAAATCGGTGCGGTTCACCTGCGCTTGAGGATCGAAACTCGCCTGGTACAATGCTCCTCCCGCAACTCCCGTAGGGGTCAACAGGAAGCTCTGGCCGCTTGTCGCGCCCGTAAATGGACTAAATGCCGTATTGGTTACAACTCCCTGGTCTCGGCGTAAGATATTCCAAAATGCGGCATCATTCGTTCCCAACAGTGCGGAGCCTTCAAATGTCTGAGGGGTCGTATTGGACGACAGAAAATTGTTCTGATTGCCTAGCAATATCCCGGCACGCAAGGCCGGAGGCAGCAATATCAGCAGTCCAAGAGCTATCATTCTGATGGAAATGAGAACGCAAGGATGTGACTTTTTCATTTAAGAACCCTCTATTTTTGGTTTGTCTTTTCCAAATGATCTCGCACAGGCCTATTTTGCCCCCAGGGGCGCCGTCGCGATCAGCGCCGCTCCGACCAATCTGTCGAACTGACGTCACTCCCGCACGACGGTGATTTTCGAACGCCTTTGGGCCGTTTGACGATGGGATTTAACCTTCGCCCGACGCCGAAATCTGCCATGGAAGTTCGGGAGCCCAAACTACCCGTAAGTGCCGATAAGGAAGCCGTCCGGTATTTGGTTTTGGGTTGCTTCCCAGAAAAGGCAGACGTGCCGCAGGCAGACCGTCAGCGCTCCAAACTGGTCGAGGGTAGGGTTGTCCGTTGACAGTAGCAAAGCGAACCCGATCGGCTTCAACATGATAACATGCGTTGATGCGGGTGGATCCCAGCCAATAATCGACGATCCGGTTTCCGAAATGAAAATAATCGGTAAGTCCGGCGGTCAGAACTCGGGCGGTGAATGCTTCAAAAGTCTCTTTATCGGCCGTACTGGTGATGGCGACGAAGCCGTTGAGAGTTCGGCCCAATTCAGCACGAGTGAAGACTCTCGATTGGCCTTCATAATTATAGAAGGAGATCAATTGATAATTCGACACGGTTTCAAGGCGAACCGAGTGGTTACATCCCCAATCGGTCGCGTTAAGCGGGCGTAGTGCGAGAAAAAAGGCACCCTCTTGTAAAAAGACGTGATTCTTCTGAACGAAAATATCGCGGATGGGGCCGAAATGGGTTGGTAGGATCACGGATAATTTTAGGGACTGCAGTTCCCTTTCCTGCAGCGAGAGAACGGGACGGCATAGGACCATGGCGACGCCATCCTGTTGGTAGGCATGGATCAGTCCATGAGACTGCAGACGGTGATCTTCTTCCCTATCTCCGGGGCGCTGTCCGTCGATCAACATGCGAGCATAGGCGGTTCGTAAGTTCTCGATGCTGCCTAGGGGGGCGGTACGGCGATATTGGAGAAAGAAGGCTTCAGACTGTCCGACGGTCCAGCCCTCACCTTCGGCGGTACCCATGGCAAATTCCTCTTCTGCATAAAACACGGTATTTACTTCCCCTCCCATTTCGCCGCCCCGTTCAGCGCTAGCTTGCAAGCGGTGGGGGAATACGCGTTCCCGTATCCAATGGAGAAGATAGGCGGGCGGTTTGAGTGGGCAGGAGGCCAGCCAGCAAAGGACGCCGAGCTGGGTCGGAAGACTATCGTGATGATGGACTAGGCGAATGGGATTGCGATTGAGCTCATCCAGCGGGTCGAAGGGAATCGTGTCTCCCAGCGCAATCCAGAGCAAGCAGGCGGCCGTGCTGAAATGGCCGGTGGCGTCGAGCTGGTAAGCACGCGAGTACGGTCCGCCCATGGTTCCGGTGGGCAGGTGAAGGTGGCCCAAAAGATCGCTCCAGATCCGTTCCACGCATTGTCCCGCCAGGAGACGCGCTTCGGAATGCCGCGCATGAAGCGCGACCTCCGCGAGATTGACGAGCGTCATCGGAAGATAGGTTGGGCTTGTATACTCACTGAGTAGACCACGGCGGGTGAGCTGATCGCGGAGTTGGCGGAGGTTCCAGAGGCCGTGCTCAACCGCCTCGGAATCCCCGAAATATTCCCCTCCCAAGATCATTCCCAATGTTGCCTTGGCAGGCATATTGTCATTGAATCCGTGGAATTGGTAATCGCACTGGCGATCGCCAGGGAAATCGCCCAATGCCGCGCGGCCCCATTTTTCCAGCTTTTGCCGGATAGGAGGCAAGAGCTGTCCTCCATGGAGGACCAGCATCTGCACGGTATGATTGGTGATGAAGATATCGAATTGAGCACTCGCCTCCTCCTTGCTTCTGGGGGCGATGTGTAGGGTAAAAGTGAGCTTGTCGAGAATGGCGTTGGCCAGCACTACGGCTTCGTCACTCCCCGCCAACAGACCAAAGCATAGACAAAGCGTCTTGCGCGTATCTGGTGCGGGATTCGGAGCAATCCAATTTCCATCAGAATCGTACCACTGAAGGCACCACTGAAAAGCGTGAGTGGAAATGAGTTTTCTACGCCCATCTTCCGAAGCAGAACTTTTTGCGCGAGGAGTCGAAAGCAAAGGGGAAATGGAGGACATAGTGAAGGCGGGGTTACGCTACGCAGATGGCGCTTTCGAGTGCCAAAGGAAGGCGAACTGGCTGGACATTACGACCCTCGATTTGACGGCGAAGCTGATCAATCAAGGCAGCGGAGACTTGCCGCACATTGGAAACTAACCACGAAACGGGGAGAGGGCAGAGGAAGGGAATACCTTCGTTCCGGTGGAATAACAGCTTGATATCGCGAGGAATTGAAATATTCGCTTGGAGAACTGCAGTCATCGTTCCTCGGGCCACCACATCAGGATAGACCAGGAGTCCGTCCGGACGTTCCGGTTGATTCCAGATTTCGCGAAAGTGATGGTAACCGAAAGCGTCATACTCCCGTTCCAACATGGGGGTTGGAGAAATGGGCATCCATGATTCCTTCATTACGAGCCCGCAATCGGCGGCAATATTGGGCAGATCTCGAAAAGCCTGGTTGCACTCATCGGCTTGGCTGAATTCCGGTGTGAGCGGTACGATGGCACCCACCGTCCGGCATCCTTGGCGGCGCAGTTCATCCATGCCTTGCTTTAAGGCCTCCCTCCAATCGAATCCGACCCGGGCCGCCACGGCTCCCGTAGTCAAGAAAGAGGACGGGACCCCCGTTTTGGTTAGCCACGTCATGTCGATGCGATTGGTTTTTCCCACGATAATCCCTTGAACTTCACCACGGGCGATGGCCTCCTGGATTTCTGGAAGGGGCTCCCCCTGTTCCTTGATGGGGCGGGAATCGATCCACGTCCTATAGCGAACGTGATCGATTGCCAGCTCCCGAATCAATTCCCGATACACTTCACGGGAGAAATCGAGGCCTCCCCCACTCCAGAAGTCGGAACTGAAGTAGATGCCAGCACTTGCCAGATGATTGGGCAATCCCCGGACAAAGGTCCCCTTCTTGCGGGTCCTCTCGATGAGTCCGACTTCGGCCAAAGGTCCCAGCGCGGTCTGAATTGTAAAGGCGCTCGTGTTGAATTGGCGCGCGAGCTCGGGGGCTGAAGGGAGCTTCGATCCGTAGGGAATTTCCCCAGACAAGATCGCCTGGCGCAACTGGTTATGAATCTGCTGGTAAGCGGGGCCTTTCATGGATGAACCATAATAAAAATGTAAATAACAATTAATGTCAAGTCAATTGACGTAAGAATTACTCTTAAAAATAAGCTTAAATATCGAAAATTAATTTGTGTCTTTACAAAAATCCAAGAATGTCTTAAATTAAAAATGTTTTTAACAATCCTTATGGCCATGAACAGACTATTTGCTTTTCGCTTCCTGCGGCTTGCGGTGATCCTATCCTCCTTCGGTGGGATATGCGTGGATTCTGGGCATGCGCAGGTCTGGAATGGAATCGGCGTAAGTAGCGGGGGAACCGGAACTGACTACGGTACCGCCAGTAATTGGACCAATGACTTGGTCGGTGGCGATTTTTCCAGCATCAATACAACAGGGACCTACACGGTGGGGCTCGATGCGGGAGGCGATCCCTACGTGACGGCGCTCAATTTTAATTTCACCGCAACAGGCGTAAATTTCACGTTGGGAAATGGAACAGTCTCCCCTAGTGAAACCATCAATGTTAGCGGCGGTGCCGTATATGTTTCGGCCGAGGCCTCTACGGTTGTGACGTTGGGAAGTGATTTGACTCTTAATCTGGGGTCATTCAGTACCGCCCAGACCTTTGGTTTTGTAACGAATACCAGCGGAACCCTGCCGGCATACACCCTAAGCCAGACGCCAATTCTTTATATTAACGCTTTGGTTACCGGAACGGCAACCAGTGGGGGAAGCATCACCCAAGCATACAATACCTACAGTGCTGGCCATAGTGGTACGGTTTCTATTGTGTTTGCAAATAATAACAATACCTTCGATGCCCCTATTTCAGTCGCTGGATCGCTGGCTTTTACTTCGATTGGAAACATCGGGAGCGCTTCGGCGTTGGGGGATCCCACGACAGCAGCTCATGGTCTTATTACGGTGAGTAATGGAGGGTCTTTGGATTATATTGGAACCGCCAATCAGTCCAGTGATCGAGAGATCACTTTGCATGGGGCCAGTGAAAACATTGCGAATGAAAGTGCGAGCGCAACGGATCTAACCCTAAGCGGGGTAATTACGAACTATGGCAATTCCGCGAGTACCCTTAACGTCTTTGCTGATGCCAATGACACGGTGACGCTTTCGGGTGTCATCTCCGATAATAATGGATACGCCACCTCTTTAATCAAGGGAAGGTACCCGACTCTTTACAACGGAGCCACCGGCGCCGTGGCCACCGGAACCTTGATCCTATCTGCGGCGAATACTTATAGCGGTGGCACGACTCAGCAAGTTGGGACTTTGCTCGTCACGAATACCAGTGGCTCGGCGACCGGGACTGGGGCGGTCACCGTGGCGGGAACGGGGCAGGCGGCGGTTTTGGGGGGCTCCGGTATCATCGCCCCGGGAGGTAGCAATGGAGTCACGGTCACAGGGAGCAATGGCATCGGGACGATCTACCCCGGCGCCGGTGGATCCATTAGCACGCTGACGTTTGACGGCGGGAATACAAGCGGACCATTGTTAACCATGGGTTCTGGCGCCACCTTCAAATTCACCCTTGGGTCCTCGAACACCAGCGACACAATCAGGTTCTTTAATTATGCGGGTGCATCCGATTTCGTGCTGAACAATAACACCATTAATTTCACGGACGCTCAGGCGGGTACATTTGTCTTATTTGAATTCTATTCGGACGAAGGCACCACTCTGATGAGTAGTGACATTTCCTCAGGCCTCACGCTGGGAACTGGATTGACCGGATTCACCGCTACGCTTGATTATAGCGATCCAGGTGAGATTTTGTTGGATGTCGCCGCGGTGCCGGAGCCTTCGACTTTGGATCTTATAGGACTGAGTGTCTTGGGATATATTGGAGCCGCAGTTCGCAAGCGGCAACGTTCTCTTGTTGCGTAGTCAGGGCATGGCTGGCCCGACGACATTTGACTTTCATGTATCGAGCTTTCTGGGTGGTATGCGGCTTTCTTTCCGCACTATATGGGGCCTTGGCCGCGGATCCTGAACCCAATCTTCTGATAAATGGGGATATGGACGGGCAGACCGCTCCAGCATGGTCATTCAAGGACCAGGGATCTAAGGGCAAGTTGGAGCACGGGGTCGCCGGAGAGCCGGAGCAACGGGAGCTTTTCATTCGCAAATTGGATAGTATTGCGAGTGACAATGTTTGGTGGCTCCAAAAAGTGCCTGTCCAAGAAGGGCAAACATTTGCGCTGAAATTCGAGGCAAAGGGTTGGGGGGGAGACTTCCACTTTATCTCTGCGGGCGCTGATTTTCTTGCCTCGGATGGCCATTACCTGGGCTATAAAGAGATTCAAAAAGTCGCCTATCGGAATCCTTCCTTTCCGAACGCCACCGTTCCGGATGTGCGCGACTGGAAGGCCTACCAGGGGGAATTTGTTACCCCGCAGGGAACAAAATGGGTGGTGTTGCGGATGGCGCTCGGCGGAACCACGCCTGCCGAAGCTGATTTTCGTAATATCTCCTTGACCCAGGATACGGTATCCACCGTCGAGATTTTAGAGGGGATGCCCTCCGAGATCCCGATTTATGCGATACCCCTTGCACCTGTAACGTCTAAAGGGGTGACTTTGACTCCCGATTGGAGCTGGGCGAATGCCGACATACTCCAGTCAAAGACACGATGGAAAGGCTGTCTCAATGGACTTTGGGCAATTCAGCCTGCGGATGGTTCGTTGGCGCCTCCCCGCGAGGGGGATTGGGCCTTTTTCAAGGTGCCGGGCTATTTCAGCTCTCAAGAACTTTATAGCGTCTATGGCCGGGAAAAAACCAGCTGGGGAGCCCGGAAGGCAGAGACCACTGCTCCTGGTATTTGGTATGTTCGGGATGTCGAGATTCCCTCTGGCGAGGATAGGAAGGTCTTTTTCGAAATTGGTGGGATGTGGGGATATGCCGTACGCGTTTATTGGAACGGGAAAGTTGTCGGAAACGTGACCGATCAACTAGGAGGACGAGTTGACCTAACGCCATTTGTCCATGCTGGTAAAGGCCAACTGGCCCTTTATGCGATGGGACAACATCCTGAAAATCGATATGCATTTTTGCAGGAAGCGGGCGTTATGCCTCGTCTGCAACAAGCGGGATTACCACAAATAGATGCGGGACGTGGTTTCCACGATCTCTATCTTGATCTGGAGCCGTCACGCGCGGTTTTGGACCGGGTCGAGGTTCTGCCGTCGCTTAAAGGGGGAACGCCTTCGCTGGGGCTGCGGATTCTCTCCTCGGTAACCGAACCTGTGCGATTTTCCCTACGAATCTTGAATGCGGACGGGAAGGAGGCCGTGAATGCCGATGCGGGAACGGGATCGCGTGACGAGAACGGTATCGCCCTGGAGTTGCCTTGGGCGAATCCCCATTTGTGGACGCCCGATGATCCGTATCTCTACACGTTTCAAGTTCAAGCCCTGGGACCTGACGGCACTGTTCTGGATGAGACGCTCCCGGAGCGGTTTGGCTTCCGTGAGATTCGGATTGAAGGAAAGCAGATTCTCTTCAACGGCTATCCGTTCCATCTGCGTCCCAAGCTGACGGATAGTGGATATCTCGATGACCTATCGATTCGTCGTCAATTCGCATTGTTAAAGGATATGGGTTTCAATTGTGTGCAGCGCCCCACGGTTGGGGGAACTCATGAACTGGAAGATCCGAACCGGAATTCAATAGAGGCTTACTATAATATCGCGGACGAGATGGGGATGCTGGTGATCCCGTATACTCCCTATAGTCTAGTCTCAGGAGGTCAATTTGGATCGGACGTCATCAGTGGCGATCGGATGCAGGCATTGATCGATTATGTGAAATCTCATGAGATTCAACGCCTCTTCAATCATCCCAGCGTAATCGCTTACTCCGGATTCGGCGACGCCTATTCTTCCGGTGGTAATTATCTGAATTTTCGGCCCGATATTTGGGGCATTCATCCTCTGGATGGAAAAGGCGTTTTGGAGGGAATGATCCAAGACGGAGGAACGCGAGCCAAGGCATTGCAAACCATGGCCGTCTGCCGAAATTACATCGCCGGAATCAAGCAGGCAGATCCGACTCGTCCTTTCCTTTCCCATCTTGACGCGGGTGAGGGGGATGGTTGGGGCGGTTTTGATTACTTTAATTGGACTCCGCTTCAGGAATGGGAAGACTGGCCTCGCCAATGGGCAGCCGAGGGCCAGATGCCGATAGGATCAACTGAACATGGTCTTCCCTATCCTGCCAGCTTTTTGAACCACGCCCCCGCAGGAGGGGACGGAGAGCCGTGGGCCACGGAATATGCCGCGGCCCTACTGGGGGACACAGTCTATTTCAACGAGACCCCGGCCTATCTTAGCTTAATCCATTCCTCCTACGACAAAGCGGCCGGAAATTATCTCCATGGATTTCGTGCGATCCATCAACTGGGTGACGCTGTGGTCCAAGCTGCATGGCAGAATGTGCAGGCAGTTTGGGCTCGCCAAAATCGAGCGATCTACCGGACATGGCGTACTTATGGAGTCTCCATGGGAATCGAGCCGTTTGGTCCCTGTCTCCATTTGATTCAGGGCGAGGCGCTCTTTCGGGACGACGGAAAAATCGTGGCCGATCCGGACCTCAATCTCAAGACGGTCGGCGGCAAGCTCGACCTATGGAAATGCCAGGGTTACTGGCCCAGAGAAGCCATGCCTTTCTTATCACCGATTCCAACCGGAAAGAAGCCCGATATTCTTACACCTCTGGGAGACGTTCTCCATGAGGTCAACAGCCCATTTCTGGCCTATATCGCCGGTTCGGCGGATCGCTTTTCAGAAAAAGACCATGTCTATTGGGCAGGCGAGACAATCTCCAAGCAGATTGCATTGATCTGGGATGGCTTTTCCTCCCGGAAAGTTATGGCGACGTGGAGCGCGACGCTTGGTGGAAATCGTATTGATTCCGGGAGCGTCTCTCTTTCTCTCAATCCGGGACAAATCAGTTTCAGCCCCATTCAATTTTCGACACCGGAAGTTCAAAGCAGGGTTTCAGGCGAGATCGAGCTAAGCGTGAAAGACGAGGGAACTGGAGAGGAAATAACGCACGATCGCTTTCCATTTTCTGTCTATCCACCCTATCAAGTTGAGGATGGGATGCGGAATCGGAAGATTGCGCTCTATGATCCGATTGGTGAATCGGGCGGGATGTTCTCGAAATTAGGGCTGAACGCCATCCCTATTACATCGTCCGATCAGCTCGCCGGATGCGATTTGCTGGTAATCGGTCGTCGGGCGGTCGAGAAAATGGAAGGAGTCAAACTTCTTGAATCGCTTCCTCCGGGGATGCCGGTGTTGGTGCTGGAGCAAACCGATGAGTCCCTTATAAAAATGGGGTTGCGGGCGTTTCCTATTCGGCCCCGAATCCTCTTTTCGTTTCCGACGGCTTTTCCCGCATTGGCAGGTGTTGGTGACGATGACCTGCATGACTGGAGAGTTACGCCAAAATTGTTGCCTGATGGAATCCAGCCGTTGCGGACTGGCTACGATTTTCACACCCAATATGTCGGAGCGACTGCGTCGGTCACGATGGAAATCCCCACGCGAGGAAACTTTACTCCCTTGCTTCGTTGTGGTTTTGACCTCCGCGAAACGCCTCTCCTTGAAGCTAACGCCGATGGTCGCCGCATCATTTTCTGTCAGCTGTCATTGGTGGATGGAGTTGGAACTGATCCCGTGGCCACGAGAATCGCGGCAAATTTAGTGCATGATTTGATATCGTCACCGTCGCCGAAGCAAGCCTCCTCATTGGCAATAGTCGGAGACGCCAACGTGACTGCCTCATGGGCGGATTGCTTGGGAGCGGAAAGCGCGGTGTCGCGGGATGTCTCTAACCTGCCCGCTCGAGGCATCGCCTTAATTCCGATTCTTCCCACGGAGAGCGGCCCTCTCGAGAACTGGGTGACGCAAGGAGGAACCGCTATTGTTCTTCCCCAGGGCATCGAAGCTTATGCCAGCTATTTCCCCGGCTTGAATGTTGAATCGAGGAAGGAAAGCTTGGTTCCCTGGAGTGGACTTCCGGAGGGCAAACTTCTCGTCGGATTGGCGCAAAATGATTTTCATGCGCGGCAGCCATTAGACCAGCTTTGGTTCGCGGGCAAAAGTCCGTTGTCGGAGATTCCGCAAGGCAACGGGCGTTGGATTCTGCTGGGTTTTGATCCCACCACACTTCCTATCGATCAACAGCCTTACCTTCGGCTGACCCAGCGGCACGAATATCGCATTCTTTCTCAGATATTGACTAATGTGGGGGTGGATTTAGGGAGCCCCGTCGCGGAACTTCTCAACGCAATAGGGAGAGCTCCTCATGAGCTGCCCCTGACAACAATGCCGGGGACGGTGGTGCGTTTGAAGGAAGGTAAAATGTCCGGGGAAACCACGTGGACTGAGCCTGCTTACCAAGCTTCTGATTGGAAGCCATTTGACCTTTCCGCTCAGCAGACTCCTTTCGCACATGTTTTCGTTCGCGTCGAATTCCAAGGTCCCGCTGCCATCGAAAACGGCGCTGCCATAGGGCTTGGGACCATCGACGATTACGATGTAACCTACCTGAACGGAGTGAGGATCGGCGGCATTACGCCTGAAAACTCAACTCCTGAGACGGCATGGAGCACCTCCCGTCTTTATACGATTCCTAACGGACTTCTCAAGCTGGGACAAACCAACGTCTTGGCTATCGATGCCTGGAACCGCAATGCGGCGAAAGGCGGAACAGCGTGGCTGCGGGGACCCCTTCTTATCCATCTTACCGGCGATCAAGGCGGCCCCTATGTCGGAACCTATAAGCGTAGCGACGATCCGTATCTCGAATTTCACTGGTAGCAATCGGCATGTTCCATAATTCCATGAAATCCACGCGCGGTTTCACCCTGATCGAACTTATGGTCGTTGTCGCTATCATGGCCTTAATGATGGCGCTTTCGGGGCCGCTCATTTCGTCCCTCTCGGGCGCCAATTCTGTCGATAAGGCGGTCACGGACCTTTCCAACACTCTGGAACAAGCCCGCGCCTATGCAATGGCGAACAGCACCTACGTCCGGGTTGGGTTTGGCACAGTGGCCAAGTCCTCTTCAAGCCCGATTCCCTTGTTCGTCGTTTTCTGCCTCTATTCGAGCGACGGGACCCTCAGCGTGACCGACATGACGCAGTGGCCGACCGTTGGCCGACCACTGGTCTTGAGCAATTTTAATTTCAATAACAATTTGGTGACAAATAGCGCCGATGTGACGCCTGGGACGCCCTCAGCTCCTAGCGCCTTAAGCTTCACTCGTGCCATCGCCAGCCTTGGTTCAATCACTTTCAACGGTTGCATCCAGTTCAGTCCCAACGGAACGGCTCAGGTAGTGGCCTCCACTCCCGCGCGGTTCATTGCGGTTGCAATCGATAGACCTGCGCCATTGGAGGGAAAGAATCCCTTTGTTCTCCGGCTGGGGGGATTAACAGGGACAATTGAGGTGCTACGCAAAGAAAACCTGTGAGGCGATTTCACTACGGCTTCAGTCTCATCGAAGTGGTCATTGCGTTGGGCATTATTTCCTTTGCCCTGCTTTCGACCTTGGCTTTGCTTCCCATGGGGATCAAAACCAACCGGATTTCCGCCGAAGAGACGCGGGCGACCTGCATTCTGACCAGCGTGGAGGCCGATCTCCGCAATACCCATCCTCTTGCCAATAATGGCAATTCTAAATACTTCGGCTTGGCGTTGCCGTACACGACCAATTCCTCCGGGCAAATCATTCTCAACACGAATCTATCCACCAATACAGTTTCATCGACCAACTCGGTTGGTCTCGACGAGAATGAAAATGCAAGCAACGTAGCGACCAAGCCTCCACTTCCTTACCAGGTAACCATCCTCTACACCCAGGTTCCTGCCCCAGGTTCACTCTCTCCGATCGAGGCCCGGCTGATCGTCGGCTGGCCGTGCCGAGCCACCACCGACCCAGTCGCGCTCACGTCCCTGACCAATATTTCGGGATTCGTGGAGAGCTACGTTTCCTTTCCGGCACCATGAAGCATTCTTTGCTGAAAAGACAGGCGTTCAGCCTGATGGAAATCATGGTCGCCATGTCGGTGCTCGTCCTTTTGGGCTACATCATTGCCCAGGTGACCGGAGCTACCTCGAAGACCACGCGCCTGAGCAACCAGATGGTCGACACGGCTTCCCAAGCGCGGCTTGTTTTCGGCTGCCTGGAGGCGGATTTGACGGCATTGGTAAAGCGCCCCGACGTTCCCTTGCAGGCTCAAAACGCAGCAATAGGAGCCACCAATCTGCTCTGTTTTGTCTCCGGAGTTACCTCTGCCAGCGCGACCCCTCGGGATGTCTCGATCATCGCCTACCAAGTGGCCACATGTGCGGATAATACCGGTCCAGACCGGATCGCCCGTCCATGCTTGGTCCGCGCCGCGAACGCAATCTCTTGGACACAGACCGACTACTTTGGTTTGGATTCGACGGGATTGCCGATTTCCTTCCCCTCCACGCTCCTGCCACAGACCTCTGATTTCGATCTGCTGGCTCCAGGCGTCATTCGCATGGTGATCGGCTTTCAACTCTATCCGGACAATCTGCCAGCCACTCTGCAAGATACCACGTTGATTGCAAATGCGCGGGGCCAGGTTGTTTACAGTCCTCCGGTACGCACAGTCGTCCCCTACGGAGGCGGCACCTCAACGACGGTCATCGATCTGTCTCGCATCAGCGCCTTGGTCGTCGGCTTGGTCGTGATCGATCTCAATAGTCTCCGCCTTCTGAGCGCGACTCAGGTCACGACGCTCGGATCGGCCTTTGCCATTCCTGCAAACGACACGTTGCCCGTCCCGTTCTGGGGTCCCTCGGCGGCCTCCCCTGATTCGCTCCCCTCGTCGGTCCCGTTGCCTGCGCGTCAATCATTGCGGATCTTCCAGCGATTCTATCCCATCACTCCCTTTGTCTCTCGCCTCATTTCTTTTCCCTCTTCCACCCAGCCGTGAATCAGTCTTCCTCATTGATCCGTGCCCCCCGGGATGTACGCGGCGTAGCCTTGCTCATAACCCTAAGCGCCGTCGTTCTGATCACGGTCCTGATCCTGGCCTTTTTCTCCAATTCCCAGCTCAACCGACAGATTTCCTATTCCAACACGAATACAGTGAAGGCCGACCAATTGGCCCGCTCCGCCTTGGAGATCGTCACGGGGCAGATTCGCGAAGAAATTGCCGATCCATCTTATTCATCGACCAACAATGGAGGGAATTCCGCCTATCCGATATTTTATCGACCACTAGCCGCCAGCAATGCCGTTCCCCAGAAGGTTGGAATTTCCGGTGCGTTGACGACCAATCTATTCAAGGTTTCGGCCAACAGCAGCGCTATCGATCCCGGCTCGAACGGTCGAACAATGGGTTCTTCCATTCTCATTAGCCAATCCAGTCTCAATGGGCGCTATCTTTCGGAGGACCGCTGGTTTGGCTCCGGCGGTCCTGACCTCGGTACCAACGACACGTTACCCACCTGGGTTTATGTCACTCGGGGCGGCGTCCAGACGCCAGTGCTGACCGATGCCGCGAATCCAAGCAAGACCGGATACGTCATGGGGCGCTTCGCTTATACGGTTTATGACATCGGAGGGTTGATGGATGCAAACGTGGCAGGTTATCCCACGGTCGCCGCGACGGTGGCACCCTTTAAATCTTCGCTGGCCTTCGCGGACGTCGGAGGGGCTCTTGGCATTACCGGTCTGGCAGCTTGGCGCAACGTCTCGACCGGAACCGACACGAATACCTTTATGGAATGGGGCGCCGGTCTGCCGCCCGCATCGGGAGCGACCAATTCCGGGGCAATGACGGCAGCTGCCTCAGGGCATCTTTCGGCAGACGCTGGGGACAATGTCTTCTTTTCACGCCATGATCTTCTCCTCGCCGCACAGGGTTCCATTGCTGGCCTGACGACCGCCCAAGCCGGACAACTGACCCATTTTTCACGGGCATTGAACGCGCCCTCCTGGGTTCCGGCCATTACTTCAACAACCAATCCCGATTTGACAGGCGTTCGATTCCAGGCGTCGGCGACAATCACTCATTATGATATCACTCATTATGATGATACGGGAACGGCCACCACCTATCCAGTTTTGGCGGGTGATCCTCTTATTCAACGACGGTTTTCGTTGGCGAAGGTAGGGTGGATTTCCGCTTCCGGAGCCAAGGCGGGCATCTCGGCTGCCGCTATTCAAGCATGTTTCGGATTAAAATGGACCAGCCTCCCGGTCGGAGGGGTCACGACACCCTGCTGGGAATATGTCGGTGCTTCCGGATCAACTATTCAGTCCGGAATCGAGACTCTCAGCCAAATTGCGGCGGAAAACCGGGAACCGAACTTTTTCGAACTGCTTAAAGCGGGCATGCTGGCGGGTTCCGTCGGCAAGGCGAGTGACAATGTCTTTATGATGGAGGCGGACCAGAAGGCTTTGGAGGCAAGCGGGGATTTCCAAATTTTTCAAATCGGACTCAACATCATCGATTGCGCCGGAGCCGATAACTATCCGACTACGGTCGCATACGCCGATCCGGTGGGAGGAGGGGCGCCGGTCTTCGCTCATGGGATCAAAGATTTGCCCTATCTCTACGCCACCATTTTTCAACTTTTCTATAATGAAAGTTATGTCAACGCCAACTCCAATCAGATCAACTTTTTCTCCATGGTTTTCGTCCCAGAACTCTTCAATCCGCATGCAGCAGGCGTTTCCTTTTCTTCCGGGCCATCCAATATTCGTGTCCGCATCGCCGGCGGAGCCGGTACCAATGCCTACGGTCAGTTGATTCCGTCCGGGACCCTTTTTCTCAATCAAACCCTGACCCTCAACCTTTCGGATCCGTCTGGCACCAAGGCAATTACCGTTCCATCCTCCGTGCTGGAGGACTTTCGCGCTGCTATGAAACCGGTGCGGCACGGCGAAGCCACTTCCAGCACCACGTTGAGTACCTTAGTCGGATCATCACTGGTGGATTCGGCTGATTCGGATGTCGACGCCTTTCTTTATTATACCTATCCGGGACCTCCCGTGAGCTATTCCACATCGGGAGTAACGCAGGTAAATATGCGTGCCGAATTCAGCAATCTCCTCATGGTCCTGGAATATCAGGACGCCGCCAATCCCAGTATTTGGCATGTCTATGATACCATGGGCGGCAATGAGTCGTTCCTGGCTACTGGAACAGGGATCTTGAGTTCGAAAACTGCAGCATGTCAGCCGCTATTTGCCCCGTCCATCCTTCCGATTACATCAGGCTCGCGCGTAAATAACTCCGTGATTTCCGGTGGCGGCTTTTTTAAACTCGACCCCCGGACCACTCGCTTTTCAGGGTCTTGGGCAAACTCGCTGTCGGGGACAATTACTGCGCCAGTGTCTGGATCCTTTGCCGGCGTTTCTCAGGATGCCTCTCCGCCCTTTGGACCTCGTCTGGGGGGGGCTTACTATCCGGGAGCTTGGTTATTGGGGAACAAGACTGGTTGGGTGGGATCTTCCTACGCCAATAATGTGCAGGATGTCGACGGGGTGGTGCGCCCCGCCGATGGTTGGTTGGGCGGCGGCGCTAATTTCTTCTCCAATGTAGCGGCTACAGGGAATTCGACAGGCCGCCCGGTTATTCTTCACCGGCCCTACCGATCCGTAGCTGAACTTGGTTATGTTTTTCGCGCTGCCCCTTGGAAAACGATCAATTTCTTTGACGATACGAGCGCCGATGGCGCTCTCCTGGACATCTTCTCTGTTTCCGATCAACCGCGGGTAGTCGCAGGACAAATCGATTTGAACAGTCCGCAAGCGGAGATGCAACAAGCGTTGCTCAGTGGCACAGCCCAATCCTATGATGGGACAAGTCAACTTTCTTCCTCTCTCGGCTCGTCGATGGCCGCGGCCTATCAAACTTTTGCCAATTCTTCCGGAACCCCCACCACAAGCATGCCGGTAAATCCGGGCGAGCTACCATCCTTTATGCCTTCGGCCCCTCTGGGGGGAGCTTATGCTACAGCCGCTAACCCGATCAAATATTGCCGGGAATCGGTGATGCGAGCCCTAACGTCCGGGACTCAGACGCGGACCTGGAATCTTCTCATCGACGTGGTAGCCCAAGTGGGGCGATTTCAATCGGGAGCAATTCCGACCTCCCTTGCCAATTTCATCGTCGAAGGAGAAAAGCGTTATTGGCTCTCCATCGCCATCGATCGTTACACAGGGAAAGTTATCGATGAACAACTTGAGCCAGTTAATGAATAAAAAATGGGCTTACCCCTTAAGCCCTAATGCCCTCGACGAGTTTTTGAATTCCGGGATAGGTGTCTCGGGAGCCAGTTTTTAAATCCGCATGAACGATATTCCCCCAAGAATCCATTGCGCCGAGGAACTCCCAATGTCCATCGATGGCGATGCTTTGGACAAAATTTATCGAGTAGGAACTCTCCGCTACACTGTGCGAGGACTCGCGGTGCTTTTCATATGGCTTTTATGGGGTGACTTCGCCTTTACATTTTTTGAAAACATCTTTGGTCGTTTCATTCCGCTTTATTTGAAGGATTTGCACGCGTCTAATACCCTTATCGGCGTCATGACGGGGAGCTTTGCCGGGTTGGTAAACATTTTTTTCCTGCCGAACATCAGCCAGTGGAGCGATCACACCCGCAGCCGGTTCGGTCGTCGCATTCCGTTTCTCTATGTTGTCACGCCGCTTACTGTGGCCTCGCTCATTGCCGTTGGCTTTGCGCCTGAGATCGCTGTTTGGCTTCGCGCGCACTTCCTGGTCCGGTTCACGGCTGGCCTATCGGAGGGAGTGGTCATTCTCACCCTCCTCTGCGCGTTTGTCGTCTCCTTTCACTTCTTCAACATGGTCCTCGTCAATTCTTACAATTGGCTGCTGCGTGACGTGGTTCCCCAAGAACTAATGGCCCGGTTTCTCTCCTGGTTCCGTATCGTTGGTACTGCAAGTTCTTTTGCCTTTCTTTGGTGGGTCTTTCCCCATGTCATTATTCATCGGAAGGAAGTCTTCCTCAGCGTCGGCCTCTTCTATCTGGCAGCTTTCCTCCTTATGTGCTGGAACGTGAAGGAAGGCGAGTATCCTCCAGCACCCAAAAAAATAGACCGTCCCGGCATTTTTAAGTCCTTTGTGATCTATTTTCGTGAATGCCTCGGCTTGCCGATTTATCGCAATTTCTTCATTGTTTACATCCTGACTCTTGCGGCGACAGGATGCGCTGGCCCTTTCTCCGTTCTCTTCACCCGGGATACGCTGGGTCTCGACATGGATGCAATGGGAAAGATTTTCGCCTGGGGTGCGGCGGTCTCCGCAGTAATTTATTTCCCCATGGGTTGGCTCTGCGACAAGTTCGGTCCATTGAGCGTAACGATTTGTGCTTTAATTGGCCTCATGGCTGTCTCTATCTCAGCGCTTCTTTGGGTTGACAGTCGGGAAAGCTATATAGTTTTTGCAATGGGATCGGCTTTGCCCTCGGTGGGCTGGGCCTTGGGCTCTATGGCCACGACCATGAAGCTCTTTCCTGAAGAGAAATTCGGTCAGTTCTCTTCCGGTCTTAACGTCTTCGGTTGCGGAGGTCTCATTCTTGGAAACTATCTCATCGGGAAGTTCATGGATTTGGTGCATAGCGATTACCGAATGACATTCCTTTGGAGCGCCATTCTCTTTGCCTTGGCGATCTATCCGATGCTCCTGGTTTACCGTGAATGGAAGAAATACGGAGGGCCGTATCTCTACGTAGCGCCCCTCCCGCCTGTCCAGCATTCCTTAATTCAATCATGATCCCACCCATTCCAATTGCCATCATTGGCTGTAAATTCGGTGCCCACTTGGCGCGGGATTTGAAGGCCTCCCCCCATTCCCGCTTCCAAATCCAGGCCGTGTGCGATCTCAACGGCGAGCTGGCCGAAGCCCTCGCTGCCGAATTGGGGGTGGAAGCCGTAACTGACTATCGAAAGCTATTGGCTGATCCGACCCTTTCTGCCATCGCACTCCTCACCGGCCCTGGAGGCCGGGCGCAGCTCCTTCACGAGGTCCTCGCCGCAGGCAAGGATATCATGACCACTAAACCCTTCGAGACTGATTCAGTCGCTGCACGTCACGTCCTAATCGAAAGCCAAAGGCTGCGCCGCGTCATCCACCTCAACTCTCCTGCTGCAACGATCGCTGATGATCTTCTTACGATCCTGGAATGGGAGAAAAAATATGACCTTGGTCGTTCCGCCTATTTTTATGGGAGTGTACATGCCAACTATCATGAAACCGCTGATGGAAGCTGGTATGACGATTTTGTAAAATGCCCCGCACCACCAATCTTCCGCCTCGGCATCTACTTAATCAATGATCTGCAGACTCTCTGGGGCGCCGTATGCGCGGTCCGTATTTTGGAAACGCGTTTGCGTACGGGGAGGCCAACCGCTGATAATGCTGTACTCTCTCTCGAAATGGAGAATCGCGCCGTTGGTGCCATCACGGCCTCCTTTTGTGTCGGCGACGGCGACGCCTATCGCAACTCCCTTCAACTAAGTTACGAGCGAGGGACCATCTATCGGAATATGGGACCGCATCGGATCGGAACGCACTCGGATTGCGAACTCCAACTTGTTCAGGAAATATTAGGAGTTCGTCGTATTGTTGCTACCGCTCAAGTGCAAAGCAACGCCCATAAGTGTAATTGGAATGCCTTTGCGGACGCTATTCTTCGACGTGAACCACCCACTTCCGGTTATATCGATCGTATTGTGAACGGCATTGAAACCCTTAACGCAATGGCCCGCGAAGCAGGTCGAAACCTTACGTGTTCTTGAAGGGCAAAGGCCAGCGGAAACAAAAACGGAATAAGACAATATGCAAATAGAACAAGTCGTCATTACCGGAAAAAATGAGGTTTCACTTCAAGCCCTTTCGCTTGATGAAACGAACCTGGCCACAAATGAATTACTGATCGAAACAGAGCGAAGCTTTATCAGTGCGGGCACTGAGCTGGCGAACTATACAGCCACCGATCCGAATGTCTTTCGGCAGGGAAGCTGGTGCGCTTATCCCTGGAAGTCGGGCTATGCCAATGTCGGCATTGTTCGCGAGGCGGGGGCCGACTATCGTTCCCTCATCGGGAAGAGGGTCTTTACCAACGGGAATGGAGCCCACGGTTCGTTCATCCGCCACGCGACCGATCCTCGCTACCAACTCGTGGCACCTGTTCCCGAAGCGGTGCCACTCGACGAGGCAGCCGCCGTCCGAATGGCTGTCGTCGCCATGGCCGGTCTTGATGCTTCGACGCCCCGCTATGTCCGTCGCGTCGTCATCATCGGCCTTGGGATGGTCGGAAACCTTGCCGCGCAGCTTTTCAGACTTACCGGAGCTCAAGTAATCGGAGTCGACCCTAGCGAGCATCGTCGACGTCTCGCCCAAGAGTGCGGCATTCCTCATGCCATTGGAGGAACCGAAGGGGAAATTGATGAGCAGATTAGGAAGATCACCGACGGGCGCATGGCCGAGGTGGTGGTCGATGCCGTGGGCCATAGCGCAATCTCCCTCCAGGCAGTCCGGCTCTGTGCCGACGGAGGCGAGGTGATCGTTCTTGGCACTCCTCGGACCGAGGTTAATGGCAACCTCACCGATGTCTTTGCGGCTTCGCATAACCGCTGGATCACCGTGAAGGGGTGCCTCGAATGGAACCTTCCGACCGAGTCACCCCTCCCTTTTCTCTACAGCCAGAGAATGAAACTCGATGCTCTCTTCGGCTGGATCGCCGATGGCCGCCTGCGTCTCGCCCCGCTCATCACCCACATTCTTCCGCCCTCTAAAATCAATCAGGCCTATGAGGGACTTCTCCGAAAGAAGGACGAATATGTAGGCGTTGTCTTGAAATGGAAATGAAAAGGAAGATCCATAACCCGGTGTCTCATGCCTGCTGACGCCCGCTGGAAGCTCTGGTACGAACAATCGGCCGGAGAGGACTGGAACCAAGCCTTGCCGCTGGGAGGTGGCAAGCTGGGGGCAATGGTCTTCGGCAACGTGGTCTCGGAACGGATTCAGCTCAACGAGGACTCGCTCTGGAACGGCGGCCCGCGGAGGCGGGAAAACCCTTCCGCCCGCGAGGCCCTTCCCGAGATCCGCCGCTTGCTTAGAGAAGGCCGCTTAGCCGCCGCCCATGCTTTGGCGAACGACGCCCTCGCCGGCATTCCCGACAGCATGCGTTGCTACGAGCCCCTGGCCGACCTGCTGATCCGCTTTTCCCATTCCGGGATCGAGCTTCCGCTGCGCCCCGACGCCCTGGCGACGGCGGATGGCTATCTCTCGCCTTCTTTCGATGCTTCGGTCTTTAGCGGATATCGTCGTGAGCTCGACCTAGAAAATGCGGTGGCCGCGACCCATTACATTCTCGGCGGGATCGCCTACCATCGCTTCCATTTTGTCAGCGGGATCGACAACGCGGTGGTCCTCCGGTTCGAGGCCGATCAGTCGGGCGCTGTTTCCTTCCGCCTGCGGATGGAGCGCGGCCCGCGCTCCAGCTATTCGAGCCGCTACGCCGATTCCATCCGGCCACAAGGGGCCGAGGGCCTTCTTTTGTCCGGCGCAGCTGGAGGCCGGGAGGGAGTTTCCTTTGCCGCCTGTCTGCGGGCCGCTGTCGAGGGGGGCACCGTCCGGATCATCGGCGAGACCTTGACGGTGGAGCGGGCCGATGCCGTCACCTTGGTCCTAGCCGCCGCCACGACCTTTCGCGAAGCCGATCCCGACCTCTTCGTGGAGAGGCATTCCCGGGAAACCCTGGCGCGCGGCTGGGAAAGCCTCCGCATGCGGCACCAGGAAGGCCATCGCCGCTACTTCGACCGGGTCGATCTCCGCCTGGGCACCCCGGACCAGGAAGCCGCCGGCGCGGCGCTCCCCACCGATCAGCGGTTGGAACGGGCCGCCCGCGGCGAGGCCGATCCCGCCCTGGCCGCCCTCTACTTCCACTTCGCCCGCTATCTCCTCATCTCCTCCAGCCGTCCCGATAGCCTGCCCGCCACCCTGCAGGGTCTCTGGAACCAGGATTTCTGGCCCTCCTGGGGCGCGAAGTACACCATCAACATCAACACCGAGATGAATTACTGGCTGGCCGAGCCCGCCGGCCTCTCCGAATGCCACGAGCCCCTCTTCGACCTGATCGGGCGCGTTGCCGAATCGGGCCGGGTTACCGCGCGCGAGATGTACGGCTGCGGCGGCTTTGTCGCCCACCACAACACCGACCTCTGGGCTGACACCGCCCCCACTGACCGTAATCTGGCCGCCTCCTATTGGCTGATGGGCGGGGCGTGGCTCTCCCTACACCTCTGGGACCGCTTCGACTTTACCCGCGACCGTTTCTTCCTAGAACGGGCTTATCCGATTCTGCGGGACGCCTCCCGGTTCTTCCTCGACTTCCTCGTCGAGGATGCCAGGGGCCGTCTCGTCATCTCTCCCACCGTCTCGCCTGAAAACGTCTACCGCCTGCCCAATGGCGAGTTCGGAGCGTTGGCCGAGGGCTGCGCTATGGATAGCCAAATCCTCGACGTCCTATTCCGCCGCGCCGAGGCTGCTGCCGGGATCCTCGGGATCGACGAATCCTTCCGAGCCGAGCTCCGAAAGGCGCAGGATCGGTTGCCCCGACCCGCGGTGGGAAAAAGCGGCGGCCTCATGGAATGGCTTGAAGACCATGAGGAAGTTGAGCCCCAGCATCGGCACGTCTCCCATGCCTTTGGCCTTTTTCCGGGCGACGTCATTTCCCCGATTCGCACCCCCGAATGGGCCGAGGCGCTCCGCGTCACCCTCACCCGTCGCGGCGATGGCGGCACCGGCTGGTGCATGGCCTGGAAAGCCTGCCTCTGGGCCCGCCTGCGGGATGGAGAACACGCCCATGCGCTGTTGGGCAATCTCCTCCATCCCTGCGGCAGCGGCCTGGGGGGAGGGACTGACCGGGCCTATGAGGACGGCGGTTCGTATCCGAACCTCTTCTGCGCCCATCCTCCCTTTCAGATCGATGGGAACTTCGGAGGAGCGGCCGCGATCGTTGAAATGATCGTCCAGAGCCATGAGACCGGGGTCGATTCCGACACCGGGGAGAGTCTCCCGCTCATTGACCTCCTTCCGGCCCTCCCCTCCGCTTGGGCCGAAGGCGCCGTTCGTGGAATTCGCGCTCGCGGTGGATTCGTCCTCGATTTCGAATGGAAAGAAGGACGGCTCCATTCTGGAACCCTCTATTCGGAGAGGGGCGGTGCCTGCCTGATCCGTTACAGTGGAGCTGAACGTGCGGTTCGCCTTGCCCCCAGGACTTCGACTTCCCTCGTGAGCCAGCCCTTCCTGGCGATCCCCGCATGAATTTCAAGCAGAACGATCCCATGGGCGATTTTGACTGATTCCATCAGCGGGCGGTTTCGGGGGATAGGGTGTGCGTGTTTTTCCTCGGCGGCAGCCCGACATGGGGATCTCTACCATTTTTCCCGCGCTTTCAAGAGCTTCCACGGGACCGCTCCCTCTCGAGCTTTGCAGGAACAGATGGGCCTTTGAAATTGCCAGAAAAACTGCCAGAAAACCGGTAGGTTTTCGTAGAAACGGGGTAGAGGTTCGTTGGTGGTTTTTGGCTTGAGTTACTCTGGTGGATGTCGTAGTATCTTACTAAATACCAAATACTTACCTGTTCGAATCCCTCCCTGTCCG